>Ga0335071_10005252_pt1 | contig 13466 bp, 8 predicted proteins | sample Lox_Sample_15_FD_206724 | JGI IMG/M metagenome (GOLD analysis project Ga0335071, IMG submission 206724) | Soil microbial communities from Loxahatchee National Wildlife Refuge, Florida, United States - Lox_Sample_1.5 | ecosystem: Environmental > Terrestrial > Soil > Wetlands | place: USA: Florida... | reverse complement strand
CCCCGTACTTCTCCACCGCCGCTTCCAACTCCTCCACACCTCGCACATCCGCGGCCCACGGGCCGTGATGCAAGCGCCCCGCCATCTCGGAAAGCACCGACTCCGGGCCCACCGCGTACACTTCCACGCGGCTGTCGTCCAGGTTGCGTGGGCAGCCCGTCAGGCCCAGCTCCACGGCCGCCTTCTGTGGGAAGTGGCGGAATCCGACCCGCTGCACGCGGCAGCGCACGAGCCAGCCGCGGGTGGTGACTCTTGCGGCCCTCGTCGAAGCGAACTGTATTGTCACAAGTGGCGCCGGGGGCAAGGATTAGCTGCTCCGCCGCCAGTCGCCCACCCTACGCGCTGCGCAACGCCGCCAGCACCCGCTCGGGAGTCATCGGAAGCTGGAGAACCCTGGCTCCCACGGCGTCGAAGATCGCGTTGGCCAGCACCGCACCCATATTGATGATGGCCGGCTCGCCGCAGCCGCTCGAAGGCGCCGTGCTCTCGATCAGCACGGTCTCGATCTTCGGAACCCACGAGTACCGCGGGATCTCGTAGCTGTCGAAATTGCGGCTCAGCACCTCGCCATTGCGAAACTTCACCTCTTCGGAAAGCGCGTACCCCATCCCCATGGTGATGGAACCCTCCATCTGCTGGCGCGATCCATCCGGGCTGACGGTCAACCCCTGGTCCTGCACGCACACCACGCGCTTCACTTGCACTTGGCCGGTCTTACGGTCCACCGCAACCTCCGCGATGGTGGCGACGCACGTGTCGGAATAGACGCCGCACGAGACTCCCCAGCCGCGGGCGCTCGGCGACCTTCCCGATTTCCAGCCGAACTTCGCGGCGGCGGTTTCCAGAACGCGCCGCATGCGCGCATCGGTCAGGTTCTTCAGCCGGAACTCCACCGGGTCGATCTCCAACTTCGCCGCCAGGCTGTCGATCAGCGACTCCCGCACGAACGTGTTGGTATTGACCGAGGGCGCACGCCAGGCGCCGACCCCAAACGGATGCATCCCCGGAGGATTGCCGCCCATCCATTCGCCGGCCGAGAGAACGCGCATGTGCGGAATCGCGTAAAACGGTTTGGCCTCGCGTTCACCGGCGCCCACCACCTTGGCGTCCCAAAACGTGAGTTTGCCGTCGCGGGTCGCCCCAGCACGTACTTCGGCCACGGCGGCGGGGCGGAAGGTATCGAAGAAGAACTCCTCGGCGCGGTTGAGCATCACCTGCACGGGCTTGCCAGTAATCCGGGCCAGGCGCGCTGCTTCCACCGCCTGGTCGCCTCCGCTTTTGCCGCCAAAACCGCCACCCACGTAGGATGAGATCACGCGCACGTTTTGCTGAGGCAGTTGTATCGCTCGCGCCACCGCCTGCTGCAGCATGAACGGCGTCTGCGTGCTCGCCCAAACGGTGAGTTTGCCGCCTTCGAAATTGGCCAGCGCCGCGTGGGTTTCGATGGGAGCGTGAGCTACGTAGCTGTTCAGGTATTTCTGCTTGACCACCGTCTGCGCCAACTGTTCGCCGTCCGCCAGGTTGCCGGTCTGAGCTACCGGGTGGGGCGCGGGCCCGGTCTGGAGCAGGTGGTCGAAAATGGTGGAGTCATCGGGGCCGGACTGGGGGCGTTCGAAATCCGCCTTCACCATGCGCAACGCTTCTTCAGCCACGTCCGGGCGCTCGTGCAGCACCGCGATCAAATCCCCATCGCGCACGACCCGCACGCCTGCCATCTTCTCCGCGGCACCCGTATCGGCGCTCTTCAGCTTGGCCCCGTGCGCCGAAGGGCGCACCATGCGGGCATACAGCATGCCGGGAAGCACCATATCGCCGGCGTACTTCGCGCGTCCGGTCACCTTGGCCATCGCATCCTTGCGGCGGGGCGACTGGCCCACCACCTGGAGCGCCGTGGCCGCCTTCAGCGACACCTTCTCCAGATGCCGCTCGATGCGCTTCCCGTCCACCAGTTGGGCGTAGGTGACGCTCTTCTCAGGATGGGCGGAGTCGCTGACTACCCCTGCTTTCACTAGCAGCCGCTCGACCGGTGCTTCCAGCCGTTCCGCTGCCATCTCGAGCAGCACGCCGCGCGCTTCGGCCGCGGCCGCCCGCATCGCGGGTCCAAAGAAGCGGATGTTCATCGACCCGAAAGTCCCCATGTCCCACGGGCAAAGGTCGGTATCGCCCATGATCATGTCCACCGAGTCGAACGGCACGTCCAACTCGTCCGCCAGCAGTTGCGCCAGCGCCGTGGTGCTCCCCTGGCCGAGCTCGACCTTGCCTGCGAACCCGGTGACCCGCCCATCGGCGCCAATCCGCAGGTACGCGTTGACATCCTTGGGATAGCTTTGCCGGCTCGGTAGCCGGGCAGGCTCCTGAAACGCCTCCGCCGGCTCGGCGGAAAAGAATACGAACAGTCCGGCACCGCTCAACGAAAGAAAACCGCGGCGACTGACGTCGCGGATCGGGTTCTCGCCGGTCATCGCGCGCCTCCCTTTGTGCCCGCGGCAGCCTCTTCGATGGCGTCCAGCACGCGGGTGTGCGCGCCGCAACGGCAGAGGTTATCGTCCATGTGGCGCACGATGTCCTCGCGGGTCGGATGCGCCTTCTGGGCCAATAGCGAATACGCCGTGAGGATCATCCCTGGTGTGCAGTAACCGCATTGGAATGCGTGGTGCTTAGCAAACGCGTCCTGGATGGGATGCAAATGGCCCTCCCCGCCGAGGCCCTCGATGGTGACGACCTGCTTCCCCGCAACGTCCTTGACCGGGGTCGAGCATGATCGCACCGCCTGATTGTCAACGAGCACCGTGCAGGCGCCGCAGAGGCCTTCGCCGCACCCGAATTTCGTGCCGGTGAGACCGAGATCGCTACGTAAAATCCACAACAGCATACGGTCGCCATCGACCGTCACACGCGCTGCTTTGCCGTTGAGGGTGAAAGAGATGGCTTGCTCCACGGGGACCTCCTGAATGGGAATTCCAGCTCTGGAATGCTGAAAGCCCAGTATAACCGGTGGCTTCCCACAACGCCTTGCCTTCGGGAGATTCCGGACCGGTTTGGTTTGATTTATCCGGTTTGAAATGCGCCAGCCAGAAACACTAGAAAGTTACTTTCAGGCACCGATGAGTTCATGTGGAACGAATTCATTCTCCCCGGGATATCGCATGCGACTCCGAGCGGCCCTGATCGGCGCGGCCCTGGCTTGTCTGCCGGGTTGGGCTCTCGATCCTGATCGGCTCCCCACCCAATACTGTGCTCGTATCTGGACAGCCAATGAAGGCTTAGCAACCAGTTCGGTAACCCGCGTCCGGCAGTCCGGCGATGGACATCTCTGGGTTGCCACCGGAGTCGGCGTCAGCCGCTTCGATGGAAGGCTCTTCACGAATTTCATTTCCGGCAGCACCCCCGGCTATCCGGGAGGCGGAACGCGCTGGATCCTTCCCGCCGCGGATGGGAGTCTGTGGGTCGCGGCCGATGGCGGTGTGGGACATTATCAGAACGGTGTCTGGCGCACCTATAACGACCGCGACGGCCTGGCCGGGAACCGCACGAACGCCCTGGCGTTGGGCCGCGACACCATCTGGGCAGCCACCGTCAACGGCGTTCGTTACTGGAAGAACGGGCGATTCGAACGGCCGGACTGGGATTCGCGGCTGCCGTCGAACAACATTCACCAGGTTCTGGAAGACCGCGACGGGGCTGTGTGGATCGCCACCACACGAGGTCTGGTGCGGGAATACCGCGGAACGCTTCGCGTCTTCACGACGGCCGACGGCCTACGCGACGACGATGTGTCGGCGGTTTACATCGATCGCCAGGGAACTCTCTGGTTCGGAACGCACCATGCCGGCCTGGGACGCTTGCGTCAGGGGCGCATCGAGACCCTACCGCTTCACACCTGGCTGAAGACGCGCGAGCAGACCGCTATCCACGCGTTTGCCGAAGACCCATCGGGCAGCTTGTGGATGGCCGTCTTCTACGGAGGCTTGGTCCGCCTGACCCGCGATCGGCCGGCCGTCTACACGCCCGCTGAAGGCCTCGCCAACGACGAAGTCTATGACGTGACGTTCGACCGCGAGGGCAACCTTTGGGCGACCGTTACGCGCGGCGGCGGATTGCTTCAGCTCCGCGATGGCGAATTCCTGAGCTATGACGCCAAGCAGGGCCTGGCGGGCTCCACGGTCGCCGCGGTGACGCAGGCAGCGGATGGCTCGATCTGGGCCGCCACGCCCGAGAATGGCGCGATGCGTCTGGACGGTCAGCGGTTCGGCTATGCGGGCGTGCCCGCGGCGCTCGAAACCGGAGCGGTGAAGACGCTGCTGGGCACCCGCGACGGCAGCCTGTGGATGGGCGCCTGGGGATCGAAGGTGATCCAGTTGCGCGGCGGGCAGACCGTTTCCTACACCCTGCCCGGCATTTCCGCCAACGCGGTGCAAACTCTCTACGAAGATCGTGACGGGACCGTCTGGGTGGGCTATGTGAACGGAGGCGCCGCGCAGATCCGCGCTGGGCGGGTCACCATCGCGCCGCTCCCCGATCGGCCGCGCATCACCATCACCCGCTTCCTGCGGCGGCGCAACGGCGAAATGTGGATGGCCTCCCTCACGCACGGCGTTCTCCGCTGGGACGAGCAGGGAGTCACCGTGCTGCCGGAGTTTGTCCACACCTGTCCCACGTGGTTGATGGAAGATCGCGACGGCATCCTGTGGATCGCGACGCGAGGCCAAGGCCTCTACGCGTTGCAGGATGGAAGGATCCGCCACTGGACGCGCGAGGACGGCCTCCCCGACAACCTCCTTTACAACATCTTCGAAGGCAGCGACGGAGATCTCTGGATCCAAAGCTATTCGGGCGTGGTGCACGCGAGGCGAGCGGAGTTGACACGCGTATCCAGCGCCAGCCCCGTTCACATAGAGGTCTTCAACACGACCGACGGGCTGGGTTCGCGGGAGCATGCGGGCGCACAGGCGCTGCAGGATCGCTCGGGACAGTTGTGGTTCCCCAACCTGAATGGCGTGTCCGTGATCGATCCCCGGCGGATTCGCAAGAACGCTGTCGCGCCGCTGATTCGGATCGAAGAGGTCAGTTTTGACGGCCACGAACGGAGAGTTGCCGATGGTGTCCGCCTGGGACCGGGTTCAGGCTCGCTGGCGTTCCGCTATGCCTCGTTGAGCTTGAGCGTGCCGGAGAACAACCGCTTCCGCTACCGGTTAGAAGGCGTGGACGCGGAGTGGATCGAGGCCGGCGACCGGCACGCCGCCTACTACACGAACGTCCCGCCCGGCCGGTATCGATTCCTGGTGGAGGGCAGCAACAACGACGGAGTTTGGAGCGCTACCAGCGCCGCATTGTCGTTTTCGATTGTCCCCAAGATCTACCAAACCGTCTGGGCACGGGCGCTCGGCGCGGTGCTCGCCGCGGCGGTGCTGGGCGCGATGATCTGGTTCTGCAATCGCGCTCGCACGCGGAAACTGCTGCGGCTCAATCATCGGCTGGAAGAAGAAGTCGCACGCCGGACGCAGGAACTGGTGAAGGCGAAAGAAGCCGCCGAACATGCCGCGCGGGTCAAAGGCGAGTTCCTCGCCAACATGAGTCATGAGATCCGAACGCCCATGCACGGCATCATCGGGATGACCGGCCTGGTGATCGCCACCGAGGAAGATCCGGAGCAGGTACGATCGCTCGAGATCATTCGCTCCTCGGCCAAGTCTCTCCTGGAAATCCTCAACGACATCCTCGACCTCTCCAAAATGGAAGCGGGCAAATTGGAGATCAGCCCGGCGCCTTTCTGCCCCGCCGAGATGGTCGCCGAGACCTGCCAGACCATGCTCGCCACGGCTCAGGCAAAAGGCGTCGAGATCCACTGGACTGCCGCGCCCGAAGTTCCCCGTCACGTGATCTGCGACAGCCGGAGGCTGCGGCAGATTCTGTTAAACCTGATTGGAAACGCAGTCAAGTTCACTCCGGCGGGAAGCGTGTGGGTGGAACTCGGCTCGAAGGATCTCGAGAACGGCAAGGTCGAGCTCTCCTTCTCAGTGGCGGATTCGGGAATCGGAATCCCCAAGGAGCACTTGCGAGCCATCTTCGAGCCGTTTCGCCAGGTCGATGGATCGGCCACTCGCAGCTTCGGGGGAACCGGCCTGGGGCTTGCCATCGCTTCCCGCCTGGTGGAATTGATGGACGGGCGCATCTCGGTGGAGAGCGAGGTGGGCAGAGGCAGCACGTTCCGTATCGTCCTGCCCGCGCTCCGGGCCGCCGCGCCCGTGGTGGAGATCGGTGGTTCGCACGCGCTCGCGCAGAGTGCGCGTCCGCTCTCCATCCTGGTGGCCGAAGACAACCCGGTCAACCAAAAAGTCGCCAAAGCGTTGTTGCGGAAGCGGGGCCATGAGGTGACCGTGGTCGATGACGGGCAACTGGCCGTGGAGATCGTGGGAGATCGAAGCTTCGATTTGATTTTGATGGATATCCAGATGCCACGCTTGGATGGCTGGCAGGCCACCCGGCAGATTCGCGAGCGCGAGCGATCATCCGGCCGCCGCACCAAGATCATCGGCCTGACCGCCCACGTCATGCAGGAAGCCCGCGACCAGTGTTTGGAAGCCGGCATGGATGCTGTGCTCGTGAAACCGTTCGAAGCGGCCCAGCTTTACGCGGCTATCGAGGAAGAATCCGCGTAACGCCCTCCAGCGTTCAGCTGTCAGCAATCAGCAGTCAGCCAAGCTGGAGTAGCTGACGGCTGAGAGCTGATCGCTGACGGCCATGTGCCCAACGTGAGAACTTAGTTGTGATGTTCCAGGCGCGAGTGAGCGGCGTGAGCGTGCGGCGTCTGCACAAGCTGCTGGAACTGATCGGACGGCATGCTCGCGGTGATCGTGATGGTGGTTCCATTGGTCGTGATCGTCAGCGATTTCGCCAGGGCGGCAGCCGCCGCGTTGTTCGTCGCCTGCATCTGCGCCACGTTCACCAACAACTGCAGCACGCCGGAGACCTGCGTGGCGTCCTGGGCGTTGTCCGCCTGCGCCTGGACCGTCAGCGCCACGGTCGAGCCGAACTTCACGCCGGCATTGGCTTGCTGAATATTGTTGAACGCATTCTGCGTGCCGTTGCCGACACCCGGAATAACGGGGGTGTTGGACGGCGGATGGAGGCTGGACGGAGGCACCGTGGACAGAACCCAGGCATCCTCTGCTGAACTCAGGTTGTTGAGTTGCACGACGACGGTCGCCGGCAGCACGGAGGGGGCGGATTGGCGGTCAATTGCGGCCTTGACCTCGGCCACGGGGCCGGCTACGGCGACATTGGCGGTGAGGAACGCGATGCCACCTTCCTGCTTGGGATCCTCTAGTATGGTGACGTTCTTGTAGGTCTCGGTCACGGCTTTCTTTTCGATGGCGAAGGTCGTGATCGTGGCCACGTTGAAAGTTCCGGTGGCCAGCGCCAGGCCGCTGTGCTGTCCGGTTGCGGCGTTGGAGGCGGCCAACAATTCGGTCACGTCCTGCCGCGGATCGAAGCCCGTGAGAGCGGTCACTTTGTCCAGTTCGGCAGCCTGGTTCTGGATCTGCGAAAGGACGTACTGCCCGAACGGAGTGGTCTTGGCCTGCGCGACATTGACGCCGGCGAAAACCTTGGCGTCGGGCATGACCAGGTCCAAGAGCCGTGGATCGACGGCCGGCAGCGTCCCCGAAAAAGCCGTAAGCAGCGATGCGATGGTAAGTATTTGTGCCTTCATATCACCCATGACGGGCTCCTCCGGCCAGTATTAGCAATCCCGCAGCGGCGCGCCGGCGCCTAATGCCCGAGCGGCACCTGCTCCACGATTTCGATGCCAAACCCTTCCAGCGCAACGATTTTCCGGGGGTGGTTGGTGAGCAGGCGGATGGTGTGCAACCCCAGATCGGAGAGGATCTGGGCGCCAATGCCGTGTTCGTGCTGCAACTGCCTCTGTCCGGCGTTCTCCTTGTAATGCATGAATTCGCGGCCGTGGGAGAGCATGCGTCCGCCTTCGGCACGGAAACCTGGGCCAGTCTCGTGGAGGTAGACCAGCACGCCACGGCCTGCGGCGGCGATAGCGCGCAGCGAAAGCTGGATGAGGTGAGCGCAGTCGCAGGTGGTCGAGCCGAAGACATCGCCGTGGAGACAGCGGGAATGCATGCGCACCAGCACGCCTTCCTGTCCGGCGACATCGCCGCGCACCAGCGCCAGGTGATATTCGGGATCGAGGGCGCTACCGTAGGCGATGCTGCGAAAATCGCCCGCCTCGGTCTCGAGGCATCCTTCGGCGATGCGGCGCACGAAGCGTTCGGTCTTCATGCGGTAGCGGATCAGATCGGCCACCGAGATCAGCTTGAGATTGTGCTGCAGGCAGTACTCCCGCAATTCGGGGATGCGGGCCATGCTGCCGTCCGGATTCATGACTTCGCAGATCACGCCCGCCGGGGCGAGACCGGCGAGACGGGCGAGATCCACGGCTGCCTCGGTTTGGCCGGCGCGCACCAGTACGCCGCCCTCGCGCGAACGCAAGGGAAAGACATGCCCGGGGCGGGCCAGGTCGTCAGGGCGGCAGGCAGGGTCGATGGTCTGAAGAATGGTGCGCGTGCGGTCGCCGGCAGAGATGCCGGTGGTCACGCCGTGGCGCGCATCGATCGATTCGCAAAAAGCCGTGCCGAAATTGGAGGTGTTGAGCGGGCTCATCAGGGGCAGGCGCAACTGGTCGCAGCGTTCGGGTGTGAGAGCCAGGCAAATCAGGCCACGGCCGTGGGTGGCCATGAAGTTGATGGCCTCGGGCGTGATTTTTTCCGCGGCGATGGTCAAGTCTCCTTCGTTCTCGCGGTCTTCATCGTCCACTACCACCAGCATGCGTCCGGCGCGAATTTCCTCGATCGCCTCGGGTATCGACACGAAAGGCATAATTCATTGTATCTGCTGGGTGTTTCAGCGCCGTTCGCTACGCTAAGATGGGATTCCGGACCGCATGCCACACTTATTCCGATTTCTGCCGTCGCTGGCCGACCTCGGCATCACCGGGGCCATCGATATCCTGGTGGTCGCGTTCCTGGTCTATCAGTGCCTGATGGTGGTTCGCGGTACGCGGGCGGGCCACATTCTGGCCGGAATCCTGGTGATGGTCTTGCTGTACATGGCGGCGCTGCTGATGGGGTTGGAAGCGTTGCGTTCGCTGCTTTCGCTGATCGTGCCGTACCTTGGCCTGGCGGTGATTGTGCTGTTCCAGTCGGAAATCCGGCGCACACTGGCGCGCATCGGCCGCAAACGCTGGCTGGGGCTGGCGGGCGGGTACCGCGCGCCGGAGTCCGTGAGCGAGATCCTGATGGCCGTCGAGCAGCTCTCCTCGCAGAAGATCGGCGCGCTGATCGTGCTCGAACGCGACATCGGCCTGCGGACTTTCATTGAGAGCGGCGTGCGGCTGGAGGCACGTTTGTCGCGCGACCTGCTGCTTTCGATTTTCCAGCCGGGACTTCCACTCCACGATGGTGCCGCGATTGTGCAGAAAGACCTGCTGGCCGCCGCGGCCTGTTTCCTGCCGCTGACCACCAATCCGAGTCTCTCGAGAAAGCTCGGCACGCGCCATCGCGCGGCCATCGGCATCACCGAGGAGACCGACTGCCTTTCGTTGGTGGTGTCGGAAGAAACCGGGCGAATCTCGGTGGCCGCTTTCGGCGAATTGATCCAGGGGCTTTCGGTTCCGGATGTGTTGGACCGCATCAACCGCCATTTCGGCGTGGAGCGGCCTTCTCCGATGCATATCGACGAGTTTCCTGCCGATATCCCTCTGACCCCCGATAAGAACGGCGCCGCGATCCCGCCGCAGCAGAAGGTGAACCACCCATGAAGATCCTCAAAAAGGCGCTGGGTCTCATCACACAGAACTTCTGGTGGAAAATGCTCTCGCTGGCCATCGCCGTGACGATCTACGGCCTGGTGGCGAGCGAAGGCGAGATGTCCACATTCGCCACTGCGCGCGTGGAGTTTCGAAACCTGCCTGAGAACCTGGAGATCTCTTCGGAGCCGGTGAGCACGGTGGTGCTGGAGTTGACCGGGCCCTCGGCCGAACTGCGCGGCCTGGGTAATGGCGGACAGCACCCCGAGGTGGTTCTCGACCTGGCGGACATGGTTCCCGGACAGCACACGTTCTCGGTCGGCGAGAACAACGTGAAACTCACGCGCGGGGTGCACATCCTGCTCGCCAACCCTTCGCAAGTACGATTCGAGTTCGAGACGCGGTTGGAGAAGAGCGTGCCCGTGCGGGTGCGGCTCAGTGGCACACCGCCGCAGGGCTATGTCGCAAGAGCGACGGCCGAGCCGGCCTCTTTGCGGGTGGTGGGCCCACGCAGCCATGGGGCGCGCGTTGATTCCGTGGTGACGGATGCGGTGGACACCTCCGCGGCTGGTGTTGCGCTTTACCGGGTCAACGCGTTCGTGAACGACCCGTTTGTGCGCCTGGTGGGCTCACCCGCGGTGGCGATCACCGTTACGGTGAGCAAACCCTAGATAAGCAAAGGAATACGGTGGGAAAACGACTTTTCGGTACGGACGGAATTCGAGGTGTGGCGGGTGGCTACCCGCTCGATGAAGCCACAGTTTACGCCTTTGGCGTAGCCTTGGGGGACGATGCGCTCGGGCAGGCTGAGCAGCCCGAAATCGTGATCGGTGCCGACACGCGGGAGTCCGGGACCTGGATCGCGGAGACGGTGGCGGGCGGATTGGAAAGCCGCGGCGCCAAAGTGCGGCATGCCGGGATCATCACCACCCCGGGGGTTGCCTATCTGACGCGCAGCGGACCGTTCGTGGCAGGCGTGATGATTTCGGCCTCCCACAATCCTTATGAGGATAACGGCATCAAGGTTTTCGGCCATAACGGATTCAAGCTTCCGGACGAAGAAGAGTCCGTCATCGAGGACGAAATCCTGCGGCTGCGCGACGGCGAGGAACTGACGCCCCGCTCGACCCGCCTGGTGGCGGACGAGACGCTCCCTCGTCAGTACCTGGAGTATCTGCTGGCTTCGGCCTCTGTGCGGCTGGACGGTGTGAAGCTGGCGATCGACTGCGGAAATGGCGCCAGCTACCGGCTGGCACCGGAACTGTTTCGGCGCCTCGGCGCCAGCGTGACGGAGTTGGCCTGCGAGCCGGACGGACGCAACATCAACCGCGATTGCGGCGCGCTGCATACGGAGAACTTGCGGCAAACCGTCATGGCCGGCGGCTTCGATTTCGGAGTGGCTTTCGACGGCGATGCCGACCGGGCGATGTTCGTGTCGCCGGCCGGCAAGGTCGTAAATGGAGACGCCGTGCTGCTGGCCGCCGGCCGCGCCCTGCTGGCCGCCGGGCACTTGCCGGGCAATACCGTGGTAGCGACTGTCATGTCCAACCTGGGTCTGGAGAGAGCTTTGGCGGGCGATGGTATCCGCATGGTTCGCACCCCGGTGGGTGACAAATACGTGCTGGAGGAAATGGAGCGGCTGGGAGCGATGTTGGGCGGTGAGCAATCGGGGCACGTGATCTTCCGCGAGTACTCGACCACCGGCGACGGAATGCTGACGGCGTTGCGGCTTTTCGAAATCGCACGCCGGGCGGGCATGACGCTGGATGAACTGACCGCCGACTTGCGCACGTATCCGCAGAAGCTGGTGAACATTCGGGTGCGGGAGCGCAAGGATTTCCAGCAGGTGCCCGCGATCGCGGAGGAAATCCGCCGCGCCGAGGAAGAGATGGGCGATACCGGGCGCGTGCTGGTGAGGTATTCGGGCACCGAACCGTTGGCGAGAGTCATGGTAGAAGCTGCCCAGCCGGAGCACGTGGACCGGTTTACCGCGCGCATCGCCGAAGCGATTCGGCGGGAAATGGGCGTGTAATAACCGCTGCCGCATGATTCGTTGCTACTGGTCGGGGGGGCGGCCTTTCAGGCCGCGGAGCCGCATTCCTGCGGCTCCAGCCGGCTGGAAAGCCGGCTGCGGGCAGAATTGTCCGCCCCACACTGTGTTTCATGTTCTGACGTTAGAACGCCGCGTTGTAATCGGTGGCGCGCTCCGCGCCGGCCTTTTCGTCCAGTTCGATCTCGTCTGCCGGGGAATCCAAGACCTGGTGCATTCTCGCCAGACCGGCGGTGGTTGTACGGGTATCGACCTTCGTCCCTCTCGATCGGGTGCGGGCGGCTGCGGACGATCCCATCCGTTTGAATCGTGACTCCGTCCGGTGAGTCTCGCCGGTCTTGAAGTACGCGATGGTGGATTGCAGCACTTCAGCCTGGCTGGTCAACTCTTCGGCCGTGGAAGCCATCTCCTCGGCGGCGGCCGAATTCTGTTGAATGACCTGGTCCAACTGCTGAATCGCCTTGCTGACCTGGGAGGTGCCGGTGCTTTGCTCGACGCTGGCGGCGGCGATCTCGCGCACCAGTTCCGCGGTCTTTTTGATGTCAGGGACTAATTTGGCGAGCAGTTGGCCGGCGCCCTCCGCCGTTTCGACTCCATCGACTGTCAGGCGGTTGATCTCCGCCGCGGCCAACTGACTCCGCTCGGCCAGCTTGCGCACCTCCGAGGCAACCACCGCAAAGCCTTTGCCGTGCTCTCCGGCGCGCGCCGCCTCGACTGCCGCGTTCAACGCCAGCAAATCCGTTTTGCGGGCGATTTCCTCGATGATGCTGATCTTCTCGGCGATCTGCTTCATGGCATTGACGGTGCGCACCACCGCATCGCCGCTCGACCGCGCGTCGTCCGCCGCTTTCGAGGCAATCCGATCAGTCTGCCGCGCATTATCGGCATTCTGTTGCACGCTGGCCGCCATCTGCTCGGTGGAAGCCGTGCTCTCCTCAGCCGCCGCGGCCTGCTCGGTGGCCCCTTGGGAGAGTTGTTGCGCCGCCGAACTGAGTTGTTCACTGCCGCTGGCGACATTCCCCGCTGCGCTTCCCACTTCATCAACCGTCTTGCGGAGACTCCCTACCATTCGGTTCATCGCGGCTACCATCTGGCCAAATTCATCCCGTGAGTTCACCTCGGCGTCGTGCCGCAGATCGCCCGCCGCAACGGTGTCGATCAACTTCCCGGCGGCCGCCAGAGGCCGCGTGATGCTGCGCACGATGGTAAACGTGATCGCACAGGCAATCAGCAAGGCCAGCGCCAGACCGATTACGATTCCGGTGCGGGTACTGCTCACGGAGTCGTTGATGGCCCTGCCCTTCTCGTCTCCGTACTCTTTCCGATAGGCCATCAGCGCCCTCATCGCATCCACGTACGATTTATGCGCCGGCCTAACCTGGCTTTCTAACGCCGCCGCTGCTTCGCCGTCCTTGCCAGCTCGTTTCAATTGCAGCACTGCTTCCAGAGCGCTGGAGTAAACGGTACGCGCCGCCGTCAAATTCGCAAACAGCTCCCTTCCTCTGACCGTCCTGATGGTCTTCTCGTAATCGGCGATCAAATTCGAGTTCTGCGCCCGCGCGTTGCGAATCGCTAGCTCCATTTGCTCGGCTTTCTGGC
>Ga0335071_10005251_pt1 | contig 13469 bp, 9 predicted proteins | sample Lox_Sample_15_FD_206724 | JGI IMG/M metagenome (GOLD analysis project Ga0335071, IMG submission 206724) | Soil microbial communities from Loxahatchee National Wildlife Refuge, Florida, United States - Lox_Sample_1.5 | ecosystem: Environmental > Terrestrial > Soil > Wetlands | place: USA: Florida... | reverse complement strand
TCGGTCCTTCTTGCGGCAATCGTCTGGTTCGCGCTCGGGAAAAATCCGGAAATGGCCTTTGGAGCCGTGATCGGGTCCACAGCGTTCTTTATTGTTCACGGCTTCCGCCAGAGTGCCGAGGAGCAGGAAAAGGAGATGGTCACCGGGAACCTCTCGGACATCAGTAAGCTCTTCTACCTGGAGATCATCGATGCCACGTTCTCCATCGACGGGGTGACCGGGGCGTTTGCCTTTACCCTGTCGGTCCCCCTCATCATCATCGGGAACGGGATAGGGGCCCTGATCGTCAGGGAACTCACGGTCAGGAACGTGGAGACGATCAGGAATTACCGGTATCTCAAGAACGGGGCAATGTACTCGATCTTCTGCCTAGGGATTATCATGCTCCTTGACAGTTTCGGGGCAGAGATACCGGCGTACGTATCGCCGCTCATCACGTTTGCGATCGTCGGGTACTTCCTCTTCATGTCCATCCGGGCAGGACCACCGGAAGCGATTTCCTAAAAAGCCAAAAAAGGGGAGCGATTACCCGGCCTTACCGGGATCCGTATGACCGGACATGGTCCTGTATGCGGCGGTACGGTTCGGAGAGGGGACTCTTTTCGTCATACATCCGCATGTCCTCCCGGTTATACCGGCGGCGGTCCTCCCCGACCGGGCAGACCTTGATGCAGAACCCGCAGGGAGAGATGTACCGCTCCCTGAGACCTGCGGACCTGACCGCACAGGCGTGCTTGTCGGTCAGGTGCTGCGGGTACTCCCCTCCCTCGATCGCCGAGACCGGGCAGCTCGTAATGCACCGCCGGCAGTGGATACAGAGGGAGTCCTCAAGAAGGGGGTCGCCCGGGATCTCTGCGGTGGTAAGGATGGAGGCAAACCGGACCCGGGGACCGTACTGGGGGGTGAGGAGCATATTGTTCTCGCCGAAGGTGCCAAGGCCGGCACAAAAGGCCGCATGCCGGTGCGAAAAAAAGGCAACGGGCTTCTCTTTTAAGACCTCGATCGATCCATAACCGTCACGGGGCACCCAGACAGAGGGGTAGCCTTTCCCGGTCAGGAATGTTGCCAGCTGGTAACCGCTGGTATCCAGCATCTCGTTGACCACGCGGTACAGCTCGTGGTACCAGATGGATGGCGCGGTGTCTATGATCGGCAGGCTGACGGGGAAACCGATCACGATCACGGTCCTGGTCCCGGGAAAGAGGGATGCAGGCCGGAACGGTTCGGGGACCCAGGGCTCGAACGGGGGGTGGTTCCACCGGTCCGCCGGGGCAAATCCGACCAGGGGAATGTCCATGCCATTGCACTTCCTGAGGATCTGACGCCGGAGGAGCGAGCTCATGAGATACCTGTTGCATGGGAAAGGTAAAGAGGGTTTTTCCCGGGCTGGGATCCAGCGGGAAACGGGCCAGAGATCTTCTCACGAAAAAAGGGTGCCCGCACACGCGACAGCCGGTATCAGTCCCCGGTCACCGTGCAGATGACCTGCCGCTCCCGACCGGCGTTAACGTCCAGTTCCAGGAGCACGATCTGCTGCCAGGTACCGCAGGCAGGTGCCCCACCCGTCACCGGTACGGTCAGCGACGGGCCGACGAGGGCCGCCTTCACGTGTGACCGCCCGTTCCCGTCGCCCCATTTCGTATCATGGGCATAGGTTTCGCGATCGGGGGCGAGCACGGACAAGGCCCGCGCCAGGTCCGAGAGGACACCGGGCTCGTACTCGATCGTGGTCAGGGCAGCAGTCGAATGCCGGACAAAGAGATGGACCTGGCCTTCTTTTATCCGGCTCTCGTGGACCACGGCAGTTACCTGTTCGGTCAGGTTAACGATCTCTCCTTCGCGTTGCGTTGAGATGCTGATGATCTTCCGGAACATACGATTCACCATTTTTCTGCTCTTATAAAAATTCCTTTTTCATGATAACTCAAGCCCCCCTTACGCCAACCCTGCCCCCGCGGGGGGCGCATGGCGTATGCGATAGTATGGGTATTACCTGTATGTACCATGATCTGCCCAGAATACAGGTAATACGACATTATCGCAACCGGGGGATGCCACGAGCGTGCGGGGGCGGAAGCCTGCCGGAGCCCGAGAAGAGCGTTGTCCTCTTTCTTTAAAGGATTTCTATAGAGCCGTTTTTTTACGGACAGAGCTACTCAGGCCGTCACCGCAAGGGAATTGATCACGATCTGCGTCTGCTGGTCCGTGATGTAAATGATCCAGATTCCCGGGGGCGTATCGGCTATCCCGCCGGACCCGTTCTGTGCAAGGAAGGTGGTAAGGTTATCCGTGACCCAGAAGCGGGAACCGTCATAATATATCGTCACCGTCCCGCCATTGGCCCATGGACTTGCGCTCATCCCCGGTGAGGGATGGACCACGACCTTTTTCCCGTCAGGGGATCCAAGGGTAAAAAAAACACCTGCGGAAGAAGCCGTTGCGGACTGGTTGGAAAGTGCGACCGGTTCGCCTTTTACGTGATACAGCGTTATGACACTCTTCCCGGAGACGGAGGGTGTGACTTTTGCCTGGACGGCAAAGACCGGGGGTTTCTGGAGCACAGCGGCCACAAATCCGGTGGATACGGACACGACAATGGCCACCCCTATGCAGATGAGCACGATGATGAGGATAATGGTGTAGAATTCGGCAAGTCCGTGGTCGTTGGGCCGGCAGGTCAAGGGATCAATCCGTAGACCATGCTTGGAAAAGACAGATGATATATTATTCTGATTTTGTCCGGGAAAATGAAGGAAAAAGATTACTGGGCCGGGGTGTCAGGGGCATCCTGGCCCTCATCGACACATGCTTCCTGGTTGACGATTGCCACCCCGACAACCTTGTCGTTCTCGTCCAGGCGCATGATCTTGACACCTTTACTGCCACGACCGGTAATCCGGATCCCGCTCACCGGCGTCCGTATAACCACGCCCGATGCGGTCATGACAAAGATCTCATCGGTGTCCAGGACCGCACGCGAGTGTATCACCACGGCGTCCCGCTCGACCTGCATGTTCTTGACGCCCATCGTAGCCCTGCCATGACCGCGGAAGTCGTCGAACTCGGTCCTCTTGCCAAACCCGACATCGGTGATGGTCAGGAGGTGGTCTTTCTCCACGAGCGTCAGGGCGACAATTGTATCCTCGCCCCGCAGCCGCATGCCGATAACACCGGACGCACCGCGGCCAACGATCCTCACGGTTTCCTCGTGGAAACGGAGACCGTACCCGAACCGGGTTGAGAGCACGACTTCCTTGGTATTGTCGGTTGTGATGACATCGACCAGCTTGTCGTTGTCCCTGAGCCGGATCGCGTTCGTTCCCGTTGAACGCGGGAACGAGAACTCGTCCTGCGGGATCTTGATGACCTGCCCGAGCTGTGTTGCGAACAACAGGTAGCGGTCTTTCCTGAACTCCCGGATGGGGATGACCGTCGTGATGACCTCATCTTTCAGGTTGAGGAGATTGACGATGGGTTTACCCTTTGCAATGCGTGAGCTCTCGGGGATCTGGTAGACCTTGAGCCAGTAGACCCTGCCAAGGTTCGTGAAACAGAGGAGGTAATCCTTCATCCCTGCCGCAAAGACCGTGCTCACAACATCGTCTTCTTTTGTGGTCATGCCGGTGATCCCATGACCTCCCCGGCGCTGCTTGCGGTAGGTATCGGGGTCCATGCGCTTGATGTAGTTTGCAGTGGTGATCGAGACAAGCACTGTCTTGTCCTCGATCAGGTCCTCGGTGGAGAGATCGCTTGCGTCAAGCGTGATCTCCGTTCTCCTCGCGTCGCCAAACTTGAGCGCGATCTCGGAGGTCTCTCGCCGGATCTCTTCCTTAATGTTTGCCTCGCTTGCAAGGATCGTTTCGAGCCTCGTGATCTCTGCCTCGAGCCCGGCTTTTTCGTCCGTGATCTTCTGCTGTTCTAGCGCCGCGAGCCTGCGGAGCTGCATCTGGAGGATTGCATTTGCCTGGAGTTCATCAAGCCCGAACCCGGAGATAAGCGCAAGCCGTGCATTGTCCACGGTATCGGAACCGCGGATTGCCGCGATGATCTTATCGATGTTCGCAAGGGCGGTAAGGAGACCATTGAGGATGTGGACCCGCTCCTGGCACTTTTTAAGGTCGAACTCTGACCTGCGCCGGATGACCTCGATACGGTGGTGCACAAAGCTCCCAAGAAGGGCCGGCAGGCTGAGGATCTTCGGGGCGCCGTCCACAATCGCAAGGTTGGATGCCGAGAAACTGGACTCAAGCGCGGTGAACCGGTACAGGTTGTTGAGGATGACCGCCGCGATGGTACCCTTGCGGAGCTCGAAGACGACACGGATCCCGTCCTTGTCCGATTCGTCGCGGATATCGCTGATCCCGTCAAGCTTCTTGTCCTTGACCATGTCGGCGATGGTGGTGATCCACTGGGCCTTGTTGACCTGGTACGGGAGCTCGGTTACGATGATCCGGTCGCCCCGGTTCCCGCCTTCGGACTCCTCGATCTCGGCGACTCCGCGGACAACGACCCGGCCCTGGCCGGTGGTGTAGATATTCCGTACACCGTCGACACCCATCAGGATGCCACCGGTCGGGAAATCCGGGCCCGGCATGATCTTCATGAGTTCTTCGACCGGAACTGCCGGGTCATCGAGGAACCGGTTGACCGCTGCGCAGACTTCGCGGAGGTTGTGCGGCGGCATCTTTGTCGCCATCCCGACCGCGATCCCATCCGTCCCGTTCACGAGAAGGTTGGGGATCTTCGAGGGAAGTACCGTCGGCTCCTTTAAGGACTCATCGTAGTTGGGGACAAATTCCACCGTTTCCTTATCGAGATCGGCAAGGAGTGCCTCTGCATACGGGAAGAGCCGTACTTCGGTATACCTGCTCGCTGCAGCGGCATCCCCGTCCACGGATCCGAAGTTTCCCTGCCCCTGCACGAGCGGGTGGCGGTACGAGAACGGCTGGGCCATCTTGACGATGGTGTCATAGATGGATGCGTCGCCGTGCGGGTGGTACTTACCCATCACGTCACCGACCACTCTCGCGCTCTTCTTCGTGGGCTTGTCGCTCGTGTTGCCCATGTCCCACATCGCGTAGAGCGAGCGGCGGTGGACGGGTTTTAAGCCGTCCCGGACATCAGGAATGGCACGCTGGATGATGACCGACATCGCGTAGTTGATAAACGATGTCTTCATCTCCTGCTCGATGCTGATCGGCTCGGTGCGGTGGCTTTCGGGGCCGCCTGCCGGAGCGGGCGGGACTTCAGATGTCAAGGTTCGTCACCTCCTTTGCATGGCGCATGATGAAATTTTTCCGTATCTCCACGTCTTTGCCCATAAGGGTCCGGAACATCTCGTCAGCCTCATACGCATCCTCGATCGAGACCTTAAGGAAAATCCGGTTCTCGGGGTCCATGGTCGTGTCCCAGAGCTGCTCGGCGTTCATCTCACCAAGACCCTTGTACCGCTGGATGGAGACGCCCTTATCTCCCATGGCGGCGGAGACCTTCTGCATCTCGCTCTCCTTGTACACGTACTTCTCCTCTTTTCCTTTGGCAATCCGGAAGAGGGGGGGCTGGGCGATGTACACGTAGCCGAGCTCGATGAGTTTTCTCATGTACCGGTAGAAGAACGTGAGGAGGAGGGTCCGGATATGCGCCCCGTCCACATCGGCATCCGTCATGATCACAATGCGGTGGTACCGGGCCCGCTCGGGATCGAACTTCTCCCCGATCCCGGTGCCGATAGCGTTGATCAGCGTTTGGATCTCGGCGTTCTTGAGGATCTGGTGCTCACCGGCTTTCTCCACGTTGAGGATCTTGCCCCGCAGGGGAAGGATGGCCTGGAACTTGCGGTCACGGCCCTGCTTGGCACTGCCGCCGGCAGAGTCCCCTTCCACGATATAGATCTCGCTCTTTGCGGGGTCGCGCTCCGAACAGTCGGAGAGCTTCCCGGGCAGGCCGGCTGATTCGAGCGAGCTCTTGCGCCGTGCGAGTTCGCGGGCGTTCCTTGCGGCCTCGCGGGCCTTTGCTGCCGAGAGCGCCTTCTCGACGATGATCTTGAGCACGTTCGGGTTCTCATCGAAGTATTCGGTGAGTGCGGCGTACACCAGCGAATCGACAATGCCTTTCACGCTGCTGTTCCCAAGGCGCATCTTGGTCTGGCCCTCGAACTGGGGATTGGACATCTTGACCGAGACGACCGAAGTGAGTCCTTCACGGACATCCTCGCCCCGGAGTGTTATCTGGGCATTCTCCTTGATGATACCGTTCCTCTTTGCTACCACGTTGATGGCCCGGGTGATAGCGCTCCTGAACCCTTCAAGATGGGTACCGCCCTCGCGGGTGTTGACCGAGTTGACGTAGGTATAGAGTTTCTCGTCGTACCCGTTCGTGTACTGCATTGCAACTTCGAGGTCGAGCTTGTTCTCGGTATCTTTTTTGGTGATATAGATCGGATTCGGGTGAAGGGCTTCATTACCCTCATTTAAGTATTTCACGAACTCGGAAAGTCCGCCGGCGTAACAGTATCTCGCCGAGTCCCCGGTCCGCTCGTCGGTGATGATGATGGTGAGGCCGGCGTTGAGGAAGGCAAGTTCCCGGAGCCGGTGGGAGAGGACGTCATAGTCAAAGGTGGTGGTCTCAAAAATTGTTGCATCGGGAACGAAGTGGATCCGGGTGCCGGTCAGCTTGCTCGCAAGAGCCGCAAGGAGCGATGCCCGGTCTTCCTGTTCACTGCCGGCGGGATACTGGGTGGCAGCGGTGAGGTCGAGCTGGCCGGTAACCGTGCCGGGAACCGGGCCCGTGGCAGCACCGGAAGAAGAGGCGGTAAGCGCTGGTGAGACCCGGGCAAACGGCGCCGGCTCGCCATACCACTGCTGGTACCGCGCGAGAAGTTCGTCAAGGGTCTCTTCCCGGGTAGTAAGGGGCGATGTGGTTTTTCCTTTGGAGAACCGCATCTCGTAGATATTGCCGTCCCGGTACACCCGGGCGGAGAGCCAGTTCGAGAGGGCGTTTACCACGGAGACACCGACGCCGTGGAGACCACCCGAGACCTGGTAGGTCTCCTTGTCGAATTTTCCGCCGGCATGGAGTACGGTCAGGACGACTTCGAGAGCACTTTTGTGGTTCTTCTCCATCGTATCGACCGGGATGCCGCGGCCGTTGTCCTCAACCGAGAGCGACCCGTCTTTGTTGATGACGATACTGATACGGCTGCAGAACCCGGCCAGTGCCTCATCGATGGAGTTATCCACGACTTCATACACAAGGTGGTGGAGCCCCCGGGTATCGGTGCTTCCGATATACATGGCAGGACGTTCGCGTACCGGCTGGAGCCCTTCGAGTACAGTGATATGGGATGCATCGTAAGTATCAGTCAAGGAAAACCTCCCTGGTAAAAGTCAATAAAAAATTCCCTGAGATTATCACAATTATTATTGGGTCTTCGACATTAAAATCCTGTTTGTTACAAAAATCAGGCGGGAAATTTGGGCACGCTGAACCTTCTTTTCCGGGAAAATTTTTCAGGAGATGCGGTACCCTTCTTTTGGCACGCTGATCTCAAAACGAAGAGTCCCGGGCTCGCCGGTCTCTGCGATACCGATACCGGTGATATCAAGGATCTCCCGGATAAAAAAGAGGTTCGGGCCCCCGGTCTTTGCAGGTGCCCAGACAAAGAGGGCCCCCTTCTGTTCCGGAGGAACACCGGTGCCGGATTTTTTGAGGGTGATCACAAGGCCGTTCGCGGTCTCCTGCAGGGCCATCTGCACCGGCTCTGCGATACCGCCGCAGGTGTAGATGTATTCCATTAAGTGCGTGAGCCCTTTTTCGAGCAGGGGATCGGCAAGAATTTCCAGCCGGTCCATACCCGTTGTCCGGGTGAGGGGGATGGGCGGGAGATGGGAGAGGGCATAGAGCAGCACCTCGTTGAAATTCTGCCAGCGGGGCGTCTGTACACCGAGTTTCTGGTAATTCTCGGCCAGTTCTATGTGCGTCTGTATCTCCCCGGTGGTGTCCCGGAGCTTGTCAAGGATTGCGATCTCCTCTGGGTGTTTTGCGATATGGCGGAGGACATCGAGGTACGCCCGGACAATGAAAACCTGGCTTTTGATATCCGTGCGGGTCAGGGAGTTGATCAGGTTGAGCTTTTTCTGGGTGGCCACGAGCTCCCGCTCGTACCGTATCCGCTCGCTGATGTCGCGGGCTACAATCACACCGTACCGGTGCTCGTCAAAGGTCACAAAGCGTATCAGGAGCTCTGCCGGTATCGCTTCTCCCTTTGAGGTGCAGAGGTCGGTTTCGATCTTCTCCTGGCTCCCGGTTGCGGTCGCACGGGAGAACACCTCACGGAAATGTTCCCGTTTTGCCGGGGAGATCAGGCTGGACGGGTCCATCGTAAGGATTTTGGCGGTGGCATAGCCCAGCCGTACACTGCAGGCATGATTGACGTCCACAAACCGGTTTTCCGGGATCAGAACGACAAGGATCATATCGTTTGTTTCGTCAATGAGCGCCCGGAACCGTTCGAGATCCGCAAGACGCTGCTGGAGAAGAGGGTAGTAACTCTTGTGGAGCGATGTCTCTCCCATGCCGATGATCCGCTCCCGGAGGAGATCGCGGGTTTCGGCCGGTTCAGAGGGCGGATTCATAGAGTGCCTCGATCTCGTGCCGGACGGGGTTACGGGGATTGGTTGCCATGCAGGCGTCTTTCATGGCATGGTCGGCGAGCTCCGGAATGACCTTCCCGTTCACACCCAGAGACCCGAGCGTTTCCGTAATCCCAAGGGAGGTCCGGAGTCTTCGGATCTCCTGGCAGATCGCCGCACTGCGTGCCTCCTCAGGCATCGTGTGGACAGGAATGCCCAGCGCCACCCCGATATCCGCATACCGCTGGCGTGCCGAGGCGTAGTTGTACTCCACAACACAGTCGAGCAGCAGGGCATTGCATTTGCCATGGGGAAGGTCGAGGAACCCGCCCAGGCTGTGGGCCATTGCGTGGACGGCACCGAGGCTCGCGTTGGAGAATGCAAGGCCGGCATGCAGGCTTGCGAGCATCGTCTCAACCCGAAGGTTGAGATCATGGGGGGATCTCACGGCAGGTTCGAGATGTCTGCTGATGAGCCGGATCGCTTCCAGTGCATGGAGATCGGTGAGCGGAGAACTTGCATTGGAGACATAGGCCTCAATCGCATGGGTGAGCACATCAAGGCCGGTGAAAGCGGTGAGATCCGGAGGGAGGGTGAGGAGGGTCTCGGGATCGATAAGGGCCACATCCGGAACAAGGGCCTTGGAGATGATCGCGATCTTGACCTTGCGCCGGGTGTCGGAGATGATGGCAAACTGGGAAACATCGGCACTCGAACCTGCCGTGGTCGGGATGCAGATGAGGGGCGGCGGGGGGATCGTGATCCTGTCCACCCCCTCAAACTCGGTGATCGGGCAGTTTTCGGAAGAAACAATCCCGATCCCCTTGGCGCAGTCGATGACCGACCCACCGCCCACCGCAACCAGGGCCGAACATCCTTCCTGTGAAAAGACCCCGGCACCCTGCATCACATTTTCTACCCGGGGATTGGGCTGGACGGATGAATAGATCACATACTCGATGCCGGCCTCCTGGAGGTCATTGCAGATCCCATCCACAAGCCGGGTGTCCCGTACCCCCGCATCCGTGACAAGCAGCACTTTTTTTGTCCCGAAATTTTTTGCATACCTGCCGGCCAGATGGCGTGCACCCACACCGAAGAGAAGTTCCGGAGCAACGAATTTCCGTAATTCATGGGAAGTCATGGATTATGCACACCGCTGACCGGGAGCAGGACAATTCATCCCCCGGGCTTTTGTTTTTTCATGAGAGGTTAACCTTTATTAAAGATTGTACAAATTGCATGGTGTGGAACCAGCACGCCGGGTCTCAGGTGAGGGGAGATCCGGATACATTCTGGTAATTAAGATTACTTCAAATGAGAAAACCGGAGGGGAAAATACTATAGTGCCACCATTTCTCAAGCTACAAAAATGAGTGATATCTTTTTGTAATTTTGTAGTAGTGAGTGCTACGAAATCGACATTTTTTTATAACATTGAACAATTATAGTAATCCGGTGTTACTATGCATATTCCTGATGGATATCTAGGACCGACGACGTTTATCGTCATGTACCTGATCATGATCCCGATCTGGCTGTACGCCGGGTACTGGGTTCAGAAATCACTGCGTTCGCGGCAGGTGCCGTACCTCGCACTCGGTGCGGCGTTCTCTTTTGTCATTATGATGTTTAACGTACCGGTGCCCGGAGGCAGCTCGGGGCATGCTGTCGGCAGTGCGCTGGTCGGGATCGTCCTCGGCCCCTGGGCAGCGGTGGTGACCACGTCGTGCGCTCTGCTGATTCAGTGCCTTATCTTCGGGGACGGAGGAGTCACAGCCTTTGGTGCGAACTGTTTCAATATGGGAACTGTGATCCCGTTTGTTGGATATTACACGTACAAACTGATCTCCGGAAAATCTGAGATCACCTCAAACCTTCGGATCGCTGCTGCCGGTATCGGCGGTTATCTCGGACTGGCCGTTGCTTCCGGCGTTGCCGGCTTTGAGATGGGCATCCAGCCAATCCTTGAGCACACAGCATCAGGTACACCGCTCTATATGCCTTACGGCCTGAATGTCACGGTACCGGCAATGTTGATCGATCATATGGGATTCTTCTGCTGGGTAGAATTGATCATCACCGCTCTGGGCTTTGCCTATATCGCGAAGAACAGCCCGGAGGTTATCTTCGATTATAAACCTGATACTGCGAAAAAACCTGATGTCTCCAAAGGGGTGCCAGCACTATGATGTCTTTCAAGAACATGGATAAGACATTCAGGGTCCTCATCTACGCCATGATTGCCCTTGTTATCCTCGTACCTATCGGACTGATCGCAACTGGAACTGCCTATGGGGAATGGGGGCCGGATGAACTCCAGCAGGCGGTGGGATATGTTCCGGCCGGCCTCCAGCAGCTCAACGGACTCTGGTCTGCCCCCCTTCAGGACTATGGTCTACCGGGTCAAGGTGATACCCTGCCGGAACAAACACCCGGATATTACGTTTCCGCAATTGTAGGTTGTGTTGTGGTCGGTGGAGTTGCATACCTGTTGGGAAAAACCATCATAAAGCGCAATGATTGAGGAATAACCTTTGGAGAAAACGAATGATTAAGAAATTTACGATTGTACTTATCGCACTCGTCGCGGTTGTATTTGTTGCAGTACTGCCGGTTTCGGCATCGTACTCTGATGTAAACAACACAATTATCCGCGGGGGTGCAGTGGTGTATATTGGAGAACAGCAAATGAACCTGACTGGCGCTCAGATCGCAATGGCGAAAGCAGCCAGTAACCAGTGGGTTCCAACCACAATTGGCTGGTGGGCATCCGCAGCTCAGATTACGTCGACTGCGCCATCCACATCAGTTATCCTGAACACCACCCCGATGGGTGCCAATTCATATTATATCTCGCCCGCAGCATTTGGAGGGTATACAGGCAACTGGTATCCGGTGGTCAACGGCGTTGGTAACACGTCGTACGGCGCTTTCTTCAATGTTTACGATCCGAGTATCCAAGTCGATGTCTGGGATCTCACCACCGGAACTGTTGTAACCGGGGGTACCGCGATCCAAGGGGACAACCTTGCCTTCCGTATCAACACGAATATGCAGGCCTCACTCGACCCGACCACTCGTAACAATGATATTACCCCCGGTGCAGCACAGACCGGTAATATCGATATTAATCTGGTCGGCCCTTCAAAAACTACATTCACCGATGTGTACAATGACAGCGCTCTCAACACGGTTTCGCTTACCGCACAGAATGTAACCCTCCCTCTGTGGTTCTGGGGTACAACCGATGGTAACGTCCCAACAGCAGCCAACATTGCACCCAACTGGTCCACGGGTGCAATCGATGCAACCGGACAGCCCGCCTACCCGGCCGGCGTGTATACCATTGATGCTTCGTCAGATCTCAACGGCATGCAAGACAACTACCTGAACGGTGGTGCAACCTACACCGGCAAGACTGACAGCCAGCCCGTGACAGTCACCATTGTGGCAAACACGGTCTCGATTTCGGCTAACGTCAACTCTGTTGTCCGCAGCAAGCCCTTCTCGGTTACCGTCACCGGCAAGCCCAACGCGGTTTACCACCTGTGGGTAAAGGGTGTCAGCACCATGGACGGCACCTATGACAACCAGCCGCCCATCATCACCCCGAACCAGGCCGGCCTTAAGCAGGACCCGGCAATCACCAATGGTGCCAAGTTTGTGCCCGTTGACACTGGTAGTGCATTCTCAAACAACGGTGCATACATCTACCAGAACGGTGTTGCAATCTACCAGGATGTAGCAAGTGGCGCCTTCACCAGCGGTGCAACTACCTCGGCTATCCTTGGTAACGGTACTTATGAGTACGCCAACGTAACTCTTGACCAGACCGGTTCCAGGACCATCCAGTGGACTACCACCAACTGGACCCGGGCCCAGCAGTACACCATCCGTGTCGAGCAGAACTTCGGTGGCGCAACCGGGTACAAGTATGATGAAGTACAGGTCCAGGTCCAGAAGGGCGCAGTCACCATCGTAGCAGCCGGCTCACAGAGCTACTACCTCGGTGAAGAGGTCCAGTTCTCCGGTACCAACACCGAGTCGCAGACCACCTACCTGTTCATCACCGGCCCCAACCTGCCCACCAATGGTGCCCAGATCCAGTCTCTTAACCCGAGATCTAATGCGGTCACCAGCGGCAACGCAAACACCTTCCAGAATGTCGCAGTCAATGGCGACAACACCTGGTCATGGAACTGGGGAACTGCAACCGTTGCACTCGATGCAGGTACCTACACGATCTATGCAGTCAGCCAGCCCATGGATGCAAACAACCTGGCCAATGTAGCCTACGGCACGGTCTCCGTCATCATCAAGAAGCCGTTCGTCAGCGCAACTGCCTCGCAGTCCACCGTTGCCCAGGGTGACCCGGTTTATGTTACCGGTACCGCACAGGGCCAGCCCACCAATGGTGTTGCAATCTGGATCCTCGGTAAGAACTTCTACACCCGTGCAACGCAGTCCGTGAACTCTGATGCCTCGTTCTCATACCAGGTCAAAGGAGCCACGACCTCGGGCATGTATGCAGGCCAGTACTTCATCGTTGTCCAGCACCCGATGCAGAATGGCGTATTCGATGTGTACCCGGTTCAGATAACCAACGGTGCAAACACATACACCATTGTCAACACATCTGCACCCTACGGAAGCACCGCAAGTCCGACTGAGGACTTCGCACTCAGCGGCCCCGGCAGCTTACAGGGATCCGATGCAGCAGAGGCACTGGTAACGGCCATCAACAGCCCGAATGTTGATGATACCTACACCAAGCTCCAGCTCCTTATTGAGACCCCGGTTATCACCGTTACCCCGGTTGGCGACAGGCACGTCGGT
>Ga0335071_10005250_pt1 | contig 13470 bp, 17 predicted proteins | sample Lox_Sample_15_FD_206724 | JGI IMG/M metagenome (GOLD analysis project Ga0335071, IMG submission 206724) | Soil microbial communities from Loxahatchee National Wildlife Refuge, Florida, United States - Lox_Sample_1.5 | ecosystem: Environmental > Terrestrial > Soil > Wetlands | place: USA... | reverse complement strand
GCAATTGCATTTGAACCATTAGGAGTGACAGGAGATGTGCCAGTATCTGGAGTAAGATTTGTCTGAGATCCTCCAGAACCGCTGCTTGTGATATTGATTGTATTCATTGATGGAATACCGGTAATCGTTGTTCCTCCACCTTGCGTAACTGTGACTATTCCCGAGGAATTTGGATAGACTGTACTACTATCTGGAAGTGAAAAACCGACAATAGGTCCAGTAGTACCATTGCCAAACATTTTCCATTGAGCTAAGTTACTTGTAATAGCAACAAGAACCCAGATATTTCCATTAGTAGAGTTAATCCAAAAAGAGGTGAGGGGATAATATCCGACATTTTCTTTAGGTTTTATGTCTGCTGTTGTGGGATCTCTCGAACGTACATAATAGGGACTGAAAGCGTAATCCTGACCACCATATTTGAGAGGATTGCGAAAACTATCTGATGATTGCTGGCTCATGAATCTTTTACTCCGTAAAGGGTGAAAGTACCTGAAGAGATATTCCCAGAACTATATTTAAATTCGATGGCATTGACGGCAGTTGTCCCGGTATTCATACCACCTGAAATAACTGTAGCAAAATTTGTCGACGAAGTGAGCACTACAGAATTAGAATTAAACTTTGCACTATACGTACCGCTATTCATGTCATAAAGCATGATATCAGAATTTAAGAAGGTTCCAGAACCGGTTATTTGAGACCCAGCGATGAATAAAGATGTGTCAGTTGAGCTCCCAACATCTGAATTTGTGCTTCCTCGTATGTCATATCCATATGCATAATTTGTGCTAAGATAGCTCGTACCATTATTAGTACTGAAAAGCATAGTCATATTCACAGCATTTGAAGCTGGAACGGCTGTTCTAATGCGTACCAAATAGGTAGAATAATTTGAATTTATTAATGAAGTAAAAGATATGGTTGAACTGCTGCTAGCAGTTTGAGAAGACAATTTCACAAGGTATGAAGGAATATAGTATGCCATTATTCTGTTACCCCATATAGATCAAACGAGCCACTTGTGAAATTTCCTGAAGACATTGAAAACTGTATGGCATTGACAGCCGTTGTTCCAGTGTTGCAACCTCCTCCATAATCTAATACAAGACTACTATCGGTATCATCAAAAACAACGCCATTATAAAATACATTTTTTTGACGTGAGGAGTCAGTCAAATTATAGAGGTAGAGATTTACATTTGTTCCTGTAGAGGAAGAGTTGTTAATGTTGTCAACAACGTTTATTTGGCTTACTGCTGTTCCATTGGTTCCAGAATTGAATCCACCACTAGCAGAAATTTTATATGCATAAGAATATCCACTATTTAGATATGATGATCCGCCATTTGTGCTAAAAACAAGCTGTATTGTAGGCCCTCCCGAAGCAGAGCAAACGATATTCCTAAGCTTCACATAATAGACAAGAAAATTGGTGCTTATGCCAGAAGTAAATGAGATTGTGGTCGAGCTACTTGCAGATTTACTTGACAGAAGAGTATATGGTGATGGTATGTTATAAGACATTAGGGATCCGGAATTCCATATAAAGTAAAGACACCAGAGGCAATATTTCCTGACGCCATCGTAAATTGGATTGCGTTGACAGCGGTCGTTCCTGTGTTACATCCCACATTCATTATCGTGTTCGATTTAGAGCTCGAATTATTCCAGCTGACTCCATTTCCCATTAACATTGCGTAACTTACGTTTTGATTAAATGCAAATAAATTTAAATTGCCACTGAATGACTGACTCGTTGTGCTTGATAGAGTAGGTGTGAGTATAATTTTTGAATCCGAGTTGCTATTAATAAATCCTGTCGTTCCATCTGAATTTACATAAAAAACAGCATATTTATAATTTGAACTTAGGTAGCTAGTGCCATTGTTGGTACTATAAGTCACATATAAATCTTCGTTATTCGTCCCCGAGACGATATCTCTTAACGTTACGTAATATGAGGTAAAATCACTTGTGATGACAGATGTGAACGATATGGATGCACTGCTGCTAGCAGTTTGAGCTGATAACTTTACTAGTTGCGATGGTATGTTGAAAGACATAATTAAATAATAAAGTATTGCATTCCATTGAACATCACAGTGATGGATCCATAATTCGTGTAAATCAAAGCTGTTGTCGCACCATCTATATTTATGGAGCCTCCTGAAACTGTCACAGTGATATTATTAATGGAAGCGGCTCCCGATTCATCTTTGATCACAAACACTTGATTCACGAGAGGTGCTGCTAACAATGTTATGGTACGTGCAGCTGATGTCGAAGTGACTCCAATATAGTAATCTGTCGCTGCTACGACATAACTTGTAGCTGTTGATGTTCGATTGATGTATTGACCTGTTGTGGCTGTGTTGAGAGCATTGACCGGAAAAGTTGTCATGTTAATTGCCACTCCCCTATGACCGATGTCGCAAGCCATGTAGTATCGGAACTTCTATAGACTAATGTAATGGAATCACCACGTAATGTGTTAGCACAGGTTCCGGCAGAGGCGGAAACATTATTCCCGACTCTAATTGTTTGCCCAGTATTTGCCGTAATTGTCAGAATATTAGTAGCATCCGTTGCAAAAGCGATCGTATTGCCTTGCGATGGAGACGCTGGTAAAGTAGCGGAAGCGGTACCAGTAACAAAGTAACCATTGGTAGCGGCTGCACTAAAGCTTGTAGATTCATCATTCCAAGTAAGTCCTCCACCGCCGCCTCCAGAAGATGCAATTGTGATGGTACCAGCTCCATTAGTGATTGTGACATTGGAGCCCGCAGTTAAAGTAGCAGCGACAGGATCGGCTCCTGTGCTACCAATTAACAACTGACCATTTGTCAGGGGACCAAGGAAATTAAAAGCGGATGATCCTTCTGCAACAGGCAAAGTATGTGCTGTTGGGGAACCGACCCCAGTTCCGCCATTGGCTGCTGTAACAGGAGTAGAAAGGGCATATTGTAATGTAGTAGCATTCGTTGTAATGCTAAGACCTGTTCCTGCAGTTGGAGTTACCCAAGTAGGATCCGCTGCTGATGTTCCCAACAAAACTTGACCATTAGTTCCTACTGCAGTAACACTAAGGGCACTTGTCCCTTCACCTAACATCACTCCATGCGCTGTAAATGAACCAGCACCTGTACCACCGTTTGGAACTGTAACAGGAGTAGTTAAAGCATAGGATAAGGTAGTAGCATTAGTAGTTACAGATAACCCCGTGCCTGCAGTAGGTGTAACAAAAGTAGGATCTGCACTTGTTGTTCCGAGTAATACTTGTCCATTGGTTCCAGGGCCTACTGAAGAAATTGCGCTAGTGCCTTCTCCCAAAAGAACTGCATGAGCAGTAAGAGTTATATCGCCTGTGCCCCCATGTGCAACTGCTAAAGGAAACCCAAAACCTGCATCACTAACGACAGCTCCTGTTGTGCTATTCCAAAGTACAATATCACCTACAACAGTAGTTCCCGGTCCAGTAATTCCACCACCAGCTGCCGTAACAGTGATTGTATTTCCAGAACCGGTAGTTGATGCACCACTACCACCAAGAATATCTATGACGCCAGCGGAAGGAGTAGCAGTTCCGGTATTACAGACAAAACTTGTAGTACCTCCTGATCCACCACCACTTCCGCTTAATGCACCGGCTTGACTCATTTATTTAGCTCAAACTTCTTTGAAAGTAACTGCACATTTTCAACGCGCTTCTCCAAAACTCTGCAAAGAGATTCAGTATTGAGAGAGCGTACAACTGCGTTATCAGCATCTAACTTAATCACATCGATTTTCTGCATGATGATTTCATCGAGAGAAGTTTTAGGTAAAGAGTCAACGGCTATTTCAAGCACATCCACTCTTTTCTTGAGATCTTCTTGAACAGAACAGGACTTGTTTTTATTCAACGTGATAGAATTCTTAATCTCATCAATTTGAGGACGGATGAATGATAGAGTCTTGACCACATCTTCCAGGATATGAGAATGATTTTCTTGCTGTGATTGAGCTTTTACAAGAGATTGTTCTAACACATCAATTTTAGATTTACTCTTTTGAATATCACTTTCGTTCGATTTGATGGATTTCTCAGCAAGAAGCAGGCGTGTATCATGTGTATCATGACGTTTAGCTGATTCGAGAGAAAGGGTATCATGGTCAGAAATTTTCTTCTCATTGATCGAAAGTCGAGATTCATGCTCATGAGAAGAATTGAGAGCTTTATTTGTCTGATTTGCTAATGAACTGATGTCTGATTGATGTTTCTTGATATCATTCAGAATAAACTCAATGAAGTCATGATTCCTAACTTCTTCATTTTGAATATCTTTTAGCCAAGATTGAATTTTTGTTTTCTCTTGTTCATAGCTCTTCAGGAATGAAGCGAATGTCGAAGAAAAATTTTCTACCATAGTAGATAGGTTTTTAAATCCTACCTCTAATTTTTGTACTTCAGCAATCCTTCTTCCCATTTCCTTGAAACGGGATTCCATTTCGATAAAGTAATTATTCGCAAGCTTTTCATCGGCCATATTACACTTCTCCGTATGCATAAATATATTCAACATAAACCGAATTTTTTGTCGGAGCTGAAGATTGCCTAACATAAAATTGGGTTCCACCTCTGATTCGTAAAGCTGGTGAATTTGTAGCTACTCCAGTATTAGCACCGCAGTCATAGAGAACATAGGAAGCAGCTGGTACAAAAAACATATCGGTCGCTCCATCCATGGAGAAGATCATATCTCCATCGGTATTATTAATTAGACGTACCATTCTGGCAGGAGCGCCGATAGGATTTCCAACCGCGGCATATGAACTACTTATCGATCCATGAGCAAGTGTTTGAAATGCACCTGCTTGGAAAACAGTTGAAAAAGCCATATTTCCTCTTTAGGTGTAAGTATATGTTCCTTGACCAAGTGATGTTACAATCCAAACCAAGCCATCGTTATTGGTATCTGTTGCTGTAATCGTTACAGCTGTATATTGACCACCAGCTAAGTTACCACCAGTTCCCGAGGTCGTATGGTTGGTACCACCGAAAATCTCTTGGCTCGCATTTTGGTGAATAGACCATCCGCCTGATCCTGCTCCAATAACAGTAATTTCCGTTCCATATGTAGCTGTTAGAGGAAGTGTAAGAGTTGTAGCAGATGAACTTGTGCAAATATAAGTTCCAGCTGACATCGTTATAGAAGTGCCGCTGACAGTAACGAGAGGTGAATTTAATGGACTCCAACTTCCTGGAGCGAAGTTTAGCATCCATGATTGCCCTGTAACTGAGTTCAGATAGACAGTTCCTAGGGGAAATTTAGTGAGACTTGATGTGGGATTTGTTTTTCCACGAACATAGCCCCATCCTTGTACTGGAAGGACAATATTTGCTCCTTCGTACGCTTGTGCTTCTTTAGACAACCCTAAAGGGTTTTTGCCGCTCATACATACCTCTGAATAGGTTTTTTTCAGTTATGAGATACTATTGCATCTCGATGGCACAATATCAATTAAAATTTTTATTGTACAATGCAATTTGTCAAGTTTTTACTTTTATTGCTAATAAGCAATTAAAATGGCATAATCAGAGAAAAAGGAGGAAGCCATGGAGTTTTTCAAAGAAGTATCAAGTTTTTTATCAGGATTCAATGTACAAAACATTTTAGCTATGATTGGAATAGTCTGGTTTTTTTCGAGAGATATCAAATCGTCTATCGACAAATTAGATCTTGATATAAGAGCAATGAATACCAGACTTGGACGGCTAGAGGGAACGGTATACGGAAAGGATGTCTATATTCATACTCAAGAGGTGAAAAAATGAGAATTGAAGAATTTTTTTTTCATTTGGTTTATTATAACTGGGGCGTTGCTTTTGGGACTACTTTTGTCAGCGATTATCATCATTCCCAGCAACATTATCAGAGCGAAACGAGCAGAAAAACGAAAAATAACGGAGCTGGAAGAAAGAATTAAAAATCTAGAAAATAGGGAAAAATGATGTTTATTTTAATATGTTGTTTTTTATCGCTCTTATTCGTGATATGGTCTACGATAAAGATGTGGACAGGACCTATCGAGGAAGTTGACGTTTAGATTTGCTTTCTTCATTCTTAGCTTCTGTATCAAATTGATTCAGCAGTTTGACAGTTTGTCCAACGTTTTGTTCGCTTGCATTTCTTAAAATATTTGTATAAAGCTGTCTAAGTCGTGCGCTATTTGAAATGCGATAAATGAATTTGCTTGCTTGATAGGCTCCAAGAGCCGCTGTTCCTGCTCCGGCTCCTAGTAATGCCGTTGATGCTGAAGGTAAACCTTTGCCTCCAGTTGCTGCAATTCCTCCCAATGCACCTTGTATGACTGCTTTGCCTCCTCCAAATAAATTCTTGGCCAAGTCAGATTCAAATTGTTTTCCTGTAATGCGATTTATGAATGTTTTTATCAAATCTGACTTACTTAAGACAGCTTGTCCCTGCGCATTCATTCTATAAGCATCTCCTAAACCCTGTTGCAGATGATTCATGTCATCATATACATTATTTCTCAAAGAATCATAAAAATCCTTTAAGGCACCTCTTGCAGCCTTCTTAGTATCTGAAGAGTCAAACTTAAAGGCTCCCAAATTATTTCTAATCTCATTTATGTTTTTGCTGATTTGAATTGCTCTTTGTGTAGACACTAAACCTTTTGTATCTCTTATCGTTTGAGCAAATTCGTTCAAGATATTTCTTAAAGGTTGTAGACTCGGAGTGCTAGGTAAGCTATTGTATAATTTATTCCATGTCGGAGTCCGTAGAAAATCATGAATCGTATTTTGTATCGGAATAACTCTCGTGGGCGGAATTTGTGCTTCAAGTTGGGTCATTGTATTCAACATAGATTGATTTAAGGTTGCTCCTACTGTTCCTCTAGGATTTAACATTGAGGCTGCCATCATAGAAGCCCACGCAGCCTTATCTGAATCGGTAGCAGTTTTTACCGATGCCCCTAAAAAAGGCACAGCAAAATCTTGATAAAATCTTTGTACAAAATCTCTTTGAGCAGGAGCTGCGAATTGTCCCATAAGAGCACGACCACCTGCCAATGCTCCACCAATTTCTGAAAAATTATTTATCCAACTCTCCATCGCATTTTTGGGCTCTGTATATTTATTAGAAAGTTGCGCCATGGATTCCCTCATGCGTTGCTGAGGAGTCTTTTGCTCAAATTCTTTCCTTTTTTCAATAGCTTCAGCAAGTTTAGGAGATTTCCCAAGGGATAAATTTAAAGATTCTAGTGTTTCTGGGTCTATCGCTCTTTCCATCGATGGAATAGCGGATGAAAATCCTTCAATACCTCTCAATGTATTGGATGCCATATTTCTGACAAGCCATCCTCCCCATGTTTCATTAGCATCTTCCACTTCATTATCTCTTTCATCCCAATATGAAGATTGTTGATTACCAGTTTCCGAAGGAATTTGTTTTGATGAAGATAATTGATTTTTGGATGGTTCTAAATTTTTCTGTATTGTTTGATTTCTTTCTATTTCATCCCAATAATTTGAATTATTATTCACAAAAGTTTACCCCCTTCATTTAAAGCTCTTTCAATGTCTTTTGCAGGAGTTGGATAGATTTTTCCGTTTGGAGCCAAAATATTAAATAAAGCATTTGGGTCTTGGTATTTTTCGGCTTCTTTTATAAAGTTATCCCTTGCAGCATCTGCTTCTTTTCCATATTTCTCTTCATAAATTCTTTGTTGATCATCAAAAATTTCTGGATAGACGTGACCTTTATTTTTCCTGTATAAATCGAGTAGAATTTCATCCTTTGCCTTTTCCAATTCAGCTTCTTTTTCTTGAAAATTAAGCAAAACTTTATTTGCTTCTGGACTTTTTAATAAATTTGGTGTCATTCCAAGAGCAATTCCAGTTTCAAAATTTGTCAACCCTCTTGTAAAAATATCAGATCTAAGACCGGATAAATATTCTTTTTGCCCGGTTGCTAACATTGCCTGTTCTGGTGACCAAAGTCCTTCAATACCCAATCCTGCTGCGAATGTTTGAAGATTTGTAAATTGACCCGTTTGTTGTTTTTCAATCGCAGGACGCATCAATTTGATAGCACCCAATCTTTTATTAGCAGCTTCCAGTCCTAATCTTGCATTTTCAATATCTGGCTTATATGCAACATCCAAGTCTTTTTGTCTTTGATATCCTCTTTCTTGAGATTCCCCATATGATTTCCCTAAAATCTGTCCATGAGATAAAGGAATTTTCTTTTGAGACAAAGCATTGACAAATTGGGATTCTGTCCAATCATTTTTATTTGCTTTTTCCGTAATTTCATTCACAATCTGTTGCTGTTCATCAGTGAGTGGAATGGTTGTAGATAATTTATCACTTTGCGGTCTTGTAATTTTCTCAGCAGTTTTAGGATTATCAATATAAGCATTAAGAGAGCCAGGAGGAAGATTTCTGCGAGTTTCGAGATCTCTTATAATTACTTCATTGGCTGTGCGTTTTGTATTAAACTCGGCCTCTTTTTGTTTTGTTTTTTCTGTCTCCAATCCTTTTTCATGTTTGAATCTCGCTTCTTGTAAAGCGTTATTTAAATCAAACTGCTTTTGAAGTTCTTTCATGCGAAACTTTTGTTCAGCATCGAGTTTATTCATTGCAAATTCATCTTGGGTCTTTTGTTGAAGTCCACCAAGAAGCGCTTTTGCAAAGGGAGAAGAAAGGTTCTCGCCGAGCTCTGCTCCTATATCCCTAGGTTGATAGATTGTAACCATTAATAACCTCCATAACCTCTTCTATAGCCATATGCACCACCATAGCCACCTGCGATATTACTCAAAAATGAAGGAAGCAAGCCCATCGTTCCTTGGCTTCTAACATTTTCGAAAGGAGATCTTCCAAGACCTGCTAAACGATTAGCTTCGGGTTGTTGCGCATAGCTTAGAGCTGAATTCAATCCTTGCATACGCATTCCTTCGCGCATTGCTGCTAGATCGCTTTGAAGACCCCTGCCAGCTTGAGCCAGTGATTGTTGGAATCCAGAAGATGATAGAGCACCAGATCCGGTACCCGCTCCCGCAAATGTTTGCGCTAATCCAGGAACAATCTGTTGATTAAATTGCTCTAAATATGGCGCTGACATCCTCTCATATGCTTCTGGGGATCCATTCAAAAGTTCTTGCAAATACGAACTTCCAGATTGAAATAGAGGATTTGATTCTAGTCCACCACCAGAATATAATCTTCTAAGATACTCTTGTTGCTCTGGAGACATTGTAGAAAGCTGTTCTGTTTTGCCGCGTTTCCCTAAAAAGAAATCAATAAGATCCATAAATCCTCTAATTTTTCGTCCATTCAAAAATTATATATGCCTGCTTTAACGTGTTTTGTCCAGCACCATTGATGAGTGTAACATTGGTTGCAGTACATAAGATTTCAATATTTTTATTCAGTGCATATGTTGAGGAATAAGGTAACGGCAAAAAATTGCCATTCGTATCTGTAGCCGTTCCATATATGCGAGTCGGTGTTACGATGATATCAATACCATGTGCAAAATTTACAGTAGAACCCGCAGTTATATTAGCTCCATTAGCTGCTACCATGTCACTGACCAATCGAAAAGTATAGCGCTTTAAATCAGGTTCCCCTTCCGTGGGTGCATTTGGATCAAAAAACTGTTGGCCAGTTAGGATCTGTATTTGCTCATATTGGGCAATCTCTTTAACGTTAAGCAATTTCGAAGTTAGTCTTTCGCGTTTGGAAATGAAATCATAAAATGATGTCTCATCTTTTGGCAAAATGAATTCATTCGGAAGATAAGCTGATTGAGTATAGGAAGGACCATAAGAATTCATTGTTTAATCCTCCCTTGAGGACTCATGTGCATGATGACTGCCTGTAATTCAAATGGAGATGGTCCAATGTTGGGATCAGCAATTTGAGCAGGAGTCAATGTAATATTAATCTGATGTGATCTGGCAATGCCGTTAAGAAAAACCCTAAAGTATGCTGTATCTTCAGTAAGATACGTTTTCACAGTTTGGGAAAGTACAACATCCTGGTCATTATCATTTTGCATGTATTGGACTGTGACTTGCCCATTCGATGTCGAAGTTGCATAGAGATCATAGAAAGCTAATTTTGACCTCTTTCCTTGTTTGAAATATGGATTTATGTAGTTTGTGGTGATAGAAAAACCGTAGCTATTTCCATTGTCAGTAGATACATCAGATTGCATGATACGCCAGACATTGCTATCTTGTGCTCCAGCGCAAATCACTGGAATCGATTTTTGATCAACAGAATCTTGCCAAGTTGACGTATCACCATCCCAGATCGTTGTCCAAGTCGACCAGACGTTATTTTGTGTGATTTTGAATGATCCTAAGCATGTAAAACTTTGGTTGAAGAAAGCCCATGTTTTATCTTCATAATTATAACATAAAATTTGATTCGGAGTATAATTTGAATTGGTTGTGCTTCCAAAAATCCAATATACTAACCTATTTTCATAATCGCGTATACCTTGCACGCGATTTAAAGGCACAAAATTATTGTTAGCTCCTACTGGAGATGGTGTAACCTGAAAAGTAGAAATGATATCTGGTACGATCATATCAATTCTATCAGCGTCATTGAATGTGGAAGCGATAATACCTCTTCTAGATATTAGCAAAACTGCATCGTCAAAACCGACAGAAGAGAAGGTTGCCTCAGAACCAAATTGCGTATTAATTCTTTCCCAAATGAATGGTTGTACCTGATTACCTGTAAAACTCAATCTCCAGGTGGAAAACTGAAAACCAACAATTAATGTATCTTGGACAATCTGTGCGCTTACTATTTGCTCTGAAGTATCAGCATCGATGAAACCGCCTTTCCCTGGCAGATCAGAGCGCCAAGCATTAATATCATTTCCAGCAACACCTGTGGTAGCAGACATCTGTTGCACTATAGCATTTGTTGTCGTGTATGATAATGCACTCGTGTTCAGAGGAATAGTGAATGTGGTTGCGCCAGTAACTGTCACCGTAAAATTGATACTATTAAAACTAGATGCATTTGTGCCTGTAACATACAGGAAAGAAACAATTTGGTCAGAATTTAAATTATGATTTGTCGTGGTAGTTACCACAGCAGTCGTAGCATTAGATATGCTAGATATCGATAGCGGGGCAGCAGCACCTGCAAATGGAGTGCCAATCTGAGACCATCTCGCCCGATTAGCATAAACGGTACCACCTTCTGTAGTATATAGAGCTATCAGACGCCCCTTGTATGGCAAAACTAATAGGGCTTGCGTCATGGTCGTTGTGCCACTTACTATAGGGACTAGATTGTCCCAACCTGCAATGGTACTACCGTTGAAAAACCTAATATTATCAACATTATTAGTCGTCCATAGGGCCGCGTAATAATTCGATGAATATATGAAAGAATCGCGCGTTCCTGTCCATAAAAGGGCATTGCCTAATGAGTTGAAGCTAATATTTGTGACTGTCGCCGGGAAAGTAGAAGTATTCAACAAAAATGCTTGCTTGGGATGGAACATGATGAGCTGTTCGTCACCTGCGAAAGAAACCGAAGAAGATGTCACATAGTAGGTTCTCGTACCGACTACTGGAAGGTACATATTCGCAGATTGTGCTGCCCCGAATGGTCCAACATTCGCACCTGAAAGATCTTGTAAAGTAAATGTAGATGAACCAGTCTTAGTGATTTGAAATGATGTTAGATTTAGTCCTCCTACATATACGGTGCCTCCAGAAGTATAAGCCAATCCAGTAGTCTCTACATTCAGTGTAATCGTATTGGTTGTTGTGGATAACACATAAAAAGTATTGCCATTGAGAATAGTTCCAATCGTACCCGTGATCCCAGATATATAAACTGTTTGCGCTGCATTCATTCCATGAGTACCGCTAGTGGTGATCACTGTTGTCTGACCCGGTGTGATTGTATTAATTGAACCATTGGTCGTTTTAGCAACTTCTAACCACACCATATCGCCTGTTAACAGACCATGGTCTGAACTTGTTGTGACCACAGGGGGACTTGCATTCGTAATACTATTAATGGTTGCACCTGAAGGAGACCATTGCGGCAATCTTGCTAAGATTGTGCTACCTTGTCTTTTTTTTATGACACCGCGCCAAGAATATGCATTAACTAGGTTAGTAAACGCGTCATTGCCAATAGCATATGGTTTGTAATATTGGACTATACCTGATTTATAAGGTCCTATGAAAATTGGATCGTACATCAAATCCCTATGACTGCGAAACTAACATAAACAGTACCATTTAAACTACTTCCGTTGCTGGTTTGGATTGTAAAAGCTGATTGAGTTCGTGTAGAAGCATAATTGTATTCCGAAACGATAGTAGGTGTATTGCTATTGTCTTGCCTTGATGCCATAGCCAATGGGACATAAGCTAGGCTTCCTAACTTATTCGTAAAGGTAATCGTAAATATACCATTAGTTGATCCAGAGCGGGCGACACTAGCAACATTGAAAGAACCTGATGCTAAAGTGACAGTGGCATTATTAGCAGTGAAGAACCCAAAGGCTTTGATGCATGAAATCGGAAAGTTCATCTCACCACTAGTACCTCCTGAACTTCCATTATAAAAATATAACTGCTGTGTATTAGGTGATCCTCCATTAGGAGTTATATACAAAATTCCGTTACTAGATTGGCTATTAACTGCATTTGTAAGATTTGTAGGTGCAGTTCCAGTTGTAACAAAGCTAACTTGCTGATGAAAACCATCATTTGGATTAGCTCCGTTATTGCCAGAGGCTAGATGATCAACAGGTAATATTCCGTTTGTCGTTCCAGTGGGTGCATTGAGAGGTGTACATAAATACTGAAAGTTATTAAGGATATCGGATTGAGATTGATTTCTCTGATCCCCAGGTTGAGGGATATTTTTATATTGGGTCATACAATCCTTTTTGAAACTCTGTATCCCGATGTCATATCGGTATTCATTGGGTTGAAAAATTCATCGTTAAATTTTTGACGCTGAGGTCTTTTTTTGACTTCTTTATAACGCTTACGCTTTAGGCTGTCATAAAAGTTGAGACCCATTTCTTTTTCTTTCATAAGTCACTCATAATTAGTATAGGGGAAAGATAGGCCAAGTATTCCCTGTGCTTTGATTTTCTGCATAATTTGTAGTGATGCGTTGTGATCCCAACTGCTTGAGAGTTTTTCTTTGAGCTAGAAGTTTCTGTTCTTCGAAATATTGTTTATAAATCGCAATCTGCTCATGGTCACCCTCTTCTTTCATTATTTTTAAAGACGCACCATAGGCAATCAGTTGCCACCATTCATTAAATTGTGGAAGATCTGTAGTAAGCGATCCAGAGTTGCCCGAGAAACCTTGTATAATGACCGTATTTTCGGCAGGAGCACTTGTATTAGTAGTATCAGGATTGACATAAAGAGATGGCCTTTGAACTGTATTTG
>Ga0335071_10005249_pt1 | contig 13470 bp, 6 predicted proteins | sample Lox_Sample_15_FD_206724 | JGI IMG/M metagenome (GOLD analysis project Ga0335071, IMG submission 206724) | Soil microbial communities from Loxahatchee National Wildlife Refuge, Florida, United States - Lox_Sample_1.5 | ecosystem: Environmental > Terrestrial > Soil > Wetlands | place: USA: Florida... | reverse complement strand
CCCCGATGATCCACGGCGACAAATTACTGTTTGCAGGATTTGCTGACCATCTTGACGGAAACAACGTCGAGAGTACCGTGCTCGTCGTTGGTCTTTGTCATGTGAGCCGAAGAAGCGGCATCCTTAGTTTCTTCTTTCATGTTGTGCAGGGTGGAGTCTTCGACCTTGCCCTTCACGGTGATGGTCTGCCCGACGCGGTCGGACAGGGAGATCTGATCGGATTTCAGATCCCAGGTACTGCCGTCGTTGGCATTAAGAACAAACTTGTCGGCACTGCTGCCCTGGGCGAGACAGCCGGTGAGCGTGCGATGTTCCGCCTTGGATTTGCCGGAACTGGTGGTGTCCTGTGCGAAGGCGACAGCCGAAAAACACAACAAACTGAGAGCGAGTGCAAGCCGAGAAATCTTCATTGTCCCTCCTTGAATTGAAGCGCACTAACCTGGGCAAGGATGACTGTAGAGGACGGGGAGGAACTGGAATATCGAGTACCCGATGTAAGGAATGGAGCGATCTTAGGGTATTCGCATCGGGTAAAAGCCCCAGTAGCGGTTGTTGTTCCTGCGCGTGGAGAAACAAGGTTTCGCCGCTGATGACGAGGCACTAGGGAGTTTCGACGAGGTCGTGATTTTTGACCGGGAGGCCAAAACCGCTAGAGAGAGAGCGACGGCGCTCGAGGATTTCATACATTTCGACGAGAGTGCCGCGGACGGGCGGAATGTTGGCGATGGCGTCATTGAGCATGGCCCAACTGATTTCCGAAGCGATGGCGCTATCGCGCGCCGAAGGTATGCCGAGGTTTTTGCCTGCGAGGACGGAGCGGGCGAAGACATCGACCATGACGTCGAGTTTTTTGTCGTTGAAGGGAGCAGTCTTGCGAAGAGTGTTCTGGACGCCGAAGAGTTCGATGGTGGCGTCGACGAAGTTGTGGGTCATGCGAGCGACGCCTTTGGTGCCAATGGCGTCAAGGTAGCAGTTATGGGGCTGCTGCTGGGCGAGGTGGCCGTAGATGAAGCCCTGGGTGATGTCGAAAACGACGCCATTTTCAAATGTGCCGTGGGCCTGAACCCACCAGGGATCGCGGTAATCCCACATGCGAAGGCCCTGCGCGTGCCACGATTGAAATTCGCTTTGAGCGTACCAACGCGCGACGTCGACGTAGTGCATGCCGCAATCATGGAAGGGGGGACCCTCGGGGTCGTGGCCCTCGAGGGGCATGTGGCCGGGAGTCATGTGGCAGATTCGAATGACGGCGAGGTCGCCAATCTCGCCTTGCGCGATGAACTGGCGGATGTCTTTGTGATACCAGGCATTACGGTTGAAAAGATTGACAGTTACGAGACGGTCGCTGGCTTCGATTTCCCGGACGAGATGCCATTCGGTGGCTACGTCAGCGGCGATGGGTTTTTCCGCGAGGATGTGTTTGTGGGCGGCGAGAGCGCAACGAATCTGCTGTGGGCGAGCGTCGGCGAGCGTAAAAAGGCCGACAACGTCGATGGAAGGGTCGGCGAAAATGGGGTCGGGGGAGTCATAAATAGCGGCAGTGGGGACAGCTTGGGCGGCGAGTTGGCGGGCCTGTTCGCAAATATCGTAGACGGCGGCGACTTCCCAGAGGTCATTTTCGACCATGGCGGATACAAAACCACGACCCATCCTGCCGTAGCCAAGGATGCCCGCCCTGAGTTTGTTGCGCATCTGTATGTAACAAGGGTAAGCGTTGGCAGACCAACGCACCGTGACAATGGTCACAAGGACCATGTGGGCGAGAACAGACGAGGGTTCCGGCAAGGGCGGCGAAAGGGGCTTGACGGTGGGGCGAGGGAGGGATAGATTCGCGGGCGACTCCCGCATTCTCTACACACAAGACAGCTGAAACGTGAAGGAGGGCCGAGATGACGGTACTGATGAGCCTATGGCTTCCGATCGTAGTGGCGGCGGTGGTGGTGTTTATGGCGAGCTCGATCATGCATATGGTGCTGCCGTATCACAGGAGCGACTACAAAAAACTGCCGGACGAAGACAAGGCGCTGGCGGTGCTGCGGAGCGCGGGAGTGACCCCCGGGCAGTACGTGTTTCCGTTCTGCACGCACAAGGAGATGAACACACCGGAAACGCAAGAAAAACTGAAGGCCGGGCCGGTGGGGATCATGTACGTGCGGCCGAACGGGCCGGTGCAGATGGGGAAGTTTCTGGGGATGTGGTTTGTGTTTTGCCTGGTGGTCGGCATTTTTGTGGCGTATTTGACGGGACACACAGTGGACCCGGGGGCGCAGTACTTGAAGGTATTTCGTGTGGCGGGGACGGCGGCATTCCTTTCATACGGGCTGGGGAATTTGAGCAACGGAATCTGGAAAGGGCAGCCGTGGAGCGTGACGATCAAGGAAGTGATTGACGGGCTGATCTACGGGTTGCTGACGGCGGGAGTATTTGGATGGTTGTGGCCGCGGTAAGAGGGAACGTTTCGTTTTGCTGCGAACCGCGGGTCGGGATGACTGGGTTGTTTTGAAGGGAAGAGCCCACGTGCAGAAGCGGCCCGTGGGGCACCCAGAGAAGGAAAAAAGGCCCCGGAGATTCCGGGGCCTTTCTTTTTTCAGAAAGTGTGTTGGACGAAAGCGATTACCAGTTCAGCTTGAGAGCGAACTGGAAGATGCGCGAATCGTAAGCGGCAGTCGACTGACCCGCAGCGCAAGAGCTGCCGCTCGAAGGATCGCAGAGCTGGTTCACGGCGGAAATGTTGGTGTGGTTGGTGAGGTTGAAAGCATCGGCGATGAGATCCATGTTGAAGCGTTCGCCGAGAGGAATGCGCTTGGAAACGCGCATATCCCAAGAGAAGAAGAAGGGCATCACGAAGCGGTTGCGACCGAGGTTGCCGTCGCAACCAGCCGAGGGAGAGATGCCGGGAATGGAGAAGGCCTGACCGTTGTTCTGGAGACAGACGGTGGCAGTGCTGAAGGTGAAGCCGTTGATGTAAGGCGAAGAGGTGGCGCCGCCGACGGATGGACGAGCTTGAGACGCGCCAAGGTCGAGGCGCGAGTCTGCGCTGGTGATGACGTTGAAGGGGCGACCGGAGGAGAGCTCGATGAGTGGAGCAAAGGTCCAATTGCTGGCGAAGCGCTTCCAGAAACTGTCGCCGGCACTGGAGGAGGAAGTCTGATAGACAGCGCTGGTGACCCAGCGATGACGCTGATCGTTGACGGAATTGGATTTTTCGTACCAGGGGAAGCGGCTGTCCTGAGGCTCGAGAGTGGACTGGAGATCAGTGCCGTTGTCGAGCGAGTGCGACCAAGTGTAGCTGGAGAAGAATTCGAAGTTCTTCCCGAAGCGCTTCTGGACGTTGACGGTGAGAGCGTTGTACCAGGAGGCGGCGTCGGAAACTTGCGCGTCGACGCTGTTGAAGGGAACGGGAACGCCGGAGCCGACGGGATAGTGGGCAGCGGACGCAAGTGCGGTCTGAACGGAGTAGCCGCATTGGAAAATGGCTGAAGCGGGCAGGCCGGCGCATTGCGGAGCAACGGAGCCGACCGCAGTGGCGTAAGAAGGGTTCGGGCCGGATATACGGAAATAGTTGAAGACGGCGGGCGTTCCGATCAGGCCGACGGGGTTGCCGGTGCAGTTCGGACCGGTGTAGCCGAGCCCGAGGATGCCCGGAGCGAGAGCTTGCCCGGTGGGAGTGGCGAAAGCAACGCTGCCGCCGCCGGAAACGTTGAAAGCGGGGATGCCGCCGGTGCAGAGCGTATTGACGCTCGAGGGAACGGAAACAGAAAGCGGGCTGGAGAAGCCAAGTCCAGCGGCGTTGGCGTTGTTCAGGTTGGTGGTGAGGAGATAAGGGTCAGTAGAGTTGATGTCCTCGGGGCGATAGAGGTGCAAGCCGCGAGTGCCCTGGTAGCCGACGCTGACGGTCCAGCTGGTGCCGAGCTGCTTTTCCACGGTGAGGTTGACCTGCTGCGCGTAGCCATACTGGAAATTCTTTTTGACGGGAAGAGTGAAGGGAAGAATGGGCAGCGGGAAACCAGCAGTCAAATAGTTCTGATTGGCGAAGAGAGAATTGGGCGCCAAAGGATCAAAGCGCTGCTGATTGGGCAAGTAGAACATGCTGGGGAGGGCATTGAGAGCGCCCTGAAAAATCGAGGAGCCGTTGAGGTTAGTGGTGGTGTCGAGGCTGCTGCCGCAAGTGGCAGTGACGAGTCCGCATGCAGAAGCCAAGCCGCCGGGGGAAAGGAGTTGGGCAGAGCGGCCGCCGTCGGCGGTAACCGCGTCGAAGGCGATGGCGAGAAGCGGGTGATCGTAGAAAAGGCCGTAACCGGCGCGGACGACCATGCGGCCGTCGCCTTTGGGATCCCAGGCGACACCGATACGGGGAGCGACGTTTTTGTAATCGCGCGGAATGCCTTCCATGACGCCAAGGGCATTTTCAGCCGCAGCGTTGATGGAAGTGGCCGGAGCGAAGAGCGGAGTGATCTCGACGTCGTAGCGAAGGCCGTAGTTGAAAGTGAGTTTACGGGTGGCACGCCAAGTGTCCTGAGCGAAGAAGCCGAAGGGAATATTGTCAAAGGGATTGTTGGAGTTGCCGATGCCTTGGATGTAGGTGGTGGGAAGACCGAGGCCGTAAGCCTGGAGAGGGGTCGCGCCGGGAACAACGACGTCGCCGCTGGTGCAGGCGCCATTGTAGGGGCCGGTGGCGAGGCTGATGCAATCGGGCAGGCCGAACGTGGAGGCAGGCAGAGGGCCGAAGTTGGCGACACCGCCGAAGTCCAACTCGAAAATCTGGGGGGAGTTGGAAGGACGAAGAAGAATGACGTTGGCGTCGGCACCGAACTTGAAGGTGTGGCGGCCCTTGGTCCAGGTGATGTTGTCGGTGAATTCGAAGCGCTTCTCGACGCGGTTGACGGTGGAGTAGGGTTCGCGGCCGAAGTAGGCGTAACCGGGAATATTCACGCCGAGTTCGCTGCCACCGGGGAGATTGGAGAATCCGAAGTAGTTGCTGCGGCGAGCGACCTGGAAGCGGAATTCGTTGAAGAGCGAGTCACTGGCGATGGTGTCGTGCTGGAAGGTGACGTTCCAGTCGTGAAGCCAGTTGACGCCGGTGCGGGAGCCAGCGTTTTGTCCGAGAACCTGGTTCTGGGCAGTGGTCTGGATGCCGGTGATGTACGAAGGAGAGACACCAGCGCGGATAAAGGAATTGTTACGGGTGTTCCAGTGATGATCGAGACGGAAGGAATAGAGGCTGGTCTTTTCCGAAACGGGGAAGTTGCCGCGGATGGAATTGAGACCAACGTAAGAAGTGGGCAGGCCAGCTACGCCGTAAGAATAATTCGGATCCAGAGGATTGACGGGGATGGCGGAGCAGGAGACGGTGCCGACGGTCTGGCCGATCGGGCACGTAAGAGGGACGGGGAATTGCGCGCCGGGTCCGGGATTGACGACGCCACTGGTGAGGGCGGGAGCGACCAAGCCGTAATCGAGGCGATTCAGAGCGACGCTGGAGGCGGAGCCGAGGAGGGCACCGTATTGGGCGGCGAGCGCGGGGCTGATGCCTTCGAGAGCCTGGACGGCCTTGGCCTGGTCCTGAGTAAGTTGCACGTTGAGACTGGGACCGAGGGCGACAGGCACGAGACCGAAATTGTTCGCGCCGATGCTGGAGAAGCCGGTCTCTTCACGCTGGGTGTATTCGTAGGAGAAGAAGAAGAAGGTTTTGTCTTTCTTAATGGGGCCACCGAAGGTGAGGCCGGCTTGAGTACGCGTATAGGCCTGTTTGATGGGGTCGAGATTGCCGGTATTGGCGTCCACCTGGAAGGAGAAAGGATTGCGAGCCTGGAAGGCGGAGTTGCGGAGGTAACCGAAAACGTTGCCGTGGAAGTCGTTGGTGCCGCTCTTGGTGACGATATTGACGACGCCGCCTGTGGCGCGGCCATACTCAGCATTGTAGTTGCTGAGGATCATCTGAAATTCCTGAACGGCTTCCTGAGAGACGGTGGAGCGGATGCCGTCGACGGAGTTGTCGCCGAAATCGGCGCCATCGACGCTGACCATGTTGGAGCGGGCGCGGGCGCCACTAATATTGAGGCCGCTGTTGGGAGCGGGGCCGATGGTGGGAGCATTGTCGCGAGTGGTCTGGGAGTTCAAGAGAGTGAAGTTGAGGTAACCGCGGCCGTTGATGGGGAGGTTGTCGATCTGGCGGGATTCGACGGTTTGCGCGCTTTCACTGCGGGTGGTTTCGATGGGAGCGGACTCGGTGGTGACGGTGACGGTCTGCGAGGTGGCGCCAAGAGTGAGCTTGATGTCGTAGGTGGCTTTTTCGCCGACGGTGAGGTGCAACGACGGATTTTCAAAGGGAGCGAAATTGCTGCCGCCTTCCACGTGGAGTTTGTAATCGCCGGGGACGATGCCAACGATGGTGTAGCGGCCTTCGTCGTCGACCGAGACGGTGCGCTCGCTGCCGGTAACGGCGCTGGTGAGAATGATTTTGGCACCACGAACGGCGCCACCCTGCTGGTCGGTAACCACGCCGGTGAGCGTCGCGGTATTGACCTGAGCGACAGCACCGACGGCCGCGAGCAGACCCACGAGTAAACAGACCACACCTACAAAAAGAGTCCCCCTCCGCTGCATAGCACGTCCTCCTTGTGACTGCTACCCCAGCCGCTACCCCTAGCGGTGGCGAGTGTCTCGCCTGCACCTGTGATGGAAGTGATTCAAGGCTTGTACTGCAAAGCCCAGATCTTTGCAACTCTAAAACAGGTCAGTCGAATTTGAAAAATCGATGGCAAGCCGGTGGTGCTCAACCAGTTATGAACAGGAAAGGGAAGAAACGCGGAGGCGCGAGCGACGTGTGGCTGAAAAGCGAGTAGAAGAACGATTCGGGAGAGCGTGAATAAATAACGTTAGACGGACAGGTATTTTTGGACGAGGCGGCGAAGCTTCTCGCGGTCTTCGTCTTTCATGTGGACGAATTCGACGCCATTGCCGTTGGGGCCGACGTTGCGAACGATCGCGGTGGAATGGATTTTGCGCAAGCCGGAGCGAATTTCGAGCTGAATGGAATCGCCGGGGTTGAGACGATTCGGCGATTCGACGAAGGCTCCACCGAGAGAGATGGTCTTGATGCGAGCCATGCTGATCTGAGGCCCACCGATTTGCGCACGGAGAGGTGATTCGAGAGGAATGCGTGCGTAGCGGCGCGGAATCACAAAATTGCCGAGTGGCGGAGCAGCCGGTTCGAACGCGGCGCGGGCGCGGGCAGATTGCGGGCCGTCCTCCATCATAGCGAGAGCATCTTCGGCGGCGGCGCGAAGGCCACCGGGCTCGACGTAGGTGAGCCCTTCGCGTCTACCAGCGAGTTGACGGAGCAAATCGACGGCTTCCACGGCGCGGAGCCGACCAAGGGCTTCAATGGCTTTAATGCGGACGAACTGATCCCGCAGAATATCGTGCTCACCGGCGGCGATTTCCATGAGGAGGGGGACGGCGGTGGCTTCGAGAGCGATGCCGATCTGATCGATCATCATGGGGACAACGAGCGGATGCGCGTCCTGGAGAATGGCGGAGAAGACGAAGGCGGTGCTCTGCGCCGTGGGCGAGTTCGACGGGCGAGAGAGTTCGCTGACGGCGAGATCCTGGAGATTCCATTCCCAACTGGCCATGGCGCGGGTGAGTCCGCGAAGCAGGCGATCGGGATCGGCGGCGGCAAGCATGCGGATGGCGGCGCTGACACGCTGGCGGCGGGCTTCGAAGAGGCGCGTCTCGAGGACGGTGAGAACGGGGACACCGATCGAGCGAAGCAACCGCGCCATCGGGGCGAGCATCTCGGGGCCGCGGGGGTCCGTGAGCAAAAGCGTGAGGCGATCGAGCAGGCGATCAGGATCGCGCTGAAGCAGGCGAGGGAGCGCCGGGTCGAGAGGACGATTGGCGATGGCGGCGTCGACGAGAAGCGTCCAACGATCATTGGCCATGAGGCGATGACCGAGGGCGGTCATGTGCTCGTGTTCGGCGTCGTGAGGAAGGCGCTCGAGGGCAACGAGGATATTTTCGAAACCAGGGAAATCGCCGCGAGTGACGGCGATGCGGCCGAGAGTTTCGAGGAAGGCGGCGAGGAGCGCGCTGGTTTCCGGAGCAGTTTCCTGGGCCAGGGCGTTCATGGTGAGCTTGTTGAGTTCTTCGGGAAGCTGATTGGGCCAGAGCGACTCAAGCAAGTGGGTGAGTTCACCGAGGCCGGCGGCGACGACGCGGCGGGCAGCAGGGTCAGGCTGGTCGAGGCGACGCGCGTAGTTTAGAAGAATGGTGCGAGCCTCGCGGCGAGGAGCCTCCGCGCCAGCTTCGACGAGTTGCGAAAGGGTCTGGCGGATGACGGAAACGGGGACGCACCAGATTTCCGGACCGCGGAGAACCAGCGATTTTTCGCGGGGCGCAAGTTCAAGCCAGAAGCGTTCAATGAGCTGTTCGCGCTGGCCGTCATTGGCCCAGGAAGAAGCCAGCGAGGAGAAATGCTGCGAGGAGTGCGGGCCACGGTACTCGCCCGCGGAAACGATCTCTTCGGCGAGCCGGCAGAGCACGGGGCGGACCGCGGCGGGAGCGAGAGAGCCATCGGCAAATTCAGTGGTCATCAATTCCAGGACGAGTGATTGGGAAAGGCGGCGTAGATAAGCCTGGGGAGTTTCGCCTTCCAGAGGGGCATAGTGATTCATGGCGCTGAGGAGCATGCGCACGGTATCGCGACTGGCGCTTTCCATGGAGGCGTGGATGGCGCGTGCAGCTTCTTCAGGAGAAAGTCCGCGGGCAACCTCCATGGGAGGGGTAAGACGGCCGATCAGGCGGAGCGTTTCAGACACTTCGGCGATTTGGGGAGCGCGAATCGGAGCGTCGATAGAATCCTGCGGAGCGTTTCCGCCATAGGCGACAAGCGCAGCAATCAGGCTGGCCAAAACGGAATCGACTTTGCGTTCCGTCAGAGTGTTGATCTGAATCCCTTCCACGCGGCGCTCCCGGAGACGTCCCGACCACCCGCCAAGCTGGAGGCGTTTGGCCGACTCTTCCGAGTGTAGCAAGGTCGCATGAATGAGTTGGGTGAGCGTGTCCAATTCGCCCACATGAAACTTGGTGCTGAAGAAAAGCGTGTGGATGCCAGCACGCTGGAGATCGTTCGCGAGGGAGTGGAATTCGCCGCGGGCATCGGGGAGATGGCCCTCAGCCAGCTTGGGAACAACGATGCCGCCACGTTCGATGCGGACCTCGAGGCCCTGGAGTTCCGTGGCGGCGTCGCGCAGGGCGTCGTAGGCCTGATCGAGACTGTCGAGGACACTCGGGTGCGAGTGAGTGTAGAGACGGCTGGTGCGAAGGAGGAGCTGAAAGATGCGAAGAGCTTGCGCGGCCTGATTGAGGAGCGGGTCGATTTGAGGGACGCGTTCGCGAGACGCGCCGAGCGTGGGCGTGGCGTTGGGTCCCGACGCGTTGGGAGACTTGCGCGCGGGCCAGTCGTCGCGAAGAACAGGAGCGTGAGAAACCAAAAGAGCATCCCCAGGTCCAGCGAATCGGAGCTGGACTTCTGCCAGGTGGCCGGGCGTGTCCGCCAAAGGCTAGAGGGACCTCGGGCGAGAGCCAATCTGGCACATAAATGGTGAAAAAAAGGGCGGGGGAGGGACATAGTACGAGAGAGCCATTGTGTGTAGAAGAAGGGCACATCTAAGGCGTTTTGTTTCGTTGTGGTTGAGGTGGTTACGCCTTTATTTCGCTGTACCGGGATTGGGAATCGGCGGGAAGCACAGGAAGCAGAGCCCGAGGCGAGTTACTTGTGGAGAGTTTCGGTGACGTTGACGGTGCCGCCTTCGCTGGCTTGCACACCGCGCTTGGCGACCTGATAGCCATCGAGACGAAGAGCGATGATGTGTGTGCCGGCGGGAATCTGCACGCGAGCGGGGGATGTCTGACCGGTGGGAGCGCCATCGACAAAGATGTCAGCGCCTTCGGGGAAGGATTTGACCTGTGCCCAGGCGACGTGGACCTGCGATTTGTCTTTGAGATTGGTTTCGAGCTGGGTCTGCACGTTGTCTTTTATTTGAACGTGGCCGACATAAGGCTCGTAGCCGTTGAGGCGAATCACGATGTCGTACTGGCCAGCGGCGAGGGGAAGGGTGACTGGGGTCTGGCCGGGCTGCTTGGCGCCGTTGATGAAGACGTCGGCGTTGGCGGGATGGCTGGTGACGAAGAGGCCTTTGGCTACGGCTTCCAGATGGATCTTCTGATCCTGTGTTTCATTGGCATAGAGCTGAATCGCGGTCTGCACAGAAACGTAACCTTCCTTGCGAACCTGGAGACTGTACTCGGAGGCGTCGACGTTATTGAAGCTGCAGGGAGTCTGGCATTCGGAAACTTTGCGGCTGTCTGTGCCGATGAGGGAGGCGCTCGCGCCGACAACGTCGGTGACCACGTGAAGAGCGCTGCGGCCCTTGGACGGAACCGGATGTGCGCCGTTGTCGCCAGATTCGGCGGAGGCGACGGGCGTGTCGTCGTACTGGATGTCATCGACGACCCGAACATTGGCGGGGGCATTGCGCATGAATTTGAGGAGCTCGGCGTGTTCGGGCGGACGGAGCTTACCGGTGACGGTAACCGTGCTGCTGGCAGCGTTTACGTTGATGCGGCCGGCGAGATTTCTGGCAGAGACAGCCTGTTCGATCTGACGTTTGTAATCGCCTGCCGCAGGCGCGATGGCCGGTTCGACTTTTTTGGGCGCAGTGGGAGCGGGCGGTTGAGAAGTAACGGTGTCGGCGGGCGGATCGACGACGTTGCTGGATACCGGTTGTGAGGAGGGCGCGGTTGAATCGCTGGCAGGTGAGGCGGCGGGAGCCGTCGAAGAGGCGGGATCACCGGCGGCGGGTGTCGCGTTGGCGGGGATGGTGGATTCAGCGGGCTTGGGCGGCGGCGCGGTGACAGCTGGATTGGATTGTGACTGCTGGTCGTGAAGTTTGCGGACCGCCTGCCATTCCGGGCGGAGACGATTTAGGCCGTAAGCAATGACGGCCAGCAAGAAGATCGTGGCCAGAACAGTGGTGAGGGTGCTGGACTGTTTGGGCGGCTCCTCAATCGGGGCGAGCGGTCCAGTGCGGCGCACCGAAGGTGTTTGCGACGGCGAAACGGCGCGTTGTTGAAGAGACTGAAGATTGGCAGCTACTGGTTCATCCATGTAGGAGGGGCGAACAGGCGCAGTGGGAGTCGAGAACGGGCTGCCCGCGCCGTTGCGAGGTGAAACGAGTGTGGCATCGGGGCTGCGCTCGGAGCCGCCGATGGCACGATAATTCCGCAAGTCTTCGAGAAGTTCGCGACAGGACTGATAGCGTTCGTCGGGCTCTTTGGCGAGGGCGCGAAGAACGATTTCGTTGAGGCCAGGGTGAATGGAAGGATTCAACTGGCGCGGAGGAATGGGATCCTCGTTGACGATTTTGTAGATGACGGTGGTGATGCTCTGGCCGGGGAAAGGCTTTTCGCCAGTGAGCATTTCGTAGAGCACCACGCCGAGAGAGAAGATGTCGGTGCGGCCGTCGATGGGTTTGCCTTTGACTTGCTCGGGGGACATGTAGGAGGGCGTGCCCATCACGTGGGTGGTCTGCTGCACGGTGCCCATCTGCAAGATTTTGGCGGTACCGAAGTCGGTGACTTTGACGATGTCGTCGGCAGTGAGCATCAAGTTGGCCGGCTTGATGTCGCGATGAACGATGTTACGTTCGTGGGCGAACTGGAGGGCGCTGCCAGTCTGCTCGAGGATGCGAATGACGCGGGTCGTGGGAAAAGAATCACCGGCATCGATCAGAGCCTGGAGACTTTTGCCTTCGACCAATTCCATAGTGATGTAGTAGAGGCCGTCTTCCTCCCCAGCGTCATAAACGACGACGATGTTGGGGTGGGTGAGGAGGCCGGCGGCGCGAGCTTCGGTCTGGAACCGAGAGAGGAGTTCCTGGCGCGAGAGGCCAGTGCCAGCTTCGGAAAGACGAATGGTTTTGACGGCGACATTGCGGCCGATCACGGGGTCGACGGCGCGGTAGACCACACCCATGGCGCCGCGGCCGAGTTCACCGACGATTTCGTAACGGCCAGCTTTGGCGATCGTTGTCATTCGAATGGGAGCCGAGGGCTCATCCTTCTTACTTAAGACCGCGCTGGCGGGGAAGCATTGTTGCATCGAGCAGTGCGAACAGAGGAAAGAGAATTCCAAAGGCGGTCAGCGACGCACCCTCGGAAGAAGCCCATCCTTTATTGCACACACCCTCGCCACTTAGGACAGTAGCGGCGGGAATTTCGGTTGGTCAACGCTACGAGGGTACTAGTGTGCCGCAGAGATAGCTGGACGAAGGGACAGGTGAAAAGGTGAGGAGTGGACATGCGGGGCAGCGGCTAGGGACGCGGCATGGGGTCGAAAGCGGCGTTGCGTTCGGGCATGGGGAGATTGGTTTCGCGGATGGGGCGATCGATCTCGCCGGGGCGGGAAGGGGCTTCGAGGCCGTCGGTGAGGAGAAAGCCCTGGAGAGCGATGCCGGTAGTCCAGATGTTTTCCAGCGCGGCGATATATTCGGTCTGGAGCTGGAAGAGCTTGCGCTGCGCTTGGAGGACGTGAGGGTAGGAAGCGAGCATAAGGCCGTATTTTTCGTGGAGAAGCGTGTAGGCTTTTTGCGAGCGGGGAAGAATTTCGTCCCGGTATTCGAGGGCCATGAGTTTGGCGCTGGCGTATTCGTCGAGGATGGTGGCGGCACGTTCACGAAGGGCAAGCGCGACGCGCTGCTTTTCGAGTTGCGCGCGATCGAGATCGGCGGAAGCGGCGGCGATGTTGCCCTGATTGCGATTGAAGATGGGAATTTCGATGGCGACTTCGGCGAGGCCTTCCCAGCCGGTGGTGACGTTTGGCGAGATAGGTTCGTTATTGTATTGAAGGCCGCCACGGAGTTGGAGGTCAGGGATGGCCTGGCTTTTGGCGCGAACAATTTCGGCCGAGGCGCGAGAAGCGGCGGAATCAGCGATGCGCGTGGCAGGAGAGTGGGCAGAAATGATTTCAATGATTTGATCCTCGTTAATATCGGGCCAGCCGTGCGTAAGATCAGCGGCGACGGTAGAGGCCGGAAGGTCGGGTTGACCGACGACGGCAGCGAGTGATTTCCATTCCTCGCGGAGAGTGTTTTCCTGCATGCGGGCGGAGAGACGCTGGCGCTGCGCGTCGACTTCGGCTTCGAGGACTTCGGATTCGTCGGCCTGACCAGTGTTGAAGAGTTCGCGCTGAGATTGCGCGTAGTTCCGCTCGATTTGCGCGAGATCCTGGCGAGCGAAGAGCAGTTCCTGTGCGGCGAGGACACGATAGAAAGCGGATCTGACAGCGGTTTCGACGCGGAGTTTCTGTTCTTCGGCTTCAATTTCGGCGAGACGACTTTCCTGGCTGAACACAGCGGCGGATTTGCCGAGCTTGCCGCCAGTGACGATGTTTTGCTGGAGGAAGAA
>Ga0335071_10005248_pt1 | contig 13471 bp, 11 predicted proteins | sample Lox_Sample_15_FD_206724 | JGI IMG/M metagenome (GOLD analysis project Ga0335071, IMG submission 206724) | Soil microbial communities from Loxahatchee National Wildlife Refuge, Florida, United States - Lox_Sample_1.5 | ecosystem: Environmental > Terrestrial > Soil > Wetlands | place: USA... | reverse complement strand
ACAATTCCAGCTCATGGGATGTCGCGTTCCATGAAGGCCGAGGAACGCTCCCTCGGACCCCGATATCCTATTGCATTGGCTTGAGCGCCTGTCCGAGCTTTCCAAAAGATGAGTAAAAGTTGGCCAGGGCGGATATCCACTGATTCTGGCTCTTGTCGCCCCTCGGGAGAACAAGTAGAACCGAATCTGCAACAGATTCTCCCGCCAATGAACCTTTTGAGGACTCACCTAGCCATGCGAGATTGCCTTCTCATTGAAGCCACAATTCGTCATCCCGTCCTCCGCCCCATCACAAAAGGCATTTCCAGCTCCTGGTCGGGGCCTTACAGGATGCCTTTAATAACGTGATGCTGCAAATTGAAACCGGTCGAACCATGACAATGCAAAAGAAGAATTTCGCGATTCCGGACGAGACAATGACCCCACCGCACTCGAGGGTTGAGAGAATCACGATTGGGGACAGGACGATCGTCAAGCAGATCTTTGAGCCAGGATGGCAATGGTCCAAAGACATCAAACCGATGGTCGGAACGGAGTCGTGCCAGATTCATCATTTCGGGGTGCAGCTCACAGGCAGAATGCACGTGAAATCCGATGACGGGCAGGAGATCGATTATGGGCCCGGGGACGTTTGGGATATCCCGCCTGGACACGATGGATGGGTCGTGGGCGATGAGGCGGTCGTGTACTACGGGTTCTTCCAAGATGCAATGAAGTAAACACCGAATGCCTCGATGTTCAGAAATCGTGAAATTCGCGAAAGGGTTCGAATGAGAGAGTTCATCTCGGGCTGTGGGGTAGGGAATACGTTTCGAAAACAGGCAGCCGAGTCGATGATATGCCGGGGACGCGCAGCAGCCCAAGAGTGGTGATCGCAGGGGAGAGGAGCGGGGTCGGCAAGTCGACTATCACAATCGGCATCTTGGCCGCCCTGCGCTCTCGTGGCCTTGCGGTCCAGCTCTTCTGGCGCTTTCAAGATCTGCCCAACTGGATGCTTGCCTGATTCGATTGTATAGGTGATTCAGGGATCTCATTCTCGATATGGGCAGCGAGTAGTTGGGCAGATCATCATAGTTAATGCCTTTGAAATTTACTCGGTAGACTCTGAAGTCCTTCTTTAACTCAGGGAGGCAATCCGACCTTATCGTATCGACAAGTACTCCGCATGTTAAGGCACAAGCAAGCCTGTATCCCTGAAAGCACGTAGTGGGTTCGTAGTAATCTGAGAGACTACACCAAGAGCGATACTTCCTTACCTCGGCCAGAATGCTGAGAATCTTTGCTGTCGAGAACAATGAGCTGCTAATGGGCCTCAATGCTGATGTCTTTTCTCGGGGATGGCCTTTTGACTTGCGCCTTGTTCTCATGTTCTAGCAAGCTCCATTCATGCATCGCGTTCCCATGGTCACTGAAGATAATTCGGACTTGAGGAATAAAATGTACGGTCGCGGCTCTGGCAGAAGAAACGATTTGATCGAGGGAAGAATTGGCCAAGGGCTCGGTAGACTGGGACTGTTACCAGATTACTACAACCTATCTTCTTCAGTTTATTCGACTAAGGATACATTCTCTGACGCAAGGCGCAGTTTGAGGTAACCGTACTTGGAATCACACCATCTTCGGGTACTGGTCGGGAGAAACAGAAAAACAAGGTATGAGCCGATTCCTTCTGCTCCGATACAGGTCTTTCGTCAGATCGATCCGAACAAAATTGGGGTTACCAAGGCAGACCGCGGAATTGCGTTCTCCCCACCGTTGCCGATTCACCCAGGATTATGTCTTGGCCCAATCCCACCCATTCGACCCAATTAAATCCAATATCACATATTAGATTAGCCGTCCCCTCTGGCCACGACAGATACCTTTAAATATGGGACATTTGCCGGAATTGTCTATAACCCCATTCATGAGAGTGCGGGCGTCGGGATTTGAACCCGAGTTTTAAGCTTGGCAAGCTTAAGTGATAACCAGTCTACACTACGCCCGCAGAGCATTCTGCCCGAATGTGCTAGTGTATAATAAACTTTCAGGCAAGCCAGAGCTACTTCGAGATGGCGATTAGCATGTCTCCCAGTTGGATTGTTTCTACTGCCTGACCGTGCAGCGTGAGCTGCTTCTGCACCTCAACGAACTCGGCTGTGATCTTGACGTTCGACCCGTTGGAAAGGGGAACGCTGATCGCCCCGTTTCCGAGCAGTTCTGAGATCTCCGCCGCGCGCATCTGCTTGATGGCTTCGGTCACTTCACGCGCCTGCGCCTTGAAGGTCGGGCCGATCTTCGAAAGCACCGGTTTCACGCCAACTATGATCTCCTCGAGGTCCGTCTTCGAGGCAATCTTCAGCTCCTTGGCCTTCACGGTCTCGGTGATGTCCTTCTCTGTACCTTCGATGAGCTCCCGATCGACACCGATCAATTCGATCGATGCCAAGGGCTCGTTCAACGCCAGCTTGCGCTCGGACTTCCAGTTGCGCACCGCGGACGCAATGTCCTTGGCCAGGACTCCCTTTCTCTCCGAGGTGTTGTCGTACACCATCGGCACTGGCCAATGCGAGACGTGAATCGACCTCGCTTTGTCCAGGCGGACGAAGTTCTCCTGATAGACTTCTTCCGTGACGTGCGGGAGCAGCGGAGCCAGCATCTTCATTATCCCGAGGCAGACGGTGTAGAGGGTGTATCGCACCGACTCGTCCTTCGGGTCGCCGGCGCGGTGCTTCACAAGCTCAAGATAGTGATCGGCGAATTCGTGCCAAGCGAACTGTTCGATCTCCCTCATCGCCCGATCGAACTTATAGTTGTCGTAGTAGAACGTGACCTGCTTGAGCGTCTTCGAGAATCGTGATAGCATCCACTTGTCCACTGGCTTCGCGTCCTCGCGCAGGTATGGTTTCGTCTTCACGTTCGCGCCCACGAACTTGCCCATGTTGTACAGCTTCGTGACGAACTTCTTGCCATGCACCACGTCCTTCTCGCGGAAGGCGTTGTCCTCGCCCAGGGCGCAGGTGCAGGCATAGTAGCGCATCGCGTCCGCGCCGTAAGTTCGCAGGATCGGCATCGGGTCGATGACGTTGTTCAGGGAGGTGTGCATCGGCGTGCCGTCGGGCGCCATGATGAACCCGTGGATCATGATGTCGTTCCATGGCCTTTTGCCCGTTAAGAGGTGCTCGCGCAGGATCGTGTAGAACGCCCAGGTGCGGATGATGTCGTGCGATTGCGGACGAAGGGACATCGGGTACATCTTCGCGAAGCGCTTGTCGTCCTTCATCCAGCCGGTGTTGAACAAGGGCGAGATCGAAGAGTCCATCCAAGTGTCGAAAACGTCCTCGCAAGGCTTCAGCTCCCCTCCGCATTTCGGGCAGTTTTCGACTGGAGGTTTTGAGGCCGTCGGATCGATGTAGCAGTCGGCCTCGCGTGCCGGCACGACCTCGCCGCAGTGCGAGCACTCCCACACGGGGATCGGCGTTGCGAAGTACCTTTGTCGGGAGATGACCCAGTCCCATCCCAACGAGTTCACCCAGTCCTGCAGGCGGACCTTCATGAACTCGGGGAACCAGTTGAGCTCGTCGGCGAGGCGGAGAACTTCCTGCTTGAAATCGATGGTGCGCAGGAACCACTGGGGCCTGGAGAGATATTCAATGGGCTCGTGGCAGCGCCAACAGATCGAGACGTTCTGCGGCAGGTCCTCTTGCTTGACGATCGTCCCGGCGGCCTTCAGGTCCTCGATGACCTTCGCCCTGGCCTCCTTGACCTTCAGCCCAGCGTACTTGCCAGCAAGCTCCGTCATCCTCCCCTGCTCGTCGATCGCCTGCTCGAGAACCAGACTGTACTTCCGCAGCCATTCGAGGTCGCCCTTGTCGCCGATCGTGCAGATCATAACGACCCCCGTACCGAAGTTGGGATCGACAGCGGCGTCGGCGACGACGCGCACTTTGCGGTCGTAGATCGGGACGATCAAATGCTCCCCGATGAGATTGCGATAGCGTTGGTCCTCAGGATGCACCGCGATCAGCTGACAGGTGGCAAGGAGCTCGGGACGGGTGGTCGCGATGAGCACCTTCTCCTGCGAGTTCTCCCATCCGAACTCGATGTAGTTCAGCTTCGTCACGTTCGTGTCGTACTCGACCTCGGCGTCTGCCAAGGCAGTGATGCAACGCGGACACCAGTTCACGGGAGCGGTGCCCTTGTACACCAACCCCTTCTCAAGCATGCGCAGGAACGAGATCTGGGTTATGCGTCGGTAGTACGGCGCGTCCGTCTGATAGTAGATCGACGGGTCCATGCAGGTGCCAAGTACCTCGAATTGGCGCGTCATCTCGGCGATGAAGGTGTTCGCGAACTCCGAACAGAGCTTGATGTACTCCTGCCTCGGCACGGAGAGCTTCGTGATCCCGTACTTCTTCTCCACCTTGACCTCGGTCGGGGTGCCGTTCACGTCGAAGCAGAGCGGGAAGAAGACGTTATAGCCACGCTGGCGATGGTAGCGCGCCGCGAAGTCGATGAGCGAGTAGCCAGTCGCGTGCCCGAGGTGCAGCGAGCCGGAGGTGTAACGAGGAGGGTTATCGACGGAGTAGATCGCCTTGTCAGATTTCGGGTCGAACTGGTGGATCTTCCAATCCTTCCACTTCTGCTGCCACTTCGGCTCGGACACGGCGGGATCGTACGACATGTTGGGGTAGGGGAACGGGAAGAGGAGTAAAAAGGGTTTTGTGCTCTGGCGCCTAGCGCTTCTTCTTCACTTCCGAGCGGGACCTCTTCTTGTTCGCGACGCGCACTTCCTTCTTCTTCGTGACGCGCTCGTCGAGCACGTTCATGAGCTCGGTCGTGGCCTTTATCAAGCTCCAATCCGAGGAGCTGCCGTTGAACGTGCCGTGCTCGGTGAAGAGCCTCGCGTTCAGCGAGTACTTCGCGGTGTTCCCGTTCGGATGGTACTTCGTGACGTGCATGGTGAAGAGCATCGGCTTCGTCACCTTCGCTGTCTTGGCGAGGCCGCTCTGGATCTCCTTCTCCATGATGTCCAGGGAGAAGCGGTCCTCCTCCTCGAGCCCGGTGATCTGCGTGTAGACGATGTCCCTGCGCCCGTAGGAGGCGATAAGCTGGATCAGGTCGTAAGCGGTGACGATGCCGACGAGGCTGCTCTTCTCGACCACGGGCAGCGTGGAGACATTCTTCTCCAGCATGAGCGCCGCTGCGTCGTTGAGCGTGGTTCCAGGGGCGACGGTGAAGACCGCTGCAGTACGTAGCGAGCCCACCTTCACTTCCACCGGGTCCTTCTCCCCGACGATCTCACCCACCGTCTGACCCCGCTGCGTCGCGTTCCAGTTGTAGTGCACGATATCGCGTATGCCGATGATGCCAGTGAGGAACCCTTCATCATCCACTACTGGCAGCGTTTGGATGTCGAGCTGTCTCATAAGTTCGATCGCCCTCTTGACCGCGTCGTTCTCCTTCACCGTCTGGACGTTCGGAGTCATTACGTCCATGACCCTCATGTTGCGCAGGTCCTTGATCTTCGGGACGATCGAGACCAGCCCAGAGCGGCTGACGATGCCGATCATCTTCTGGCCGTTCTGAACCGGGAGCTGTCTGAAACCGGTGGAGATGAAGTACTCGGCGGCCTGGGTGACGGGCGTGCTGAGCGTCACTTGGGGGGGCTGATCCATCACGGTCTTCGCCTTCATGCCCACGACCACGTTCTTGCGCCGGATGACGGACCGCATGCTGATCACGCCCAGGAGCCTCTTGCCCTTCTCCATCACGGCGATCTCGTGCAGGTCCTTCGGCCTCATCTTCGAGACCACGTCGCTGAGCCCGTCCTCGGGGTCCACGGAGTCGAACTTCTCCTCGACGAGCGTTTCCAGCTTGAATGCGTCTATCTGGGAACGAAGCATCTCGCGTCTCTTTACCGCTTCCACAGTCTCTCCCAACATGTCACCACTTCCTCTTGTTTGTCAATCGCATCAACTTGAGCCTATCCTCAATGAACCTTTGCCACATCCGCTTCTCGTTAATATACTTGCACACCGGCTAGCCCTTCAGGTCCGTGAAGCTCGCCGCTCCGTTGAGCAACATCAGCATCGTCTCGACGATTCGGCCCTTGCTCACGCGCACCTGCTCCGTGCTGTCCCGGTCTCGGATGGTGACCGTTCCGTCCTCCACCGTCTGGTAATCGACTGTTATGCAGTACGGAGTACCGACCTCGTCCATGCGCGCGTACCTCCTGCCGATCGAGCCGGAGTCATCGTAGCTTGTCTCCACGCCGATCATGCGCAGCTGCAGGTCGATGGCGCACCCAACGGAGGTCAGCTCATCTTTGCCCATGAGCGGAAACACGCCCACCTTCACCGGCGCGGCGGGGGCAGAGAGTCGCAGGACGACGTACTTGCCCTCCTTGTCCTCCTTTTCGGTGTAAGCGTGTTCGAGGCAGGTGTACAGGATGCGGTCCAATCCATGCGAGGGCTCGATCACGTGAGGGATGAACTTCTCTCCAGAGACCTTCTCCTTGATCTTTACGACATCGAAGAGGGAGCGCTCAACCATTACCTTCTGGCCGTCCACCTCCACCTCGATGCCGCTGGCCCCGATGTTCGAGACCTCCGCCGCTTCCAAGGCCTTGCCGACGACCGTGGCCTTCGCCTTGAACTTCGGGCCAAGCTGGCCATACTTAGGTTTGATGACCTCGCGCTCGACCTCGGTGGGAGCGTCGAAGCGCTTGAAAGCGCTCATGTCGGTCTTCGAGTACTCGATGTGCCGAGAGAGGTCCCAGTTGCCCCGGTCCGCGATGCCGACGATCTCCGTCCAGCCGAACGAGAGCAAAGCCTCCGCATCCCAGCAGTCGCAAGCATAGTGCGCCATCTCTGTCTTGAGGTGCTGCCGGAAGCGGAGACGCTCGGGATCCACGCCCACGGTAACTAAGAATCTCTGCGTGAACCACAGGAAGTAGGCGAGGGTCTCGTTGGCGATGATTCTCTTGGCCAAGGCCTCCTCGATGGTGATTTGGATGGTATCGTCCCCTGGGTCGTTCGGAACCAGGCGGATGAGTTCCTTCTTGATCGCGCCATAGCGAGGCCAGGTCTTATCCTTCGGATCGACGAAGAGTTCGGCCTCCATCATATTGAATTCGCGCAGCCTGATGACTCCCTGACGCGGTGAGATCTCGTTCCTATAACCTCGACCCACCTGGATGACGCCGAATGGCAGTTTTTCGCGATTGAATCTGTAGAGGGAGTTGAAATTGACGAAGATCCCCTGGGCGGTCTCCGGCCTCAAATAGCCTATGCGCCCCGCGGAACCGGGACCTATGGTCGTGCGGAACATCAGGTTGAAGTCCTCCGCCTTCGAAAGGTCGCCCCCGCAGTCCGGGCATTTGACGTTCAGTTCGATGATCTTCGCGTCGATCTCCATCAACGTCAGGGCGCCGGAGTTCGGCACCAGGTCCTTGAGGAGGTGGTCGGCGCGGAACGGCGTCTTGCACTTCGTGCAGGTTACGAGCTTGTCCGAGAACTGGTCCACGTGCCCTGAGGCCTTGAATACTGCTTCCGGCCCGATAGTGTCCGAGTCGATCTCGATGAATCCTTCACCGAGCGTGTACATCTTGCGCCAGGCGCCAACGATGTTGTTCTTCATCGCGGTGCCGAGCGGGCCGTAGTCGTAAAGCCCAGCGATGCCGCCGTATATCTCGTAGGCTGGCCAGATGAACCCCCTGCGCTTGCACAGGGAGAGAATGTCCGCCGAATTCATCCTCATTCACCACATAGGACGGAGATGACGTCCAGGTCGTATATCATCGCCAGGAGGTTATCCTTCGAGTCCCTCACCGGCAACTGCCCGAAGTCATTCTTCCTCATAATCCTTGCCGCTTCGGACACTGGGGTCTTGCGGAACACGGTCGTCGGGTTCTTGACCATGATCTCTTTCACGGGCACACCAGGAAGCTCGATCTTCGAGACCTCGTACCAGAGCCTCATGACGTTCCGCAGCCCTTCCCATGACCAATCATCCTCGTCGCCTCCGATTCCGAGGCGTGTGATCGCCACCGATCCGTTCACGAAAGAGCTGTTGAATATGTCGCGGTCGGTGAGGATGCCCACGAGCCTGCCGCTCTCGTCCAAGACTGGAAGCGCGTTGACCTTGCTGACCTTGAGCGTGACAAGGGCGACCGCGAGCGGCGAGTCCTCGTAGATCGGCACGCACGTGGATTGGACCACGTCCTCGACCGCTTTCCCGAAATTCTTCTTCTCCACCACCGTCAGCAAATCGGTGGGGGTTACGATGCCCACCAGACGGTTCTTCTCGACCACCGCCAAGTGGTGGATGCGGCCCTCGCAGAAGATCTTGGCCGCCGCCTCCACCGAGTCCTTGGGGCCGATCGTAGGAGGGTCCCGCATCATGAGCATGGCGAGTTGGTCCTCGTCCGGTTTGTTGAAGATGTCTTGTCTGGTGATCATGCCAGACAATGAGCCGTCCGAGCGCTTGACCACGGGCAGCCCGGTGAGGTTGTGCTTGACCATTATGCGAAGGACCTCAGTCCTAGAGCCAGGAACCTGTGCCACGATCGGGTTTGGGGTCATGACCTCCCCGACGTTCGTCATTCTAGCCACCTCTTGAGGCCCGCACCACGAGCACCGGGCACTCAGCGAAGCGCACGACCCTTTCGGCAGTGCTGCCCAGAAGCAACTTGGAGATGCCTGTCCGGCCTAGAGTACCCATCACGATCAGATCGTAGTCCTTCGAGACGTCGACGATCTTGCGCGCCGGCGAACCCTCCTCGATCTTGATCTCGACCTTCAAGCCCATGCTCTGGCCTTGATCGCGGACGTATTCCACTGCCTCCTTGCCTTCTTTCTCCAGCAAGGAATAGACGGAGACGATGGTGGAGTCCATAGGGAAGTTGATGAAAGAGGTCTGGTCGACGACATACAGGGCGGTCACGTCCGCTCCCATGTTCTTCGCCAGCTCGAGCCCTTTCTTGATCGCTTCGCGCGTGTACTCGCTGCCGTCCGTCGGTATCAGGATCTTCTTGAACGGTGTCATCGTTCTCCACTCCAGATCTCGTTCCCCATGCAGACCATCAGCGGGTCGGCGGAGCTTCCCTTGAGCACCAGGTCGGTCGCGGGATCCCCACCCTGGTCCCTCACTACCATGAAGTCGCACGGGAAGCCAGGTTCGATACCTATTGTAACCTTTCCATTTAATAATTTTCTGCCATATGATGTCCCCATTGCCAGGACCTCACCCACGTCCTTAACGCCCTGGAGCCTGAGCAGCCGCGCGGCGAACTCCATCTCCACGAGCATGTCCGGGGTGCAGAACATCGCATTGTCGGTGCCGAGCGATACCTCGACCCCCTGCTCCAGCATCGCTGCCAGCGGGGGGAGGTTGCCGAAGAACAGGTTCGATCGCGGGCAAACGACGATGCGCGCCTCCTTCTCGGCGCACGCCTGCAGATCCTCCACGCTCGCCTTCGTCATGTGCACAATGAAATCAGGCTTGAGCGCTAGGACGCGGTCGATGTCCTCCCGGACCCGCTCTGATGCGTGCAGCGCGAACCGCTTCCCGCGGGAGCGAGCGAACCCCGCGACCTGTTCCAGGTCCCCATAGTCCCAGTCACTTATGCTCGAGACCCCAATCCCGTCAACGACTTCGACCAGGGCCTCCATCTCAACCGGGTCGAACTTCAGTTCCCTAGGCCTTCCGAAGATCGTCGCTCGGGGCTTGCCGAAGCTAGTGGCGAGCACTTGCGCTCCTTCTGGTCCACCTTCGCGGAAATCGATGTAGTTGGAGATGCCTCGCCGGCGCATGAAAACGCTCGCCCGGGTGATCGAATCCCTGAGCTGCTTTTCCGTTGCCGTGTTAAGCACGCGATGCTTCAGACCGTGCGGTGGCTTGACCAGTTCTTCCATGGAGAGCTTCGTGTCCAGTGGCACGATGGAATCGGCGATGTGGGTGTGCGAGTTCACCAGGGTGGGGACGATCACCCCCTCGATCGCCGCCCCTCTCTTCTTGCCCTCCCCCACTTCGACGACGACGCCCGCCTCGTACCCCACGTAACCTTCGATAAAGCCGTTCTTCGTGAGGACCTTCCCAGAGGCATAGCGCATGGTTGAATGCATGCCCGCTTGGATATTTCAATCTGCCAATCAAACCAAGCAGCAAGGGTTTTATATCACGCCTCTTTTCACGTGGCAAGAGGTTTCATTCATGGCAGCCAAGGTAAAGGCCGAGGACTGTGTCGGATGCGGGCTCTGCGAGGACGCCTGCCCGAGCGGAGCGATCAAGGTCGACGAGATAGCGGTCGTCAACGAGTCGGACTGCACCGAGTGCGGCGCCTGCGCCGACGAGTGCCCGAACTCCGCGATCGTTGTTAACAAGTAGGCGAACGAGGGCGCCGCAAGCGCCACTCGGTTTTTGATTTTCTCTTGGGTGAGCGAAGCTCAGGCCCAGTACGGCTTCTGGAAGTACTTGTACGCGCTGTTCGCCGCCGTAGCCCCCTCACCGCAGGCGGTAATGATCTGCTTGTACTTTCCAGGGTAGCTGGCGATGTCGCCGCAGGCGAACACCCCCTTTCTCGAGGTCTTCATCTCGCTGTCCACGATGATACCGCCATTCTCGTCGAGCTTCATTCCCCACTTCCCGACGTCCTCCTGCTCGAGCGCGAAGCCGATGTTGATGATGACCAGGTCGGCGGGGATCTCCTCCCTGATTGGCGGGTCTCCGGTCCTGATCACGACGCTCCCAACCTTCTCGTGGCCCTTGATCTCCTCGATCTCCGAGCACATGTATGTCTTGACCTTTGACGGCTCAAGGCGCTCGACGTAGCAGGCGTCCGCGCGGAACGCCTCTCTGCGATGCACCAGGCACACGTTCGATACCTCGCAGGCCATCAGCGCCATCTCGAGCGCACTATTTCCGCCGCCTACGAACACTATGTTCTTGTCGTGAAGCTCGGTCTTGTCGGGAAGTTTGTAGCTGACGCCCTTGCCTTGGAACTCATCCTCCCCTTTGGCGCCGAGCTTCTTCGGGCGGTTCAATCCCGCTCCGATCGCTATGATGACCGCCTTCGTTGAGTACCTTCCCTTGTTGGAGACTATCTGAAGCGTCTCGCCGTCGGGCAGGATGTCCTCGACCATCTCCTCCCGATGCAGATCGCAGCCGACCTTGCACACGTGGGCGATCAGGCGCTCGGCCATCTCCTTGCCCTCAAGATTCTCGATGCCAGGGTAATTGGCGATGCCCTTCCCTGGGTAGACGCTGATCGGCTGCCCGCCGGGCTCCCCCGCCTCGATGATGATGGCCTTGAGCTTCCTCATGGCGGCGTAGATCCCCGCGGTCAATCCGGCTGGACCTGCCCCCACGATCACCAGGTCGTAGTCCATGGGGGATGGTATTGGAGCGCCGATTTAATAGGTGTTGTCGGCTGGCCTGATTTCGAATTCGAGACTGGCAAAGCTTTTGATTGTTCTACTCAATGCTTCTCCCGACAATCTTGCCGTTCAGGGGCTTCATTGCCGTCGAAGTACGGCCTACTGACCGATTGCGCGATTTCCACGCCAGGCTGTCCACAGTAAGAGGGATCAAAGTGGTCGACGTTGAGCAGGTGCATATAACGCTCAAGTTCCTGGGCCCGACCGATGAGTCTCTCGTTCCGAAGATCGTCGAGGCGATGAGATCTGCGATCGATGGGGTCAAGCCATTCGAGATGAAGCTTGCAGGAAGTGGCGTGTTCCCCTCGCGTTCGAACGCAAGAGTCGTCTGGGCCGGGCTCGAGGGAGCGGACCCGTTGGGAGTGATGGCGGCGCGCCTCGAGGATTTACTCGCCGACGTCGGCTTCCAGAAAGAGAACAGACCCTTCAGGCCGCATCTGACGATGGCGAGAGTCAAGGACCCCAGGGCTTCCCTATCGGCCGCGGAAGCGGCGGAGGACTTCGCTAAGGTCGACTTCGGCCGCGAGACCGTGCAATCAATTCTTCTGAAGAAGAGCGTCCTCAGTCCCAGCGGGCCGACTTATTCGACTGTGGCGGAAGTGCGTCTGGAGGATCAGTCCGGTTCGCCTTCGTAGAGCGCGAAGGATTCCTGCTTCAGCAGCTCCTGGGGCGGGTGCTGGCGCACGAAATCCGTGCTGTACTGCCCTGAGCGGAACGCTTTGGTGCGCACGACAAGCCGGTGGTAGGGAATAGTTGTCTTGATGCCGGTGAGCGTGAACCTGTCCAGGGCATCGCGCGAACGCGACAGCGCGTCAGGGCGGTCCTTCCCCCAAACGATCAGCTTCGCCAGCATTGGATCGAACTCCGTAGGCACCACGTATCCCTCGTATGCGTGGGAGTCGACGCGGATCCCCTCTCCGGTCGGTTCGATGTACTTCTCGATCTTGCCAGCGGACGGGAAGAAGTTGTTGAATGGGTTCTCGGCGTTCACGCGGAACTCCATCGCCGCTCCCTTCGCTTTCACGTCGCGCAGGCCGCTCACATCCTTGTCCAGGGCGATCTTGATCTGCTGTTCGACCAGGTCGAGCCCAGTCACCTGCTCGGTGATCGGGTGTTCGACCTGGATGCGCGTGTTCGCCTCCATGAAGTAGAGCTCGCCATTCTCGTTCATGAGGAACTCGAGCGTGCAGAGCGAACGGTAGCCGGCCTTCTCGATGGCCTCCACCACCTTAGGGAACATCTCCTCCCTCAGCTGCTGCGTCACGGCCGTCGAAGGCGTCTCCTCCACGATCTTCTGGTTCCGCCTTTGGATCGAGCACTCCCTCTCCCCTAGGCAGTAGGCGTTCCCCTTGCTGTCCCCGACCATCTGGAACTCGATGTGGCGCGGCCTGACGACCCTTCGCTCCATGAAGATGCTCGGGTCCTTGAACGCCTTGTCTGCCTCTGCTTTGGCGGATTCGAACGCCTGTTCCAGGTCCTCCTCCTTCTCAACGACGCGCATTCCCCGCCCGCCGCCCCCGCCCGCCGCCTTGAGCATGATCGGGTAGCCGATGCGAGCGGCCTCGCGCTTCGCCTCGTCCACGCTGTCGAGCGGCTTGAGCGTGCCGGGGGTGGTGTGCACTCCCAGCTTCTCCATGAACTCCCTGGCATCGAGCTTGCTGCCTAGCAGGGACATGGCCTTGGCGCTTGGTCCGATGAACGCGATGCCGTCCTTCTCGCAGCGAGCCGCGAACTCGGACTTTTCGGACAGGAAACCGAATCCAGGATGGATCGCATCCACCTGCATCCTCTCCGCGATCTCCATTATCGCGTCGATGTCTAGGTAGCCGATGATGTTCTTGCTCGTGTTTAGCTCGACCGCCTTGTCCGCGAGCAGCACGTGCTTGCAGTGAAGGTCGTTCGGGGTGTAGATCGCGATCGTCGGAATGTTGAGTTTCCTGCAGGTGCGCATGATGCGTATTGCGATTTCCCCACGGTTGGCGATCAGCAGTCGTTTGAACACGGCGCTTCCTCTGGTCAAGTTCAGCGTGATACGGTTTCTCTCGGTATTATGG
>Ga0335071_10005247_pt1 | contig 13471 bp, 9 predicted proteins | sample Lox_Sample_15_FD_206724 | JGI IMG/M metagenome (GOLD analysis project Ga0335071, IMG submission 206724) | Soil microbial communities from Loxahatchee National Wildlife Refuge, Florida, United States - Lox_Sample_1.5 | ecosystem: Environmental > Terrestrial > Soil > Wetlands | place: USA: Florida... | reverse complement strand
GTTGTAACGGCGGAACTGGGCGGTCTTCCATGCACCGGTCCTGAGCATCTCCGGGGTCAGGGCCCCGGCTTCCTCCCCGGTGGCACCGGACTGCTTCAGCGCCGCGGCGGCACTCGCGCCGGCAGCGGTCACGGAGTAGCTGACCTCTTCCCGCTCGGCCAGGCGGAAGAGGCTTCCGGCCGCGCCGCGCTTCTTTGCCTGGGACGCGGCGAGCTCCTTGTCCGCGGCGCCCAGTCCCGAGTCTTCCAGGGGTGCCGTGGATGCGCGGTGCAGGAGCCCCTGCAGCGCCGCCTGCCGCGGGGCCAGGGCCTCCCTGCCGCCGGGGGCCAGCGCCGCGCGCTTCTCCGCGTCCATCACGAGCACCTTGTCCCTGGATAGGCCGCCGAAGGCGGAGCCCACATCCTTGGGCTCGATGCCCAGGCGCCGGGCGATCTCCGGCAGTGCCAGCGCCCCGGCGGAGGCCACCTCTTCCACGATCCGCTGCTCGTAGGTGCCCTTCTCCAGGCACTCGCGGCCGAAGTCCGTGATCTCGTAAAACGTGCGCGCGGTGCGCCCCGTTTCCGCCACGAAGCCCTTGGCCGCCAGCCAGCTCAGCGCCTGGTTGGCCTGCCCCGTGTTGTAGCCGAGGTCAGCCGCCAGCCGGGCGTGGCTGAGGGCGTCCGAGGCGCCGTAACGGAGGAGAACCTTGACTTCGAGGGGATGAAGCTCCCGCGTCGCGGCGGGCCCGGGGGACTGGTCCATGTGGCGTGTGGTTACCTCTTGAGTTTTTCTTCGAGCGCTCTCAGGAACAATCCCACGTCGGTGATGATGCCGATGGTCTGCCCCGAGCCCCTGTCGGAAAGTTTTGTCACGACCGCGGGGTTGATGTCAACGCAGATGGTCCTGCACGCGGCCTGGATCATGTTCCCCGTGGCAATGGAGTGCAGCATGCTGGACAGCATGATCACGGCGCCGGCGTCCCTCACCATGCGGGAGTAGGCGGCCTGGGCGGCCAGCATGTCCATCTCGGTCTCGGGGAGCGGCCCGTCGTCCCGCAGGGACCCGGCCAGCACGTAGGGGATGCCGGCCCGCACGCACTCGTACATGATGCCGCTCTTCACCGCCCCGGCGATCACCGCCGCCTCGATGGACCCGTGGCGGAAGATCGTGTTGATGGCCCGCAGGTGGTTGCGGTGCCCCTCGAACACGGGGTGCCCGTCCGCCAGGGAGATGCCAAGCGACGTGCCGAAAAGCGCGTTCTCAATGTCATGAACCGCCAGCGCGTTTCCCGCCAGCAGGCCCGAGACGTACCCGCGTCGCACCAGGGCCGCCAGGGCGGCGTCCCCTCCGGTGTGGATGACCACCGGGCCCGCCACCACCAGGACGTGGCCGCCGGCCGCCTTCTGGCGCTCCAGCTCCTCGGCCACGCGGGAGATAGCCACGTCCACGCTGCGCTCGGAGGAGACGTCGCTGGACATGAAGCCGAACTCCTCGGCGTCCTGCTCGCGGAACAGCGGGAAGACGCGCACCGAGCGGCTGGTGCACACCACGCCGTCGCCGGCCTTCACGTTTCGGATCAGCCGGCAGGAGAGCTGCTCCCCGCGCTCCACCACCACGCCGTCCATGCGCATGTCCGAAACGTCTCGCCAGTCCCCGCGGCGGAAGACCTGCGTGCGGCGGTTGGTGGTGGCGTAGAAGTCATCCGGGACACAGGAGTCCCGGGGCGCGGGGCGCACGATCGCCTCCTGCGCTTCCTTCTCCCAGCAGCCCTGGTTCACCAGGTGACCGGTGACCGCCTCCAGCTTGGCGGGGCTTCCGCAGAGGACCTCCAGCTCCAGCCGCGAGGAGTCGGTTCGCACGCGTCCCATGCTGAAGTCAATGACGCGGTAGTCGGCCCCCTCGTCCACGATCACGTTCAGCATCCGGGTGAGGAGGCCGGAGTCTATGAGGTGACCCTCCGCCAGGAACCGCCGTGACAGCGGCGCGGAAGGCGTTGCGGACGGTGCCGGTGCCGCGGAGGGGGACATGGCGGGGCCTACAGGTGCAGCTCTTTGGAGAACTGGTCAATGGCGGACCGGGTGAACGAGATCTTGTCCCGGGCCAGCTCGCGGCTCTTCTCGAAGTGGAACTTCTCCGTGAACGACAGCTCGCGGGAAATGTACGCAAGGATTTCCTGCATGGTCTTCATGTTGTACCAGATGAAGGCGCCCACCGAGAGCCGTGCAAACCCCACCGCGCCAATGGAATCCAGCAGGTTGGCGTCGAAGAGCAGCTTTCCCTCCACCGAGGACGGGTTGCCCGTGGGCATGTGGTTCACAATGGCATCTATTACGGTGGGAATCTTCTGCGGGTCGAAGCCGGTCTCGTGCAGGATGGCCTCTGCTCGGTCCGCGGAGCTCTTGGGATGCCCGACCGACATCTCGATGTCGTGCAGGAAGCAGGCGGCGTGCAGGACTTCCTCGTCGTGCTCCACGCCTTCCGCGATCTCGCGGGCGAGGTGGTACACGCGGAAGGAGTGCTCGTAGCCCGAGCCCAGTCGGCCCGACGTGAGGTCCTTGGCATACTGCTGGATGAGCTTTCGCATGACGCTGAGTGTAGCGGAAGACCGTCCGCGCTGGCAAGGCGAGCCCCTGGGGGGCTTCCCCGGGGCCCTTGCGGGCTGCGGGCGGCCCTTGCCGCCATCGCCCCGGATGATTTCATGAATATTTAGCCAATCGCCAAAATATTTATGTCATTTCACGATATTTGCCATAAGAAATATTGACGATGCAGGAAAGACGCGCTATATTCGTGGCATGGTGGTGGATGAGATCGACCGCAAGATCCTGGACCTGCTCCAGTGCAACGCCAAGCTCTCCAACGCGGAGATCGCGGAGAAGGTGGGGCTGACCGTATCTTCCGTGCACGAGCGCGTGAAGAAGCTGGAGCGGCGGGGGATCATCAAGGGCTACGTCGCGGTAGTGGACCCGGACAAGCTGGGAAAACAGCTGCTGGCGTTCGTCCGCCTCACGGTGGGCTCGCACGAAGAAGCGGCCGGCCCCATCGGGCAGCTTTGCCAGGCGGAGCCCGACATCCTGGAATGCCACAACGTGGCCGGAGAGGACTGCTACATCCTGAAGGTTCGGGCGGAAGGGCCCAAGCAGCTCGAGCGCCTGCTCTCGGCCATCCGCGGCGGCACGGATACCAGCCGCTCGGTCACCAACATCGTCCTTTCCACCCACAAGGAATCGACCCGTATTGCCCCCGCTCCGCAGGAGCAAGGAGACTGATATGAGCACCATCGACCTCGGACTTGTCCTCAATGGCATGGATCGCCGCGCCCGCTTCGCCGGTTCGCGGGACTCCTCGGGTTCCGCGCAGGCGCCGCTTCGCGTGGTGCTGGTCCAGGGCGAGGCGCTGCGGCTTCCGCACGCGCGCGCCAACCTGAGCGTGCTGGCGGGGACGGCATGGGTCACGCAGTGCGGGGAAGACCAGGTTCTCCAGGCTGGCCAGGCGATGACCGCCGCGGCCTGCCCGGACCGCGCCGTGGTCTCCGCGCTGGGCACCCTGCCGCTGCTGGTGGAGGTCGGCTGAAGCGCCGGGGCCGTGATGCCCCGCCCGGGGCGGCTACTCCGCGCGGGACGGCTACCCCGTTGCCGCCGCCGCGCTGGGCGGCAGCTCCTCGTACTTCTTCCAGAACCGGAGGGCGAAGTGGTCCGCCCCGTTGGCGTAGTAGCGGCGGATGATCTCTCCCGTGTAGCGCCGCGCCGGCCGGAACGTGGAGACCACGAACACGGCCTCCTCCCCCAGGTCGGCATCGGACACCGCGGCCTCCCCGGGCTGCGTCACGTGCACCAGGCATCCGCGGTCCGAAAGGTTCTCAATGGTGACGCGCAGGCGGCGCTTCTCTATGGTGAGATCGCACGGCTCGCGGACGGGCCTGCGCGGTGATTCTCTGCGTTCTCTCATCCGCTCATTTCTCCGTCTTTTCCTCCACCCCTTTCCAACCCGCGGGCGGGGGAGACTTCTCGAATGTAGCGCACCGTGCCAGGAAATCCGCGGAGGCATGATCGCTCGGGAGGATCTGGTGCACCTGGCCGAAGAGATCCGCGGCTTCGCGGAACTGCCGGGCGTAGTACAATTCCATGGCTTTCTCGTGCAGCGGCCAGGCCTTCTCTTCCTCCGCGGAGAGTGACTTGCGCACGGAATAGATCCCCGTGCCTTCCTTCCTGCCCTTGACCGCCACCGTATCGATCAGCCGGCAGGGAACATGCGCGGACACCTTGCGATGCACGGAGGCCGAGATGAGCACGGGCTCGTGGTACTGCTTGGTGAGGCCTTCCAGCCGGGAGGCGAGGTTCACGGGGTCCCCGATCACCGTGTAGTCCATCTTCTTTTCCGACCCGATGTTGCCCACCGTGACCACCCCGTAGTGGATGCCGATCCCGATGTGGAACGCCGTGCGCTGCTTGCCGGCCTGCCACGTGTTGAACTCATCCAGCGCTTCCAGCATCTTCAGGGCCACCTGGACCGAGCGAAGCGCGTCATCCTCGTTGCGCTTGACGGCGCCGAACGTGGCCATCACCGCGTCCCCGATGTACTTGTCCACGATTCCCTCGTGCGCCACCACGACATCCACCATCAGCCGGAAGTACTCGTTCAGGGACTCCACGATCTCGTCCGGGCGCAGCTTCTCCGAGATGGTGGTGAAGCTCCTCACGTCCGAGAACAGGACCGCGACCACCCGGTTCTCCCCGACCAGCGCCCGCTCGGGGCTGCGGAAGAAATCCTCCAGGACCGAGTTGGGCACGTACCGCTGGAAGACGTGGCGGATCTTCTCTTCCCGCACCTGCGCCAGGGCCGCGCGCAGGGCGTAGGCCTTGATCTGCTCGTAGGCCTTGCCCAGCTCGCCGCTCATGAGGTTGAACGTGTGCCCCAGCCGGCCGGTCTCGTCCTTGTACAGGACGTCCACGCGCCGCGACAGGTCCGAGGTCGTGATGATCTCCGTCATGGCATCCGCCACCTGCTGCAGCGGCCGGGTGAGGTAGCGCGCGAACAGGAACAGCAGGGCACCCGCGGCCAGCAGCGAGCCGCCGAGGATGAAACCGGCCTGCCGCAGGATGGCGTCCGCCGCGCTGTAGAAGCGGGCGGCGGTCTCCGTCACGAAGAAGGTCCACCCGAACGGCTTGAAGGAGGCCACGTGCGCCACGGTGGGCACGCCGCCGACCTGGATGGTCCGCCACCCCGCCGCCCCGCCCGAGGCGAGTGCCGCGAGCGCCTTCAGCTCCTCCGGGGCCAGGTGAAGGTCCCCCGAGCGCATGGCGGGCTGGCCGTCGGCCCCGAGGGCAAAGATGGACTCCGTGGGGGACCTCAGCAGGCTGCGTGCGAAGCTCTCCACCGCCGCCTTGGACGCCTCCACGTAGGCCGGGTTGCTTTCCAGGCCGTTGGAAGCAAGCAGGTTCCACTGCCCTTCCGCGTAAGTCACCAGCTGCTCGGCCTTGAACTGCAGGAATCCCGTTGCCACCGCCGTGATCCCGTTGCGCGCGGAGAGCGTGGACGTAATGCCCGTCAGCACGAGCGGGGCAATGATCAGCGGGAGGACCACCAGGACAATCTTGGTGCGAATGGTCACGCTGCCTGAGGATACCCTGCCCGTTGCCGTGGGTCAATTCTAAGGCTACCATTGGCGATACTTTGCATAGAACCGCCGGTCTCACCGTGCGGTCGCGGTCAATGCGCAAGACTGGACTCTTGAAAAAGGCCCAACTCCTCCGCGAGCCCTCATCCGGCTCCATCCGCCTGCTGCGGCCGGACGAGCTGCGCGCGGACCAGGATGAAGACGTCACGTACACCGCGGAAGAGCGCGCGCGCGTTGCCGCGCAGATCGAGGACGTGCTCGCGCGCAGCCGCATGAAGGTCACCCCGGAAACGTTCCTGTTCAAGCCCCGCAAGCGCGGGGGCGTGCTGCCCGCGCTGGTCAACGCGGGTGCCGTGGTGGTGGTGATCATCGGCGTCGGGATGGCCGTCCTGCTGTCCCGCCGCACCGAGCAGTCCATCGTCTCCTCGCCGGTCACCATCCTCTCCGCGGAGGGCAAGATGGTGGAGGCCCTCAAGGAGGAGTCCCGGCAGGAGCTCGCCAACAAGGATCGCGAGATCTCCTCCATACGGGACCGGCTGGCCGGCATCGACCAGGAAAAAGACCGCATCCGCCAGGAGGCGGACGCCGCGCTCCGGCAGAAGCAGCAGGAGCTGCAGGACGCATCCGCAAAGGCCCTGGAAGCGGAGCGGGCGCGCCTGCAGGCGAGCGGCCTTTCGGCCCAGGCGGTTGCCGCGCGGATCGCGGCGGCCCAGGCGGAAGCGGACTCCCGGCAGGCGGCCCAGCTCGCCGCGTTTCGCGCCAGGTCGGACGCCGAAACCGCCGCGCGCGAAAAGGAGATCGCCAACTTGCAGGCCAGCTACCAGAAAGACCTGCAGAAGGCGCAGGCGGACCGCGCGCAGACCCAGGCGGAGGCCGACAAGCGGACCGCGGACCTGGAAGCCGGCTACCGGCAGAAGCAGCTCTCCCTGGAAAAGGACACCGCCGCCGCGGTGACGGCGCTCAACGCGCTGCGCCAGCAGCAATCGCAGGAGCAGCTCGTGCTGGACCAGCTGCTTTCCTGGTACCAGAAGGCACGGGACCAGATCCAGGCCGGCAAGCCGGACGGCGCCCGCGCGGTGCTCGCGGACTTCCGCCGCTACCTGGACGATCCCGCGCTCGCCGCGCTCCCGGCGGTGGCCCGCCGGCGGCCCGTGGACCTGTTCCTGATCGATTCACTGGATGACCTCGCCCGCGGCCAGGCCGCCCAGGCCGACACCGCCGGCAACATCCAGGCGCTCTCCGCCTCCGCCAACCTGGTCACCGCGGTGGCCGCGCTGGTGGAGCAGGGGGACGCCCTCTACCGCGACCAGGCCTATCCCAAGGCGCGGGAGCTGTACCTTTCCGCCATGGCCAAGATCCCCGCGGTCAGCGTGGGCTACGACCGCCTGAACGAGATCCAGAAGATCTTCGCGGACCGCAACCGCCGCGACATTGCCGGGCTGCTGGCGGCTGGAAATGCCGCGTACCGCTCGGGGGACTACCAGGCCGCCGTGGTGAGCTACGGGAAGGCCCTGGTCTCCCTGCAGGACGACCAGGCCGCCGCGGACCTGCTGGTGTCCCAGTTGACGGATATCGGCGCACGTCGCCAGGCCGCGGAGGACGCCGCCCGCATCCAGGGACTGGCGGGAGATGCCGCGGCACGCGCCCGGGCCGCCGCCGCCGTGCAGAGCCTGCGGGCCGCCCTGGCCGCGCTGAAGCCGACCTCCGCGCCCGCGGACGGGGCGCGCGCCACCCTGGTGACGCTCCTGGAGACGAAGCTGCTGGTCCAGCAGACCCTGCTTCGGCCGGAAGTCGTGAAGGATCACCCGGACCTGTACGACCGTCTCAACACGTACCTGGATGCGCTCGCCGAGGAGACCCGCGCGGAGGCGCGCCTGGAGACGCTGCGGGACATCGACGCCATGCTGAATGGAGTCACCGGGCCGGGCGCACCGGCCGGCGGCGCTGCCCCGGGCTCCACCTACCCCGGCAGCCCCACGAGCGGCTCGGCGCTCACCGCGCTGGTTCCGCGCTTTGCAACCCAGGACGAGCAGCAGATCCTGCTTTCCATCCTGGGACGCCTGGATTCGCTGCTGAAGTAGCCGCCGCGCGGCCGCTGCCCTCCACGGAGCCAGCAGCCCAGCCGCGGCCGTTCCCTACGGCAAACCCTTGACCCAGATGACGTATTTCTGCCCGGTACTGCCGGACGTGTTCCCGTTCAGGTAGAAGTACGCGCTCACGTAGCAGTTGCGGGGCGTGACGCCGGTCACGTCGAATGTCCCGTTGCCCGGCTCCGAGTTGATTCCCACCTCGATGCTGTCCAGGTTCGTAGTGCCATCGTCCCACAGGTACAGGTCGATGTCGTCGAAGCCGGTGGCCCACAGGGCGCGCATGCTGAGCCTGGACATCGAGGCCACCGTGGTGAACGCATAGGTATCGTTCTTGTTGTAGTTGTCCATCGTGCCTTCCAGCACGAGGACCTGGTTGGCCCCGAGCGTGGTCGCGCCCGTGGTGCTGGTTTGCGCCGGGTTGGGGCTTGGCCCCACGGCGTTGTTGTTCTCTGCTCCCTCCGCGTACCGGTAGTCACCGGTAACCACGGCGTGCACCGACGGCACGGTGTCATTGGTGGGGTTGAGGTCGTCCGCGGCGCCGACGCGCGCAATGAACCAGTAGATCCTGCCCGGCGCGGCCGGCCAGTTGGCGTCGAAGCTCTTAGTGACGGACCCGAGTGATCCCAGCGGGGCGTTGGTCCCGGATGCGACTATCGTGTCGCTGCCGTCCAGCACGTTGTCCGTGGAGATATAGACGGCCCAGTTGATGGTGGAGTGTCCGACGTTGGTTGACGTGTTGGTGATGGTGACCTGGGGCGTGCCCGTCAGGCTCATCAGCGTGCCCACCACGCCGCTCCACGGGATGGCGGCGTTGAAGCTCACCGTGTAGTCCGGGGACGGCGGATTGCTCACCACCACCGACGGCGAGGCCGCGTCCGCGATTGCCGGGGCGTCCGCCGCGGAAGCCCGTACCACGACATACCATGTCCCGGCGGTGGACGGCCAGTTGCCGGCCCAGGCCGGGGAGGAGCTCCCGGAGGCCCCGAGGCCCGGCGTGCTGCCGGACGCGATCAGCACGTCGCCGGCGTTGTAGACCGCGTCTCCCAGGGAGGCGTAGACCTGCCAGTTGATGGCGGAAGCACCTGCGGCACCGGGGCCGTTCTGGATCGTGAACGTCCCGCTCACCGCCTGGTTGGTGGTGGAACCGGTGGGGAGAGGGACCGAGGTGATCGTGTACAGCGGGGTGATCAGGGTGACCGCCACGGCGGAAGAGGCGGTGTAGTCATTTCCGCCGTTCACGTCATCCGACGCCGCCACTCTCACGATGAGGAACCAGGTGGCCGCCCCTGCCGGCCATGTCCCCGAGAACCCGATGGGACCGTTGGTGGCACCCGCGCCGAGCGCGCCGACCGTGCCGGTGGCAATCGCGATGTCGGAAAGGTCCAGCGTGACATCCGGAGAGATGTAGGCGGTCCAGGTGACGGAGGCGCTGCCGCCAGCCGTCCCGGAGTTCTTGATCGTGAAGTTCCCAGCGAGGCCCGCCCCGCCGGTCGTCGCGCCGGTGTTGTTCACCACGGTCACCGTGTAGTCGATGTTGGGCGGGTTGACCAGGACCGAAGCGGACGCCACCACGTCGTTCGTCGCGTTCGTATCGTCACCAGCCCCGACCACGGCAATCAGGTACCAGGTCTTCGGCGTGGAGGACGCGGGCCAGGTACTGTTGATCGGGAGCGCGGAAGAAGAGGCGCCGGCGATCAGCCCGGGCGATGCGAGGGAGCCCGTGGAGATGAGCTGGTCGGTCCCGACGTTGAAGACGGCATCGGAGGACAGGTAGACCGCGTAGGGAACGAACTGGGTTCCGCCGTGTGTGCCCCCGTTGCGGAGGACGAGGGAACCGGTCAGCGCGGAACCCGCCGTGGTGCCGCCCGTGGAAGAAATGGACTGGACGGTGTAGTCCACGGATGGCGCCGCCGTGGCGGTGGCTCCGCTTGCCGCCGCGTTGTTCGTGGGTACGATGTCGTCCGAGGCGGAAACCGAAACGATCAGGCGCCACGATCCTGGAGTGGACGGCCATGTGCCGTGGAATGAGATCGGGCTGGCGGCGGTGGCCCCGGCCGCGAGCGCGGAGGTGGTGCCGGAATCGATGACGATGTCGGTCCCGACCTGCAGCGTGGCATCCAGTGAAAGGTACGCGGTCCAGGATACCGGCTGCGCGCCGGGGTCGGTCCCCCCGTTGTGGACCTGGAAGCTGCCGGAAAGCGGGTCGCCGGCAACCACGCCTCCGGTGTTCAGCACGTTCAGCACGGTGTAGTCGATTGCTGCCGGCGCCGGCCCGCTGGTCACGAGGGATCCACTGGGCGTGCTGTTGTTGCCCGCCGCGACGTCGTCCAGCGCCGACACCGTGGCAATGAGGTACCACGTTCCGGGCGTCGAGGGCCAAAGGCCGGACCAGGGGATCCCGGCGTTGTTGCCGCCGGCGACAAGGGACGTGATGGTTCCGCTGTCCACCAGGTAGTCGCCGGGAACATTCAGCGTGGTGTCCGTGGAGGCGTAGACCTTCCACGCCACCTGCTGCGTGCCGTCCGCGCTCCCACCGTTGTGAATGGTCAACGTGCCGCTCGCCGTCTGCCCGGAGATGAGGGGGCCGCCGTTCGCGACGCTCGTCACCGTGTAGTCGACGTTGGCAGCGCCCAGCGTGATCGCGCTGGCCGTGGACGTGTTGTTGGCCGGGGTGGTGTCATCCGCGGCGGACACCCGCACGATCAGGTAGTAGGGCCCCGGCTGCCCGCCCAGGGGCCCAAGGGTCCCCGTCACCGTCACCGCTGCACTGCCACCCGCGCTCAGCGCGCCGGTGGTGCCGCTCCCTACGAGGAAGTCTCCACTGCCGATCGTGGCATCGGCGGACAGCCAGGCCTCCCAGCTCACGGGCTGGGACCCGTTGCCGGTGCCGTTGTTCTTGAGCGTGAACTGCGCCCCGCCCGGTACCGCCGAGTTGACGATCCCGGCGCCCGGCAGGCTGGTGGCGGGCACGGTGTAGTCCACCGCGCTGGCCACCGTGGTTACCGTGACCGTCGCGGTGGACGTGGCCCCAAGGTTGTCGGTGACCTTAACCTGGTCGGTCCCGGGAGAGGCCCCCGCGACGTACAACCCCCCGCCTGACGTGACCGACGGGCTTCCGGACCCCGAGGACTGCATGGTGTACGTATAGGGGGTGGCCCCGCCGATGGCCGCGAAGGTGAAACTGCCCCCCGCCATCACCGAGAGCGTAAGCGGGCTGATCGAAAGCGACCCGGAAGCCTGCACCGTCACCGTGGCCTGCCGGGAGTTGCCGGTCTTGTCCGTGACGCTCACGACCACGGTACCGGCAGTCACGGAAGCGAAGGCGCCGGTATTGGGATCCAGCGTAGCTCCGCTCCCCGAAACCACCGTGTACGTATACGGGGGGATGCCGCCGCTCGCGGAGAACGTCAGGGAACTTCCCGCCAGGAGCACGGTGCTCGCCGGGGCCAGCGCCAACGCCTTGCCTTGCGGTCCGTCCAGCACCTCGCTGAGCTGCCAGGGCACGCAGCTCACCGCGGCCGTACAGATCAGTAGGGCGAGCGAGACCCGGACCACCGAACGCGCTCGTGCTTCAGAAACGGACATACAGCGACGCTCCCGGGGCGAACCCCATGATCACATCGGAATTGCTCTCGAAGAAGCCAACCCAGGCCGCCTCCACCGACATGCCAAGCCACGAGGTGAACGGCGCGTCCACCCGCATGCCCGCCATGAGGTAGGGGACGATCTTGCTGAGCGTTCCCTCGAACGTGGTGGACGCATTGAAGACCGAGGGCCCCGCGCTCACGTGCACCAGGATGCCCGGGAACCCCCCCTCGTTCATGGAGTAGCTCAGCTCGACCCCGATCGGGGCAACGAGGAGCCCGGCGGATGCGACCACGCCCGTCGCCTGCATTCCGCCCAGGCCGGCCAGGATCCCGGTGCCGAGGAGGCCGGGACCGACCGGGAATCGATACACCGCGGAGAACGTGCCCAGCACGCCCAGGTTGGCGTAGGTCCCGTTGCCCAGAGGAACGAACGGCGCCGCCCCGGTGCTCATGGAAAGCGGCGCCGGCCGGGATGCCGGGCGGGCACCGGGCTCGCCAGGCTTCCCGGGCCCGCCTCCGGCACCCGGTTCTGATGGCAGCACCGGCGGCCGGGCTCCCGACGCCTGGTCCGATCCCGGGGCGACCGGCACCGGCTTCTCACCGGGGCCCGCGGGCGCCAACGGCTGGGGGGCGGGTTGCAGCGTGAGTCCCGCGAGCACCTTGTCCAGGGCTCGCGTGACGAGCGAGTCGAGGGAAAGCCCGATACGACCGGATACCGCCGCGGAGCTTAGCCGGGCGCCGGTCTGCGCGTCGTACAGCTGTACCGACAGGGTCATGTCGCGGGACGATGTCGAGTAGACGCCAAGGAGCAGGAACTGCTGGTGGCGATCCGCTGCCTGCCGCAGGCCCTGGGTCTCGACCTCCCGGTCTGGACCCTTGAGGGAGACGGCGGCGAACTGGGCGTTTCGGCGCATGAACTGCAGGTCCAGCGCGGTCAGAACCACGTCCAGCAGGGTGGGATCGGCGCCGGGCGCGGCTTCCACCGAGCCCAGCACGCCGGCAGGCGGCGTGCGGTCCGCGGCCGGGGCGGACTCCGCGCCGACCAGCATTGCCGGGATGAGAAGGAGAAAAAGGATAGTAAGCAGAATGCCGGCTCTGCCTCTCATACGGTTCCGATGGCCCCGAACTTGTCTGGTATTCTGTAATTGTAACGGGTCAGTAACGGGAATTCCAGCCCGGTTGCGGAATTGCGCGTCTGCCTCGCGCAGCGCCGCGGACCGCCCGCGCCGCCCCGAGCGTCTGCCCGGCTGCGCGTGCCCTCAGGGGCCGAAGTCCGCCGTCACGTAGATGGTGAACGCCGGCTGGCCCGCGTCGCTTGTGGCGAGCGTCAGGGTCCAGCGGTTCGTGCCGACGGACAGCCCCGCGGTCCCGACTTCCTGCAGCGACAGGGGGATGGCGTGACCCGGCGTTGCGACGGCGTTCTGGATTCCGTAGAGGTAGTCGGGCGGGCTCGAGCTCGAAACGTGGCAGGTCCACGACAGGTTATCCGTCCCCTGGGAACGGTTCCAGACGTGGATCGTCCGAGCGGCAGTGCCCTTGGTCGAGACTTTCCCCAGGTCGAGCTGGTCACCGCTGTGTATCTCGGTCTGGTTGTCGGGCCCGATCACCTGGAGCAGGCCGGAAGTACCCATCCCGCTTACTGCAAGCTGAAGCGGCGCGTGCCCGCCAGCGGTGGGAATCGAGACGGTGCACTCGTGTGAAACCACGAAATCCCCCGGGGTGAAGCCGAGGGTGAATGTCGCGGATTGACCGGCCGCGATGGGGGAGGCCGGCGCGGCGCTGAGATGGAAGCTGGTGGTGTCACTCAGCTGCAGTGGCTGCACGTCTATAGCAGAGGCGCCCTGGTTGAGGATGGTGAAGCTCGCCTCCGCGCCGGCGCCGGTAACCACGGTCCCGAAATCGTAGCTGGCGATCATCGTCCCTCCCCGCACCACGCCGAAGTCCACGGCGGTGCCGCTGACGGCGAACGAGGCGCTCGTGCCGCCGCTCACCGGGTCGATGGTCACGAAGGCGGTCCGGGGGCTGCTGCTCGCCGGGGAATGGGGATTGAACGCAAGGTCGAACGTCGTGCACGCTCCCCCGGGCAGGACGGAAGACGCCAGGTGGGAAACGGAGAAATCGTCCTTGTTCGATCCGCCGACCTTCACCGACCGGATGTCGCCAAGATCCACGGTCGTGCTGCCCAGGTTGGCAATCGT
>Ga0335071_10005246_pt1 | contig 13474 bp, 14 predicted proteins | sample Lox_Sample_15_FD_206724 | JGI IMG/M metagenome (GOLD analysis project Ga0335071, IMG submission 206724) | Soil microbial communities from Loxahatchee National Wildlife Refuge, Florida, United States - Lox_Sample_1.5 | ecosystem: Environmental > Terrestrial > Soil > Wetlands | place: USA... | reverse complement strand
GAGCGCCACGACATGATCCTCGCAAAGCTAGTTCGGGGCTCGGAGCGCGATGTGGAATATGCGCGGGCGGCGCTCGATGCCTCGATCCTTGATCCCATCATCCTGCGTGAGCGGGTGCCCGGACTGCTTGAGGCAGACCAAGAGCACGTAGCGCACCTGTTGCGTGGGCTGATCGGTGAACCGACGGCGTAGCGCGTCCAGTTAGCAGCCCCTGCGCGGACGGTGCGTGTACAGAACCCCGGGCGCCGCGTGTACAAACGCCCCAGCAGACAGACCTGCATCCCAGCCGTGGCGGCTTTTCCAAACACCCCAGTAGGAACGATCACTTCGGCAGCCGGATGCCGAAGCCCCAGACCGATGTGGCAGCGCGTGTTGCGTGTCCGCGGAGCCGCGCCTCCACCTGCAGCGGCTGTGTCGACCACTGACCGTTGCTGCTGACCCGGACGGTGACCGCGCGGACGCCGTGGATGCCCCGGGGCGTTGTCACACACCGGTACTGCCCCGCACCTCCTTGGGCAGGCCCCGAGCAACCGGCAACCGCAGTGAACGGCAGGCGCGGACGCTGGGCGTCGGCCATCTCGGGCAGGCTCGGGCCGTGCAGCGAGTCCAGGAGCGCCTGGCGCACCTGCTCGCTCACCGGTAGCGCAGGTGCGGCGGTCTGCTGGGGGCTCGTGCCACCGCCGCATCCGGCGGCGGCCGCGGATGCGGTCAGAGCGAGCAGCGCGGCGCGCACGACGTGCATGCCAGCGACCATCTCAACCCGGGGCCCGATCAGCAACTCCGGCCGCGTGGGCGCGTTCTCCTGGCGAGGAGGATGTCGATGCGTCGTCCAGCAGCCATGCCCGCGCCTCACCGCCGCGCAGCTACCGTGGCGCTGATGCGTGCGGTCCAGCTCGTGTCGTCGCGGGCGCGTGTCGCCTCCGTCGCGCGCTCGGCCGTGACGACGGTCGCCGGGCTCGCGGTGTGCGTCGCGGTCGTCGGGAATGTCCCCGCTGCGTCGGCTGCCGGCGGCCCTGCTGTCCTTGCGACGGTCACGAAGCAGACGGCGATCGCGGCCGGCGGCGGCTGGGTTGTGTGGAGCAGCCCGGACGCTTCCGGTCACTTCGACCTGGTCGCCAGCCACCACGGGATCGTCGCCACGCTGCCGGTGCAGGCGCAGGCCCAGCCGTTCGACGCCGACGTGGGGACCGACGCGGCCGGCCGGGTCGTCGCGACGTTCTCGCGCTGCCGCGTGCCGCCCGTCACGTCGTTCGACTGGGTCACCCGCGACGGCGTGGCGTGCAGCGCCCGGGTCGTGGACCTCGCCTCTGGGACCGAGCGCAGCGCGGGGATCCCCAGGCCCAAGGGCGCGTCGGACACGTTCCCCTCGATGTGGGCCGGGCGGATCGCGTTCGCCAGGCAGGACCCCCGCCACAAGGATGTCGAGCAGGTTCTGCTGTGGTCGCTGCGCACGCGCCGGCTGACCGTGCTCCCCCACGGCGTCGTGCCGACGAGCTGCCCGTATCGCAAGGCCAGCGACTGCGTCGGGCAGCCCGTCTCGGGGACGGTCCTGGGGCTGGACCTCGGCTCCCGGCTGGTGTCGTTCCTGTGGAGCGTCGAGGCGCCCGCCGTGGTCGGGCACGGCGGCTACGAGGTGCGCACGGACCGCCTGAGCGACCGGCGCAGCGTGCTCGTCGGTTCCGGGTTTCTCGGTGAGGCGTGCACCGGCGGCCACGATGGGGTGTTCCCCTCGCCGCCCGTCTCCCAGGGCGCGAGTGTCTGGTATGCGCAGCTGACCTCGACCTGCTACGCGTACGCGAGCACCCTCGAGCGCTATGCCACCAGCCCCCGGCTCGCCGGAGTCAGCGGTCCGCTCGACGGGATCGTGCTGCAGGTTGCCCGCGACGGCACCGATCTGTACGCGCTGGTTGCGCCCCCCAACCTTCCGGACGACGAGCCGACCTGCGACCAGCCCGCCCGCCCGTGCACGATCCAGCGCATCGCGACACCGGCCCTCACCGCTGTTCGGCGCCTGCCGTCCGCACCGGTCTTTTGAGTTGGCTTCGTTGCGATGCCACGGCTGACCCTCCCCGGGCATTGGCGCGGCGCGAGCCGCGGCGGGTTGCTGGCGTGCCTCGTCGTGCTCGTGGGCGTCGCGTCGTTTGGCGCGCGTTCGGCGGCGGCCGACTCGGTGCTGGCGCCGGTCGGCAACGACAGCGCGTTGAGCGCCTATGGCGGCTGGGTCGTGTGGAGCGAGACGACGAGCAGCGGGCGGTGGCGGTTGGTCGGCTGGCACGACGGCGCGAAGGTGCAGTTCAGGCTGCCGACCCGCCAAGCGGCGTTCGACGCGGACGTCGGCCCGGATGCTTCAGGGCGCCCGGTGATCGTCTACTCGCGCTGCTGGCAGGACCCGGGGAACCTCGACTCCGCCGGCACGTACATGACGCCCAACGGGCTCTCCCAATGGGCGAAGGCCAGCGACTGTCGCCTGCACCAGTTCGACCCTGCGACGGGCGTCGACACGCGCCTGCGCGTCCACGGCGAGCGAGCAGGCTCGGACAGCACCCCATCGCGCTGGTTCGGCACGATCGCGTTCGCGCGCCGCCCCGCGCGCTCGACGGTCGCCCACCTCATGCTGTGGAAGCCGGGCACCCGCACCCTGCGTCGGCTGCCCGGCGGAGACGTCCCGCGCAGCTGCCCGTTCATCGGCGGCTGCAAGGGCGCGCTGTACCAGGGCGACGTCCAGCAACTCGACCTGGGCGCGCGCTACCTCGCGTTCCTGTGGGAGATCGAGGCGCCGGCGGTCATCGGCGCAGGCCCCGGGTGGGAGCTGTTCGCCGAGCACCGCCGCGATGGCCAGCGCACGCTCGTCGCCAGTGGTGACATCTCCGGCACCTGCGGCGCGTGGTACCCCGGAAGCCCGAACGCCGCCGGGGCGCGCGTCTGGTTCACCAACGTGATCTGGGACTGCGACACGACCAGCACGTCGCTCGTGCGCGCAACGCCCGCCACCGGCGAACTGCGCGGCGCCGACACTGCAACGCTCGCCTGGCAGATGACCCATGACGCCGAGGGCTTCTACACGATCGACGGCCCCGCACCGCAAGGCAACGACGCGCCATGCGAGGGCACGGGCGCGCCCTGCGCTCTGCGGCTGACCCAGCTCCCGCCCGCCCTGGGAACGGTCCGCCGGCCCGCGCCACCGTTCTGAGCGGGCCCCGCGCGACCTGGCGCGCCCTCCGGGTGGACGACCGTGCCGCGACTCTCGCCCATGGGCGATGGCGTGGCGCTCGTCGTGATCGCGCACGAGGCCAGCCAGCCTGGGCCCGCGACCTTCGAAGTCGTCGCCGTCGAGCGTGTCGCGAACGGTGAGCTGACGACCACCACGCTCGGCTCGTCGCTCAGCACGAACGACGCCGGCGGGCTCTCCGGCTCGGTCGCGCACGACGGTCACGCGATCATCAGCTGGCCCGACGTCGCCAGCGGGCCCGATCACCGTCCCACCCGTCCGCTCCGCAGACGAACAATTTGGGCCGCGATGGTTGCGCAGTGGGAAGCTCGTTACGAGATCCGGCCAGTGCTGCACCAGCGGGGACACACATTGTGAATCCCGTGCCGATGGGGCGGGGATGCCGACGCACGATGAGCTGCCAGCGTGGGAACTGCGCGGCGAGCCGCCCCCGTACGAGAAGCAGTTCGAAGCAGAGCGCGAGCGACTGCGTCGGCTGCGCGCCGCACAGGCCCGAGAGGAGCGGGCGCTGCTGGAGAAGCGCCGCGCCCGCACAAGCGTGCCGCCGCCGAGCAGCCGATAGCGGCCAGGAAGCGGCTGCGCGTGCGCGGCGCAGCGCTCCAGCTGGGCGAGTTGTGCACGGGATGCGCGCAGATCGCGACACAGGCCCGCGTCGGTCGTCGGGGGCGCCGCTCGCCGAGCGCTGTCGCGCGGTCCGCTTCGGGGACCGGAGCCTTCCTGGCTCACGGCGCCTGATTCTTGCTGGGCGAGGTATGCACGGAATGCGTGCAGAACGCGACCAGGACGCGCGTCTGCTCCCAGAAGCGGGCGATGGCGCCTCGCGCTCCCGGCTACGATGGGCCCCGTGAACGCGCCGACGGTGGTCATCCTTGCCGCGGGGCAGGGGACGCGCATGCGCTCGGGCACGCCCAAGGTCCTGCACGACCTGTGCGGGCGGCCGCTGATCGACTGGCCCGTGGCCGCGGCGCGCGCCGCGGGGGCCGGCCGGATCATCGTCGTCGACGCGCCGGGCGGCACGCTCGGGGCGCACCTGGGCGGCGAGGTCGAGATCGCCGTCCAGCCCGAGCCCGACGGCACCGGCGGCGCAGCCGTCGCCGCCGCGCCGCTGATCGACCCGGCCACGCCGGTGCTGATCCTCATGGCCGACGTGCCGCTCGTCTCGGCGCCGGCCATCGCAGGGCTGCTCGCAGCGCACGCGGCCTCCGGGGCCGCAGCGACCGTGGCGACGACCGTGCTCGAGGACCCGGCCGGCTACGGGCGCATCGTGCGGGGGCCCGACGGGGCGGTCGAGCGGATCGTCGAGACCAAGACGAACGGCGATGCGACGCCGGCCGAGCGCGGGATCCGCGAGGTGAACACCGGCATCTACGCCTTCGAGGGCACCGCGCTGCTCGGCGCGCTGCCGCGCCTGCGCGCCGACAACGCGCAGGGCGAGCGCTACCTCACCGACGCGCTCGGCATCCTGCGCTCGGACGGCGCCGCCGTCACCGCACACGAGGTCGACGAACCGCTCGTCGTGCTGGGGATCAACGACCGCGTGCAGCTCGCCCAGGCGCGCGAGATCGTCCGCCGGCGGATCATCGAGGGCCACCTGCTCGCCGGGGTCGACATCGTCGACCCCGCATCGACGATCATCGACGCCGACGTGACGCTCGGGCAGGACACCGTCATCGAGCCGTTCACGGTCCTGCGCGGCGCGACGCGCGCGGGCGCCGGCTGCCGCATCGGACCGGGGGCGACGCTCATCGACGTCGCGCTCGGCGACGGGGCCACCGTCCTGCACAGCTACGCGATCGAGGCCGAGATCCACGCGGGCGCGAGCGTCGGCCCGTTCGCCTACCTGCGGCCCGGCACCGTGCTGCGCGAGCGCTCGAAGGTCGGCACGTTCGTCGAGGTCAAGAACTCCGACGTCGGCGAGGGGACGAAGGTGCCCCACCTCTCCTACCTCGGCGATGCGGACGTCGGGCCGGGCACGAACCTCGGCGCGGGCTCGATCACCGCGAACTACGACGGCGTCGCCAAGCACCGCACGACGATCGGGGCCGGCGTCAAGGGCAGCATCCACACCTCGTACGTCGCGCCCGTCACGCTCGGAGACCGCGCGTGGACCGCGGCGGGCAGCGTGATCACCGAGGATGTCCCCGCCGGCGCGCTCGCCGTCGCGCGCGCCCGCCAGTCGAACATCGAGGGCTACGACGCGCGCCGCGAGGCGGAGCGCAAGGTCGAGTCATGACCGGGTCCACGCCTACACTCCCGGGCACCGAGTGGCCTGAGCCGCTCGCGCACACGCAGATGTCCACGAGCCTCCCGATCGACTATGACAAGCGGCTCATGCTCTTCTCGGGCCGGGCGAATCCCGAGCTCGCGAACAAGATCGCCGACCGGCTGGGCGTCGACCTCGGGCCGGTGACGCTGAAGACCTTCTCCAACGGCGAGGTCTACTGCCGGTATGAGGAGTCGATCCGCGGCGCCGACGTGTTCATCGTGCAGCCGACCTGCGGCAACCCGGCGACGGGGATCACCGCCAACGACGCGCTGATGGAGCTGCTCGTGATGATCGACGCAGCCGTCGGCGCCTCGGCGCACCGGGTGATCGCGGTGACCCCGTGGTACGGCTACTCGCGCCAGGACAAGAAGTCCGCACCGCGCGAGCCGATCAGCGCGCGGCTCGTCGCGCGCGTGCTCGAGTCGGCCGGCGCCGACCGGGTGCTGACGATGGACCTGCACGCCGGCCAGGTCCAGGGCTTCTTCCAGGTCCCGGTCGACCACATGACGGCGCTGTTCATGCTCACGCAGTACTTCGACGACCTCGGGCTGCAGGACCTCGTCGTCGTCTCGCCGGACGCCGGCCGCGTCAAGCTCAACAAGAAGTTCGCCTCGAAGATCGGCGCCGAGCTCGCGATCCTCGACAAGGAGCGCCCGGCCCAGCAGGTGGCCGAGATCGGCTACGTCATCGGCGACGTGAAGGGCAAGACCGCGGTGATCGTCGACGACATCATCGACACCGCGGGCACGCTGAAGGCCGCCGGGCAGACGGTGCTCGACGCGGGCGCGACGCGCGTGTACGCGGCGGCCACGCACGCCGTGCTGAGCGGGGCGGCCTTCGAGAACCTCGCGGCGGCGGGCTTCGAGCAGATCGTCGTCACCGACACGATCCCGTTGCGCGCCGGCGCTCCCGACAACATCCGCGTGCTGTCCTGCGCCGACCTTCTGACCGACTCGATCCGGCGCATCTTCACCGACGACTCGGTCGCCGAGGTCTTCGGCGGCGAGAACCAGCTCTTCTGAGCGGCGCTGGGCGTCCGCTCAGGCGCGCAGCGCGAGCGCGGTGCGGTGGCGCGCGCGCACGTGCTCGCGCGCCCAGCGCGTGAAGTCCGGCGCGGACATCGGCCGGCCGTAGAGGTAGCCTTGGCCGGCGTCGCAGCCGAGCTCGACGAGGCCGTCGTGCAGCGCCGAGGTCTCGACCCCCTCGGCGACGACGCGCATACCCAGCTCGCGCGCGAGGCCGGCGGTGTAGCGCACGATCGCGCGGTCGCGCGGGTCGTCGAGCATCCCGAGCACGAACGAGCGGTCGATCTTCACCTCGCGCACCGGCAGGCGCTTGAGCAGGTCGAGCGCCGAGTACCCCGTCCCGAAGTCGTCGAGCGAGACGGTGACACCCATCCGCGAGAGCTGCTCGGCGACCGGGAGCGCGCGGTCGGGGTCGGCGACGATCATGCTCTCGGTGATCTCGACGACGAGCGCGTGCGGTGAGACGCGCCGCTTGCGGCACAGGCTCGCGATCCGCTGCGGCAGGTCGGGCTCGGCGAGGATGCGGGGGGAGAGGTTGACCGAGACCGTGAGCGGCAGGCCGTCCTGGCGCCAGACCGCGACCTGCAGCAGCGCCGCGTCGAGGACGTGCATCGTCACGGGCACGATCAGGCCGGTCTGCTCGGCGATCGGGATGAACTCGGCCGGGGGCATCAGCCCGTGCTCGGGGTGGCGCCAGCGCAGCAGCGCCTCGGCGCCGACCGGCCGGCCGTCGGCGAGGTCCACCTGCGGTTGGTAGTGGATCGCCAGCTGATCGGCGTCGATCGCGTGGCGCAGGCCGCCCGCGAGCGTCAGGCGCATGAGCGTGTGGTCGTCGTCGTCGGCCGTGTAGCAGCAGACGCCGCTCTTGCGCTCCTTGGCCTGGTACATCGCGACGTCGGCGCGCTGCATGAGCGTCTCGACGTCGTCGCCGTGCTGCGGATGGCACGCGATCCCGATGCTCGCCCCGATCTCGAGCGTCACCTCGCCGAGCTCGATCGGCAGCGCGACAGCCTCGCAGAGCTTGCGCGCGACGTCGATCGCTGCGCCGGCGTCGCGCACGGCCGGCAGCAGGATCGCGAATTCGTCGCCGCCCAGGCGCGCGACGACGTCGCGCTCGCGCAGCGTGTCGCGCAGGCGGGACGCCACCTCGCGCAGCACCTCGTCGCCTTCGTGGTGGCCGAGCGTGTCGTTGATCTCCTTGAAGCGGTCGAGGTCGATGAGCATCACGGCACTCACGCCGGCGCCGGGCTCGCCGGGCGCCAGGATCGCGCGGCGGATGCAGTCCCCGAAGAGGACGCGGTTCGGCAGGCCGGTGAGCGCGTCATGGTGGGCCAAGCGCTCGTGGATCGACGCGTGCCGGCCCGCGCTGTGCACTGCGAGGAGCGGCACCGCAAGCAGCACCACCGCAAGCGGGCTGCGCTCGAGCGCGATCACGGCCAGCGGCGCCAGGCCGATGAGGATCGCCTCGGTCGCGGCGTCCGAGAGGAGGCTCGCCGGGAGCGCCCCGCCGTCGCCGGCCAGCCTGCGCTCGGTGGCCGCGATGCCCGAGCTCACCAGCACGTACGCGGCGCCGGCGGCGACGTACGCGCCGAGGGCGACCCAATCGAACTGGACGTCGCCGGTGAGTCCGGCGAGCTCCAGGACCGCGCCCGCCGCGCCCAGCGCGAGCGTCTGGCGGGCGACGTGCAGCGCCCAGCTCGCCGCGCTGCGCTGATGAACGGCGTCGCTGACCAGCAGTGCCAGCGCCTGCGCGACGACCGCCGCCGTGATGCCCGAGTGCAGCAGCAGCGCGAAGGTGAAGGTCGTGGAGGGGGCGACCTCGCCCGTGCCGCGCCCGATCTTGATCGGCACGAGCTCGGCGACGAGCACCGCCGCGCCGAGCACGAGCGTCACCGGATCGCCCGCGCGCGCGATCGTGGGGCCGTGCGCGGCGGCGAGCCACGCGAGCAGCCCGAGGCCGCTCGCGGCGATCGCGACGTCGAACAGCAGGGCAAGTCGGGGTCTGAGCCGGTGCACGCGCCTCGCTCGGGGCCCGGCCGCGCGGCGTGCGCCGGCGTCCGGGTTCTGCGGATCTATCGGCGCGAGCGAGCCGCGGCCTGAGCAGGCCGGGTGCACGCTGGCCGCCTGGGCGCCGCCCCGAGCGGCGCCGCCCGCGCCGTCGAAAGGCCTCCTCAGCCCCCGATCACGAAGCCGCGCCGCTCGAGCGCGTCCAGGGCGTCCTCGAACCCGGAGAAGTCGTGGTCGAGCAGCAGGTCGAGCGGCCGGCCCGACGGACCCGCCGTGCGTACCCAGCGGCGCAGCAGCGGGCCGCCCACCCGGTCCACGGCCTCACCGGTGAGGGCGAGCAGGACCGCCAGCTCGGGGCGCCCGTCGAGCTGCCCGCCGATGAGCGAGAGCGGGTCGGCGTCGAGCACGGCGCACAGCTCCTCGTCGCTGAGGCCGAGCCGCTCCATCAACAGGACGGCCGGCGAGCCCATCGCTGCCCTACGGCGTCCGCGCCTCGAGGCGCTTGGCCGGTGGCGGCTGCTTGTCGCCCGGCCAGAAGCCCGTCACGTGGCGGAACGCCTTGGCCCCTACGCGGTCGGCCGCGGCCGCGGTCACGGCGAAGGTCGCGGCGCGCAGCGCCGCCGAGCCGAGCACCTGGCCCCAGGTGGCGTTCTCCGTGGTCGCCTTCGGCGGGCCCGTCCCCTGCGAGCGCTCGTAGGTCGACTCGAACACCCTGCCCGCGACGCGCGCGGCGCCGAGCCCCAGGACGATCGCGAACGGCTTGTACAGGAGCTTCGCGAGCACGCGCGCAGGATACCCGCCGCCGCACGACCCGACCGGCGCGGTCCGGGCGGCAGTGCGAATACCCTGGGCGACCGTGTCGCTGCGCCGTGCGCCCGTCATCGCCCTCTCGGTCGGCGCGTTTCTCGTCGTGTCCTTCTTTGTGGCCCGCTTCCTCACGCAGGAGAACCGCGAGCGCGCCGCGGTCACGGGCCTGCTGCGCGCGCAGGCGCGCGGGGACGCCTCGGCCGTGCTGCGCAGCCTGTCCGGCTGCGCACGGGACGCGGCGTGCCGCAGCCTCGTGGAGGCGGACGTCCGGCGCCTGCGCCGCGCGGGCACGCTGAAAATCCTGAGCTACCGCTCATCGACCAGTTCGGGGCTGGGCAGCCGGAGAGGCCCGACGCGGGTGGCCTGGGACATCGGGGGGATCGGCGTGCCGGTCGTGCAATGCGTCGACGTCGAGCACCGCGGGAACGTGCTCCTGGGCGACACCATCGTGCTGCACGGCATCTCCGCCCCGATCGCGGGAGGCGCCCTGTGCCCGCGCTGAGGCGCGCCCTTGTCTGCTGCGGCGCGGTGGCCGTCGCGCTCGCGGCGGGTCCCGCGGCGCGGGCGCAGACCACGCCGCCGACGAGCACTCCGCCGGCGGTCACCACGCCGCCGACCAGCGCCCCGTCGCCCGCGTCGGTCATCTCCACGCCCACCGCGCGCACGCTCTACCGCGACGGCCCCTCAGGGCGCTACCTCGTCGACGGCACCTGGCTGTTCCGGCTGGACCCGGCGCGCAATGGCGACCGCCTCGGCTGGCAGCGCCAGACGACGACGAGCGGCTGGAGCGCCACCTCCGTGCCGAACGCCTGGAACGCGACCGACGAGAGCCTCGCCTCGTTCCTCGGCGGGGTGGGCTGGTATCGCAAGGACTTCCGCCTGCCCACGACGGCGAAGAGCCCGATGTGGGTGCTGCGCTTCGAGTCCGTGAACTACGCCGCGAAGGTGTGGCTCAACGGTCATCCGATCGGGACGCACGTCGGCGCCTACCTGCCGTTCGAGCTGCGGCTGCCGAGCGGGTTCCTGCGGCGCGGGGGCGTGAACCGGATCGTCGTGCGCGTCGACAGCCGCCGGACGAGCAGCGACTTCCCGCCGCTGAAGTTCGACGCGACCGGCCAGGCGCTCGGCGGCTGGTGGAACTACGGCGGCATCCTGCGCGAGGTCTACCTGCGGCGCATCGACGACATCGACATGACGATGGTCGACGTGCAGCCCGACCTGCCGTGCGCGAGCTGCGCCGCCACCGTCCGCTGGACCGTGCAGGTGCGCAACGCGGGCGCGCGCGGGCGACGCGTGACGGTCTTCGGGCGCTTCGGCGCGAAGATCGTGCGCGTCGGCACGGCCACGCTCGGGTCGAAAGGCTCGGCGACGCTCACCGCCTCGCTCGTGGTGCCCCACCCGAAGCTCTGGTCGCCGTGGAGCCCGTACCTCTACAACGCCTCGCTGAAGGCGGTCTCCGGCACGAGCGTGCTTCAGACCTTCACGCGCTACGTCGGCGTGCGCTCGATCCGTGTGACGGCCGACGGCCGCCTGGTCCTCAACGGCAGGCCGCTGAACGTGCGCGGCGTCGGCCTGCAGGAGGATTCGCCGGACAAGGGTTTCGCGATCGACAACACCGTGCGCGACCAGGAGCTCGCGCTGGCGCGCGAGCTCGGCGCGACGATCATCCGCGCGCACTACCCGCTGCATCCCTACACGCTCGAGCAGGCCGACCGTCTTGGCCTGCTCGTGTGGTCGGAGATCCCCGTCTACCAGGTGGACACCGACGAGCTGGCCAAGGCCGCGGTGCGCAACGCCGCCGTGAACGTGCTGCAGGGCGAGATCGTCGCCGATCGCGACCACCCGTCGATCGCGGTCTGGTCCATCGGCAACGAGCTGAGCGCGCGGGCCGGGCCGATCCAGGCCGCCTACATCGGCGACGCGGTCAGGGCCGCCAAGGCGCTCGACCCCACCCGCCCGGTGGGGCTCGCAGTCGCCGCGGCGCCGACGGTCGGCTGCCAGGCCGAGTACGCCCCGCTCGACGTCATCGGCCTCAACGACTACTACGGCTGGTATCCGGGGACCAACGGCGTGACCGCCGACCGCGACCTGCTCTCGAGCTACCTCGACAGCGTCCGCGCCTGCTACCCGAGCAAGGCGATCATGATCACCGAGTTCGGCGCGGAGGCGAACCGCGACGGCCCGCCCGAGGAGCACGGCACCTACGCCTTCCAGCAGGACTTCGTGAACTTCCACCTGGGGGTCTACGCGACGAAGCCGTGGCTCGCCGGCGCGATCTACTGGGCGCTGCAGGAGTTCCGCGTGCGCCCCGGCTGGGACGGCGGCGACCCGCGCTCGAACCCGCCGATCCACGAGAAGGGGCTCGTGAGCTTCCAGGGCGTGAGGAAGCCCGCCTTCTACGACGTCCAGCGGCTGTACCGCGCGACCGTCCAGTTCGGCGCGGCCGCTGCGGCGTCCGCGCTGCCCCGGTAGACCGGCGTCGCCGAGCCAGGCGATCCCGCTACCATCGAACGCCGCTCATGGCCGACTCGAAGACCACCACGCTCACGATCGATTCGCGTACGCCCGAAGGCTCGCGCGCCACGCGCCGCCTGCGCCGCGAGGGCCGCGTTCCCGGCATCCTCTACGGGGGCGACGGCAATCCGCTCAGCTTCTCGGCCGACGCACGCGACCTGCGCAACGCGCTGCACGCGTCCGGGGCCGTCATCGAGCTGACGATGGACGGCAAGTCCACGCCGGCGGTTGTAAAGGACTCCCAGCATCATCCCGTGCGTGGCGACCTGACCCACGTCGACTTCGTGCGCGTGAACCTGAACGTCGCGATCCAGGCGGTGGTCACGGTCGAGCTCATCGGCGCCGAGGACAGCCCGGGTGCGCGCGAGGGCGGCGTCGTCGATCAGCCGGTCCGCGAGATCACGGTCGAGGCGCTCCCGACCGCGATCCCCGAGTCGATCACGATCGACGTGTCGGGCCTGTCGATCGGCGAGAACCTCACGCTCGAGGCCGCCGAGGTTCCCGAGGGCGTCGTTGTCGTCGACGATCCGGAGACCGTCGTCGTGACCGTGCTCGCCCCGCGCCTGGCGATCGAGGAGGAGGAGGCCGAGATCGAGGCCGAGACCGAGGTCGTCGGTGAGGGCGAGGGCGAGGGCGGCGCCGGGGCCGAGGAGGCCGAGGCCGGCGAGTCCGCCGAAGCGGGCGAGTAGCCGCAGCGCATGGGCCGGCCGACGAGCGGCTCGGCCCCGGTCGACTGGCTGCTCGTGGGTCTGGGCAATCCGGGCCCCGAGTACGAGCACACGCCGCACAACGTCGGGTTCCAGGTCGTCGCCGAGCTCGCGCGCCGCTGGGGACTGCCCAAGCCGCGCCGCCGCTTCGGAGCGCTGCTCAGCGAGGGCCGCGCCGGAGCCCCGGGCGGCCCGCAGGCGCGCGTGGCGCTGCTACAGCCGCTGACGTTCATGAACGAGTCCGGCAGCGCGGCGGGGCCCGCGCGCGGGGCGCTGAAGGTCGAGCTCGACCACGTGCTCGTGATCCACGACGAGATCGACCTGCCGTTCGGGGAGATCCGTCCCCGCCTCGGCGGAGGCCTGGCCGGGCACAACGGGCTGCGCTCGCTGCGCCGCGGCTTCGGCTCGGCGGACTTCGGGCGCGTGCGCGTCGGCGTGGGGCGCCCGGACTCCACCGACCCGGAGATCGTGTCCGCCTACGTCCTGGGCCGCTGGCGCCAGCCGAGGGCCGAGGTCACGGCCCTCGTCGACGCCGCCGCCGACGTCGCCGAGCGCGTCGTGCTCGGCGAGCTCGAGCTCCCGTCGCGCTGACCGCTCCCACCAGACGAGCGTCCCTCGTTGCCGCCCATGGGCTCAGCGAGGGACGTTCGCTGGGCAGGGCTGTACGTGATAACATACGCTCGTATGACGCCATCGCGATACTGGGACGGGCAGACCTACGACCGCGTGTCCGCGCCGATGGAGGCGATGGGCCTCGCCGTGCTCGAGCGCCTGCCGCTGCGCGGCGATGAGACCGTCGTCGACGCGGGATGCGGGTCGGGCCGCGTCACCGCGGCCCTGCTCGAGCGCCTGCCGCGCGGACGCGTGATCGCCGTCGACGGCTCGGCCTCGATGATCGCCGCCGCCCGCGAGCGGCTCG
>Ga0335071_10005245_pt1 | contig 13476 bp, 10 predicted proteins | sample Lox_Sample_15_FD_206724 | JGI IMG/M metagenome (GOLD analysis project Ga0335071, IMG submission 206724) | Soil microbial communities from Loxahatchee National Wildlife Refuge, Florida, United States - Lox_Sample_1.5 | ecosystem: Environmental > Terrestrial > Soil > Wetlands | place: USA... | reverse complement strand
GACGTCCCTGGATACACGACGCGTGGTCTGGTTGATGGCGCTGGGAATTGCCCTCCGCGGGGCATTTGCCTGGCTTGCTTTCGGGGTCTGGCACGAATCCTGGAACCACTATTTGCTTCAATCCGACGGGAGTTCGTTCGTCCCTCTCGCCAAGGTGCTATGGGGACAGGCGCCGATCGAGTCGTTGTCGTTCTACGATTCGAGAGTGTTTCCCGGTTGGCCCGGCCTATTCGGAGGTTTGCTCTGGTTGCTGCCCGAGCCCCTGGCGGCTCTGGGCTCCGCCATGCTCCTGGCGGCGGCCGTACCCATCTTGTTCTATGCCCTGACGCGCGCCTGGCCGGCAGCCTGCGCCCTCGTCTGGCTGCCACCGGCATGGTTGCTGGCGTCGGTCCACCCGATCTCAGAGGCCTGCTTTTTCCTGCTCGGGCTCGGAGCGCTCTGGTGCTGGCAGCGTGATCGTTTGGTCTGGGCGGGCTTGTTCGCTGGCCTGATGTGCGCGACCAAACCTTACGGAGTTTTTCTGGCAGCACCGCTGGGTGTAGGAGTGGCTTGGCCCAACCGGGAATGGTCGTGGCGGCGAGCCGCCCGCTATGCCATTCCGGTGGCGTTCGTCGGCATCGGCGGCATGTTCCTGAATATCGCGTTCTACGGCGATGCCTTGCGGCAACTCCACGTTTACGAGGCGCCCCTGGTCCAGCTCAACCTTCCCTTGCCGCCCGAGGCGCTGCGCCATGCCGCGGGACATTGGTCCTGGCCTCTGCAAGCGCTGCTCGTCACTCCCTGGCAATCCCCGTGGCCGTGGTGGAAACTCATCTACATCTATGGCAATCTGGCCGCCATTTTAATCCTCCTCGTCCGCCCCGCCTGGCGCTTCTGTCGCCACCGCCCGGTATCTCCGCTCGAACGGGTGCTCTGGGCCTGGCTGGCTGGAAACACGGCCGCGAGCTGCAGCGGTGGACCCTATTGGGGATTCGCCAGCTTCGATCGTTATGTGATCTGGGCCTTGCCCGCGGCTTTCGCGCTCAATTCCGATCTGATCGCCGCTCATCCGCGCTGGCACTACGTTCTGGGACTGGCCAGCATCGCCACCACGGCTTTTGCCTTTACCCATCATGCGTTGGGCTGACGGCTCTCTGCCGGATTTCCCCGTGCTTATCTAAGGATCACCATGGCCCATAATGACAGGTCGGTATTCTGGAGCCAGCGACGACGCACCATCACACTCGCAGTATTTGTGCTCGGGTCCCTGTCCGGATTGCTGCTGTGGTTCGCCAGCAAGGGCTTTCCGGTCCCGGATGGAGACTCGATTTACTATTATCCCGTCATGCTCGATCGGGCGTCCGGTCACGGATTTTCCAATCATTTTTCTCGATTCGTGCAGCCCTTCGACCCGACGGGTGAAGGCCGGCTGGTATATCATGGCTACCTTTACCCCCTGTTGGTCGGGTCGCTGGCCTGGAAGCCTTGCTATGCCTCGATCGAGCTGGTCGTCGCGGCGTTTCAGATCATGGCGCTGGCCTCCTGCTTCGGGTTGTTCCGGCTCGCCCAGCGCGGCACGCCATCGGCGGGCAGCGCAACGGGCCGGATCATGTTGGTTACGGCCACGCTGGCCTGCGCCACCGTCATCTCCGGACTTGCCGCCCGCGCCGAGACGATCGGGATTCCGATCATAGCCACGGGAGTCATCTTGTTATATACACTTCCCTTCCGCTGGCATGGGCTGGTATGCGGCCTGGGCATCGGACTGCTCGCGGCGGCCCATCCCATCGGCTCACTCCTGTCGGGTCTTTTGGTCGCCATGTACGTTTTTGCCCGACAGGATTATTGGCCCGCCTTTCGCTTCCTCCTCGCGGCGGCGGGCGTCGCCGCGGTCACATGGGCGACAACCTTTTGGGCGTACCCTTATTCGCTGTCGGAATGGGTTGGCGGATTGCTGGCCAACGGCAGAAATGTCCTGCCGAATCCAACCACGGGTCCGGACAGCAGTCTCTTATATCGCTGGATACTTCAGCCGTCGGCGACCGGCTACGGCTGTATCTATCTGGTCGGCGGCTTCGTCCTGGTTTATCATTGCCGCCAGTCCGCCGCATTTATCAGGTCGAAATTCGCCTTTGTATTATGCGCGGTTCCCGTACTCTTCGCCATTTACAATTATGGTTTTCGCGCCCCGGTGCAGAACTATAATTTGCTCTTGTTCGCCCCGCTCGTTATCGCGTTGCTCGTCCACTTTTGCTCCCCCCGGGGCAATCGGGTGCTCCAGTTTGCGGCGATCGGGCTGTTTGGTCTGGCGTCTTTGGGATTCGCCCAAAAAGTCCTGCTTTTCCCCTGGTTTCTCCGCGATGGCCTCGCCCGCGACGCGGCCGGGCAGCAACTGGCCGAAATCCGTCGCGAATTTCCCGGACGGGTGGCAATTTCCGGGGGACTGTTCACGTTGGTCGACCGCTACGATGGCATCGAAGAGTACTACGACGGCAACACCGCCGCCACCGTGGTCATGCAACAGGCCTATCGCGGGGCAGGGACTGCGCCGGTGGTGCCGGGCTACAGGCTGGTGCGCAGTTATTTCTGTCCGGTAAATCCCCGGGTGTTTGGCGTTCCGGTGGCACATTCCGTGCAGGGGTATAATTTCGCCCTTTATCGGAGAATGGATCTTGAACGGAATGAAACAACGCGTTGATCGACGTACCCCGTCTGCCATCACCGGCCCGATGCGCCTTTTTTCCGGCCCCACGACCATATGACATTCACTGACGGAAATCACCGCGATTCGAGATCCGGCTTTCCGGCAGAGTTGCGCCAACGCTTTCGCCTGGTTTAGCTGCGGCGGAGAACAGCCATACTACAACGCGTGGATCCTCAAATCGCAACGTCCCCCGGCCCGATCGAAACGGCTTCAACGCCGTCCGCTGGCATCGACCCGCTGGCCGCGCTGGTGCAGAATCGACGCCTGGTACGAACGTGTTACGTGGTCACGATCGCATTCCTGGGCTGGTTATTATATAAAAACCAACAATATCAAATTATTGGATCGCCGCGCACGATCATCGGCATGACACTCTACGGGCTGTCGGTGGCGCCGGTTTTGCTGTGGTTGAAAGCTCGCGACCACCTTTTCCCGATTTTCCCGATCTATGCCCTGGGCGCACTGCCCGCTGAAGCCATGCCATTCATCGGCGGACACGAAAGTTTGGAAACCTACCCGGAAGAAGTAGTGATATTCGCGGGCTGGTGCGCATGTCTTCACCTCGGCGGAGCGTGGATCGGCTACCAGGTCACCCGCGCCCAGCCACGCCGCGGCAGGATCTGGATGGACGAGATTATCACCTTCCGCAGCAGTAACATGCTCATCATCGGATTTGTGCTTTCCATCCTCTACGGCTTCATCACCGAATTCTACATAGCCGTGCCTTCAGGCTGGGAGAGCATTCTGCGCGCGGCCATTACGGGGATCATGCTGGTTACAAATTACATATTGGCCCGTTTTTGGTCGATGGGCCTGCTGGGCCGGCAACAAAAGACCATCATCGTTGCGTTGCTGTGCCTGTTTTTCATTCAGGAAACGGCTACACTTTTTTTGATCGGCGCGGCCTCCGGCCTCGCCTTGTTCCTGCTGGGATATTGTTCAACCGGCAAAAGGATTCCCTGGCTGGCGATCATGGCGATATGCACGGTGTTCGGGATCCTGCACAATGGCAAATCGACGATGCGCGATCGCTACTGGACCGAGCAGGTCGGCGCGCATGTCAATGTCTCCGCCCTGCCTGCCTTTTACTCCGAATGGCTTACCACCAGCTACGAAGAGTCGCAGCAGGCCGACAACAAAAGCGCCTCCCTCAAGCTGTTCGAGCGCGCTTCGTTGATGCACATGCTTTGCCTGGTGATCGATCGCACGCCTGACAAGCAGCCGTTCCTCGCGGGCCAAAGCTACGAAGATCTCCCTTTGCAATTGGTGCCCCGGTTGTTCTGGCCCGAAAAACCGGTTGGCCATGTCAGCACCTACATGCTCAGCATCTATTACGGCCTGCAAACTCACGAGGGTACGCAAACTACGACCATCGGTTTCGGCATGCTGGCCGAATCCTACGCGAATTTCGGCTGGCTCGGATGCCTGGGGCTCGGCCTGCTCTTCGGTTGCGGCCTGAAGCTGATCACGGTCTGGACCCGCTATAGCCCGCTCTTGTCGGTGCCCGGCGTGCTTCTGGTCGTCCTCACCAAGTGGATGCTCGAAACCGGTCAAACGCTCAGCGTCTGGACAAGTTCGCTCTTCCAAGCGTGCGTCTGCATCGGTTTTCTGGCGGTCACCCTGAGAAAATTCCTGCATGGCTGACGACGCTCCATCGCTTCCGCCCGGGCGGAAGCTTGCCATCGTTCTTTCTCACCCGACGCAATATTATAGCCCGTGGTTCCGCTGGCTGCGGACCCATACGGCGCTGGCGTTCCGGGTCTTCTACCTCTGGGAGTTCGGCGTCCAGGCCCGGCGCGATGCGCGCTTCGGCACCACGTTCGCCTGGGATGTGGATTTGCTTTCCGGCTATGACGCGGAATTTGTGCCCAACCGCGCGGCGCGGCCCGGCACCGATCATTTCTGGGGGCTGCGCAATTCCACTCTGCCCGCCCGCCTCGCGACTTGGCGGCCCGACGCCCTGCTCCTTTTTGGTTACGCCTACGCCAGTCACCTCCAGACGGTCCTGTGGGCGAGGCGGCGTGGCGTTCCGCTCGTATTTCGCGGCGACTCGCATTTCTTGGGACGGCCTACCCTGGCCTGGCCCCGCGTTTGGTTGTTGCGGCTGTTTTACCGGCAATTCGCCGCCCTCACCTATGTAGGCCGGGCCAACCGGGCGTATTTCGAAAAGCTCGGCGTGCCGTCAACCAAACTTTTTTTCGCTCCGCACACGGTAAATCACGAGCATTTCGATGCCTCCCGCCCCGAATATCGCACGGCGGCGGCCCAATTGCGCCAGTCGCTCGGCCTGTCGCCAGAGACCCGCGTCGTGCTCTTCGCCGGAAAATTTCACCCGGAGAAGCAACCGCTCCCCTTGCTCGAGAGTTTTCTCGCGCTCCGGCCCCCCGGCGCCGCCTTGGTTTTTGTCGGTGATGGCCAGGAACGCGAACTGCTCAAGGAACGGGCCCGGTCGGCGCCACCCGGCACGGTGCATTTCCTGCCTTTCGCCAATCAGAGCGAAATGCCCGCACGTTATCTGCTCGCCGATGTCTTTGCCCTGCCTTCGCGTGGGCTTTACGAAACCTGGGGACTCGCCGTCAATGAAGCCATGCACATGGGTGTGCCCTGCCTCGTGAGCGACCGGGTGGGCTGTCAACTAGACCTGGTCAGCGATGGCCAGACCGGCTGGGTCTTTCGCGCCGACGACCACGCGCATCTCCAAACCAAACTGGCCGAAGCCCTGGCCGGTGACCTCGCCCCCTTCAAACCCCGCGTGGCCGAACGCATCGCCGGATATTGCTACGAAACGACCACCTCCGGCCTGCTCGCCGCGCTCCACTCCCTATGACCTTCCCCTCCCGTTGCCTTTTTTCATGGCGCCATCTGGTCGAGCGTTACAGCCGCCATCTTGTTTTCACCCGCCGGTTGCCCGCCCGTTTCGGAGCGTTGCGTCTGCGCGTTTCGCCGGGGGCCTCCCTCACGTATTACCGCGGTTTACGGCAACGCAGCTTTACGGACCTCTACGACTTTGCCGAAGGCTATGTGCAACCGGGGCAGACGGTGTGGGACGTGGGGCCCAATATGGGCGTATTCGCCTTTGCGGCGGCGGCTCGCGCCCGGATCGCGGGACGAGTACTTTGCCTGGAGCCGGATCTATGGTCGGTCAGCCTCCTGCGACGCTCGTGTCGTTATAATCGGGGTCGGGCCGCTCCCGTGGACGTGCTGCCGGTCGCAATCAGCGACGATATGAGATTGGAGTGGCTCAATATCCCCGAGCGCTGCCGGGCCGCCACTCACCTCGCCTCGTCCGAAGGTGGCGCGGGAGAAGAAATCACCGGGGCCGTCCGCGAACAGCATCTCGTGCCCACCGTGACGCTTGACTGGCTCGCCGGCCGGTACCCCGTTCCGCAGGTGATCAAAATCGACGTGGACGGGAGCGAATACCGGGTGCTCGCAGGCGGACGGACGCTGCTGCGCCAACACCGGCCGGTCCTGCTCACGGAAGTTTACGAACGCAATGCCGACACCGTCAGCACGTTTTTGCACGAACTCGATTACGCCCTGTTCGATTACGATCATGGCGAGGCCGGGAAGCATCCGATCGCCCGCGCCGTCTACAACACCCTGGCGCTGCCCTTGCCGCGATGAAGATCACGATCGCCATGGGATTTTTCCTGCCGATGCCTCCCGATGCCGGTGGCGCGACGGAAAAGTCGTGGTACCGTCTCGCGCTCGAATTTACCCGCCGGGGCCACGAGGTGACGGTCATTTCGCGTCGCTGGTCCGGCTGGCCGGACGTGGAAATGCGCGACGGCATACGGCACGTACGCCTCCCCGGTCACGACCACTCGAGCCGGCTCTCACGCAATCTCTGGCGCGATTTTCTCTGGAGTCTGCGGGTTAAACACGTCCTGCCCCCCGCCGATGTCACGGTGGTCAACAGCGTGATGCTGCCGGTCTGGCTGGGCTGGCATCGCGGTCCTGCCGGCAAACTGGTTCTCATGCCGGGCCGCATGCCGAAAGGACAATTCCGGTTCTACCGTCGCGTCGATCGCGTGATCGTGGTGAGCTCGGTCGTGCAGGCGGCGCTCCTGGCCGAGAATCCGCGCTTCGCCCCGGTCACCAGAATTTACGGGTACCCGATCGACTGGACGGCCCTGGCCAAGCCGAAAATCCCGGCGGCGGGAACGCCGGTGAAGATCGGTTATGTCGGACGCTTTCATCGGGAGAAAGGTCTCGATCTGCTCGTGGAATCGGCCCTGCTGCTCGCGCACCGGAGCGATCTGCCGCCCTGGCACCTGCTGCTGTGCGGACCGCGCGACATTGTGCAGGGAGGCTCCGGGGAGATCTACGCTACCGGTCTGGAGCGACGGCTGGCCGCCGCCCTCCCGCGCGACCGTTTTGCGCTGCGCGCTCCCGTGTTCTCGGCGGAACGCCTGACCAGGCTGTATCAGGAACTCGATGTGTTCTGCTATCCCAGTCTGGCGACGCGCGGCGAAACCTTCGGCGTGGCCGTCGCCGAGGCGATGGCCGCGGGTGCCGTGCCGGTGGTTTCCCGGCTCGCCTGCTTCGACGACTTCGTGCACGCCGGCGACAACGGCGAGGTTTTCGACCATACGGCGGACGATGCCCCGGTCCGGCTGGCCGACGCGCTGGGCCGTCTCATCGTCGATGCTCCGCGCCGGCACCGGATGGCCGACCAGGCTCGCGCCGCGGTCCGAAATTACGATTTTCCGTTGTATGCGGAACGGTTGCTCGCCGATTTTTCCGGGTTGCGATGACCGCCTCCTTGCCGACCTAATCGTTTGTCGATGACCAGCGAAGCTCCCTATCTCGGCCAGGATTGCACGACTCCCTACCCCCGGCGCGAAGTGTTGCTGCGCTGGCTCTGGGCGTTCGTGCAGGGTACGCTTTTCCGCTGGAGCCCCCGGCCACTCCATCGTTGGCGGGCCTGGCTGCTCCGGCGGTTCGGCGCCGACATTCCCGCGCCGGGCCAGGTCGTGGTCTTTCCCACCGTGCGGGTGATGTTTCCGTGGAAGCTTACGCTCGCCCCGCGCACCATGCTCGGCCCCGCGGTCAATGTCTATAATCTTGCCCGCGTCACGCTGCTGCGGGGTGCCAATGTGAGTCAGCACTGTCATCTCTGTGCCGGCACCCACGACTACACCCGGTGGAGCATGCCGCTTGTCACACGGCCCATCGTGCTCGGCGAAAATGCCTGGCTCGGCGCCGATGTATTTGTGGGCCCCGGGGTGACCATCGGCGAACTGTGCGTGGTCGGGGCGCGCTCGGTCGTGGTCAAGGATCTGCCGCCGCGCACCGTGTGCGCCGGCCAGCCATGCCAGCCCCTCAAGCCGCGCCCGCAACCCCAGTGACACCCGCCGGCATGTTGCTCCGCCCAGCTCCCTTTCTTTGGGTCGCCCTCCTGTTCGCCGTCCTGTGCCTGCCGCTGGTTTGGAGCGACCGCACCAGCAACTACACCCACGACGAGGATCTGTTTCACCTGCCGGCGGTGCGCCAGATTCGCGCGCATTGGCCGGCGCTCGATCTGCGGCGCGACAGCCTGGCCGCCACCGCGCCCGGTTACCACTACTGGCTGGCTACTCTCTCCTGGATCACGGGAACCGACCGCCGGCCACTCCGGTTGGCGACTTTTGCCGTCAGTCTTGCCCTCCTCGGCCTGCTCTGGGGGCTGTTCCCCCGCGAGCAGGCAATACTCGGTGCCGCCGCCGTGCTGCCCCTGGCCGGCTCGAACTTCTTCGTCAAATCCGCTTCCTGGATCGTGACCGACAATCCGGCTTTGCTGGCCATGACCGCAGCGCTGGCGTTGATTCTGCTGGCTGCCCGGCCAGGCACCACCGTTTGGGCCGGTGGTTTGGCCGCCGCCGCTGTTTTTGTCCGTCAGATGTACGCCTGGTTGGTCGCCCCGATTTTGCTGCGCGTATGGATCGACTGCCGGAGCCGGCGCGACGGAGCGCGCTGGAGCTGGGCGCTGACCGCCCTGCCACCACTCGGTGTCGTGGGCCTGCTGGCGCTCGCCTGGGGCGGACTGGTTCCGTCCGGGTGGCGCGGTGCGCATTACCCCGCGGGAACCAATCCGGTCGCATCGCTCGTCTATGGTCTGGCCGTCCTGGGTGAGCTGGGCGGATTTTATTATTTCGCCCTGGCGCGGGCCAACTGGCGGACGGATTTCGGAGGGTGGAGCGCGCGCATCGGCGCCGGCCTGGGATTGGCGCTGGCTTTGGCCGGCCCCACCTACCGCTCGATGCCCGCGGGACGATGGGGCGGATACCTCTGGGACCTGGCCGAACACCTGCCGGCCCCGGCGGGCCGTTCGATCGTCTTTCTCGGGCTCGCACCGCTCGGAGGCGCGATCGCCGGCCTGTTGTTCGAACGATTGCGGGCCGAAGGCGGCCGGGGCATGGCGTGGTTGTGGCTCGCCTCCTATGCGGCGTGGCTGCTGTCGTACGTGTCCAACCGTCTCGTGTTCCAGCGCTATTTCGAACCGGCGACTTTGATCTTTCTTATCTTCTGGCTGCTGCTGGTTCTCCGCGCACGGCCGGACCAGGGTTCCGTCTGGCGCATGCCGCTGGGCGTGCTCACCACCGGACAAATCATGATCACACTCCTGACCGCACACTGCCACGTCTTCTTCGGCTAATCCGGTGAAAATTGCCCAAATCGTCGCCAGTCTTGAACCGCGCCACGGCGGTCCGAGTGTCTCCGTGCCCAAGCTGGCCACCGCCCTGGCGGGACTCGGGCACGACGTCGAATTGCTCGCGACCGCACCCGATGGCGGCGAATCCCGCCGTGAGGGAACTTTGCTGGTGCGCGTCTATGCCCGCGCCTGGCCGGAGAGCATCGGCGCATCGGCGGGGCTGGCGCGCCATTTGCGCTCCGTGGAGTGTGATGTGATCCATAGCCACGGATTGTGGCTGCGCACGCTGCATTATGCCCATCGCCGGGCCTTGCAACGCCGGGTACCGCACGTGATCTCGCCCCGGGGCATGATGAACCAGTGGGCGTGGCATCACAACCGCTGGCGGAAAGCTTTCGCCGAGGTCATCCTCCACCCGGGCGCGCTGCCCCACGCCACCGGCTGGCATGCCACCAGTTCAGGCGAGGCGGAGGAGATTCGCGCCCTGGGGTTCAAACAGCCGGTATGCGTGGCCCCCAACGGAGTTGCCGCGGCCATCCCCGCCGAAGAGGATGCGGCCCGCGATTACTGGCAGGAGCGCTGTCCGGAGGCGTTTGCCCGGCCCACGGCCTTGTTCTATTCCCGTTTCCACCGCAAGAAACGGGTCCTGGAGCTGATCGATCTCTGGCTCGCGCATGCCCCGCGCGAATGGCTGCTGCTGCTCGTGGGCATCCCCCAGGAATACACGGTCGACCAATTACAGGCCTACGTGCTCCGCAATTCGGGCAGCGGGCGCGTGCTGGTACACGATGGCGCCGAGGCCCCGCCGCCCTATGCCGCCGCATCGCTGTTCCTGCTGCCCTCGCACTCGGAAAATTTCGGCCTCGTGGTGGCGGAAGCGCTGGCCCACGGGCTGCCCGTGATCGTGACCGATACCACGCCGTGGCAGGCGCTCAACGCCACCGACTATGGCTGGTGCGGTCCGTGGGAGCGCTATCGCGAGGCGTTGCTCGCGTCCCTGGCCCTGGGACCTGACCGGCTGCGTGAGCGCGGCGCGACCGCCCGCAATTGGGTCGTGCATGAATACTCCTGGGAGAAATCCGCCCGGTTGCTGGCCGATTTCTACGCCAGCCTGCGCCGATGAATCCCGATCCGGGTGAACTTTTGAGCTCCTTTTTGCCTCCTGAATACATCGCCCCCGACGCGGGCCATCACGGCGACCACGCGTCGCATTCCGGCCCACCGCTGGCGCCCATCGAGCTGGTCACGCTCGTGCATGTGGGAGCGGCGGCGATTTTCGCCGCCTGGGCGTTCGGCGGCAACGCGGCCTGGTCGCGCAACCTGCTCGCCTGGTGGTGCAGTCTGAGCGTGGTGATCGCCGTCGCGGCGATTGAATCCCGAAAAGCGCGCCAGCCCGGGGCCCTGCATATCATGCTGCATCCGCTGCGCTGGCTCTGGCCGCTGGCCCTGTTCAACGCGGTGGTGGTGATCAGCGCCTGCAACCCCTCCTTCCGGGAACTCGCCACCAACACCGGACCGGTGCTCGTGAGATGCACGGAGATTGCGTGGCTGCCGAGCAGCGCCCGCCCCGGACTTTCCCTGCGCGCCCTTTGGCTGTTCGATGGTACTTTTCTCACGTGTTTCAATCTCGCGTTCGTCATCCATCAGCGTCGCGCGTTACGCGGGTTGTTGCTCGTGCTGGGCGCCAGCGCCCTCGCCCTCTCGATCTTTGGCACGTTCCAGAAGTTGGCGAAGTCCGATGGCCTCTACTTCGGCCTGGTGAAATCGCCCAACATCGCGTTTTTCGCGTCATTCATCTACCACAACCACTGGGGTGCGTTTATCCTCCTGATGATCGCGGCCTGTCTCGGACTCGTATGGCATTTCTCCCGGCGTACCGGGCGGGAATACCGCAACTTCTGGCATTCGCCCGCCTTCGTCGGGCTGGTGTTGGTGTTCTTCCTCGTCGCCACGATACCGCTGAGCGCATCGCGTTCCTCGAGTCTGCTGGCCGTTTTGCTGCTCGGTGGCACCTTCCTGCACTGGATCGTCCGACAGGTCCGCCAGCGTCGGGCGTACCATGAATCGGCCGTCCTGCCGGTCGCCGGGGCCTGCCTGGCGTTGGCCGTTGCCGGCGCCGCGATCTTCTGGCTGGGCTGGCCCGTCATCGAGAAGCGTCTGGCCCTGACGCAGGACCAGGTTGCCCAGATGCGCGCCCAGGGCAGCATCGGCGGCCGGGCGATTCTGTACCGGGACACCCTGCGCATGGCGCGCGATCAATGGTGGTTCGGCTGGGGCATGGGCTCGTTTCCCACGGTCTTTTTCACCTACAACACGCAGGACGTGAAACTGGCGGGGGTTCCCATTACCTATGCCGACGCGCATTCCGACTGGCTGCAATCCGTCGCGGAGGTGGGCCTGGTCGGAACCGTACTGCTTGGGTTGCACGGTGTGGTTCCTTTGCTCACGCTGCGCCGGCGCCGCTGGGGCGGCCCGGTGCCGGGTTATCTCTTCGGCGGATGCGGGCTGGTGCTCCTCTATGCCTGGATCGAGTTTCCCTTCGGAAATCCCGCCGTCGTGCTCACCTGGTGGTTGTGCTTTTTCACGGCGGTGCGCTACATCGATCTCGAACCGGGTTCCAGCCCAAGCCGAAGGTAGCTCGCATGTTTTCCGTTCTCGTCCTCACCCTCAACGAAGAGCGCAACCTGCCCCGGTGCCTGGCCTCGGCCACCGGCTGCGACGATCTGGTGGTGCTCGATTCCGGTTCGACCGACGACACCGCGGCGGTCGCGCGCGCCGCCGGCGCGCGGGTCTTCACCCGGCCGTTCGATAACTTTGCCGGGCAGCGCAACTACGCGCAACGCACCATCGCCTTTCGTCACCCCTGGGTTTTTCACCTGGACGCAGACGAACAGTTCACCCCGGAACTCCTCGCCGAATGTCGCGCCTGTGCGGCCGGCCCGGTGGCGGATCTCGACGGTTATCTGGTCGCCCCGAAAATGCTCTGGCAGGGTCGATGGATTCCGCATTGCACGGATTTTCCCGCCTACCAGGCCCGTTTCGTGCGCGCCCCGGAGTTCGTGTTTGTCGAGGTCGGCCACGGGCAGCGGGAGTCGCCGGCGATGCAGCTCGGCCGGTTGCAGGCCAGCTATCTCCACGATCTGTCCGCCGGGGGCGAAGCGGAGTGGCTGGCCAAACACCGCCGATATGCCCGGGCCGAGGCGGCACATCATCTTCAGGCCGGCGCCGGCGGCGAACGGCTCTGGCCGGGGCTGTTCGCGCGCGCGCCGTTGCGGCGACGGCGGGCGTTGAAACGCCTGAGCTACGCGCTGCCCGCCCGGCCCGCGTTGCGCTTCCTGTACCAGTATTTCCTGCGCGGCGGTTTTCTCGACGGGGCCGCCGGCCTGCAATACTGCCGGTTGCTCGCCCGCTACGAGGGTTTCACCGCCGATGCGCTGCGCCAGCTGCGCCGGACCGCCGACCGCTGAAGCCATGCGCGTCTGGTTCATCAACCGTTTTTATTGGCCGGACGAACCCGCCACGGCGCAATTGCTCGGCGATCTGGCCGAGGCGCTGGCGGCGCGCGGCTGGCCGGTCGGTGCCATCGCCAGTCATCCGGGCGATGCGTCGACCCCGGCCAGGGAGACTCGCCACGGAGTTGAGATTCACCGCCTGCACGGTCCCCGCAGGGGTCGGACTGCCGTCGGCGGAAAGTTGGTCGATTACCTGCTCTTCCTGCTGGGCGCCGCCTGGCATGGGCTGCTTTCGTTCCGCCGGGGCGATGTCGTGGTCGCGATGACCGACCCGCCCATGCTGGGGGTTGTGCTGTGGCCGATTGCTGCCTTGCGCCGGGTCCGATTGATCCATTGGACGCAAGACATCTACCCCGAGGTGGCGATGGCTCTCACCACGCGGCCGGCCCTACGCTGGACGCTGGGACGGCTGCGCGGTCCTCGCAACTTCGCCTGGCGGCATTGCGCCGGCTGCGTCACTCTCGGGCGTGAAATGGCGGGTTTGATCGGGCGTAATGGCGTCGTCCCCGACCGCGTGGCCGTGGTCCCCAACTGGGCTCCGCGCGGGCTTGGGCCGCCCTCCGCCCAAGTGCTGGAACACCAGCGCACCGCATGGCAGCTGGCGGATAAATTTGCCGTCGTCTACTCCGGCAACCTCGGCCGGG
>Ga0335071_10005244_pt1 | contig 13477 bp, 8 predicted proteins | sample Lox_Sample_15_FD_206724 | JGI IMG/M metagenome (GOLD analysis project Ga0335071, IMG submission 206724) | Soil microbial communities from Loxahatchee National Wildlife Refuge, Florida, United States - Lox_Sample_1.5 | ecosystem: Environmental > Terrestrial > Soil > Wetlands | place: USA: Florida... | reverse complement strand
GTGGCCGCGATGTCGACGTCCCCTAAAATCGGCGTGTCCTTCGTCCTCCCGATCTTCAACGAAGAGGGCAGCCTTCCCGAGCTCCGCCGCCAGCTCGTCGCGGCCGGCGGGAAGCTCGGCGAGCCGTTCGAGATCCTCCTCATCGACGACGGGAGCACGGACGGGTCCTTTCCCCTCCTCAAGAAGATGCAGGCCGAGGATCACCGGATCAAGGTCATCCGCCTCCGGAAGAACTTCGGCCAGACGGCCGCGATGTCGGCCGGGTTCGACTACGCCAAGGGCGACATCGTCATCACCCTGGACGCCGACCTCCAGAACGACCCGGCCGACGCGCCCCTTCTCGTGGCCAAGCTCCGCGAGGGCTACGACATCGTCAGCGGCTGGCGCAAGAACCGCAAGGACAAGTTCATATCCCGGTTCCTCTCCCGGCGGGCGAATTGGCTCATCAGCCGCATCACCAAGGTCCGGCTGCGCGACTACGGCTGCACGATGAAGGCCTACCGCCGCGAGATCGTCCGCAACATCAAGCTCTACGGCGAGATGCACCGCTTCATCCCGGCCATCGCCAGCCAGGTCGGCGTGGCCATCGCCGAAGTCCCGGTCAACCACCGGCCCCGCCTCCACGGCAGGTCGAAATACAAGCTGACCAAGTCGGTCCGCGTCTTCCTCGACCTCTTGACCGTCAAGTTCCTCCTGAGCTACTCCACCCGGCCGCTCCAGATCTTCGGCCTCTTCGGCCTCGTCTCGGGCGGCATCGGCGGCGTCCTGGCCCTGGTGATGTCCTACGAGCGCCTGTTCATGAAGCAGAGCATCGCCAACCGGCCGCTCCTCCTCCTGGCCATCCTCCTCATGGTGATCGGCTTTCAGTTCGTGACGATGGGCCTGCTCGGCGAGATCATGGTCCGGACCTACCACGAGGCCGTCGAGAAGCATATCTACGCGGTCCGCGAGGTCCTCGACGCCGAGAACGGCGAGCCGAAGTGACCACGGCCGGCGCGCGGGCGCCCCTCCGCGTCCTGATGCTCGCCCCCGAGCCGTTCTTCCAGCCGCGCGGCACCCCGATCAGCATCCACTTCCGGATCAAGGCCCTGGCCGACCTGGGGCACGCGACCGAGCTCATCACCTATCCCCTCGGCCAGGACCTGGCCTTCGCCCGGTTCACGATCTTCCGCGTCCCGAACGTGCTCCGCCTCGAGAAGATCAAGATCGGCCCGTCGGCGGCCAAGCTGCCGCTCGACGCCCTGATGGTCCTCCGGACGCTGAGCGCCCTCCTGCGGCGCCGCTACGACGTCATCTGGTCCCACGAGGAGGCCGGCTGGTGGGGCGTCCTCCTGGGAAAGATCTTCCGCGTGCCGCACCTCTACGACATGCACTCGAGCCTCCCCCAGCAGCTTTCGAACTTCGAGTTCTCGCGGTCGAGGCTGCTCACGGGGATCTTCGACGCCTTCGAGCGGTTCGTCCTCCGCGGCTCGCGGTCGGTCATCGTCATCTGCCGCGACCTGCTCGATTACGTGGTCGGCCGCGGTTTCGGCGACAAGGCCGTCTTCCTCGAAAACTTCATGGACTTCGCCGATTTCGCCGCGGCGCCGCCGGCGGCGGCGGAGATCGCGGCCGTGCGGACGGCCGTCGCGCCGGCCGGGGAGAAGATCGTTCTCTACGCCGGGAATTTCGAGCCCTACCAGGGCATCCCCCTCCTCATCGAGTCGTTCGCCCGGGTGCGGTCGAAGGCCGTGCTCCTCATCGTCGGCGGGGTCGAAGCCGAGCACGCCGCCGCGCGGGCGGCCGCCGAGAAGCTCGGCGCGGCGGGCCGCATCGCCTTCGTCGAAAAGGTCGCCCCCCAGAAGGTCCCGCTCTACGTGGCCGCGGCCGACGTGCTGGTTTCCCCCCGCGTCAGCGGGACCAATACGCCGCTCAAGATCTACTCGTTCCTCAAGGCGGGCAAGCCGTTCGTGGCGACGAAGCTCTGGACGCACACCCAGGTGCTCGACGAGGCGGTCTCCATCCTGGCGGAGCCCGAGCCGGAGAAATTCGCCGCCGGCCTGACGATGGCCCTGGAATCGGAGGAAGCCCAGACGCGGGCGCGGGAGGCGAAGCGGCGCGCGGACCGGGACTACGTCTATCCCCGCTACCTGGAGAAGATCACGGAGGCGCTGGACAAGGCGAGAGGAGTCATTGCCAACGAGCAGAGCGAGTGAGGCAAACGCGCGGGCAAAACGCGGTTGCTTCGCTCCTCGAGGTCGCTCGCAATGACGATTGAGTAAGATGCGCGCGTTCGTCACGGGGGCCTCGGGGTTCGTCGGGAGCCGCCTGGCCGCCCGCCTCGTCCGCGACGGGTGGAGCGTGCGGGCGCTGGTCCACAGCACGCCCTTCGAAGCCGCGGACGGCATCGAGACCGTCGCGGGCGACGTCCGCGACGGCGCGCTCCTCGCCGCGGCCATGAAGGGCGCGGACGTCCTCTTCCACCTGGCCTCGGCCCTCGGCGCGGCGCGCCTCGGGGAGGAGGGATTCCGGGCGATCAACGCCGGCGGGACGCGGGCCGCGCTCGAGGCGGCCCGGGCGGCCGGCGTGAGGCGCGTCGTCCATTTCAGCTCGGCGGGCGTGCTCGGCCACGTGGCCGGGGGACGGGCGGCGGCCGAGGACCATCCCCTCGATCCGCGCGACGCCTACGACCGGACCAAGCTCGAGGGCGAGCGGATCGCGCTCGAATTCGCCCGGGCGGGGGCCGACATCGTCGTCGTCCGGCCGGGCTGGGTCTACGGCCCGGGCGACAGGCGGACGCTGAAGCTCTTCCGCTCCGTGGCGAAGCGCCGCGTCCCTGTCGTCGGGCGCGGCCGCACGCTCCAGACCCCGGTCCATGTCGAGGACCTCGTCGAAGGGACCCTCAGGGCTCGCGAGCGCGGGCGGACCGGCGAAATCTACCATCTGGCCGGGGCCGAAGTCCTGACGGTGCGCGAGATCGTGGCCGCCGCGGCCGAGGCCGCGGGCGTCAGGCCGCTCCCGTTCGGCGCTCCGGCCCTCCCGACCAAGGCCGCCGCCCGGGTCCTGGGCGCGGCGTTCTCCCTGATCGGCCGGGAGGCGGCGCTCAATCCCTCGCGCCTGGCGTTTTTCATCCATCCCAAGCCGCTCGACATCCGCAAGGCCGCGGCCGAGCTCGGATTCACGCCCGCCTGGGACTTCCGCCGCGGCGCCGCCGCGACCGTCGTCTGGTACCGGACGCACGGTTGGATGTAGCGAGTGGCGCGGGGCGGCGCTGCATCCGCTCCAGGCGCGACAAAAGCAGCTCCTCGCCGACCGGGGCGCCCCATCGCCCCGCTCTCTGGAGCCGGGGCTCCCCGCGGCTCTCTTGGGCTTGTCTCCCCCGCGTTTCGCGTGTCGGGCGTTTCGCGCTTCGCCCGAAGCGAATGGGACCCTTGTCATTGCGGGCGACTTTTTGAAGCGACGTATTCGGGAGACACAATACCTGTTTCCTTATTTCTTGCGCCTCGGAAATTGGGTAATTGGTATTGTGTCTCCGATTTCCGTGTGCTAGATTACAAACAAATGCCCCAGGACTTCCCCGGCAGCACGCAAAAAGAACTCCTCGACGGCGGACGGACGATGTCCGCCAAATACCGCCGCCTGTTCGTCGGTCGGAAGGGGCTCTGGTTCCTGCTCAAGTACGAATTCGTCACGACGTTCGTCGCGCCCGTCCCGGGCGCGCTCGGCCTGGCCTTGCGTCGGGTCTTCTTCCCCTGCGTCCTCAAAAGAGTCGGCCGGGGCGTCGTCTTCGGCCGGAACGTCACCCTGCGCCATCCGCACAAGATCAGCATCGGCGACGGCGTCACGATCGACGACAACGTCGTCCTCGACGCCAAGGGCGAGGCCAACGAGGGCCTGACCCTGGGCTCGAACGTCTACATCGGCCGCAACACGTCCCTCAGCTGCAAGGAAGGCTCGATCGCGATCGGCGATTACGCCAACGTTTCGGCCGATTGCAGCCTGCTCAGCGAGACGAAGATCGCGCTCGGCCGGTACTGCTTCCTCGCGGGCGGATGCTATCTCGTCGCCGGCGGCAATCATCCGGTCGCCGACACCTCGACGCCGATCATGTTCCAGCCGTCGGAGACGAAGGGCGGCATCGCGATCGGCGACGACGTCTGGCTCGGGGCGCGGGTGACGGTCCTCGACGGGGTCACGATCGGCCGCGGGGCGGTGGTCGGCGCGGGCGCCGTGGTCGCGGCTTCGCTGCCCGAGTACGCCACGGCCGTCCCCCACAGGGCGCTGCGCATCGGGGACCGGCGCGAGATCGCCGGCTGACGAAGAGGCGCGGCCAAAAGGCCGCCGCCCGATCATTTCCCCTTCGGCGTCACCAGGTAGATGTTCGCCGTGATCTCAGCGACCGCGAAGATGATCTTGTCCGCGGCCACGTCGATGAACCCGAAGGACCGCGGATAGTTCAGGCTGTAGCGCTCGCGACTCGAGAAAAACAGAGCCCGGGCGGGGGCGCCGGGCTTGCCTGTCCGGGGATCGAACGTCCGGGCATAGAGGCCGCACCGGCCGCTCTCTTCGGAAAGATAATAGACGGTCCGCCCGTCCGGCGACCAGCGCGGATTGCCGAGGTAGAGATTGCCCGCGGCCAGGGTCACGAGATCCTTGTCTACGGCGGGAGCGGCGCCGATCGGGACGGCTTCGATCGCGACTCGCCCGTCCGGGAATCCCCGATGGACGGCCGCCCACCGGCCGTCGGCCGACAGGCTGACGTCGTCGATGATCCCCGCGCTCAGCTGGAAGACGGATGTCCTCTCGCCGGTCTTGAGGTTCCGTTTCACGAGCCCCGCGGGCGTATTGACCAGGGCGAACGCCGGGTCGGGGAAGAAGTCGACCACCCGACCGATGGCGCCCACGTCCGTGCCGGTCGCCGCTCCGGCGGGGACGAGCAGGGTCCGCCACGCGCCGTCGATGAAATCCCGGTAAGCGAAAAGGCTTCCGTCGGGGCCGAACCGGGGCATCTGGCCGAATCGAAGGCCTTGGACCTGCAGGGGGAAGACCGTTTCCCGGCCGGTGTCGAGGTCGCGGCGCCGGAGCTCGAGCCGGCCCCCCTGGAGACCGCCGAAGGCGGTGAAGACAAGGCGCCTCCCGTCCCGGCTGACCGCGGGATAGAACTTCTGCATCACGTCGGCCGTGAGCTTGTGGAAGTCCGAGCCGACGATCCCCTCGTCGGCGCGCGCCGTGACGCCCCAAACGTCCAGGCCGGCGCTCGTCAGGGCGTAGGCGAAGCGGCCGTCCCGAGCGGCGGAGAGCATGACCTTCATGCCCGAGCCGCTCGTGACCGCGACCGGCGGGCCCGTGATGGCATACGTCTTCGGGTCGATGGCCGCCCGGAAGATATTGATGCCTTCGATCGTCGTCCCGTAGACGTAGTAGACGCTCGTCCCGATCCACAAAGCGGGGTACTCGACGGCGGGGATCCGGCCGAGATTGGCGAGGGCGTGGGTCCGGACGGGCTCACCGCCGTCGACCGGGATTACCCACCAATCGCTCGACGAGACGGGGTCCGCCACGAGCGCCGCGCTGATGAGGATCGCCTTGCCGTCCGGGGACCAGATCGGGGTCGCGCCCTGGTTGAGGTACTCGGTCAGGAACTCCGGATGAACCGCCTTCGGCGCGCCCCCTTGGGCGGGCACGATACAGAGATTGAACAGCCGGCTGTCGAGGGAGGCGGGCAGGTTCATGAAGGCCAAGCGCGAGCCGTCGGGGGAGAAGCGGAGGCCGAGCCCTGCCGTATCCGCGATCTTCCGCGGCTCTCCTCCGAGGGCGTCGATGAGGAAAATGCCGCCGCTGGCGCCGTCGGCGCAGTAGGCGATCTTCGTCCCGTCGGCCGAGAAGGCGGGAGAATGCTCGTTCCAGGGCGTGTTCGTCAGCCGGAGCGGCTTCCCGCCCGAGACCTGCTGCACCCACAGCTCGAGGTTCCCGTCCCCCTCGCGGTCCGAGATATAGGCCACCATTTTCCCGTCGGGCGAGAGCGTGGGCATAGCGGTGAAGCCCGCGTCGTACGTGAGCCGAGCCGTCTCGTAGACCGGCGCCGCGGCCGGCGTGAAGAGGAGCGGACGGAGGACGAAGAAGAGCGCGGCCAAAAAGATGACCGCGCTGACAGCGATGAAGGGGAGGGCGGATCGCTTCCTCCGGGCCGCGGCGCGCGCGGCCGGTAGCCGGCCTGATTCCGAGTCCTCCTTCAGGTCCTGGAGCGCGACCTTGAGGTCAGAGGCGGTCTGCCAGCGGCGGGCGGGATCCTTCCGCAGGCAGCGGACCAGGAGGCGGTCGACCTCGTCGGGCAGGACCTCATTGACCTCGGTCGCGGGCCGCGGATCCTCGTTCAGCACGGCCGCCAGCGTCTTCATCCGGCTCTCGCGCTGGAAGGCGCGGTGCCCGGTCAGCATCTCGTAGAGGAGGACGCCGAAGGAGAAGATGTCGGAGCGGGCGTCGACGGCTCCGCCTTCGGCCTGCTCGGGCGACATATAGGCGGCCGTGCCGACGACGAAGCCCTCCTCGGTCTTCGGCCGCTCCGCCGGGGCCAGGGTCATAGTCTGCGGCCCCGCGGTCGCGCCGGCGCCCGGCGTATCCGACAGCTTGGCCAGCCCGAAGTCGAGGATCTTGACCAGGCCGGAGGGCGTGACCATGACGTTGCCCGGCTTGAGGTCGCGGTGGACGATCCCCGCGCCGTGGGCCCGGGCGAGGCCGTCGGCGATCTGGATCGCCGCGGCCAGGGCCGGCCCGATCTTCATCCCGTGCTTCCCGATGACGTGGTCGAGCGACTGGCCCTCGACGAATTCCATGACGATGAAGTCGGCCCCCCGGTCGGAGGCGATGTCGTGGATGACGACGATGTTGGGGTGGTGGAGGGCGGACGCGGCCTTGGCCTCGAGGGCGAAGCGGCGCTTGCGCTCGGGATCGGCCATCTTGTCGGCCGGCAGGATCTTGATCGCCACGGGCCGGTCGAGATGGGTGTCGAGGGCCTTGTAGACGACACCCATTCCGCCTTCGCCGATCTTCTCGAGGATCCGGTAGTGGAGCAATGTTTCGCCGATCATGGTCCGCTCCCCCTTTCCGGGAACGAGGCATATATAAGCCGCCGGCGCCGGCAAGTCAATCCGGGACCGGACCGGCGCCCTCTAGTTCAATTCAGCCGTCTTGACGATCTTCCCCGCATGCCGCGAGTCGTAGGAGACCGTGATCGTCCCGGACCCCTCGACCAGGAACTGGTGCTCGACCTTCCCGAAGCCCGGGACCGAAGTGAACTGCAGCTCGGGGCGGAACTTCTTGTACGTGATGAGATCCAGGTACGGATCATTGATCAGGCCTCCGGCCACGACTTTCGCCCCCGGGCCCGTGACCGTCAGCATATCCCTGGGATAGATGCCGTTCTTCTGGGCCAGGGCGCTCATGGACGGGATCGCCTTGGAGTTCGCCAGCCGCGTCCGGACCCGGTACAGGTTCTTCGCCACGGGCTTGACATCGATCACTTCGAGCGAGACCAGGGGGGCGTTCTTCGCCGTGAAGATCACCGACATGGCGTTCCGATGGACCAGGTCCTTGAGCATGAACGGCGCGGACAAGCGGGAGCTCATCTTGACCCAGCCCCCGATCTCGATGTCGCCGTAGGTCGGGTGCTTGAAAGGCTTCCAGGGCTTGTAGAGCTCGCCCATGGCCAGGCTGTCGTTGAACTTGAGACGCTCGCGCTCGGAGATCCCCCCCTCGAGCATGGCCGCCATCCCAGCCGCCGCCTCCCCGCCCGCCGGCTTCTCCGAAGCCCCCCGGAACGTCTCGGACTCGGTCGGGAACACCTCGGCCACGTAGCCGTAGGCGCCCATCGTCTGGGTCAGCCACTCCAGGGAATCGCCGTACGTCGTGTACAGGTCCTTCCAGGAGATCATGTACCGGTATCCGGGGAGGATCCGCTCGGCCTGCTTGCCGAGATAGTCATAGACCGCCACGTCCGCGGCGGGGAATTCGCCGATCGTCTTGCGACTGGGGCCGCGCAGGATCATCCCCCCGTTGTTGTGGAACGTCCAGCCGAGGACGATGTTGGTCCTCTTCGAGGTCCATTCGGCCAGGGCCTTCATTCCGGTTCCCGAGAAGGGATACTCGCCCGAGCCCGATTGGACGTAGGGCGGGGCCCAGTCGAAGCCCCAGTTGCGGTTGGGATCGACGTAGCCCTCGCCGTCCTCGTTGACCTTGCCGTCGCCGTCGTTGTCGATGCCCTCTTCGCCGAGGATCGTCCACTCGCCCTTCTCCCCCGGCTTGACCGGGATCATCAGCCGCGGGTCCTCGGGATCGGTCTTGTACGCCCCGAAGGGATCGCGCTTCCGCATCATGCAGATGTTGCCGTCGCCGTCGAGGTCGTCGGGGCCGTCCTCGTCGACCAGACCGTCGTGGTCGTCGTCGGTCGGGATGCGCAGGCCGCGGTTGGAGCTGGGGTCGTTGGGGTCGGCGAAGAAGTGGTAGCGCCCGTCGGCGTTGACCACGGGGACGACGTAGAACGAGGTCCGGTCGACGAGGGCCGTGACCTCCTCGTTCCGGCCGTAGTTCGAGAGCAGGTAATCGAGCAGGTAGAGCGCGATCTCGCCGCCCTGGATCTCGTTGCCGTGGATGTTGCCGTCCACGTAGACGCCGGGCTTCGAGAGGGCGGGGCCGGTCTTGGGATTGTTGACCGTCATGACCATGATTGGCCGCCCCTCGTCGCTCTTGCCGGCCTCCTCGAGGGTGGTGAGGCCGGGGTAGGCCCTGTTCAGCATGCGGAGCGCCTCGTAGACCTGGTCGAGGGGGTAGTAGTGGTCGAAGCGGAGGGGGAGAGGCGGAAGCGGGGCCGGGGCCGGCGCCTGCCCGGCGGCCGGGGGCGGGATCGGGCCGGCGACGGCGCCCGCGGGGGGATCGGCTTTCTGCGCGGGCAGGGAGAAGGCCAGGAGGGCCAGGAGCAGGGCGATTCCGGCGGGCTTTCTCATTTCACACCTCCCAGGTCCAGGACGCGGGCATCGCGGCCGGCGATCTGGGTTTCGGCCTTCACATCTATCTTGACGGGCTTGTCCGATTGGACGATCCAGGTCGCGGTCTGGGTGGCCAGCCCCTGGATCGCCGGGATGAGGGTCCGCTTCCTGCCGTCCACGATCCTGAGGCCCGGTCCGTCGAGCGTGACGATGACCGGCAGGATGCGCTCGTTGCGGCGGCCCATGGCCGTGGGGTACGGGAGGGCGCCCGCGTTCTCGACGCGGACCTTGATCTCGTAGACGCCCCTGCCGACGGGCTTGGCCTCGGCCGAGGCGATCCGGACCCGGGCCATCCTCTTGGCCACCTCGAAGACCCAGGGGACCTGGCCCTTGAGGAGCGGCTCGATCATGGCCGGCGGCGGCGTGTTGTCGGCGTAGGGCACGGCCCCGCCGATCTCCACGTCGCCCAGCTGGGGATGCTTGAAGGGCTTCCAATCGACGAAGCCCTTGCCTCCGAGCTCCTTGTCGCTGAACGCCAGCAAGGCCAAGTCCTTCGGGTCGGCGCCAGCCTCGCTCGGCGGCTTGGGCATCTGCCTCATCATCTCGGCCATCCGCTTGGGATCGATCTGGCCGGCCTTGACCATGTCGATCACCTGCTTGCCCTTGAACTGGGCAGGCGCGCCGGCGGCCTTGAGGAAGGCGTCGATCTTTTCCTCGCCGAGGGCCAGGAACTCGTCCTTGGTCATCTTCTCGAGCTGGTCGGGACCGATCGCTTCGGCCTTCTTCTCCTCTTTCACCTCGGGCAGCGTCCAGAAATCGAGGGCGAAGGACGGCAAGCCGAGCTGATAGTAGGACCACAGCTCGAAGGAGCCGTCCTTGTCGGGGGCCGGGTCGAGGCGCTTGGCGTCGAGCTTGGCCGCCTTGAGGAATTCCTTGTATTTGTCGGAAAGCTCGTTGTAGAACTTCAGGTCGTCGTCGAGCGGGTTCACGACGGCCCCGAGTCCCAGGAAGCCGGCGATCATCGACTCCGTGATGTCCATGCCCGGGGGCGCCATCGGCTTGACCATCTCCATGATCTCGGCCATGGTGTAGGTTCGGGCGGGGTCGGCGCCGAAAGCGGAGGCGATGCGCTCGGGGACCTTGATGCTGTTGAAATCGGATTCGGCCCGCCGGCCGCCGCGCGGCGGGTTCAGGCAGAAGTTCGATTCGCCGAAGACGAAGGTGAGGCCGATCTCGCGATGGGCGTCGAAGAACTTGAAGAGGGCGTAGCTCTCCGCTTCGGAGCCGGGCCAGGCGCCGGAATCAGGGGCGAAGAACTTGAAGAGGTGGGGGAAGTTGGTGCCGACGTTCACTCCGCCGGGACCGTCCTCGTTGTACCGCCCATCCCCGTCGTTGTCGATGCCCTCGGAATAGAGCTTGTAGACGCCCTTCTCGCCCTTGGACCAGTCGGCCCGCTTCATGAGGCGGGGCTGGCCGGGAACGGGCATCCACTCGCCTTCGGGATCCTTGACCCGCATCATCGTGATCAAGCCGTCGCCGTTGAGGTCCTCGGGGCCGTCCTCGTCGATCTGGTCGTCCATGTCGTCGTTGTGTGGCCGGGCGTTGCGCGGGTCCTGGCGGAGCGGCTTCGCAAAGTAGAGCGACGCGGCGTCGGGATTGCCGCAGGGGAGAATATACCAGGTCCGGTCGGATCGAAGGGCGGGTTGTTGGATGACCAGCCGGGCGAGGTAGAGCGCCGCTTCGGAAGAGAGCGGGACGGTCCCCTCCATGTCGGCCGCGATGAAGACGGCCGGGAAGGACTTGTTCGAGGCGGCGACCTGCGCGGCGTTGGCGAGATTCGTGGGCTGGGGGGGATGCGCGATTTTCGCGATCTCGGGCCCGATCTCGAGGAGGATGAGCTCGTGGCCGCCGGGGGATTTGGCGAGGCTGTGCGTCCGGGCGAACGCCGGATTCGCCCGGGCCATGTCGAGGAGGGCGGCGTTCAGCTCGGCCGGCGTGTGGTAGCGGTCAAAGGCGAACGCGGCGGGGACCGCGGGCGCGCCGGCCGTCTGCGGCGCCGCGGAAAACCGCGGGGCCAGACATAAGAAACCGAGGAAAAACAAGCGGGCGGACGCGAGAATGGGCTTAGGACGATGACTCATTTATCGTTACCTCCGGTCGCCGAATCCGGCGAAAAACGAAAGGGATTATACAACGAATTCGGGAGCCGGGTATCATCCCGCTTAAATTGGCCGGCTCAGGAGTCGAGCCCGAAGGAATCCCCGGTCTTTTCCGTTCTCGCGACTCTGGCCTTCTCCGGCGGGACCGTCCGCTCTATGCTTTCCACGGCGAGGACGACGCCAGCGTCCCAGGAACCGGCGAGATCGCCGGCCGCTGACCGGCTCGGCCTGCCTAGGCCGGCTTGCGGGCCTTGAAGATGAAGTTCGAGGAGCTGTCGAACCGGCCGGAGTGGGCCAGGTAACTCTCGACGGTGAAGCCCCGGCTCTCGAGGAACGCCCGGATCTCGGCCGGCGTGTAGTGGTGCCGGATGGGCACGAAATACCAGTCGAGGATGAGCTCGGAGAGCGTCTCGCCCTTGCGCGACTTCTCGCGCTTCTTGAAGAGGAAGACGACCGGCGTCAGGAAGAAGGCCATGATCTTGGCCAGGACGTTCCAGGCTACGCGCGGCGTCCGGATGAGCGTCTTGCGAATGGCCTCGTGGATCCAGGTGACCCGGGTCTTCTTGTAGATGGCCAGGAGGATCGCGCCGCCGGGCTTGAGCACCCGGAAGAGCTCGGTCATCGCCGCGAACGGGTCGGTCGTGTGGTGGACCGTGCCCCAGGCCCAGACGATGTCGAACGCGGCGTCGGGGTAGGGCAGGTGGAGCATGTCCTGCCGCTCGAAACGGGCGTTGGCCAGTCCGAACTTGTCCCGCAGGCCGGCCGCTGTCTCGAGGCTGCCGGGGCTGATGTCGATGCCCGTGACGGAGGCGGCCCCGTTGCGGGCGAAGATGATGCTGAAAATCCCGGTCCCGCAGCCGGCGTCGAGGACGGCCTTGCCCGCGACCTCGGCCGGGGAAAAGAACAGGGCCCAGTGCTTCTCCGAGGCCTCGTACTCGGGGACGTATTCCGTCCAGACGACATCATAGAACTTGCCAACGCGTTCCTTGTCCATGGGCATGAGAGATTCTCCAAAAAGCCCCGTTAGTGTAGCCGCACGCGGGCCGCGAAGTCAATTGCCCACGGCTCCAGCCCGCGGCCCGCGTGCGTCCCGAGCCTTGCGAGGGACCCCCTCTTCTCGAACGGCGGTCAACCGCCTAGTCCAGGATCTGGACGTCCGAATAGACATCCTCCGCGACCTGGCGGATGCGCTTGATGAACAGGAAGCCCGCGTTGACCCGGATCCGGGTCGTCTTCAGCATCAGCCGGCCCCCCGGCAGGACCTGGAGCCCGATGCGGGCCTCGAGCAGCTGGACGAACCGCGGGTTGTCCGACGGTTTGGCCTCGACGAGGACCGGATCGAGCGTCACGGGATCGAAGTAGATCCGCCCCTCCCAGTTCTTCTCGTCCTTGACCTTGGCCGCGACATCCAGGGCGACCGCCGGCTTGCCGTCGAGCGCCGCGCCCTCGTCGAGCCGGAAGGCGAAGAGAGACCTGCGGGCGGCCGAGAAGGGGGTATAGTCCTCGAGCGCCGCGCTCAGGCCGCGCTTCCGGGGCGGCGCATTCGGATCTCGAGGCTTGTCGTCGGGCGGGCGTTGACGGCGATACCGCTCCCGGGCCTTCCGATCCTCCTCGACATAGTCCCGGGTGATGTCCCGGGCAACGCCGTCCATGGTCTCCACGGCCGACGCGATCTCGTCGGTCCGCCGCCCGTCGACCACACGCGCGCTCTTGGTCACCACGATCACGGATTCCGGCTCCCAATGCCGGTTCATCCGGGTGATGGTCGAGACGACCGTCCCCGTCCAGTTCCGGGGCTCCCGGAACGCCGCGACCTTGGCGTCGATCTTGTCCAGGAAGGCGTCCAGGGCGGCCGGCGCCGGACGCGGCGATTGGCCGGTCGCGGCCAATGCCCCGGCTAGGAGGGCGAGGGCGGCGGGCCGGGCCAGCAGGATGGGCTTCAAGATCATGCGTTCTCCGTTCGGCTGTTAACGCCCCCTATCCTAGCCGAAAACGGGTGGCTCAACAACGCCCGCTCCGAAGGTCGCCCGGTGAAATGATAGCGGCGGGTGGCGCGGGGCGGCGCCGCCTGCGCCGAAGGCGCGACCCAAGCGGCCCCTCGCCGACGGTCATTGCGAGGAGTCCCACGCCGCAAAGCGAAGCGCTGCGGGCTGGGGCGACGAAGCAACCCCCTCTCTGCCAAAGAGGGGATTGCTTCGCACCCCCCGCGCTTCGCGCGTCGTGCCCGCAATGACAGGCCCCCGCCGGGCCCTTGACAAGCGCTCCGGCGCCCGGCTATAATCGCCTGGCCCTACTGTTCCCATTGTTCCGACGTAAATTATAGGGATTCAGCCGGGACCCACGCTCTCAGGAGGAACG
>Ga0335071_10005243_pt1 | contig 13477 bp, 12 predicted proteins | sample Lox_Sample_15_FD_206724 | JGI IMG/M metagenome (GOLD analysis project Ga0335071, IMG submission 206724) | Soil microbial communities from Loxahatchee National Wildlife Refuge, Florida, United States - Lox_Sample_1.5 | ecosystem: Environmental > Terrestrial > Soil > Wetlands | place: USA... | reverse complement strand
GGGGCATGGTGTCCACCAACGCCGCCGGGCCCCGCTCGGTGCGATCCGGCTCGGTGCGGAGCTGGGTCGAGTCCGTGGACATCATCGACGCGAATGGGGAAGCCCGCACCGTCCGCCGTGGGGGGGGACCGGGGCTCTGGCGGCCCGAGTCGGGTGCGCTGCGGCGGGCGGCCGCGAGCTTCCCCAAGACCCGCAAGAACTCGAGCGGATACGCCCTGGATGCCTTCGCGCGGTCCGGGGACGAGCTCGACCTCCTGATCGGCTCCGAAGGCACGCTGGCGTTCATCACGGCGGTCGAATGGCGGCTCGAGCCCCTCCCCCGGGAGGTGGCCGGTGTCGCCCTGGGCTTCGGGAACCTGGACGATCTCGGAGACGCCGTTCCCTACCTGCTCTCACGCGATCCCTCGGCCGTGGAGCTGCTCGACCGCACCCTGCTTTCCTTCGTCCAGGCCCCGGGGCTGCCCCCGGACCTGGCCTGCCTGCTCCTGGTCGAATTCGAGCGGCCCACCGCTGCCGCCGCGCGCGGCGCCGTAGGAGACGCGGTCCGGGGCCTCGAGGGGCGCACCCGCCACGTTCAGACGGCCGTGGACGCGAAGGGACTGGCCGAGCTCTGGTCGGTCCGCCGTCTCGCGAGCCCCGCGCTGGCCCGTCTGCCGGAGACCCGGCGCTCCCTGCAGGTAATAGAGGACGGCTGCGTGCCCGTGGAGCGGCTCGGGGCCTACATCGCGGGCGTCCGCGCCTCGGCGGAGCGGCTGGGGCTCGAGATTACGATCTTCGGCCACGCCGGCGACGGACACGTCCACGTCAACGCCCTCCCCGATCTGACCGGTCCGGACTGGCGGGACCGCCTCACGCGCCTCTATGAGGAGGTGACCGATCTGCTCGTCCAGCTCGGAGGGACGCCGAGCGGAGAGCACGGCGACGGGCGACTTCGCGCCGGCCTCCTGCCGCGGGTCTTCGGGGCGGAGACGATGGGCCTGTTCGCGGAGGTGAAGCGGGCCTACGACCCCACCGGCAGAATGAACCCGGGTGTTATTATTCCCGCCGCCGGCTGGTCCCCGATTTCGCACCTGAAGGTGGGGCCGGACGCGACGCGGATCCCGCCGGAGATCGCTGGAAAGCTCAGGCAGATCGAGCGCGAAGCCGGCTGGAGCATACCGAAGTCGTCCCTGGCAACCCTGGCCCCTGACCCCTGACCCCTGGCCCCTCGCTCATGGACATCTTCCGCGCTCCCCGCGTCACCCTGATCGCCCGGCCACAGTTCCTCGAGCCGGCGCATCTGCCGGTCCAATGGAATGGACCGGCGTCGGACGGGGAGCGCCTGGCCGAGTTCGCCGGGCGGATCTGCTACATGAGCCAGCACAACCCGATCCACCGGACCACGCCCGAATACCTCGAGAACATCAAGAAGCAGGGCCACGGGTCGGTCCTGGAACACGCCGTGTACGTCCTCCTCATCGAGGGAATTTCGCGCTCCTGCTCGCACGAGCTGGTGCGCCACCGGGCCGGGTTCGGGTACTCCCAGCTCTCCCAGCGCTACGTGGACGAGTCGCACGCGGCCTTCGTGATGCCGCCGGCGGTGATCGGAGACGCGGGACTCGAGGCGGAATGGACCCGGCAGGTGGAGGCGGCGCAGGCGGCCTACGTCAAGGCGGTGGAGGGGCTGATGGAGCGCTACGCCTGGGTGGCGGACAAGGTGCACCGCCGCAAGATGGCGCGTGAGGCGGCGCGGAGCGTGTTGCCGAACGCCACCGAGGTGAAGATCGTCGTCTCCGGCAACGCGCGCGCGTGGCGGACGATGCTGGAGCTGCGGACCGGCGAAGGGGCGGAGCTCGAGATCCGGCGGATGGCGGTAGCGTGCCTGGCGGCGCTCAAGGCCGAGGCGCCGGCGTTCTTCTCGGACTTCGAAACGTATCGCGCGGAGGACGGACAGGAGTCGGCGCGCGTGGTGTATCACAAGGTTTGAGAACTCGGAACGCGGAAGTCGGAACGCGGAACTTCCGAGCTCGACGTTCCGCGTTCCGCGTTCCGACTTCCGAGTTTGATTTTAGGTATTGCGCATCTCGCTCCCCCGTCATATTCTGTTGATCAACATCACGTTAGTGCCGTAAGACCGCCGACTCGTGCGGCCTTTTTTTGTAGGGAGGTAATCCGAGACCACATGCGTATCGGTCTCGCCTACAACCAGAAGCCACGCTCCTCCTCGGAGCTCGACGACCCCGCGAGTACCGGCGACGCGTACGTCGAGTGGGACGAGCCCTCCACCATCGACGCCGTGGAGCGGGCCCTCGGTCTCCTCGGCAGCGTCATCCGCCTCGAAGCCGATTCATCGTTCCCGCAAAAGCTCGCGCTCGCCCGTCCCCAGATCGTCTTCAACATGGCCGAAGGGCTCTCGGGTCCGAACCGCGAAGCCCACGTGCCCGCCATCTGCGAGTACCTGGGCGTTCCGTACACGGCGTCGGATCCGCTCACGCTCTCGCTCACGCTCCACAAAGCGCGCACCAAGGAGATCCTCGCCTTCCGGGGGATCCCTACCGCGCCGTTCGCGCTCGTCTCGAGGCCCGATGATCTGGCCCGGGTGAGCCTCCCCTACCCTTTGTTCGTGAAGCCGGTAGCAGAGGGATCTGGTAAAGGCATATTTGCCAACAACTTATGTGAGTCTCCGGCCCGGCTCCGCGAGCGCGCCCTCTTCTTATTAGAAGAGTACCGGCAGCCGGTTCTCGTCGAGACCTACCTGCCCGGCCGTGAGTTCACCGTCGCCATCCTCGGGAACGGGGCCGACGCGCGCTGCCTCCCGATCGTCGGGTTCGACTTCACCACGCTGCCCGCGGGCGCGACTCCGGTCTACGGCTACGAAGCGAAGTGGCTCTGGGACGACGCGGAGCACCAGCTCGAGATCTACGAGTGCCCGGCCCGGATCCCCGGCGACCTCCGCGCCGCCGTCGAGCGCGTCTCCCTCGACGCGTACCACGCCCTCGGCTGCCGCGACTGGTGCCGGATCGACGTCCGGATGGATGCCGCCGGCGTGCCGAACGTCGTAGAGCTCAATCCGCTCCCCGGCATCATCCCCGACCCCAAGATGAACTCGTGCATGCCGAAGGCGGCTAGGGTGGCGGGGATGACCTATGACCAGCTGATCCAGGAAGTGGTCCGGATCGCCTGGCGGCGGATCCACGGGCGGGAGCTCGCGGCCGGCGTCGAGGAGGCGATCGCGTGAAGCTCGTCATCCTGTACGACCCCGGGGCGCCCGACTGGACCACCGAGGACATCGCCGGCGTGATGCGAGCCGTCGACGAGATCGGGGGCATCTTCAGCGAGATGGGGCACCAGGTCCAGAAGGTCGCCGTCCGGCACGACCTCCGGTGGCTGCAGACGGCGCGTCGGTCCGACCTCGTCTTCAACCTGTGCGAGGGAGTGCAGGGAGTTGCAGTCTGGGAGGATCACGTCGTCGCGATGCTCGAGTTCGCGGGGATCCCGTTCACCGGATGCGGCTCCTGGACCGTGGCGGCCTGCCGCCGGAAGACGGTGGCCAACGCCATCCTCATCCAGGCCGGCCTGCCCATCCCCCAGTGGACCACCACCCACGACCGGATCCCGGACGACTTCCCCCTGCCGGCCATCGTCAAGCCGGCCGCCGAGGACGCCAGCGCCGGCCTCGACCGGGGCTCGGTGGTGACGGAGCGGAAGGCGCTGCGGGCCCGGGTGGCCGCCATGACCGAGCAGTTCGACGAGGTGCTGGTCCAGCAGTACATCGCGGGACGGGAGTTCAACGTCGGATTCGTCGGGAGCCGGGCCCTGCCGGTCTCCGAGATCGATTTCACCGGGATGCCCGAAGGCTCCTGGCCCATCCTCACCTATGCGGCCAAGTGGCACACCGGCTCGGCCGAGGATCTGGGGAGCCAGCCCGTGGTGCCGGCGCACATCTCCCAGCGGCTCGAGGAGCGCCTGGTGCGGGTGGCCCAGCAGGCCTGGCAGACCATGCAGGGAAAGGGCTATGGCCGGGTGGATCTGCGGGTGGACGACACCGGGCGCCCCTGGGTGCTCGAGGTCAACCCGAATCCCGACCTGACCGATGAAGCCGGCCTGTCCCGGATGGCGAAGGCCGCCGGGTGGGATTACGCCGAGCTGGTGCGCCGGGTGGCGGAAGTGGCGCTCCGTGAGGCCCAGGGAACGAAGGCGGCCCGTGAGCTGCTCGCTCAGCCCCATCGATCCAGGGTCTCGCGGACGACTTGAGCGGCTGACCCGGGGAACCGGCCTCTTCCGCGAGGAGGAGGTGGCCACCGCGGTCGAGCTGCTGGATGAGCACCTGGCGGGCGACGAGGACTACCGGTTCATCGGGGCCTTCGACGCGGACGAGCTGATCGGATACGCGTGCTGGGGCCCGACGCCCGGCACGGAAGGCACCTGGGACCTCTACTGGATCGTGGTGGCCCGGGAGCGCCAGGGAAGCGGCATCGGCTCGATGCTCCTGCGGCACGTCGAGCGGACGCTGGCGACCGACCACGGTCGACTGGTCGTGGTGGAGACGTCCTCGCGTGCGGACTACGAGCCCACGCGGGGGTTCTACGAGGCCCGCGGGTACACCAGGACCGCGGTAATCCCGGGATACTACGCGCCGGGAGATGACCTGGTGATCTATCTCAAGGACCTGACTTATGGAGTCCTGGCAAGAACTGCTTCGTAAGAAGAGCATCGCGTCCCTCGAGGTGCTGGCGGCCCGCTTCGGCCCCGAGCACTTCCCGGAGCTGGAGCAGCTCCGGCAGGCCGCGGAAAACTTCGAGTTCCGGATCTCACCGGCGATGGTGGACCTGATCAAGTCCCCCGACGACCCGATCTGGCGCCAGTACGTCCCGAGCGTGCAGGAGCTGGAGGTGCACGACGGGATCGTGGACTCCCTGGCCGAGGATGCCCATTCCCCGGTGCCCAACATCACGCACCGCTATCCGGACCGCGCGCTGTTCCTGGTGAGCCCGGTCTGCGCGTCCTATTGCCGGTTCTGCACCCGCCGCCGGAAGGTGGGCGACCCCGAGAAGATCCCGATGTCCCAGCTGGAGTCGGCCTTCCAGTATCTCGAGGCCCATACCGAGATCCGGGACGTCATCATGTCGGGCGGCGACCCGCTGCTCCTGTCGGACCGGCGGCTCGACGACATCCTGAAGCGGCTGCGGGCCATGCCCCATCTGGAGGTGATCCGGATCGGCTCCCGCGTCCCCTGCCACCTCCCGGAGCGGATCACGCCGGAGCTGTGTGCGATCTTGAAGAAGTACCATCCGTTCTACATCAACACGCACTTCAACCACCCCGACGAGCTGACGCCGGCCGCCGTGGCGGGGCTCGGAATGCTGGCCGACGCGGGGATCCCGCTGGGGTGCCAGACCGTCCTGCTCAAGGGCGTGAACGACGATCCGGCGGTGATGAAGAAGCTGATGCAGAAGCTCCTCGCCGCCCGGGTCCGGCCGTACTACATCTACATGTGCGATCAGGTGGCGGGCGCCGAGCACTTCCGGACCACGGTCGAGAAGGGCCTGGAGATCGTGAAGGCGCTGCGGGGCTGGACGTCCGGGCTCGCGGTGCCCCACTTCGTGATCGACGCACCCGGAGGCGGCGGCAAGATTCCGTTGCTGCCCGAGTACGTCGTGAAGATCACGGACAAGGAAGTGGTGCTGCGGAACTACGCGGGCAAGCGGTTCAAGTACAAGCAGCCGTTCGTGCCCGAAGAAGCCCCGGAGCTCGAGCCGATTCTCGTCGGTTAGTCCTTCGCCTCCTCCAGCTCCTTCTTCCGCGCGTCCGCGATTTTGGTCGCGACGTCGGGCGGGGCCTGCTCGTACTTGAAGAACGACGCGTGATACGTTCCGCGCCCGTGCGTGAGCGAGTGGAGCGTCGTCGCGTACTTGTCGAGCTCCGCCTCCGGCACGTGGGCCTTGACCCGCGTGAGCCTTCCGTCCGGTTCGGTCCCCAGAATGTGCCCCCGCCGGGACGAGAGATCCCCCATCACCGCGCCCAGCGCCTCCTCCGGCGTCCAGACCGTCAGCTCCACGATGGGCTCGAGGAGCGCCGGCTTGCAGTTGGGACTCACGTTCCGGAAGGCCAGGATGCCGGCCATCTTGAACGACATTTCGTTCGAGTCGACGTCGTGGTAGGAGCCGTCGTACAGCTCGATCTTGAAGTCCACCACCGGATAGCCCGCGATGGGCCCCCGCGCCGCGGCCTCCTGCACCCCCCGCTCCACCGCGGGGATGTACTGCCGGGGGATCACGCCGCCCACGATGTGATCCTCGAACACCACCCCGGTTCCGCGCGGTAGGGGCGCGAGCCGGATCCAGCAGTCTCCGTACTGCCCCCGCCCGCCCGACTGTTTCTTGTGTTTCCCCTGCCCCTCGGCCTTCCCGCGCAGGGTCTCGCGGTAGGCCACCTTCGGCTTGGTGAGCTGGGCGTGCACGCCGAATTTCCGGGCCAGGCGCCCCACCACGATCTCGATGTGCCGCTCCCCCAGGCCCCGGATCAGCGTCTGCCCCAGCTCGCCGTTGTACTCGTGCTGGAACGTCGGGTCTTCCTCGTGGAGCTTGTGGAGCCCGGTGGAAAGCTTGTCCTCCTCGCCCCGCTGCTTGACCTCGATCCCGGCGGTCACGATCGCCTCGGGGAACGGGATCTTGGGCAGGACGATCGGATGCTCCTTGGTGGACAGCGAGTCGTTGGTGTGGGTGTCCCGCAGCTTGGCCACGCACCCGATATCCCCGGCGTGCAGCTCGGCGATCTCGGTCCGTTCCTTCCCCACCGACACGCACAGGTGATTCAGCTTCTCGGTGGCCGACCGGGGCGCGTTGTAGACGTCCTGGCCGTTCTTCACCATCCCGGACACCACGCGGAAGTACGAGACGTCGCCGACGTGCGGCTCCGAGATGGTCTTGAACACCCGGGCCACGAGAGGCGCACCGTCGTCGGGCGGGCAGGTGACGGGCTGCGCGCCTCCCCATATCTGGCCCTCCGCGGCCGGGCGATCCTTGGGGGAGGGCAGGAGCTCCACCATCTTGGAAAGGAGCGCCCGGGTGCCGTAGGTGAGCTCGGCGGCGCCGCAAAAGAGCGGGAAGATCTCACCCCGCGCCATGCCCGCTTTCATCGCCCGGATCGCCTCGTCCCGCCCGATCTCTTCGCCGCCCAGATACCGCTCGAGGAGGGTGTCGTCGGTGGCGGCGATGCTCTCGATCAGGGCCTCGGAGTACTTGTCGAACCGCTCCTGGTACTCGGCCGGCACGTCCACTTCGTCGTATTCGCCGGCCTTGGTGCCCTTCTTGTAGAGATGGCACTTCTTCGAGAACAGGTTGATGATCCCGTGGAACTGCGGGCCTTCGCCCACGGGGATTTCCACCGGGATCACCTTGGCCGTCAGCCGTTCCTTCACCTGATTGAACACCTTCTCGAAGTCGGCGTGCTCCTTGTCCATCATCGAGACGAAGAGGAGCCGCGGGATTCCGCGGGCCTCGCAGTACTCCCACACCTTCTCGGTGCCCACTTCGACGCCCGCCGACCCCGCCAGCACCACCACCGCGCCGTCCGCGGCCCAGACCCCGGCGAGCGCGTCGCCGGTGAAATCCAGGTATCCCGGGGTGTCGATGAGGTTGACCTTGGCGTCCATCCACTCCGCCACGGCCAGGGCCAGGTTGATCGAGTACTTGTGCTGGATTTCGTCGGGGGTGTAGTCGGTGAGGGCGGTGCCGTCCTTGACGGACCCGTGGCGCTTGCTGGTTCCGGCCACGAACGCGAGTGCATCGACCAGGGAGGTCTTGCCGCTCGCGCCGTGGCCCACCACGGCCACGTTGCGGATGTCCTCCGTCTTGTACACGCGCATGCGTCTGCCTCCTTGAGCGTGATTCCGCGAATATGACCTGTCGATCGGGACCCGGCTAGGCGCGGGAACTCGCCATCCCGCAAGGAGTTGGTGCCGTCGTTAACGCGTCTCGGGGTTGAACGTCGAAGGGGCGGGAACTCACAAACGGAGAGGTTATGCGCACCACCACCATGATCTTCGCCGCGCTCGCGTTGGCCGTCGCCGCGCCTGCGGTGAGTCGCGCCCAGACGACCGATCCCCGCCCCGACGTCCGCCAGCACAGCCGGGAGGTCCGGCGGGACCGCGCGGGTATCCGCACCGACAGCAGCACCATCCGGATGGACCGGCGCCGCGAGCGCCGTGCCCTCCGCCGGGGCCACCCCCGCGCCGCGCGGCGCGACCGGCGGCAAATCCGCCGGGCCCGGGCCCAGCGCCGGCGGACCCTTCGTCGCTGAATCGAACGCGGAAGTCGGACGTGCGAACGCGGAACCCCTCCTACGGTTCCGCGTTCCTCGTTCCGGTCTCCGCGTTCCCCTGTGGCTCTCAGTCCGCCGGCGGCACCGCCTGGTCCCCCACGCGCGCGTGCCACACGGTCGCCACGAGGATGATCGCGCCGCCCGCGAGTGACCACACGCCGGGGACTTCCCGCACCAGCAGAAACGCCCAAACGGGACTCACCACCGGCTCGATCAGAAGCAGCAGCGAGACTTCCAATGCCCGCACGTGCGGCAGCGCGCGCGACATCAGGACGTACGCCACGCCCAGCTGAAAGACGCCGAGGTAGATCAGGATGGCTCCCTGGGCGCCGGTGAGGCCGGTGAACACGGGGCCGAAGGGAATGCAGAAGAGAAACGAGAGGAGATTCCCCACCGCGGCAGACCCCGCCACCGCTCCGGCCCCGTCCCGGCCCCGCCCGACCCACCGCGACCCGATGATCGTGAGTCCCCAGGTCAGGGCCGAAAGCAGCGCGATCAGGTCGCCCGCGAGCGGATTGGACGCGACCCGGCCGGGCCGGTCCATGCCCACGAAGAAGAGCGCCATCCCGATGCCCATGGCGATCAGGACGCCGACCTCACCGCGCCGCGCGCGCTCGCCCACCAGGGCCGGGCCGAGGAGGAGGATGAACACCGGGCTGGTGGACTGCAGAAAGATCGCGCTCGCCGCCGTCGTCATCCGGTTGGCGAGCGCGAACGTGATGGTGGAGGCTCCGTACCCCAGGCCCAGAACGAGCGTTCGCCAGTTCCAGCCGCGCCGAGCCTCGGGCAGCATCACGAGGAGCGCGAGCCCCGCGACCAGCCCCCGAAGTCCCGCCACCTGCCAGACGTCGAGCGTGAGGAACTTGATCGCGGCACCCGAGGTCGAGAACAGCACCGCGGCGGCGAGAATCTTGAGGCGGGGGTTCACGGCCCCAATTATAATTGCCGAACCATGGCCGGTCCCCGGGAGGTGCAGATCTTCGGTGTGCGGAAGAGCGCCGACACGCGCGCCGCGCTGCGCTTCTTCGCCGAGCGACGGATCAAGACGCATTTCGTGGACCTGAACGAGCGCCCCGCGTCCCTCGGCGAGCTGCGCCGCTTCGCGCAGAAGTTCGGCACCCCCGCCCTCGTGGACCGTGAGTCCCGGCGCTACCAGGAGCTGGGCCTGGGGGTCGCCCGGCTCTCGGACGAGCGGTGGCTGGAGAAGCTGTCCCTCGAGCCCCTCCTCCTCCGCATGCCGCTCGTCCGGAACGAGCAACGTCTCACGGTGGGGCCGGCGGACGAGATCTGGAAGGCGTGGTGCGCCGCGTGAGCACGCCCCTCGCGGCGGTCTTCACGCTCTGCCTGCTCGCCGGGTGCGCCGTCCGAGCGGGCGTCCCGCCCTCCCAGGGCGACGCCATCGACGCGCTCTTCCGCGACTACGGCGGGAGCGTCCCGGGGGCCAGTGTGGTCGTGGTGAAGGCGGGGCGCGTGATCGTCCGGCGGGCCTACGGCCTCGCGAACCTGAATCCGGCGGTCCCGGCGACGCCGGAAACCGATTACCGGCTCGCGTCGGTGACCAAGGAATTCACCGCGCTGTCGGTGATGCTCCTGGCCCGGGACGGCAAGCTCCGGTACGACGAGCCCATCGGTTTTCTGCTCCCCGGCCTCCCGCCCCATCTGTCCACGCTCACGGTCCGGCACCTGCTCACGCACACCTCGGGGATCTGGGACTACGAAGACCTGATTCCGGATTCTCAGACCACGCAGGTGAGCGACGCCGACGTCCTGGCCCTGGTCTCGCGCCAGGACACGCTTTACTTCCCGCCGGGGACCAGGTTCCGGTACAGCAACACGGCGTACGTGCTGCTGGGTCTGATCGTGGAGCGGACGTCGGGGATGTCCCTGCCGCGCTTCATGGAGGAGCGGATCTTCCAGCCGGCCGGGATGCGCGGCACGCTGATGTTCGAGCCGACCGGGCCCGCGGTGCCGGTCCGGGCGTACGGCTACACGCCCGACTCCGGCGCCCCCACATTCCGGCCCACCGACCAGAGCGTCACCAGTGCCACCCGGGGCGACGGGGCCATCTATTCTTCGGTGGACGATCTCGCCAAGTGGGACGCGGCGCTGTCGGCCGACCGGTTCCTCGACCGGGCCCGGATGACCGAGGGAGTGACCGCGGCGACCCTGGCCGACGGCTCCACGACCGGGTACGGGTTCGGCTGGTACGTCGACACCTACCGCGGGGAGCGCCGGCTCTGGCATCACGGTGAGACGTCGGGGTTCCGGAACGTCATCGTGCGGTTCCCGGACCTTCGCGACGCCGTCGTGATCCTCACCAACCGGAACGGCGGCGACCCCGGCAAGATCGCGGACCGGATCGCCGACCTGATGTTCTTCTCCAAAGGATCCCAATGATCGAGATTGCCCGTCCCGAAGCCTCGGAGTTCGCGCCCTACTACGTCCCGTACGTCGCCCGCGTCCCGGCGGGCAACCTGCTCGACGTGATGCGGCGCCAGGGCCGGGACTTCGTGGCGATGATCCGGGGCGTGCCCGAAGGACGCGCGTCGTTCCGGTACGAGCCCGGCAAGTGGAGCGTGAAGCAGGTGGTGGGACACGTCTGCGACGCCGAGCGGATCTTCACCTACCGGGCGCTGTGCTTCTCGCGGGGCGAGCAGGCTTCCCTCCCGGGCTTCGACGAGAACGCCTACGCACCCGCGTCCGGCGCCGACCTCCGCCCCATCGCGGAGCTCGCGGCCGAATACGAGGCCATCCGCGGAGCCACGCTGGCCCTGTTCTCCGGCATGAGTGAATCCATGCTCACCAACCGGGGCACCGCCAACGGCAATCCGTTCACGGTGCGTGCCCTCGCGTACATCGTGGCCGGGCACACGTTTCACCACGCCGCGATCCTGAAAGAGCGCTATCTCAAGTAGATACGGGGCGTTAACGAGGGCCCCGGTATCGGGTCTCATGAGTCCTATGAGGTCCGCACTGTCCCTCGCCGCGCTGGCGCTCGCGCCCGCTCTCTTGGGCGCCCAGATGAGCGCCGGGGGGCCGTCCGGCGCGCCCATGTCGGCGCGCGACTCCGCGCTCCACGCGCTCAACCGGCTGGCCTACGGCCCGCGGCCGGGCGACGTCGACCAGGTCGCGCGGGGCGGCGTGATGCGCTGGATCGACCGCCAGCTCGATCCCTCCGCCATCCGCGACGACTCGCTCGCCGCCCTCGAGCAGCGGTTCACCATCCTGCGTGAGAGTCCGGCGGACCTGGCCCGCCTGTTCGAGCAGGCGCGGCAGGAGCGGGTCGCCCGGCAGAAGGCGGGCACCGACAAAGACGGCGACGCCGACCAGCCGCCCAAAGTCCGCCGCTTCGCGGGCGAGTTTCCCGACCTGGTGGTGGTGCGGGCCGCCTACTCCGAGCGCCAGCTCGACGAAGTGATGGTGGACTTCTGGACCAATCACTTCAACGTGTTCGCCGGCAAAGGTATCGACCGCTATCTGCTTCCCGACTACATCGAGCACGTCATCCGGCCCCACGCGATGGGGAGCTTCGCGGACCTCCTGATCGCCACCGCCGAGAGTCCCGCGATGCTCTTCTACCTGGACAACTGGGAGAGCGTCGTCCCCGGGGCCGTGCCGCCCAACCTCGCGCGGGCCGAGACGCGCGCGCGATTCGGACGCGGGGGCAATCCCGCCCGGCTCGACTCGATGGCCCAGAAGATGCCCAAGGGCATCAACGAGAACTACGGCCGCGAGCTGATGGAGCTTCACACCCTCGGCGTCGACGGCGGGTACACCCAGGCGGACGTCATCGCCGCGGCCCGGATCTTGACCGGCTGGAGCATCGAGCGCCCCCGCCAGGACCCGCGCTTCGTGTTCAATGACTGGGCCCACGACTTCGGCGCCAAGACCGTCCTCGGCGTGTCGTTCCCGGGCGGGCACGGGATGGACGAAGGGATCCGCCTCCTCCAGATGCTGGCGATGCATCCGGCCACGATGCATCACGTCTCGTGGCAGCTCTGCCAGCGCTTCGTCGCGGATGAGCCGCCCGACGGATGCGTGGACGACGCGGTGGGGGCGTGGCGGAAGAGCAACGGAGACATCCGCGCCGTGCTCACCGCCATCTTCCACGGCCCCGATTTCTGGGCGCCCGCCAACCAGGCCGGGAAGATCAAGACGCCGCTCGAGTTCGTGGCCAGCGCGCTCCGCGCGTCGGGCGCGCTTCCCGACAGCACCTTCCGGCTGGGGCAGGTCGTGGCCCGCCTCGGTGAGCCCCTGTACCAGCACGTCGCTCCCGACGGGTATCCCGAAACGCAGGACGAGTGGGTCAACAGCGGGGCCCTGCTCGACCGGATGAACGTGGCGGTGGGCCTGGCCGCCGGGAAGCTGCCCGGCGCGTCCGTCGACCTCGACCAGCTCGTGCCGGCGCAGGAGAGCCACGAGGCCCTCGTGGAAACCGTGAGCCGGCAGCTCCTGGGCGGCGCGATGTCGACGCACACCCGCCAGGTGATTCTCGATCAGATCAAGGATCTCACGGACCCCGCGGCGGCCCGCACCTTCGCGGTCGGGCTGGCGCTCGGCGGGCCGGACTTCCAGAAACAGTGATTAGGCGGTTAGACGGTTAGTCCGGTAGTCCTGAATTGGAGATTTCGATGACGATTACAAGACGCGGATTCGTACGAGCTGGTGGCGTCGCCTTGTTCAGCGTGGGCCTCGACCCGCTGTTCCTGGACAGAGCCGCGTACGCGCTGACTAGCCGACTAACCGACCAACCGACTCACCGCCCGGTTCTCGTCTGCCTCTTCCAGCGCGGCGCCGTGGACGGCCTCAACATGGTCGTGCCGCACGGAGACCCCCTCTACTATCAGGAGCGGCCCCGGATCGCCGTGCCGGGCCGGGACGTCGTGAACCTGGACGGCTACTTCGGACTCCACCCGTCGCTCGCCGCCCTCAAGCCCTGGTGGGACGACAAGAGCCTCGCGGCCATCCATGCGGTGGGCTCCCCGGACTCCACCCGCAGTCACTTCGACGCCCAGGACTACATGGAGTCGGGCACGCCCGGCGTGAAGATCACGCCGGACGGGTGGCTCAACCGCTATTGCCAGCACGACCGCGAGCACCAGAGCTCGGCCTTCCGCTCGGTGGCGTTCGGCCCCGAGCTCCCGCGCATCCTCTCCGGCTCGGCGCCCGCGCTCGC
>Ga0335071_10005242_pt1 | contig 13479 bp, 9 predicted proteins | sample Lox_Sample_15_FD_206724 | JGI IMG/M metagenome (GOLD analysis project Ga0335071, IMG submission 206724) | Soil microbial communities from Loxahatchee National Wildlife Refuge, Florida, United States - Lox_Sample_1.5 | ecosystem: Environmental > Terrestrial > Soil > Wetlands | place: USA: Florida... | reverse complement strand
ACCCTGGGTTTTCGGAGAGGCAAATTCATGAGCGAACCAGAAGTTCAGCCGGGGGCCGAGCAGCCTGCCGGACTTTCTCAGTGGCAGCGTGTGGCCAACGCGTTTACGGCTCCATCGAAGACTTTCAATGACATCAAGCGCGGCAACAAGAGCTGGTGGCTGCCCTTTTTGCTGTTCGTCGTTTTTGGGACGGGGCTCTGGGCGATCGTTGGCATGCAGGTTACCTGGCCGCAAGTGGTGGAGAACGGTCTCCGCATGGCGCCCAAGCAGGCCGAACGGCTCGATCAACTGACACCGGAGCAGCGCGAATCGCAAAAGAAGATCAGCGCAGTCGTCCAGCAATACGCCATCTGGCTGCCGGCCCCTGTCTGGGTTCTGGTGATGGACTTGATTGCGGCAACCGTCCTGCTGGGAACGATCAACTTCGGGTTTGGCGGCAAAGCTTCGTTTGGCCAGGTGCTGGCGGTGATCTGGTATGCGGGACTTCCGGGTCTAATCAAGCTGGTGCTTGGTGCGGTCGGACTCTTTGCCGGTGTGGCGCCCGAGTCATTTATGCCTGGGAACCCGGCGGGCACGAATCTCGGCTACTACTTGAGTCCGACGGACACGAACAAGATTCTTTACGCACTGGCCACGGGGATCGACCCGATCACAATCTGGAGCCTGGTGCTTACGGCGATTGGGCTGGCGATTGTGGCGGGGGTGAAACGGACCTCGGGCTATATCGCGGTGTTTGGCTGGTGGGCTGTGATGCTGCTGATTTCGGTAGGATTTACGGCAGCTTTCTCTTAGCGGCAGGGCGGGCCTTCGGTTCGGAAGAAGCAAACGGCGCATATCCCGGGGGATGTGCGCCGTCGTTGTTTTGGAGCCTTGTTCTGGTCTATTCGACCCAGCGCCGCATGATCAGCGTGGCGTTGATGCCGCCGAAGCCGAACGAGTTTGAGAGTGCGACATCGAAGGTGTGGGGAATGGCCTTGTTGGGCACATAGTCCAGGCGGCATTCCGGATCGGCTTCGTCGAGATTTGCCGTGGGTGGCAGGATCTGTTGCTGCAGGGCGAGGACGGTGATGCCTGCTTCGAGGCCACCGGCGCCGCCGAGCAGGTGGCCGGTCATCGACTTGGTGCCGCTCACCTTGAGCGCGCCGCTGAGGGCATGTTCGCCGAACACAGCCTCGATGGCCTTGGACTCGTTGCCGTCGCCTGCGGGAGTCGAGGTGGCATGCGCATTGACGTAACCGACTTCTTTCGGCTCAATGCCCGCGTCCTTCAGGGCGGCGCGCATACTGCGTTGCGCTCCGGCGCCATCCGGTGCGATGCCCGTCATGTGATAGGCATCGGCGCTCATGCCGTAGCCGATCACCTCGGCCAGGATCTTGGCGCCGCGCTTCTTCGCGAACTCCAGCTCTTCGAGGATCAGGATGCCCGCGCCTTCGCCGATGACGAATCCATCGCGATCTTTGTCGAAGGGGCGGCTGGCCCGCGTCGGCTCGTCGTTGCGCGTGGAGAGCGCGCGCATCGAGGCGAATCCGCCGACTGACAGCGGCGTCACGGCAGCCTCCGATCCTCCGGCGATCATGACGTCGGCGTCGCCGTGCAGGATCATGCGGACCGAGTCCCCGATGGAGTTGGCGCTGGTAGCGCATGCGGTGGCGGTGGCCGAGATGGGCCCTTGTGCGCCGTAGCGAATGCTGAGTTGCCCGGCGGCCATGTTCACGATAGCCGCCGGAATAAAGAAGGGCGATATTTTGCGTGGGCCGCCATTGAGCAGGCTTGCGTGCTCGCGCTCGATGATTTCGAATCCGCCGATGCCGGAGCCGATGAAGACGCCCACGCGGTCGGCGATCTCCGGCGTGATTTTGAGATCCGCCTGGGTGATGGCTTCGTGGGTAGCCGCGAAGGCAAAGTGGATGAAGCGCCCCATCTTGCGCGCTTCCTTCTTATCCACGAAGTTCAGCGGATCGAAGTTTTTCACCTCGGCAGCGAAGGTGACGGGATAGCCCGTTGTGTCGAAGCCCCGGATGGGAGCCATACCGCTGGCCCCGGCCAGTAACTGCCGCCACACCTCGGGAGCGGTATTTCCTACACCGCATACCAGCCCAAGGCCGGTGATCACAACTCGACGATTCACCAGTTACTTGCCTTTCGATTTCTCGTTCTTCTCGATGTACTCGATGGCGTCCTTGACGGTCTTGATCTTCTCTGCATCCTCGTCCGGAATCTCGAGGTCGAAGGCCTCTTCGAACTGCATCACAAGCTCGACCACGTCGAGTGAATCGGCGCCCAGGTCTTCCTGGAAGCTTGCGCCGGGGGTGACTTCTGCTTCGTCCACCTGCAGCTGCTCGACGATGATCTGTTTCACTTTCTCTTCAACTGCCATGCGTGGTTCTCCTCATTTCCTTCGGAACTGATGTTGGATGCAATTCGGGATTTTAGCCTTTGTGCATTCGCGGTCCGCCAGCCGACTATACCGGCTCCGGCACACGAAAACAACCACCGCGCTCCGCCGTGAAGCGCATGGCCCCGAAACTTCAAGTCTACTGGGCCGCCGGGGGTGTGTAAAGGCGCGCCGCAGCAGGGAACAGGGCAGCTAACCCCCGTTGAGGCGGGCATTTGAAGAGGCCTCAACAGCGGCACGAGCGGCTGGAGTTTCGACCCCGTATTGCACACTGAAAAGGCGTACATTAGGCGAAGAGGTTTGACCCCCCATGACGCAGGCCCTCATCGCTATCGTTGCTGTGGTCGCCGGAATTCTGGTCGGTGTATGGATTCGGTCGCGACTGGCTCAATCGGAGAAAGCTCTGTTGGAGCAGCGCGCACGGGATGCGGCGGATGCTCTGGCGGGCGTCCGTGCGGAGTTGTCTGCCGCACAGGGCGAGGCGATGCGTCGTGCGGGATTCGAGTCGCTGGCCGAAGAGCGGGAGAAGACGATCTTGTCTCTGGCCGCGGAGCGCGATGGTGTTCGCGAGGAACTGCAGGCCAGCCACATTGCGGCGCGCGAGCAGGCTGCCCGGATCAGCCAACTCGAAGCGGAGTTGAACAACGAGCGCCAGAACATGGCGGAGAAGATTACGCTGCTCGAATCAGCCAAGCAGGCACTTGCCAATCAGTTTGAGGCTCTGGCGGCGGAGGTTCTGGAGAAGAAGTCCAGGACGTTCGCGGAGGGCAGCCAGAAGGAGCTGGGGACGCTGCTGCTGCCGCTGCGCGAGCAGATCAAGGAATTCCGCGAGAAGGTCGAGCAGGCGCAGACGGATTCCAAAACCGGCGTGACGAAGCTCGAGACCCTGATCGGCAATTTGAATGGGCTGAACCAGCAACTGTCAGAGGAGGCGCGCAACCTGACCACGGCGCTGCGCGGATCGGCCAAAACGCAGGGCGACTGGGGCGAGTTCATCCTGCGCGACCTGCTGGACAAGGCAGGCCTGCGCGAAGGCGAGCAGTACTCGTTCCAGCAGACGTTTGTCAGCGCGAATGAAGAGAGCGAGCGCAGCCGGTCGGTGCGAACCGACGTCATTGTGTTTCTGCCCGGCGGACGGCACCTGGTGATCGACTCCAAGGTTTCGCTCACCGCGTACACCGAGTGCGTGGGGGCGGAGACGGAGGAGGCGCGCAAGGCAGCTCTCAAGCAGCACATCGCCAGCGTGCGCGGCCACATCGCCGGACTGGCGAAGGCCGGCTACCATCGTCTGCCCGAACTGGAGGCGCCGGACTTTGTGGTAATGTTCGTGCCGATCGAGCCGGCTTTCCTGATGGCGCTGCAGGCCGACACCGAACTGTGGGCCGATGCCTACAAGCAGGGGATTCTGCTGGTCGGGCCGACCACGCTGCTGTATGTGATTCGCATCGTCAACGTACTTTGGCAGCAGGAGCGACAGGCGCGCAATGTGCGCGAGGTGATGGAGCGCGGCACGGAGCTCTACGAGAAGTTCGTCGGCTTCGTCACCGATATGGAAGTGATCGGTGACAGCCTGCGCAAGACCGACGAGCACTACACGAACGCGATGAAGAAGCTGGCCGACGGGCGAGGTAATCTCATTCGCCAGGTGGAGTTGTTGAAGAAGCTGGGGCTGCGAACGACGAAGTCGATTCCGAAGAAGCTGCTGGATCGCGCCGAGGTGGATCAGGAGGAGCTGGCGTTGTCGGCCGAAGCTGAGGCGAGCCCCACCGATGTGCTGAAGTAGCGGATTGAGAACTGATTTTGTCTCGGTCGCTGCGATGTTACGCGACGCTCGCGCCCAGCGCAGCCTGTGCAAACTGACGTTCGCGTTCGGCTTCTGCAGAGGCCCGGGCGAGCTTTGGAGCCATGAGCTCGAGGAAGTGTTCGGCGGGCATGGCCTCTCCATAGAGGAAGCCCTGGCCGTGGACGGTCTGGTCGTTCACCGTGAAGTAGAGTGCCTGTTGTTCGGTTTCAACGCCTTCGACCACGACGCCGAGATTCAGTGAACGTGCCATATTCATGATCTGCGGAATAATTGCCAAGGTAGGAGCCTTGGTGCCGATGGCGCGTGTGAAAGCTTTGTCGATTTTGATGCGGTCGATCTGCAGGTAGAGCAGGTAGGAGAGGCTGGAGTAGCCCGTACCGAAGTCGTCAATGTAGATGCTGTGACCGCGACGGCGCAGAAGGCGGATCGACTCCATCGCGACTTCCTGGTTGGCAGTGGAGCTTTCGGTTACCTCGATGACCACGCTGCTGGTCGGGACCTTGTTTTGATCGACGGCCGCATCGAGCATGGGCAGGAAGGCCGGGTCGGCCAGATCCGCCGCGGTGACGTTGATGTCGAGCCGGAAGTCGGGAATCTTGGTCAGGATCTCGCGAAACTCTGTAAGCGCACGGCGGAAGACCAGGCTGGTTAGCGAACCGACAAAGCCGCCCTGTTCAGCAATCTTGACGAAAAGATCGGGGCTGACAGGCTTGCCGTCGCGATCGTTCCAGCGAGCCAGCGCTTCGGCTCCGATGATCTTGCCGTCGACCAGGTTGACGATGGGCTGATAGGCAACCTGCAGTTCGTTCTTCTCGATGGCGCGCCGCAGCTGGTACTCCAGGGAAATGTAGCGGCGACGGAAGGCCGAGAGGAGGAAGCCAATGAGTGCGCCCGCCATGAGGCCCAGTCCCGCGATGCCGGCGGCGGCGCCAAATTCCCCTTGCCGCGCCTCACTCACACTGACCGACGCCGTCACGCAGGTCATAAGAGTTGAGGAGCAATGCGATGCGGTGAGGGAGTTTCCATCCCGCTGGACTTGATCTGAATCGGATGAAACTCCGACGGCCGGAACCTGGGACAGATGGAAGGGCAGAGATCCTTCGACGATGGGTAAATCTTCGCCGAAGACGACAAATGTGGAGCCGAGCTGGAGTCCGGCGCGTTTCAGGTTCTCATCGTGGATGGGGACGAGATTGGAGTAGCTGACCAGGCCGTCGGCTTGGGTCGCCGCCGCTTTGAATTGTCCGATGGGGTGGGTGGGGCGGCCAGCAGTGGCGGAACAGTCGATTGCCCCCTTGTGAATTCTTCCCACGTCTCTCAGGTACTCGGACCGAAAGAGCAATTCGCGGAAATGGGCGAGTTCTGCCTCCGAACAAGGCGGATAGGCAGACTTCTGCGACTTCTCCAAAAGGTCGCGCCCCTCTTTGACTGCAGCAATTTCCTGGGCAGTCACGCGGGACAGATAGGACTTGAGATGAAGCTCAGCGAGGGGTGCGGCAAGCAGAGAACCCAGGGCGAGGCCTGCGGCCATGCCGAGCGCTGCCATTGCGGCGACGATCACGCGGCCTGTCTCGTCTTTTCGGCGATCTTGCATACCGTCGGCCACCCCCGGACTGGTGCGGTCAATCTCAAAAAGTACCTCTGAATGAGGTGACCGACAATGGCCCTTCAAGGCAATGGAGTAACGCTTTTGGAGTGGTTTGCGCGCCATTAGATTTTTGCGGCAGGTTACTGCTGTGCTTGGGGTTGAGCCGGGCTTCGCAGCGTGCTTGGGTCCACCACTTTAGTAACGGTGCGACGGCGAGATTTTGCTAAAGGATCCTCCCCGAACTGCCGATAGAACTCGGGAGGGCTGGGTGCACGCTTGGACGTGCATCGATGCTCAGGAACCCAATCTGGGCAAGGATCCGGATCGTTGGCGATTAGGGGATTCTTCGTGGAATCGAGCTGCGAATCGGCGCGAAAACGCAGCGCTCGGACTCACAGAAGCATCGGCTGCTAGGTCCGTTCCCTCGCGAACTCCGCGTAGGCATCCCGCATTCGCTTCCAAGTCATCGACAGATCCTCGGGCAGGACGCGGGTCTCGGCGACGGTGGTCATGAAGTTGGTGTCGCCCGTCCAGCGGGGCAGAGCGTGCAGGTGAAGGTGTCCGGCGACGCCGGCGCCAGCGGCCTTGCCCAGGTTCATCCCGAAGTTCAGCCCGTGCGGCCGGTACAGCCCCTCGAGCACCCGTTCGGTCTGGCAGGCCAGATCCATCATCTCGTGAGCGGCTTCGGCCGTCATGCCAGCGAGCCGGTCGAGGTGGGCGTAGGGCACGACCATCACATGTCCCGAGGTGTAGGGAAAGGCATTGAGGCAGATATAGCAGTGCTTTCCGCGAACCACGAGCCCCGCGGCCTGCTCGGCCTCGTCGACCGGAGTTCCGTGGGCGATGGCGTAGTCCACCGCCAGGACGAGGTTGCAGAAGACGCAGCCGGTATCGCCAGGCCAGGCGTCGAGTTTGGCGGGAATCCCGGGGCGCGGAGCCCCATCCGAGGTCGTGACGTAGGTGAAGCGCCAGGGCGTCCAGAGCTGGTCCATATCGATCCGAGGGTCCCAATCGAATGGTAGCAGCCGTCTACCTTCGCAGCGGCGCCAGTTCCAATTTGTCTCCAGGTTTCAGATTGACATCGCCGCCGTTGGAGAAGAACGCGAGAGCGACGCAGCTGGCAGGGATCATATACCAGGACTTGAAGACGACTCCGGAGAGCCCGTCTGTGATGTCCTTTGCGCCAATTCCTACGCCGCCGGCGATGAGCATATTGGCGATCTGCCGCCCTCTTCCATTCTGGATCTTTCCCTCGTCGGTGGGATTCCTGGTCTGGACCGCGACCGGCTGGTCGAATTTCAGGAGCAGATGGCCACGTCGAAAGAACCGCCGCGCCGGTGTGGAGATCAGTGTGCCGGAGTAGGTTCCCGAGGGGCATTTGACCGAGAAGGGGGTTCCGGTGGCCATCCATGAAGAAGCATAGCTCTGGAGGGCGCAAGACTCGGCGGATGCTGCAGTTGCGATCAAGAGAATCGCGACGGCGCAAAGACACTTCATGTTTCGGTTTCTCCCAGGAGTGGTGTATCGGTTGCAGGGTTTTTGGATCGCGGCCACACGAGGACAGGTGGCGCGACCATCTGAGCCGTGTCCGTTCCGCAGGAGACGACCCGATGACATCCAGTTGTGTGATCAAAAACGGTTTGCGGTGCAAGCCTGCGGTCCCCCGACGGCGGACTGCACCGGTTGGGTTTATGGTTGCACATGGCTACGGCTTTCCGGAGCTTCGGCGGCCTCGATCCTCGATGAATTTTTGTTGACACAGGACGGGGCGGGGCCTGATGCAACCTATTGCATTGACGCTGGAAACAGGGGGTTGCTAAACTTGACACGTAGCTCCTGCGTGCGGATTCCATCAGTGAGCTGCGGCCGACCTCCAGCCTTGCTGTTGCGTGTCTGGTGATCCCCTCGGAGACGAGTCGCCTCCATTCCGGTTCTGCCGGCTCGGACGGCTGTCTTCTGGCGGATCTCCTCGGTCACGCGTGATGCGAGGGGGACCGGCCACGGTGCCTGTAGTTTGAGCGTGCCTTTCCGGCGGCATCAGTTTGCTGCCGGCCGATTGAATCCCGGAGCAGCTGTGATGGCAAACGTCCTCAATCCCGAACCCGAGAGCATAACCCTGAATACCGAACTGGAAACTCCAACCCTTGACCCTGCGACGGAGCTTGAGCAGCCGTTGCACGAATCCACGTCCAACACCGAAACCGTTGAACCACTCGTTTCCTCTTCGCTGGACGCCGATGCCACCCATTCACCCGCAGCAGAATCTGCAGATTCTGCCGCCGCACCGCTTGCCGAGAAGGGCGCCGATCACTCCGCGGAATCGGTCGAGGACTTCTCTGCGGCTCTTGAAGCCTTTGAGCGCGAGCAGGCTGCCGAAGCAGCTGCCGTTGCCGAATATGGCGACAAGGTCGTCACCGGAACGGTGATCAAGCAGACCGAAAAGCACCTGGTTGTCGACGTAGGCCTCAAGTCCGAGGGTCTTGTGCCCCTGGAGCAGGTTGTCGACCATACGGGCGCCACGAAGTTCAAGGCCGGCGATGTCATCGATGTTGTGATTGAGCGCGAGGAGCCCGAAGGCGGCTACCTCGTCAGCTACGAGAAGGCGCAGCGCCTGCGCGTGTGGGACTCCATCGAGAAGGCCCACAACGAGAAGACTCCGGTTCTCGGCACGGTCGTGAGCCGCGTCAAGGGCGGCCTGACGGTCGATATTGGGATGAAGGCATTTCTGCCCGGCTCGCAGCTTGAGATTCGGCCGGTGCGCAATCTCGACGGCTACCTTGGCCAGCAGATCGAAGTCCGGGTCATCAAGCTGAACAAGAAGCGCGGCAATGTCGTGGTCAGCCGCAAGGAGATTCTCGAGGAGGAGCAGAACGCCAAGCGTTCGCAGACTCTGGAGCATCTGGACGAGGGCGCGGTGCTGACCGGCACGGTGAAGAACCTGACCGACTATGGCGCGTTCGTGGATCTGGGCGGCATCGATGGCCTGTTGCACATCACGGATATGAGCTGGGGACGTCTGACGCATCCTCGCGATCTGGTGAACGTCGGCGACGAGATCCAGGTGAAAGTGCTCAAGTTCGATAAAGACAAGCAGCGGGTTTCGCTCGGCTTCAAACAGCTGACGCCCGATCCGTGGCTCGACGCTTCGGAGCGTTACCCGGTGGGCGCGCATGTTCATGGCCGTGTGCTTTCGGTGACCGACTACGGCGCGTTTGTCGAGTTGGAGCAGGGGATCGAAGGGCTGGTCCATCTCTCCGAGATGACCTGGTCGAAGCGTCTGAAGCACCCCTCCAAGCTGGTCAAGCCCGGCGACGAGGTCGACACCGTGGTTCTGAGCGTGAATCCGGCCGACCGCCGCATTTCGCTCGGCATGAAGCAGCTGCTCGAGAATCCGTGGGAGCACCTCAGCGAGCGTTATCCAACCGGCACAGTGGTTGAGGGCCGGGTGCGCAACCTGACGGACTTCGGCGCCTTCATCGAGATCGAGGATGGCATCGATGGTCTGGTGCATGTCTCGAACCTGAGCTGGACCAAGCGCGTCAAGCATCCTTCGGAAGTGGTGAAGAAGGGCGAGAAGGTCAAGGCAGTTGTTCTGGGGGTGGAGCCGCAGAATCGCCGCCTGAGCCTGGGCATCAAGCAGCTTCAGCCCGATGTGTGGGAGAGCTTCTTTGCCTCGCACCGCGTGGGCGATGTGGTCCACGGCAAGGTGCTGCGCACGGCGCAGTTCGGCGCGTTTGTCGAGATTGCCGAAGGCGTCGAAGGCCTCTGCCACGTCTCCGAAGCGGTGGGCGAAGACGGCACGCCGGCCAAGATGGACCAGGGCGAGGAGCACGACTTCAAGATCATCAAGATCAACGTGGAAGAAAAGAAGGTGGGTCTCAGCCTGCGCGTATCCGGCCACGAAGCCAGCCGCGCCCAGGTGGAGCACTACAAGGAGAGCGCCCACAAGGGACCGGTCTCCAGCTCGACCACGACACTTGGCGATCTGATCAACTGGAAGAGCGAACGGTAAAGTTCTTCCCAAGCACGACAGTGGCGGCCATCCTTCGGGATGGCCGTTTTGCGTTGCGGCGAGGTGTTCCGCCTTCGAGTTGGCACAAAGCCCTGACACGCACATCTGTGATGCCCATCCTGTCTCGTGGGGCTTGGCCGGCCTATGCTTGGTGCGCCCAAGGGAAGGTACATCATGTCGCTGAAAACGTCTCGTCGTGATTTTCTCTCGGCCGGGTTGATGGTGCCTGTGGCGGGCGCCGCTTCCAACTTCGGCCTGCTGCAGTCCCCTGACAAACGGCCCGCGAAAGCCGCCGACGGTCCTGCCAAACTCGACTACCGCGTTCTTGGAAGCACCGGTGTCAGGGTCACGACTGTGGGCTTCGGCTGCATGATCACGTCCGATCCCAGCGTGATTGAGCGCGCCGCCGATGTCGGCATCAACTACTTCGACACCGCACGCGGCTATCAGCACGGCAACAACGAGCGCATGGTGGGTGCGGCTCTTGGCGCGAGACGCAAGCAACTGATCCTCTCGACCAAATCGGATTCGGGGAACAAGGCCTCGCTGCTGAAGGATCTCGAGACCAGCCTTGCCGAACTCAAGACTGACTACGTCGACATCTGGTATCTGCACGGCAAAGATAAGCCAACCGAGATCCGCGATGACATGATCGAAGCGCAGCAGATCGCCAGGCAGCAGGGGAAGATTCGATTTGCCGGGATGAGCACACATGCCCTGCCGCTGATGGCCGAGTGGACCGTGCAGAAGAGGGCCTTCGATGTGGTCCTGACGGTGTGCAACTTTGCCATCGACAAGTCCATGGACGACGCGATCGCCGCGGTCGCCAAGACCGGCACCGGCGTTGTGGGGATGAAGGTGATGGCGGGCGGTTTTCGCGACATCAAGCCGTCGAATCCCCTCTACAGCAAGTTGCAGCGGGATGGCGCCATGCTGGCAGCGCTCAAATGGGTGCTCAAGAGGCCGGATATGCACACCACCATACCCAGCATGACGGATATGGATCAGCTGGATGAGAACCTGCGCGCCATGGCCGAGCCATATTCCGCCGGCGATGACAAAATCCTGAGCGCGCATCTTGAGCAGATCCGTCCGCTCTATTGCCGCTTCTGCGGGGAATGCGACGGAGCGTGTGCCAAGGGCTTGCCCGTTGCCGACATGCTGCGGATCCTGACCTACGCAGACGGCTACCGCCAGTTTGCGTTGGCGCGCGAGCGTTTCCAGGAACTGCCCGTCCAACACACGTCGGTTCGCTGTGGCGACTGTGCCGAGTGCACCGTTCAGTGCCCGCACGGTGTACAAGTTGCAGAGCGCCTGACCCGAGCCCAGGAACTTTTCGCATGAAGTCTTTTCTCTTGTTTTGGATCAGCCTCGTTGCAGCTGCTGCAGCGGGCGCCCAGGACTATCTGACTTGCAGTTTCGTGCCCGGCTGGGAGCAGTCGGGCGCGAAGCGCAGCTTTACCCCGGACAATCTTTTCGACTACCGCGACGGCGCCGCCGAGGGCTATCTCATCTTCAGCTTCGCGCGGATGCAGGGCATCGACTGCAAATCCGGCGGCGTTACGCTGGCCATCGATGTTTCGGACATGACGGATGCGGATTCGGCCTATGGCATGTTCGCCGCGAACCGCGACACGAGCCAGCCGATTGCGAAGATCGGCATGGGCGGACAGCTCCTGTCGCAGAGCCTCCTCTTCGCGAAGGGTCGGTACTTCGTCGAGATCGTGGAGACCGAAGGGGGCATCGACCAGACGACCGTTCTGCAGTCGTTCGCGGATAAGATGTTGCCCCTGCTGGAGGGGCGGGATACGCCACCGGAAGCCCTCCAGTGGTTCCCGCCGGAGAATCTCATCTCCGAACGTCTCGTGCCGGAAAGTGTGCTGGGCATGAAGATTCTGAAGCGCGGCTACGTGGCCAAGTATGCGCGCGGGCAGGCTTTTGTGGTGATAGAGGATTCGCCAGGGGCTGCGGCGGACACAATGCAGAAGTTGCGGGCCCGCTTCGGCGCTGCGATTACGCCGACGATGTTGGGCGACGAAGGCTTTTCAGCGAAGGTGCAGTACCTCGACGGCATCTGTGTGTTTCGCAAGGGCAGGTATGTCGCAGGGTATGCGAATCTGCCCGATGCCTCGCAGGCCGCAGCGCGCTCCGCACAACTATTCGCACGGCTGCCGTAGATCGCGGCGCAGCTGGCGACGGTTTGGCAGCTACGGGACTCTCTGCGCTCAGCCCTGCGCCGACATCTTTGCCAATTCGCCGGTGACTCGTTCGATCACCGATTCCCAGTCTCCGATTCGTGGCTGGCGGAAGAGCCGCATGGTCGGATACCAGGGGCTGTCGTCTCGATCCAACATCCAGCGCCAGTCGGGCGCGAAGGGGAGCAGCGTCCACACTGGCTTGGCAAGCGCGCCGGCGAGATGCGCCACGGCGGTATCCACGCTGATCACCAGATCGAGCTTTTCGATCAGGGCGGCTGTATCGGCAAAGTCGTTGATCGATGGCGTCAGATCGACAATTGGAGCGCCCACCTCTTTCAGCTGTGAGGTGGCCGACCCGAATTGAAAAGAGAAGAAGTGGAAGCCCTCGAGCTTGAACAAGGCTTCAAATGCCGAGAGATGAATCGAACGCAGGCGATCTTCGGTGTATTCGGAATTCCCACTCCACACGAGGCCGATTCGTCTGCCGCTATTTGGCCAAGCGAGCTTATCGGCCGCTTGCCGCGCTTCTTCGGGCGCGGAGAGATATGGAACTTGTCCTGGGATCGACTTGAGATTCGTCTTAAACGCCGAAGGTAGGCTCAGCAGTGGGCACTGCCATTCGAACTCCGGCAATGGGTCGCCGGTGGCGATCAGTTCGTCGACACCGGAGAGCTGCTTGGCCAGCCGCACAAGACTTGGCTTGACGTCGAGGATCACGCTGCCGCCGGCTGCCTGCACCAGTGGCGCGTAGCGCATGAACTGGATTGCGTCTCCGAAGCCCTGCTCGGCGTGCAGAAGAATCCGCGCGCCATCGAGCGGCTCGCCGCGCCAGATGGGTTGAGGAAAGCCGCGCGGTGCGGTTTGCTTGCGGAAACGCCGTACATCATAGTCTTGCCAACCTGACTCGAACTTGCCCTCGAGCAGATCGAGCAGCGACCGATTCCATCGCGCATTGCCAAGTCCGGGATCGAGGGCGACAGCTCGATCGTAGTGGCGTCTGGCTTCCTCCAGCCGGCGCTGACTGACCAGGGCCATGCCGAGATTACTGTGCGCTTCTGAGAGATCCGGATTGAGTACGAGGGCCTGCTCATAGTGTTCGATCGCCGCGGCGGCGTTGCCGCGCTTGCGCGCCAGATTGCCGAGGTTGCAGTAGGCATCGGCAAAGTCGGGCTTGTATTCCAGAGCTTTGCTGTAGCTGGCTTCCGCCTCATCCAGTCTTCCCAGATCGTGCAGCGCTGCGCCCCTGCCGTTGTGTGCCTGGGCAAGGCCGGGCTCGAGCGCCAGGGCCCGGTCAAAATACTGCATGGCCGTGTCAAGTTCTCCGCTGTTCACGAGGAGATTGCCGAGGTTCTGCAACGCCGCTACATTGTTGGGATCGTGCTGGAGGGCGCGTTCGAAAGCGACGCGCGCTTCATCCAGCCTGCCCTCGCGCAATAGTACGGACGAGAGGTTCTCGTAGGTCTCACTGCAGTTTGGGCGCAG
>Ga0335071_10005241_pt1 | contig 13480 bp, 11 predicted proteins | sample Lox_Sample_15_FD_206724 | JGI IMG/M metagenome (GOLD analysis project Ga0335071, IMG submission 206724) | Soil microbial communities from Loxahatchee National Wildlife Refuge, Florida, United States - Lox_Sample_1.5 | ecosystem: Environmental > Terrestrial > Soil > Wetlands | place: USA... | reverse complement strand
CTAGACGTCGACTGGCGTGGTCCTTGCGAACACAGCTCTGCCAGAACCCAACTGGAGAGCTCAGGTCAGCCAAAAAGCTCGTCCCCAACGGCGAAGTTGCGCAACCATAACTTTTTCACTAAGGACGGGCCGTCTCGAGCTTCGCGATTCGCCGAAGGTCTAGCGCCGACGGTTGCACTCCGCCTAGCATCCAAGCACGTAGACAGCGGGGACGAGTCGAGTAGACGCGAGGAGCGATCAATGCCCGTGTGGCCCACAAGCGGCGTCCCCTTCGAAACCACGCAGCTCACCAGGCGCGGATTCATGGCCGCCGGCATCATCGGCGGGTTGGCGCTGACGGCTTGCGGCCAATCGAAATCGCAGCTATCCGCCAGCGCCAAAATGGCAGACGCAATCAATGCGGCCGAGGCGGCGCGCCCGCACAGTGGTCGCACGGTGACCGCCAGCCTGACTCCCCAACAGGTCCAAGTCGACCTGGGCGGACCGGTCGCACGTACCATGGCATTCGGCAACACCATCCCGGGCCCCCTCATTCGGGCCAGCGTCGGCGATGAGGTCGTGGTGACGGTATCCAACCGGCTCGGTCAGCCGACGTCGGTGCACTGGCACGGAATAGCGTTGCGTAACGACATGGACGGCGCCGAGCCGGCCACCCCCAACATTCCGGCCGGCCAAGACTTCACTTATCGCTTCTCGGTCCCGAACTCGGGCACATACTGGGCCCATCCCCACGTCGGGCTCCAAGACGACGTGGGGCTGTACCTGCCGTTTATCGTCGACGACCCGAGCGAGCTGGGCAGCTACGACGCCGAATGGATTGTGGTTCTAGATGATTGGACCGATGGCGTTGGCAAGAGCCCCCAACAGCTATACGACGAGCTCCGCTCCCCGAACAAGCCCACCGCCACGCCGCCGACCACCACCACCACCACGACTACCACCGGCACTAACGCTCCGAAAACGTCGACAACCTCCACTACGACTTCGACCACCTCGAGCGAAACGAGCCCGCCCAGCCCGGCGCCGGGGATGTCTGGAATGCCGGAACTGGGAGCGGGCAAGAGCGATCTGCTCGACGGCGACGCCGGAGATATCGCTTACCCGTACTATCTGATCAACGGCCGAATTCCCGCTGCTCCTACCACTTTCAACGCGAAGGCGGGTCAGCGAATAAGAATCCGTTTCATTAACACCGGTGCCGACACCGCATTTCGCGTCGCGTTGGCCGGGCATTCGATGACTGTCACCCACACCGATGGCTTTCCCGTGGTACCTCAGCAGGTCGACGCCCTCCTGATCGGCATGGCCGAGCGCTACGACGTCATTGTGACGGCCGCGGACGGCGTCTTCCCACTGGTGGCGCTCGCGGAAGGCAAGAATGCCCTGGCGCGCGCGCTGCTCTTCACCGGGGCCGGCGGTGCGCCCGACCCAAACTTCCAACCGGCCGAACTCACCAAGCGGGTGGGCACCATCGAAATGTTCACCGCCACATCGCCGGTCAACTTGGGCGGGCCGGACCCCGACCGCAACCTCCCGGTCGCCTTGGACGGCAACATGATGCAGTACAACTGGATGATCAACGGGGAGCCCTGGAGCAAGACCCATCCGCTGCAGGTGCGCCAGGGTCAGCGGCCAACCCTGGCATTCGACAACACCACCATGATGTATCACCCGATTCACCTGCACGGCCACACTTTTCAGTTGATCAAGGCTGACGGAAGTCCGGGCGCCCGGAAGGACACCGTGATCGTGCTGCCCAAGCAGAAGATTTCCGCGGTGCTGGTCGCCGACAATCCCGGCACGTGGGTGATGCACTGCCACAATAACTATCACCAAGTCGCCGGCATGGAGACCCGCTTGGACTACGTGTTCTGACTTCCGATCGTGCCGAGAAAGTCCAGTAACAACTCGTTGACCACCGCCGACTGCTCGATCTGGGGGCAGTGACCGGCCTTGTCGACCACGACCGAGCGGGCACCGTCGATTTGCTTGGCCATCTCGGCCGCCCAGCCCGAGGGAAGAAGCTTGTCATCGCCCCCTTCGACGACAAGCGTTGGCACGTCGATGCGCTCATACGCGCGTGTGCTTGACGGTGGTGACGATGACGCCGCACCCGGTCGGCGGAATCGGGCCGCCGCCACGGCCTCCCATGCCCCGGGCGCGATGCTCGACTCATAGCGGCGCCGCACGTAGTCGGCGTCGGCGGGATAGCCGGGGTTGCAGAACAACGCTTCGACGATGCGCCGCATCCCGGGCAGCGTCGCATCGTAGTGCTGGAGCGCCTCGAAATGCCGGTTCTGCTGGATCTCTCCTCCGCCGCAGATGATCGCCAAGCTGCGGATCGGCAGCACGGGTGTATCCGAGGTCGCATCGGTGAGCATGTTGATGGCCCCCATGGAGTTGCCGACGAAGTGCGCCGAATCGATGCCAAGCTCGTCACAAAACCGGGCCACGTGTCGAATTCGCATCCGGCGCCCCTCGACAAAGTCGATCACCTTCGCCGACTGGCCAAAGCCCAGCTGGTCGGGCGCCAGTACCCGATACTGCGCGGCGAGCGCGCCGATGGTGCGGTCCCAGCCGAGTTCGGCGCTGCCACCGAACTCGCCACCGTGCAGCAGCACCACCGGGTCACCTTCGCCTGCTTCCAGATAGCTGGTGACCAAGCCGTCGACCAGCTTGGTTTTGCGATGTATCCGCATCGCCTGCCTTCTCTACTTGATCGCGATCGGATTCACCGGTGAACCCACCGCCCCAACAAATCTCAGGGGCGGCGCGACGAGCTGGAACTCGTAGACACCGTCCGCGGCGCAATCGGCCGCCAGCGCCGTCAGGTCCCAGTACTCACCGAAGATCAGTCCCATGTCGCGCAGGCAGAGCAGGTGCAGCGGCAGAAATACCCCCTCGATGCCGGATACCGGATCTTCTACTTGCAGGTTGTCCGATGCGACCGCTGCGATCTCGTGATCGTGCAGCCAGGAGGCGCAGCGCCAGCCCAGCCCGGAGTAGCGTTCGTTCTTGTTTCCGGTCATCAAAAACCTTGCCCACCAGCCAGTCCGGATGAGCACGATGTCGCCACGTTCGATCGTCAGACCCTGAGCGCGCACGACGTCATCCAACTCTTCGGGACTGATCGGGTTTCCATGTTCCAAGAACACGTCTGCGCCCCGGTGGCGGACGAGGTCCAGCAACACTCCGCGTGATGTAATGCCCTTGACATCAGCCTTTTCGATGCCGCAGTGGTAGGCGCCCAAACTGGTCACCGAGCCCGCCGGGAAACCGTTGTAGAGCTGGTCGTCGTAGTAGACGTGAGACAGCGCATCCCACTGGGTGGCCGCCTGCAGCGGCATGATGATCATGTCGTCGTTGAAGCGGAACAGGTTGTCGACGAAGTATGGACCCATCTGCGCCGCGGTCGGATTGCGCTGCCAGCCGGGCCCGTACCGCGCCAGCGTATTGACGTCGCCGCCGTCCACCGTCATGACGTGGATGGGGTTGTGCCGAAATCCGAAGGCGCCCTGTGGGCCTGACGATCCGAAGTCCACGCCGAGCGGGAACACTTTTCCGTGACGGACCAGGCCCGCTGCTTGGGCAACCTTGTCCGGGGTGATGAAATTCAGCGTGCCGAGCTCGTCGTCACTTCCCCACCGTCCCCAGTTGGAGACGTCGCGAGCGATCCGGCGAAAGTCGGTCAGGCTGGCCACGGGGACCGTCCTTCCTCGAGTTCGCGGGCGACTGCGGCGCCAACGTTGCCGCCGTCGACCCAGATGACTTGCCCGGAAATGTAACTGGCTGCACGGCTATTCAGAAACAGCAGAACCGAGGCCTGTTCAGCCGGGCTGGCGACGCGTCCCAGCGGTTTCGGTATGTCGTCCAGAAAGCCTTGCCCATACGCGGTCCGCAGCTGGTCGAGAATCGGCGTCTCGGTGACTCCGGGGCCGGTGCAGTTGATGCGGATATCCCGGGCACCAAGTGCCGTAGCGCTGCGCATGGTGTACAGGATGATCGCTTCCTTGGACAATTGGTACCCACCGCCGGCCAATTTGTCGGTGTGGCTGCGGCACCAGTCGATACCCTCTTGCATCGTCGCGGTATTGAGCAGTGGTGCCACCGCGTGCAGGTGTTCTCGGTACCCGGCCGCTGCGAGCGAGGACACGCTCGCGATGGACGACCCCTCGGGCATCTGGGCAACCAGCGCCTCGGTGACGTGGCGCAGCCCCAAAAAATTGATGGTGACAACGAGCGGCGGGTCGCTGATCCCGGAAGAGACCCCGGCGACATTGAACAGCGCATCGACGGGACCGCCGACGGATGCTACTGCGCGGTCGATGGAGGCCGGATCGGCAAGATCCACCTGGTGGAAGTCGTCGATCGCGAAGGCCGGGCGGCGCTTATCAAGCCCGACGACATGGGAACCGAGTTCGGTGAGCTGTCGCACCACCTGTTCGCCGATGCCCGACGCACACCCGGTCACTACCGCACGGCGGCCGTCGTAGCGCCACAACTCGTCGATCTGCCCCACGGCTCAGTCGGCTTCCGGCATCACTTGCGTTGCTCCTGCTCCTTAGCCCGCCTTGCCGCCTGCACGCGGCCCTCATTGATCTCCGCCATGGCTTCGGGGATCTCGCTGGCGGTGAACTTGTCGCGGCCGGTGGGCAGCCCGCCGAATGCGTAAGTCTCGTCGAATTGCGGTGTAGCCGAGACCGGTCGGCGCGCCTCGACCTTTTCGATGACGGGCTCCAGCCGCTTGGCTTTCTCCGCGACCGCCTTTTCGTCGCGCTCGATGAATTCTGGCAATACCTCTTTGCCCATCAGCTCGATGGACTCCATGGTGCCCTCGTGGCTGCGCGGGTTGAGCAGCAGGATGATTTCGTCGACGCCGCTCTCTTCATAGCCGCGCAGGAATTCCCGCACGGTAGCGGGAGACCCGATTGCCCCGCGTCCAGGGCCGTAGGCCAGCGTCGGGTCCTTCTCGACTTCCTCGAGGTACCGCTTCCACACTCCGGTCCGGCCGGGGACGTGCATCCCGGTCAGGTAGTAATGCATGATTCCGAAGGAGAAGAACCCGCCGCCCTGGCCGAGGCGCTCGAGCGCCTGCTCGTCGGTTTTGGCGACCATCATCGACAGGTCACCGCCGATGGCCAGGATGTTCGGGTTGATCTGCGGCGTGATCGGCGCGCCGTTCTGCTCGAACTCCCGGTAGTAGCCGTTGACCCGCTGGGTGAGCGGACCCGGCCCGGTGTAGGCGAAACTCAATGCGCCGATGCACTTTTGGGCGGCCATCTGTACGCTGGCCGGCCGCGTGCAGGCCACCCAGACAGGTGGGTGTGGTTTTTGCATCGGCTTGGGGATGACGTTGCGGGGCGGCATCTGGATTTGCTCGCCCTTGAAACCCGTGAAGGGCTCCTCGATCATGCAGCGGATCGCCACCTCGAGGGACTCCTCCCACTGCGCGCGCTTGTCGGCGGGATCGACGTCGAATCCGCCGAGTTCGCCGACGGAGGAGCCTTCTCCGGTGCCGAACTCGACCCGCCCGTTGGAAAGCAGGTCGATGGTTGCGATGCGTTCGGCAACCCGGGCGGGGTGATTGACCGCGGGTAGCAGGTGCATGATGCCAAACCCCAGCCGGATGTTCTTGGTTCGCTGGCTGGCAGCGGCCAGGAAGATTTCGGGTGCGGTGGAATGACAGTATTCCTCGAGGAAGTGATGCTCGGTAAGCCAGACGGTCGAGAAGCCCGCCTTGTCCGCGGCCTCTACCTCATCCAGGCAGTCCTGCAACAGGATCCGCTCGTCGTCCGGCGCCCAGGGCCGGGGCAGAGCGAACTCGTAGAACAGTGATATTTTCACATTACCTCCTATGAGAGTTAAGTGCTTGGGTTGCAGCATGTTTGGCTGCGACGAAGCCGAAGGTCATAGCCGGTCCTATGGTCGCCCCGGCCCCGGCGTAGCTGCGCCCCATCACCGGCGCAGCGGTGTTGCCCACCGCGTACAGTCCCAGGACCACGGAGTCGTCGGACCCTAGCACCCGCGCATATTCGTCGGTGCGCAGGCCGCCCGACGTCCCGAGATCGCCCAGCACCATGCGGAATGCGTAGTACGGCGGGTCCCCCAGTGGGTAGAGGTTGGGGTTGGGCAGGGTCGGATCGCCGTAATAGTTGTCGTAGACGCTGTCGCCGCGGTTGAAGTCGTCGTCGTGGCCCTTGCGCGCGAGTTCGTTGAATCGGCTCGCGGTTTCAGACAGTTGGCGCGCCGGAACGCCGATCTTGACCGCCATTTCGTTCCAGCTCATCGCCGCCTTGACCACGCCGGAGTCCAGCCAGGCCGCGGGGACCTTATGCCCGGTGGGAACCGGCACCCCCGGGATCTTCGGTATGGGCAGATGGCCGGCGATGACGTAGCGGTTCCACGACCGGTGATCGGTGATGAGCCAGCAGGGGATATGGGTGACCCCCGATTTCTGGCCGTCGATCATCGCGTGACCGAAGTCCATGTACGGCGCGGCCTCGTTGATGAAACGCTTCCCGTCGCCGTTCACGATGAACTGCGCCGGCATCATCCGCTCGTTGAGCATGAACTGCATGCTCCCGTCCGGCCATTGGATCGCCGGGAACCACCAGGCCTCGTCCAGCAGGTCGGTTGCGGCCCCGACCTTTTGGCCCGCGCGTATTCCGTCGCCCATCGCGGCGGGATTGCCAAAGCTCCAATCCTGGTCCACGACCGGCAAGAGCTCTTTACGCCAGGCAAGGTCGTGGTCGAAGCCGCCGGACGCCAGGATCACCCCGCGGCGGGCGCCGACCCGCAGCGGCTTACCCCCTCTTTCCAGCAGCACACCGGTCACCGATCCGTCGGCGTCGGTGAGCAACTCGGCCATCGGCGCGTCCAGCCACAGTGGGATACCACGCTCCCTCATCGCGAGCCTGAGCCGAGCTGCCAGCGACTGTCCGATCGCCGCCATCCGCTCGCCGAATACCCTGGCCCGGAGCATCCTCGAAATCAACTTGACGAGTACGCCTTTACCGGCCCACGACTGGCGGATCCGGTAGAAGGTCCGAAGTTCCTTGGGACCGAGCCAGATTCCCTTAGGGGCCAGCGCCAAGGGCTTGAGCAGCGTCTGCTCGTCGGGTCCCAACTTTCGCAGGTCGATCGGCGGCACATTGATCGTGCTGCCAAGTTCTGATCCGCCGGGCAATTCGGGGTAGTAATCGGCATAGCCGGGCTTCCAGACGAACTCACACCATCCGGAGAGTCGTTCGAGGAATTCGAGCATCTTCGGCGCCGCTTCCACGTACTGCCGGATCCGTGCCTCACTGACCAGCCCATCGGTGATCTTCAGCAGATACTCGACCACCCCTTCGGGTGCCGGGGCGTAGCCCTCCCGGCGCTGCGCGGGTGCCCCGGGTACCCAGATGCCGCCGCCGGAAAGGGCGGTGGATCCGCCGAAATAGGCCGACTTCTCGACCACCAGCGCGTCCAGCCCAGAAGCCTGGGCGGTCAACGCGGCCGTCATGCCGCCAGCGCCCGACCCGACGATGAGCAGGTCGACTACATGATCGAAGCTGTCCGAAACGGCCGTCATTTCGGCATGGCCGTTCTGATAGCGAAACCGGCGATCAGTTCGGCGGCCGGCTTGTAGTAGCGCTCAATGGTTTCGTAGGGCCCCGCGGTGTGCAGCGCCGCAAATGCCGCAATCCAGGTTCTGATCTCCTGTGCGGAGCTGCCGCCCTCGTGTACAACGAACGAGTTCGACCAGTGATCGATTTCGCCGAGCCGTCCCCCGTCGACGATCTCGAGGAACCGGTGGTCCCACACCGGGTTGAGGGGTTGCAGGTCGCTCTCGCCGGCCGCGAAGCTTCTGGCCGCTTCGATTACCGCCGCCTGCCGGGCTTGCCGTTGCTCAGACGTCATCGGCTGGCCGCGCACGATCCGGTCCAGCACTGGCGGGGGCGCGGTGGCCAGCGTTGGCACTGGGGGACTGTGCGAAAGCCCGCCGGATCCAACGAGCAGGACCCGCTTGTCCAAGCTGGCCAGATACGCACCCACGGCGGCGCCCAGCGCTCGGCAACGATGCAATGGCCCCAGTGGCACCGCGATTGCGTTGATGAATATCGGTATCACCGGGCGCGACGTGGCATCGCCGAAGAGTTTTTCAAGCGGCTGGACGGTGCCGTGATCGATGTCCATGCCGGCTGATACGGCGATGTCAATCCCCGCGTCGAGGACGGCACTGGCGCAGTCGGCAGCCAGCTTCTCCGGAACGTCAAGCGGGCCGGCATGAGTGCCATAGTCGCCAACACCGTTGGCATTCATGCCGATACAGAACGGGGGCATTGTCTTGTAGAAGAAGCCGTTGTAGTGGTCCGGAGAAAAGATCACGACCAATTCGGGGTCGTAGTCTAAGACGAACTGTCGAGCTTTGGCGATTGCGGCGTCGATCTCGTCAAGCAGGTCCTGAGACGGCCCCGGAAGATTCAGGAGCGGGCTGTGCGACATACAGCATAGTGCCAGTGCCACTTTGCAAGTCACCCCCTTTCGGCATGAGTGTGAGTGCGTCAAGGATCGCCGCGCTCAGCTCAGGGGCACGCTGAGCGATGCAGGCACCCGCGATGCAGCGGTCGGGGCGCAGGAACAGTACCGATTCGGAGTGGGTATCGAACCAGGATTTGAGGGCACAGTCGCGATCGCCCACGATCACGACGTCGGGGTCATCGTGTCCGGTCCAGCGCAGCTGGGTCAGCGGCCGCAGCGCAACGAAGCGCGCACCCAACGCTTTCCACCGCGAGAACGCCACGTCGCCGAGGATTTTGCGAGGGTTGTTGTTCCAGCACAGCACGGCGAACCAATCACCGAGCACGTCGTCTAGCAGCACATCCTGCTGGGTGCGGGTGTCGACCCGGGGTTGGATAAATAGGGTGCCCACGGGCGAATCGGCTCGGCGGGGAGCGGAGTGCACCACGGCACCTTGCTCGTATCGCGGCATTGGTTTGAACCGCATCTCGAGCACGTACCGCTTGAGCGACGGGACAATTGACGCCGACCGCACCAGAAGATCTCGTGCGCCTGCCACCCTTCGGCTGGTTGGTGAGATCACCCGCCCGACCGTGGTGGAAAGGTCGATCATGGCCCGCGCGTGCTTGCGGCGCTCGACGTCGTAGGTATCCAGCAGGTTGTCGGCGGCCCGGTCGCTCACCACCGCTGCGAGCTTCCAGCCGAGGTTGGCCGCGTCGCGAATCCCGCTGTTGTAACCCTGGCCCTGCCATACCGGCATCAGGTGTGCGGCGTCTCCGGCCAGCAGCAGCCGTCCCTTACGGAACGCGCTCGCGATCCGCGAGTGGTGGGTGTACACCCGGCGCCGGATCACGTCGACCCGATCGGGATATGGCACCATCCGCCCCAGCATCTGAGTGAGAAACTCGGGGTCCTCCGCGTGCTCGTCGGTCTCGTCGGCGTGAATCATGAACTCAAACCGGCGAATTCCGTGTGCGATGGAGATCGAGGCGTACGGCCGTTCGGGATCGGCACCGACCTCGCTGTTCGGGTGGCCGAGCGGATCGTTGGCGACGTCGACCACCAGCCATCGCGTCGACGATGTCGTCCCGTCGAAAGACACACCCATCATGCGCCGGGTCGTGCTGCGACCGCCGTCGCAGCCGACCAGGTAACGGGCTCGCAGGCTTGGTTGATCGTGGCCGCCACCGAGCTGGACGGTGACCCCATCGGCGCTTTCCCGGCACGCTGTCATCGGGCGTCCCCACCACACGTCGACGTGCTCGAATCGCTGCAGACCAGCCAACAATTCGGCGTCGACGAGCGGTTGGACAAAGCCGTTACGTTTGGGCCACCCGAAACGCGCATCGGGCGGAGCGATTTCGGCCAACACGCGGCGCTTGGCGTCCACGAAACGCAGGATCTGGTTGGGCACCGTATGCGGCAAGATGCGGTCCACCAGGCCGATCGACTGAAACGTCCGCAACGCCTCGTCATCCAGTCCCACCCCACGCGGGTAGTCGATGAGGGTGCCCCGTTCCTCGACCACCACTGTCCGGATTCCCTGCAGGCCAAGGATATTCGCCAAAGTCAGCCCGACCGCCCCGGCACCGACCACCAGGACGTCGGTATCGACTTGGGGGAGGTCGTGCCCGGGGTCAACCATCACCGGCCCAGCAGGAAGTCGAGGTGCAGACGATTGAAGGTCTTGGCGTCCTCGTACTGCGGCCAATGACCGCAGCCGGGCATCACTTCGAAGCGAGCATTGGGGATCATCGACGCGATGCGGCGGCCTTCGGTCACGTCGGCGGTCGGATCGCCACTGGTCCACAGCACCAGGGTCGGCGCGGTGATCGCACCGTATTCCGCGGACCCAAGAAGGTTACGGGCCCTGATCTCGGGGTCCTGTAACGCCATGATGTCGCGCATGGCGGCAACGAAGCCAGGTTGCCGGTAGACACGCTGGCGGCTGGCGACCAGGTCGTCGTAGTCCCTGGACTTGTCCGCCATCAGCCATTTGATCCGCGCTTGCACGGTCTCCCAGGTCGGGTTCTCAGCGGCTGCCATCGACAGGGTGATGATCCGCTGCATCACAACGGGATCGGCCTGCGAACCGCCGGCGGTATTGAGGACCAGCTTGTCGATTACGTCTGGGTGGTCCACGGCGGCGCGGGCCGCCACCCAGCCCCCGAGGGATTCGCCGCTCACACAGGCGCGATCGACACCGATGGTGCGCAGCACGGCCATCAGGTGCTCGACATAGTGGCCGACTTCCAGCGGGTGCCCCGGCTTGTCGGTGTAGCCGTGGCCCAGCATGTCGATCGACCAGGTCCAGAAATGATCGCCGTGGGCCGCCAGATTGCGCACGTAGGCCTCGGCGTGACCGCCGGATCCGTGCAGAAAGACCAGTACCGGCTTGCCGGGACCGCCGGCGCGCAGGTAGCGGGTGCGCACTCCCCCGGCGTCGAGGTAGCCCTGCGAAAACGCGACGCCCTGGAGATCGCTCCATATGCTCTCGAACTCCGCCACGGTTCCTCTCTGGCCCATCGGTCTGGAAAATCGTATTCTCGTCTTTGACGAACGATGCGTGCTAATATCGCACATCGGCGTGCGTTATTAATAGAGCTTTGCTCTCACATGGAGGTCTGTCAAGACTGTGGCGGGTTCAGGGACGGGCTCCCAGACGCTGGCCAGGGGTCTGACCGCGCTGCAGATGGTGGCGGATTCCCCGGGCGGCCTCACCGTGCAACAGCTCGCCGACCAAGTGGGTGTGCATCGCACCATCGCCTATCGATTGCTGTCGACGCTGGCCGAATTCCGGCTGGTGGCCAAGGGACAGGACGGGCGTTATCGGCCGGCCGCCGGTCTGGCCGTGCTCGGTGCGTCATTCGACCGCAACGTGCGCCAGCTCAGTCTGCCGACGCTGCGCGCGCTCGCGGACGAGCTGGGCACTACCGTGTCATTGCTCATCGCGGAGGGCGACCAGCAGGTGGCAGTCGCGGTGATTGTGCCAAGCCATGTGGCCTACCAGCTCTCCTTCCACGAAGGCAGTCGATATCCACTCGACCGCGGTGCCGCCGGGATCGCCCTGCTCGCGAGCATGCCGCCACGTCCGGGGGAACGGGAGTTGGTCGCCCGCGCTCGTGAGCGCGGCTGGGTGACGACGTACGGCGAGATTGAGCCGAACACCTACGGTCTGGCCGTCGCGGTGCACCGCCAAGCGCCCTCCCCGCCCACTTGCATCAACCTCATCTCTCACCGCGAAGACGTCGTGATGCGCGGAAAGGATGCGGTCATCGAAGCCGCAAAGCAGTTGTCCGAGCTACTGAGCTGAAGGGATAACAGTCCATGTCGTTCGACCGTGAAGTCGACGTAGTCGTGCTCGGCAGCGGCGGCGCCGGGCTGACAGCCGCACTGACCGCCACCGTCGCCGGTGCATCCGTGGAGGTCTTCGAAAAGGCTTCGACGGTCGGCGGTACCACCGCGGTGTCGGGCGGGGTGGTCTGGATTCCTGCCCATAACCGTTCTCCGGAAGCGGAATTGAGCGTGGGCGACGCACTGCGATACCTGCGCGCACAGTCTCTCGGCGCGATGGACGATGCGCTGGTTGAGACTTTCGTGCGGACCGGTCCGGCGATGCTCGACTTCGTCGAGGCTCACAGCAACCTGCGTTTCGAGATAGCCACCGGCTTTCCCGACTACCGGCCGGAGTTGCCTGGCGGGCAGCCGGGCGGTGGACGATCGCTCATCCCGGCTCCCTTCGACCTCAATCAACTGGGCGAGTGGGCCACTCGAATTACGGCGTTTCCCGCCGACTGGTCCAACGTCGGTTTCGATGCCGAAACCAGGGCACGCCTGCATGCAGTCGTGAACGAGCAAAACGGCCAGTTGTGTGTCGCCGGTGCCGCACTCATCGCGGGTCTTCTCGGTGGGGTGCTGGAGGCCGGTGCGAGGGTCCACACCCACGCCCGGGCCGAGCAGCTCGTCGCCGACGCCGGGGAGATCACCGGAGTCCGGGTCGCCTTGCCGGGACAAACCATCGAAGTTCGCGCCCGTCACGGAGTCATCCTGGGCACCGGCGGGTTCGAATGGGATCCGCTTCTCACGCAAGCGTTTCTACGCGGCCCAATGCATGGCGCGGTCTCTCCGCCGTATGACACCGGAGACGGGCTGCGCATGGCGATGGCGCACGGCGCAGATCTGGCCAACATGGGGGAAGCCTGGTGGGTGCCGATCGTGCAAATTCCGGGCGACACCATTGAGGGAAAGCCGCGCAGCCGCAGCGTACGTCTGGAACGCACCCGTCCGAGGAGCATCATCGTCAACTCCGCGGGACGGCGGTTCGTCAACGAAGCATCCGACTACAACTCGATGGCTGGCGCTTTCCAGTACCTGGATCCCCGCGGCGGGTATGTCAATGACCGCGGATGGATGGTGTTCGACTCAGTTCACCTGGAGCGGTACGGGTTTCTAGGCATCGCGCCCGGAGAACCGGTTCCCGACTGGTTCTGCGAATCAGCCGATCTGGCCGAATTGGCCGCCAAGACCGGCATCGACGCCGAGGGTTTGACCCGCACCGTCGAGCAGTGGAACCGTCATGTGGCCGCTGGCACCGATCCCGATTTCGGTCGCGGATCGAGCGCATACGACGGCTACTGGGGCGACGACAGCGCGACCACGCTGGCCGCAAAGACTCTCGGCCCGATCGACACCGCCCCGTATTACGCGGTGCCGGTGTGCATCGGCGCGATGGGCACCAAGGGCGGACCGCGCACCGACCACGACGCGCGCGTGCTGCACGTCGGGGGTGAGCCGATACCAGGGCTTTTCGCCGCGGGCAATGCAATGGCCGGTGTGACCGGCCGGGCATACGGCGGTGCGGGCGGAACAATCGGCCCGGCAATGGTTTTCGGCTACCGTGCCGGCCACGCGGCCGCCACCGGAAAGTCGGTGGACCTGCAGTAGCGGGCCCGCCCGGGGCTCCGAGTGTGGGCCCTAG
>Ga0335071_10005240_pt1 | contig 13481 bp, 8 predicted proteins | sample Lox_Sample_15_FD_206724 | JGI IMG/M metagenome (GOLD analysis project Ga0335071, IMG submission 206724) | Soil microbial communities from Loxahatchee National Wildlife Refuge, Florida, United States - Lox_Sample_1.5 | ecosystem: Environmental > Terrestrial > Soil > Wetlands | place: USA: Florida... | reverse complement strand
TGTTCTCCTGGAGGGTCGCGATGCGCGGCCCGACGTCGTGGACGCACTCGCCGACGTAGTGGCCGAGCCCGCCCCGCTCGCCGTGGCCGTCGAGGCCCTTGGCCTTCAGCACGTCCGCGACGTGCTTCTGGACGTCGGCCGCCGTCGCGCCCGGCTTGTAGGCCTCGATGCAGGCCTTCTGGATCGCGAGGACGATTCCGTAGATCTCGCGCTGCTCGGGCGTGAACTTGCCGTCGACCGGCCAGGTCCGGGTGATGTCCATGCAGAGCTGGTCGAGGTCGGCCCCGAAGTCCATCAGGACGAGGTCGCCGGCCTCGGTCTTGCGCGAGTTCCGGTCGTAGTGCATGAGGCAGGAGTTCGGCCCCGAGCCGACGATGGGCGCATACGCCGGCCCCTTCGCCCCGCCTTTGAGGACGACGGCCATGGCCGCGGCTTCGATCTCGTACTCGTAAACCCCGGGCCGGCTGGCCAGCATCGCCTGCTTGACGGCCTCGGCCGACAGGCGCCCGTTGCGCCGCATGACGGCGATCTCCTCGGGCGACTTCAGGTAGCGGAGGGCGTCGATGAGGGGCGCGACGTCCTTGACCTCGAGCGACGGATAGCGCTCCCGGAACTTCTGGAGCCGGTAGTTGTCGAGCGAGATCTGATCGTTGTAGTGGAGGCGGTTGCGCCGGCCGATGAAGAGCGCGACTTCGCTCCGGTCGTCGTCCACGGCGTCGCCGGGCTGGAGCCGGAGCCAGACCGTCGACGCGCCGCGGAGGTTGCGGGCGACGAACTCGTCGAAGTAGGTCACGTCGTAGACGGCCGCCAGGCCGAGCTTGTCCTTGGCCTTCTCGTCGGCCAGGGCGTTCGGCCCCTCGTACATGGCCTCGCGCGGGGTCTTCCGCGGGAGGAAGAGGCTCGCGTCGCCGGTGCGGGCGTTCAGGGCCAGGACGCCGCCCGCGTCCTCGACGCCGGTGAAATAGAAGAAATCGTTGTCCTGGCGGAAGTGGCCGGCCGGCGGGGCCTGGACCGCGCCGAAGAGAATGACGAGGCCGTCCTTGGCTTTCTCGGCGAGGGCCGCCCGGCGACGCGTGAACTCGTCTTTCGTGTAGCCCGTCCGCTGGGCGAACCCGAGTCCCTGGAGGAGGAGGACGCCGGCCGCCAAAACGGCCGCCAGCCTGGCCATTGAACGCTTCTGCATGCTCTTCTCCCTATTTGGAGACACAATACCTATTTCCCTATTTGTCCTGAAAAGAGGACGGATAAATTAGGTAATAGGTATTGTGTCTCCTATTTCTCGATGCGGCGCGCCGAGAGGATCCTGACCGGCGGCTTGAGGGTCTGCCCGTCGGCAGGCTGTTTCTGGATCTTGCGGACGACGTCCATCCCGGCCACGACCCGGCCGAAGGCGGCGAAGCCCTGCCCGTCGGCGTTGCGCTTGCCGCCGAAATCGAGCTCTGGCTGGTCGTTGAGGCAGATGAAGAAGCTCGAAGCGGCCGTGTCGGGCCCGCTCCGGGCCATCGACACGACGCCGTCGAGGTGCTTGATCCCGGTGACGGAGGTCCGCTCGAGCGGGATGGGCGGGAACTCCTTGGCCGCCGGCAGCTGGCCGCCCTGGATGACCTCGATCTTGACCGTGCTCGTCGGCTGGTTGTCGAGCCTGACCGTCCGGTGGAAGACCGAGCCGTCGTAGCGGCCGGCGTCGACGTATCTCAGGAAGTTGGCCGCCGTGACGGGCGCCTTGTCGAGGCAGATCTCGAGCGCGATGTCGCCCAGCTCCGTCGCCAGGAGCACTTTGGGATTCTGGGCGCCGCGCCCGGCCGAAGCCGTCCAGGCCGCCAAGGCGACGAGCCCCGCGGCCTTCCAGATTCTCTTCATGGAACACCTCTCTTTAGACGGCCGGCCGGCGCCGCCGCTTCCCGGGCGCGACGTCCGCGCCGAACGGCCGGCCCCGCTGCGCGCTCACCCGCCTATATAACACACGCCCCCCGCGTGTTCAACGACGCCGGCCGGGGCGGCCGGCTCGCGCCGCTGGCTCCGCTCCCCCAGGTTGACACGCCCCGCTTTAATCACTATTGTGAACGACATGCAAGAGGGACGATCTTCCCGAAAGCGCCGGATCGCGAAGACCTGGGCCCTGGGCCCGCTCGCGGTTGCGGTCCTTTTCATCGGGGAAGCGGGAGGGACGGTGAACGACTTGAGCCGATTGCTCCCCAAAGAGGCGGAGGGCTGGAAAGCGTCGGGCGCCGATGCCGTTTATAATCGCCAGACGATCTTCGATTACCTGGACGGGGGGGCCGAGGTCTATCTGGCCTTCGATTTCCGCGAGCTCCTCGTCCGCAAATTCCGGAACCGCGCCGGCGCGGAAATCGCGCTCGACATCTACGACATGGGCTCACCGGCCGAGGCGTTCGGCGCCTTCTCCTGCGACCGGCAGGACCCCGAAGCGGGCGTCGGCCAGGCTTCCGAGTACGGCCCGGGCCTGTTGCGGCTCTGGCAGGGCCGCTATTTCGTCTCCCTGACCGCCGCGGGCGGCGAATCCGAAGCCGAGCCCGCCCTGCGCGCCCTGGCGAAGGCGGCGGCATCCGCCCTCGGGCCGCCGGGCGAGCTTCCCCTCCTCCTGCAAGCCCTTCCCCCAGCCGGCTTGAAAAAGGACCGGAGCTGCTACTTCCACAGCCTCGTCAACTTGAACAACCGCTTCTTCGTCGCCGCCGAGAATATCCTCGGGCTCGGCGCCGGGACGGACGGCGTCCTGGCCGAATACGATCTCGGGGGCGGCGAGCCGGCCCGCCTGCTCCTCATCCGCTATCCGGACGAAAAGGCGGCCGCGGCCGCCGAACGGTCGTTCGCCGGCCGCCCGGGAGACGCGCCGGCCGCCGCTTCCCTTCGCCGGGGCGATCTCCTGATCACCGTCTTCGGGGCGCCGACCAAGGACGCGGCCGCCCGGTTGATGTCGGCCGTCGGCCAACCCCGAAAATGAGGTCCGCATGAAAACCTCCCTGACCCGCCGTGACTTCCTCCGCGGAACGGCCGCGGCCGCGCTGGGAGCGGCCGCCGGGCTGCCGCACGTCGCCTCCTCCCGGACGCAAGCGCCGGCTCCCGCCTCCGCCCCGGCCAAGACGCGCGTCGTGCTCGTCCGGAGCTCGGAAGCCATCGACGCCGAATCCCGGTTCAACGCGAAGGTCATCCAAGAGATGCTGGACCAGGCGGTGACGGCGCTCCTCGACGCCTCCGATCCGGTCTCCGCGTTCCGGCAGCTGGTCAAGCCGGAGGACGTCGTAGGCGTCAAGAGCAACGTCTGGTCCTACCTTCCCACCCCGCCCGAGCTCGAGCAGGCGATCGTCCGGCGCCTGCGGGACGCCGGCGTCAAGGAGGACGCGATCGCCGTCGACGACCACACCGTCCGGACGAACCCGGTCTTCGTCAAATCCACGGCCCTGGTCAACGTCCGGCCGCTGCGGACGCACTACCTGGCCGGGATGTCGGGCTGCATCAAGAACTACATCATGTTCGACGTCTCCCAGCCCGACCACCATCCGGACAGCTGCGCGGACCTCGGCAGCCTGTTCCTCCTGCCCCAGGTCAAGGGCAAGACGCGGCTCAACGTCCTCAGCGTCCTGACGCCCCAGTACTACGGCCGCGGGCCGCACAACTTCAACCGCCGCTACGTCTGGAACTACGGCGGGCTGATCGTCGGCCGCGACCCGGTGGCGGTCGATTCGATCGGCCTCAGGCTCCTGATGGCCAAGCGCCGCAAGGAGCTCGGTCCCGCCCAGAAGATCCCGCCCGTGCCGAAGCACATCCAGATCGCCGACACGAAATACGGCATCGGCACGAGCGATCCCGCCCGGATCGAGCTCGTCAAGCTCGGCTGGACCGACGGGCTCCTGATCTGAGCGGAGGGAAAGGACACGCCCATGGAAGCCGCCCGCCCGGCCCGGATCTTCGCCCCCGCCTTCGTCGCCCTCCTGATCGCGTCCTCGGGCGCCGGCGCGGCCCGTCCGGCCGGCGTAAGGGACCCGGGCGAGGCCGGGGCGCTAGCCTATGCCGGATCCGCCCTTTGGACGAAGGCCCAGGACATCTGCGTCCGGGGCCCGCTCGCCTACGCCGCCTTCCAGAACGGGCTGGCCATCCTCGACCTCTCCGTGCCGGAGAAGCCCGCGCTCCTATCTCGCCTGTTCGTCGGCGGCGGGTTCGCCGTCGCGGAAAGGAGGGGGATCGTCTTCCTCGCCGCGGGAAACCGGGGACTGGCCGTCATCGACGCGTCCGACCCGAAAGCCCCCGTCCTCAAGGCACGGCTGGAAACCGGCGGAGAAGCGCGGGGCATCGCACTCCAAGGGAGCTACGTCCTCGTGGCCAACGGCCCGGCGGGGCTCTTCGTGGCCGACGCGCGCGATCCGGCGGCCCCGCGGAGCGTCGCGACCCTGTCGACCCCCGGCGAAGCGCAGGGGCTCGCCCTCCAAGGCGACCGCCTCCTCCTCGCGGCGGGAAGCGCCGGCCTCCAGGTCCTGGACGTCGCCGACCCCTCCAAGCCGAAGGCGGCCGGAGCCCTCGCCCTCGACGGCACGGCGGAGAGCGTCGCAGCCGCCGGGGACATGGCCTATGTCGCCGACGGCGCCTCCGGCCTCAAGGCCGTCGACGTCTCGCGCCCCGCGGCGCCCCGCCTCGCCGCGTCGTTCGCCTCCTCGGGCTACGCCCGGACCGTCGCCGCCGCCGGACGCCTCCTCTGCGCGGGGAGCCTCTACGACGGCGGCTACCAGCTCTTCGACATCTCCGCGCCCGCCGCGCCGGTCCTCCTCTCCACGAACAAGTACACCATGTACAACGAGAGCTGGAACGTGGCCCTGGCGGGGACGACGGCCTTCGTCGTGGACTATTTCTCCGGGATCTTCCGCGTGGACGTCGCCGACCCCAAGCACCCGCGGCCCGCGGGCGCCTTCGTCACGCCGAGCTCGATCGTCGCGGCCGCCGTCAAGGGCGGGACCGCGTTCGCGGTCGGCGAGCTGTCCGGGCTGCAGGCCGTCGACGTCCGCGATCCGGGGGGGCCGCGCGAGATCGCCGCGACCGAGCCGTTTCGGGGCGTCCAGGGGCTGGCCGTCGACGGCGATTTCGCCTACGTGACCGACCGCTGGTCGGTCCGGATCTTCGACATCCATGACCCCGGCAAGCCTCGGCCGATCAAAGCCCTGGAGACGCCCGGCGGCGTGCCGCGGACGATCGTCGTCCGCGGCAGCCGGGCCTACCTGACCGCCGACCTGGCGGGACTGCATATTCTCGACGTCTCCGATCCGCGCGCTCCGCGCGTCCTCGGCGGCTACAAGATGGCCGGCTTCGCCTACGGGCTCGCGGTCGAGGGAGATTACGCCTATCTCGCCCACAGCGACGCGGGGCTCCAGATCCTGGACGTCCGCGATCCGGCGAAGCCCGTCCTCGTCGGCGCGCTGAAGCTCCCGGGCGAGCCGTACGGCGTTGCCGTCAAGGGCACGATCGCCTACGTGGCGTCCGGGCCGGCGGGCTTGCACATCGTGGATATCGCCCGCCGCGAAGCGCCGCGGCTCGTGGCCACGGCTCCGGTCGACGATTTCGCCAGCGCCGTCGCCCTCGTCGAGGAATGGGCTTTCGTGGCCGACGGGACAGCCGGCGTCAAGAAGATCGACGTCCGCCGCCCGGGCGCTCCGAAGCTCGCGGCTGCCTACGACACGCCCGGAGAGGCCGTGGGCGTCGTCCTCCTGGGCGGCGCGCTCCTCGTCCCGGATTCGAACTCGCTCATCATCTTGAAATAGATCCTCGGATCAGGAGGTTGACCATGAACGTTCGGCGTGCTCGCATTCTTTCGACCGGCGCGCTCCTCGCCGCCGGCCTGGCTCTTACCGTGCTGGCGGCCGCGCATTGCTCCGCGCCGGCCGCGTCCGGATCGAAGCTCCGCTTCTCCATCGGCCTGCCGGCCGCGGGAGCGGCCGGTCCGATCGACGGCCGGGTGCTCCTCCTCGTCTCCAAGAACGGCCAAGGCGAGCCGCGCTTCCAGATCACGGACAACGAGAAGACGCAGCTCATCTTCGGAGTCGACGTCGAGGGGCTCGGGCCGGGCCAATCGGCCGTCGTCGACGCCGCGGCGTTCGGCTACCCGCTCCGGAGCATCGCCGACATCCCGGCCGGGACCTATTACGTCCAGGGGCTCCTCAACGTCTACGAGACCTTCCACCGCTCCGACGGCCGCACCGTCAAGCTCCCGCCGGACCGGGGCGAGGGCCAGCACTGGAACACCAAGCCGGGCAACCTCTATTCCGCGCCGCTCAAGATCGATCTCGATCCGAAGACGGCCGGGACGATCTCTCTCACGCTGGACAAGGTCATTCCGCCGCTGCCCAAACCGCAGGACACGAAATACATCAAGCACGAGAAGATCCAGAGCAAGCTCCTGTCCGACTTCTGGGGGCGGCCGATGGAGATCGGGGCGTGCGTCCTCCTCCCCGAGGGCTTCGACAGCCATCCCCAGGCGCGCTATCCGCTGATCGTCTACCACGGCCACTTCCCGGCCACGTTCGAGGGGTTCCGGACCGAGCCGCCCGATCCCAACCTGAAGCCCGACTACAGCGAGCGGTTCCACCTGGCCGGCTACAACCGGATCCAGGAGGAATACGCCTACCAGTTCTACAAGGACTGGACCGGGCCGAAATTCCCCCGCGTCATCCTGATCGAGATCCAACACGCCAATCCCTACTACGACGATTCCTACGCCGTGAACTCGGCCAACCTCGGCCCCTACGGCGACGCCATCGTCAAGGAGCTCATCCCCTACGTCGAGAAGAAATACCGCGGCCTCGGCCAGGGCTGGGCGCGCTTCCTCTACGGCGGATCGACGGGCGGATGGGAATCGCTTGCGGCCCAGGTCTTCTACCCGGACGACTTCAACGGCTGTTACGCGGCCTGCCCCGACCCGATCGACTTCCGGGCCTACACCATCGTCAACATCTACGACCACAAGAACGCGTATTACCAGGACGCGGACTGGAAGAAGACGCCGCGGCCGGGCCTGCGCAACTACCTCGGCGAGGTGGCCACGACCTTGGAGCAGGTGAACCACCGCGAGCTGGCGATCGCCACGCACGGCCGCTCGGGCGAGCAGTGGGACATCTGGCAGGCGGTCTTCGGGCCCGTGGGTGACGACGGCTATCCCAAGCCGATCTGGGACAAGGTGACGGGCGTCATCGATCCGGCCGTGGCCCAGTACTGGAAGGAGCACTTCGACCTCGGCTCCATCCTCCAGCGCGACTGGAAGACGCTCGGGCCCAAGCTCCAGGGCAAGATCCACATCTACGTGGGGGACATGGACAACTACTACCTCAACAACGCCGTCTACCTGATGGAGTCGTTCCTGGAGAGCACGAAGGACCCGTACTACGCGGGCGAGGTGAAGTACGGCGACCGGGCCGAGCACTGCTGGAACGGCGACCCGACGCGGACGAACGCCCTCTCGCGCCTCCGGTACCACCAGATGTACATCCCGCGCTCGGTCGAGCGGATGCAGAAGACCGCCCCGCTCGGCGCCGATTTGACCAGCTGGCGGTATTAATTTTGGGGTATTAATTGGTGACAGTAACCTGATTTCCTAATTAATTATCCGAATCTAATAGGTGACGGTAACCTGATTTCCGAATTTCCGCGCCGCCGGAAGAAAAGAATTCGGAAATCAGGTTACTGTCACGGATTTAAATTCATAGCGGGTAGACGCTGAGGGTCATCCCCGCGACGGCCTTGGCCTCGCCCCGGTAGATCTTCCAGTAGCGGTCCTTCGCCTCGGCCAGCGCCGCGTAGAGCGGATGGGCCGCGTCGGGCGCGTGGTCCGCCGCGATCCGGTTGTCGCCGTCCACGAGGACGAGCCTCGCGCAGCGGTTCAGGATGCCGGCCGTCCCCACGCTGCAGACCGCCACCAGGGACTTGTCGTACGTCCGTTCCAGCAGCTCGCCGTAGGGCATGTGGCGCTCCTCGACGGCGACGCCCATGTCGCGCAGGAGGGCCGCGATCCCCCCGATCGTGACCGAGGGCAGGATGAGCTCGTGCTCGGGGATCTTGACCACGGTCCCGTCTCGCAGGGCGAACAGGCAGCAGGAGGAATCCCATTCGGAGACGTTCCGCTCGGCGAGCGGCTTCTGGAGCTGGTCGTCCAGGAACAGGGCGGCCGCGGCCTCGGGGACCACGGTCTTCGCCGCCTCGACCGCCTTGACGCTCATCAGGTAGTTGACGCCGAGCTTGAGGCAGCCGGTCCGGTTGACGCCCACGGCCCGCACCAAGTTCGGGACGACGACGCCGCTGAACGGCTCGCCGAGGTAACGGTCGTAGCGGCTGACGCTCGCCCGGATCGAGGGCTTTGCCGGGAACGTGACCCCGATCGACTGCTCCTCGTCGACGGTGAACGGCCTGAAATAGCCCTGGGCGCCGATCTCGGCCATCTTGGCGAAGAACGGACGCAGGGCCGGCGCCCGGAAATAGCGGTCGATGAACAGGCGTTCGAGCTCTTCGACCGACGGGACGAGCGCGGCCTGGTCCCGGCCGAGGTTGAAGGCGATGCCGTTCCGGAGGCGCTCGAGGTTCCGTTGCCAGTTCAGGAAGACGGCTTCCAGCCCGCCGCCCCCCGTCCTCCGGCAGAAGAACCGGATCCCTTCGAAGGCGAGGAAGAGGGCGTAGTGGATCGAGCGCGAGACGGCGTAGACCTTGGCGTCGCCCTCCAGCAGCTCGAAATCCTTGCCCGGGAGGCCGTAGCGCATCTGCCGGTCGGCCCAGATGATCCCTTCGAACTTGGCCATGTGCGTCCCTCCTTCACTCCTTGTCCGGCGCCGCGGCGCCGAGCGCCTTCAGCGCGGCCTCGGCCCGCCGCCGGAGCATGTCCCAGGGCGAGGGCGTGCCGGCCGCGGCCTTCAGGAAGCCGGCGGCCGCCGCGTCCCCGCTCTTGCCGATCGCGGCCAGCGCCTCGGATTGGGCCGCGTAGCTGTCGTCCTTGGCGAAGCGCTCTTCGAGAAAAGGAACGAGCCGGCGGTCCCGGAGATCGCCCAGCAGCCGGACCGCCGCCGCCCTCACCTTGGAGCTGGGGTCGAGGCAAGCGTCCTTCAATAGGGACAATCGAGCGGCGGCCCCGTTGGCGGCCGCGGATCCCGCCCCGCCTTTGGCCAGGCTCTCGAGGGCCGCCTTCCGGACGGCCCAGAACGGATCGGCTTTCGCCCTCTCGACGAGCGCCGCCGCGACGCCCGGCTCCGCGAGCCGACCGCCTAAGTCGCCCGCGGCTTCGAGGCGGCCGACCGCGTCGTCGGCCTTGAGCTTGAACAGCAGCTCATCCAGCGACCGGGCGACCTTGGCCTCCATCAGAAGCCAGTGGCCCTTGTCGAACTCGAGGAGGAGCGGCTTGCGGGACGCAGGGAAGGCGAACGACTGATCCCGCTTCTCGATCCAGACTCTCTCGGCCGCCGCCCGGCCGTCCGGCAGGATGAAGCCGATGACGACCGGCGTCCGGTAGGCGTCCACGGTCTTGACCGGGTCCTGCGTCTGGACGACGCGCACGGTCGCCGTCGCCGCGGCCTCGTCCCACGCCCAGCTCACCTCGAAGACGGGGTGGCCGGCCCGGTAGATCCACTGGTCGAAGAACCAGTCCAGGTTCTGGCCGGTCGCGTCCTTGATCGTCCTCATCAGGTCGCGTGTGTCCGCGTTCCCGTAGGCGAACGTCGTCAGGTAGCGGTTGAGCGCCCAAAAGAACGGCCCGTCCCCCATTACGAAGCGGAGCATATGGAGGATCGCGGCCCCCTTGGGGTAGGAATGCCCGTCCATGACGTCCCAGGGGTTGTTCCAGCGGTTGAAGACGACCGGCCGCATGTAGCGCGTATGGGCCTCGCGCAAGTATTCGTTCTTCTTGTCGAGGAGGTTGAGGGCGCTCTCGTCCTCGCCGAGATCGAATCGCGTCCACAGGTATTCGGAATACGTGGCGAAGCTCTCGCTCAGCCAGACGTCGGCCCAGTCGCGCTCGGTGACGAGATCGCCCCACCACTGGTGGGCCAGCTCGTGGGCGACGAGGCCGTCGCTCGGATAATCCTTGTCCGCCCGCTCGTCGTGGAGCGTGCTCCGCCCGAGCATGGTGGCCGACGTGGCCTCCATCCCGCCGCCGTAGCCGGCGTAGCAGATCTGGTCGTATTTCGCCCAGGGATAGTCGACGCCGAACGTCTTGTCGTAGAAATCGATCATCCGGGGCGTCTTGCGGAAGGAGACGCGCGCCTCGGGCACGTCTTTTCGGGCGACCCAATAATCCACGGGCAGGCCGCCCAGACGGTCGCGGACGATCTCGAACGGGCCGACGGCCATCATGATGTTGTAGGTAGGGAGCGGCTTGTCCTGCGACCAGTGGAACGTCCGCGTCCCGGCCGCCTTGTCCTCCGTCACCTCCACGAGCCGGCCGTTCGACAGGACGCTGTCGGCGGCGGGCACGGTGGCGATGAGCTCGTCCGTCGCCTTGTCGTCCGGCTCGTCGTAGCACGGGATCCAGCGCCGCGCGTCCTCGGGCCAGTTGTAGGTGTTGATTTGGGCGGGATAGTCGGCGGTCCCCGCCAGGAATTTCACGCCCGCCTTCGGATCGCGGACCGTATAGGCGACGGTGAACGTCGTCGTCTCGCCGTAGGCCAGTACCCGCGCGGGCAAGACGACGAGCTCCGCCGGCGTCCGCTCGAACTTCAGGGGCGCGCCCGCGGCGTCCGTCACGGCGGTCACGTCCAGATCGACGGCGTCGAGGACGAGGCGCGCCAGGTCGTCGCGGAGCGACGCGAGCGTGACGGTATTCCGGCCGTAGACCGTCTTGCGCGGCACGTCGAACGAGAAAGCGAGCTTGTAGTGAAGAGCGTCGTAGTCCCGGCTCCGCTCGAAGTGCTCGGGCCGCTTGAAGATGTCGGGCGCGGGCGATTGCGCCGCGGCGAAAAGGGCGACAACCAGCAAGAAAACGACGAGGCAATGGGCAGGCTTGGTCATTATGCTGTCAAGCTTGTGCGATCCGACAATACGTCCTGCGGGTCCTGTCGCCGACCAACCCCAGCTGTCATTGCGAGGAGCGCCATGCCGCAAAGCGGCACGGGGGCGACGAAGCAACCCCCTCTGGGCCAAAGAGGAGATTGCTTCGCTCCCTCGGGTCGCTCGCAATGACGAGGGTTTCATTCGCTTCGGCCGCTGGGGCGCCCCGGTCGGCGCCACCCGCGGGACTCCACCGACCCTTCTTTATCCGGTGGGGCGGGTTGGCGACAGGACCCGTCGATCTCGTCTCGCCCCCTATCAGATCCCTCCGCGGAGCATGTACCAGAACTTGGCCGCCAGCTCCTGGTACTTGTTCAGGACCGCCCGGGCGAAATCCCCGGTGTACTGGGTCAGGTATTCGGCCGGCTTGATGGGTTCCTTGTCGGGCGTCTTGCTGGCCAGCAGCTCCTGGTAGCGCTTCTCGACGATCGGAAGCTCGGACAGGCCCTTCTCCTCGAACTGACGGATCGTGTCCTCCATCATCTTCTCGGCCTGGCCCCACCGGACGAGAGCCAGCCGGTTGGCCTGGCGGAACGTCCACGTGGCCGAATCCGTCCGGAAGCGGTGCTGGCCGTCGATCTCGAAGCCCGCGGGCAGCTCCGTCGCGCCGGCGAAGATCGGGAAGCGGGCGCTCAGGCCCGGGTTGTCGAGGGTGAACCAGCAAAGCGTCCCGACCGCGGGCGGCAGCCAGCCGCGGCACTGGAGGACCGTGGCGTAGGCGCAGCCGTTGATGGCGATCGTCCGGGTCGAGGCGACCGTGCCCGGCTTGAGGGCGTTGGCCAGCTGGGCCAGGTCGCCCGACATCCAGGGATTGGCCAGCGGGCTGCGCGTCATCTCCGGCGCGGCCGCGGGCGCGGCGGTCTCGGGCTTGGCCGGAGGCTGGGCCTGGGCGGGCGGCTTGGCGCCCGGGGGAACAGCGCCGGGAGGCATCGCCCCGCCGGGCATGGGGCCCCGGCCGCCGAACTGCGGCCGCTTCGGGATCAGGAGATTCTTGCCCTGGTCGAACTCGGTGCCGACGTAGGCTTCGCGATAGAGGCGGAACATGTCGCGAACCGAGACCTTCTTCTCGGGCTTGACCGAGAACGGCAGCTCGGGCAGGTCCTGGGTCAGCTTGAGCGAAGGGGCCAGGGTGCTGAGGACGTAGAACTCGCGGATGGAATACGGTTTGCGCGAGCCGCCGTAGGCCTTCCACCACTTGAACGGCTCGCCGGAGTCGGGCTTCCACCAGCCCATGTCCTGGGCGACCTTGAAGACGTTCTCCGAGGCCATGTAATGGTCGGGGTCCTTGAGGTTGATCTCGCTGATGCGGGGGATGTTGGCCGAGATGCCGACCTGGTCGTCGGGGATCCGGACCGCGGCCCAGACGCCGCCTTTCTGGAGCGGGCCCTCGCCCATGAACTCGCAGTGCCAGACCTCCTTGGCGTCGGCGATGGTGATGCACTCGCCGCTGTCGCCGTAGCCGTACTGCTTGATGAGCTCGCCGGCGAGCTTGATCGCCTCGCGGGCCGTCTTGCAGCGCTCGAGGACGATCCGCTCGATCTCCTCGATCATGAACATGCCTTCCTGGTTGTAAAGCTCGCGGCGGCCGCCGATGGTCGTCTCGCCGATGGCCAGGCCCGCCTCGTTCATGAACGGATAGGCGGAGTTGACGTACTGGTAGGTCTCCTCGACCTGCGGGATCTCCCCGGTCTGGAGGATCCCCCGGACGTCGTTCGGGCCCTCGGTGTGCATCTTGCCGGAGTAGATCTTGTTCTTGGAGCCGGCGGGGAACTTGGCGTGCGGGACGATGGTCAGCCAGTTCCGGTAGTTGCCGTCGCAGGTGTGGGCGGTCATGACCGAGCCGTCCTCGGAAGCGAGGCGGCCGACCTGGATGCTCGTGCAGCCGTCGGGGACGTCCGTCCAGACATAGGGCCTGGCGGAGACCGCCGGCTTCGCGGCCGAGGCCGAGATCGAGAACAGGCCGGCCACGAGGACCAGGACGGACAGGAGAACGAGGCGCCGGAGCGCGTTCGGGCGGGATGGATGGGCCATGGGTTGTTTCCTCCTCTAGAAGCCCTCATTATTGTTGAGGCGCGCCGCGCCTGTCAATCGAATTTCGGCCCTGGGGACGCACGTCCTCTCCCCGACCGCCGCCCCTTGCCCGCCGCCGCCTCCGCGGCTATGATGGGCGTGCCGCAGCTGCGGCCCCGGGAAGGAGGAACCGTCCATGAAGCGCATCGCGATCATCGGCGCGGGCCTCGGCGGCCTGACCGCCGGCAACCTGCTCGCCAGGAAAGGCCACGCGGTCACGATCTTCGAGACCTACAAGCGGCCGGGCGGCTACACCGCCGGCTTCCGGAAGAAGGGATTCTATTTCGAGAGCGGGACGCTGGCCTACGAAAGCTCGGGGATCATGGACAAGCTCCTGGAGGACGCCGGCGTGGCCGACAAGGTCCGCCGCGTCCGGAAGCGCGACCGCT
>Ga0335071_10005239_pt1 | contig 13481 bp, 11 predicted proteins | sample Lox_Sample_15_FD_206724 | JGI IMG/M metagenome (GOLD analysis project Ga0335071, IMG submission 206724) | Soil microbial communities from Loxahatchee National Wildlife Refuge, Florida, United States - Lox_Sample_1.5 | ecosystem: Environmental > Terrestrial > Soil > Wetlands | place: USA... | reverse complement strand
CACGCCCGAGGGATCGGCAGGCTTGACCCCCATGACCCCGAGGACACCCCGGGAGCTCCGGACCGGGATATAGCGGAGCCGGGACCCGGGCAGGGTATCGGTGTCATAGCCGGCCACCGCCCGGTGGGTGTACGCCCAGGTCGCGACCGCCACCTCGTTTGCGTCGAGGACGAGGCCGAGGCTCGCCGCGTGCACCCCGAGCGTCTCCCCCTCGGGGAGGAGAAAGACGCTCTTCCACTGGAATATCTCCTCGATGTGCCCTGAGACAGCCTGGACGATGGAATCGACGTCCATCGCGGTCGCGAGGTCCTGGGCGAGTGCATAGAGGGTCCCCGTCTCCTGGTCCCGGGACTCGGCGGCGATGGCATGGTCGCGGACCCGGGCGACGAGCAGGCTGACCACCGTCCCCACGGTGATCAGGCCCGCGAAGGTGATCAGGTACTCGGTGTCGCTCACCCGGAAGCTGAATGTCGGCGAGACAAAGAAGAAGTCAAAGGCAAGGGTCCCGAGGACGGCGGTGAGGATGGCCGGCCGGAGGCCCCACCGGTATGCCGATATCACCACCGCGAGCAGGTAGAGCATGATCAGGTTTGTCGGCGAGATGAGGGACCTGATGAGCAGGCCTGCCACGGTCATGAGGATGACGAGGCCGATGCTGTCCAGGTAGCTCCGCGGGGGGGTGACCGGGAGGAGGTCCTCCAGCCCCGCGGGTTCCCCGGGTGCCCCCTCGCCGCTGCTGCTGATGACATAGACGTCGATGTTCCCGCTGTGGTGGATGAGCTGGTCCACGACGGAACCGAATATGAATTCCTGCCACCGGGGCCGGAGGGTCTTCCCGATCAGGATCCGGGTGATGTTGTGCCTCCTCGCATAGTCGATGGCGGTATCGGCGACCGAGAGCCCGAAGACCGTTGCCGTCGCCCCGCCGAGCTTCTCGGCGAGCTGGAGGGACCGCCAGGCCTGCTCCTTGGACTTCGCGAGGAGCCGGTGGTGGGAGGGGGTCTCGACATAGAGGGCAGTCCACCGGGCGTTCATCCGGTCCGCCTGCCGCCGGGCGATCCGGACGAGTCGCTCCGAGAGGGGACTCGGGCCGACGCAGACAAGGAGGCTCTCCACCGCTGCCCAGGGCCCGGGGATCGCGTGGGTCTGCATGTATGCAAGCATCTGCTCGTCGATACGTTCCGCGGCGCGCCTGAGGGTGAGCTCCCGGAGCGCGTAGAGGTTCCCTTCCCTGAAGAACCGCTCGATGGCGCCCGCGACGAGCTCGGGGACGTACACCTTTCCCTCCCTGAGCCGCTGGAGGAGCTCGGGGGGCGGGAGATCGACCACCTCGATCTCGGCCGCCTCATCGATGACCCGGTCGGGGATGGTCTCCTTCACGGCGACCCCGGTGATCTGCGCCACGATGTCGTTCAGGCTCTCGAGGTGCTGGATGTTCAGGGTCGTGTAGACGTCGATACCGGCATCCAGGAGCTCCTCGACGTCCTGGTACCGTTTCGGGTGCCTCGACCCGGGGGCATTCGTGTGGGCAAGCTCGTCCACGAGGACGAGACGGGGTGCCGCGGCAAGCACCGCGTCGAGGTCCAGCTCCGGGAGGTTCACCCCGCGGTACCCGACAATTCTCCGCGGGAAGGCGGCGAGGCCGGCAAGAAGGTTCTCTGTCTCCGGCCTCCCATGGGTCTCGACGTACCCGATCCTGACGTCAACCCCCTCACCCTTGCGGGTGTGGGCGGACTTGAGCATCTCGTAGGTCTTGCCGACGCCGGCCGCGTACCCGAGGAAGATCTTCAGCCTCCCGCGGTGCTTCTGCCGTTCCTCCTCCTTCACCCGGGCGAGGAGGAGGTCGGGGTCGGGCCGGTGATCCGGGTCGAATGTCATGGGCACTCTCACGCTCCCAGCAGCACGAGCAGGATGTCGATGAGCTTTATTCCGATGAACGGGGCGATAATCCCGCCGATCCCGTAGACGAGGATGTGGTTTCTGAGCGCCTCCTCGGCGGACAGGGGCCGGTACTTCACTCCCCTGAGGGCGATGGGGATGAGGAGGACGATAATGATGGCATTGAAGATCACCGCCGAGAGGACGGCGTTCCGGAGGCCCATGATGTTGAGGGCTTCGAGGGCGGGGTAGGTGGAAACGAAGGCGGCGGGGATGATGGCGAAGTACTTCGCGATGTCGTTTGCGATGGAGAAGGTGGTGAGGGCACCCCGGGTCATGAGGAGCTGCTTCCCGATCTCCACGATATCGATGAGCTTCGTGGGGTTGCTGTCGAGGTCGATCATGTTCGCCGCCTCGCGGGCGGGCTGGGTACCGGTGTTCATGGCGACCGCAACGTCTGCCTGGGCGAGGGCGGGGGCGTCGTTCGTCCCGTCACCCGTCATCGCGACCATCCTCCCGCCCGCCTGGTACTCACGTATCAGGGCGAGCTTCCCCTCGGGAGTCGCCTGGGCGAGGAAATCGTCGACCCCTGCCTCGGCGGCGATGGTCGCCGCCGTGAGCCGGTTATCCCCCGTGATCATCACGGTCCGGATCCCCATCCTCCGGAGCTGGGCGAACCGCTCCCTGATCCCGCCTTTCACGATGTCCTTCAGGTGGATCACCCCGAGGGCCTTCCCGTCCCGCGAGACCACGAGGGGCGTCCCCCCGGCCCCCGCGATGGCATCCACCCGCGCACGGAGCTCGTCGGACACTGGGTTGCCCGCCGCCGAGACCTGCGCGAACATCACGTCGGGAGCTCCCTTCCGGATCCGGGTCTCTCCCTGGTCGACCCCGCTCATCCGGGTATGGCTCGAGAAGGGGATGAACTGCATCCCGGGTAAGGACTCCGAGGCCCCCACCGGCCTCCCGCGGAGCCCGTACTTCTCCTTCACGAGGACGACGATGCTCCGCCCCTCGGGGGTCTCGTCGGCGAGCGAGGCAAGCTGGGAGACCTCTGCGAGCTCCATGGTGTCGGTGCCGTCGACCGGGACCAGGTCGACCGCCTGCCGGTTCCCGAGGGTGATGGTTCCGGTCTTATCGAGGAGGAGGACGTCCACGTCCCCCGCCGCCTCGATGGCCCGCCCCGAGGTCGTGATGACGTTCCGCCGGATGAGCCGGTCCATGCCGGCAATCCCGATGGCAGAGAGGAGCCCCCCGATGGTCGTCGGCATGAGGCAGACGAGGAGGGCGACGAGCACGGTGATGGTGACCGGCGTTCCGGCCCCTGCTGCATGCACGCTGTACACCGAGAAGGCCCACAGCGACCCGCAAACCACGAGGAACACGGCCGTGAGCCCGAGGAGGAGGATGTTGAGCGCGATCTCGTTCGGGGTCTTCTGCCTCTTTGCGCCCTCGACGAGGCCGATCATGTGGTCAAGGAACCCCTCGCCCGGGTTCGCGCTCACCCGTACGATGAGCCAGTCCGAGAGGAGGGTCGTCCCGCCGGTCACCGCGCTCCGCTCCCCGCCCGACTCCCGGATCACGGGGGCGCTTTCCCCCGTGATTGCGCTCTCGTTCACCGAGGCGATCCCCTCGATGATCTCGCCGTCGACCGGGATGGTGTCGCCCGCCCTGACATAGAAGACATCGCCCTTCCGGAGGTCCGGGGAGGAGAGGAGGACGAGGTCCGACGGGGCCGGCTCTTTGCCCGGCTCGATCCGGCAGTCAGAGACGAGCCGCTTCGCGAGGGTCTCCTTCCGCATCCTCCGCAGGGCATCAGCCTGCGCCTTTCCCCTGCCCTCGGCGAGGGCCTCGGCGAAGTTCGCGAAGAGGACCGTGAACCAGAGCCATGCCGAGATTGCCCCGATGAAGGCCGCCGGCGCCTCCCCGTGCCCCGCGAGGGCCTGCACCCAGAGTACCGTGGTGAGCACGCTCCCGATCTCCACGACGAACATAACGACGTTCCGGCACAGGGTCCGGGGATCGAGCTTGATCACGGCGTCGATGATGGCCCGGCGGTAAAGGGCGTACTGGCCCGTGGCGGAGTCCCTGCCCGGGCCCGGTTCAGGCATGGAGGACACCACCGGCTGCCTGGATCAGGTATTCGACGACGGGGCCGAGGGAGAGGGCGGGCAGGTACGAGAGGGCCCCCACGACCAGCACCACGAAGACGAGCCAGGCGATGAAGAGGGGCCGGTGGTCCTGGAGCGTCCCCTCGCTCGCCGGCACGATCCTCTTCCCCGCAAAAGACCCTGCAAGGGCGAGGGTGAGGATGGCGACGAGGTACCGCCCGAGGAACATCGCTATCGCGGTCGAGATGGTATAGAAGAGGTTCGCCGAGAGGCCGGCAAAGGCGCTCCCGTTGTTCTGCGGCGTCGAGGTGAATGCATACAGGATCTCGGAGAACCCGTGCGGGCCGGGATTGAGGATGGCCGCGGTCCCCGGTGCGCTGAGGACAGCGATGGCCGTCGCGGTAAGGGTGATGAAAATGGGGACGAGGATGATGATGGTCGCGAGTTTCATCTCGTGCGGCTCGATCTTCTTTCCATAGATCTCGGGGGTCCTCCCGACCATCAGCCCGGCGATGAACATCGCGATGACCACGAAGACGAGCATGCCGTACAGCCCCGAGCCGACGCCGCCGTACACCACCTCGCCAAGCTGCATGGCAAACATCTGCACGAACCCCGCGAGGGGCATGAAGGAGTCGTGCATCGAGTTCACCGCCCCGCAGGAAGTGGAGGTCGTCGAGACGGACCAGAAGGCCGATGCCACGATCCCGAACCGCACCTCCTTTCCTTCCATGTTGCCTCCCGGCTGGGCATGCAGGGGGCTCTGGTCGATGCCAAGTGCGCCGAACGCCGGGTTGCCTCCTGCCTCCGACCAGATGGCAATCCCCGCGAGAGGGAGGAAGAGGATGGTCATCGCGATGAGGAGGGCGACCCCCTTCCGCCGCGACCCGATCATCTTCCCGAAGGTGAAGCAGAGGGCGGCGGCGATGATGACGAGGGAGAGGTTCTCGATGAAGTTCGAGAGGGGCGTCGGGTTCTCGAAGGGGTGCGCCGAGTTCGCGTTGAAGAACCCGCCCCCGTTCGTCCCGAGCATCTTGACCGCGATCTGCGATGCAGCCGGCCCCCGGGCGATGAGCTGCGTGGTGACCAGGTTACCGGACGCATCCCGGACCGGGTCGAGGAGCGGGACCGTTACGGGACCGCCGAAAGTCTGCACGCTTCCCTGCGACACGAGGAAGAGGGCAAGGATGGTGCACAGGGGGAGGAGGATGAGCACGCTCCGGACAAGGAGCACCCAGAAGTTCCCGATGGTCAGGGCCGACTTCCGGGAGAACGCGAGGACGAGGGCGACGAGGACGGCCATCCCCTTCGCCGCCGAGAGGAAGTTCTGCACGGCGAGTCCCGCCATCTGGGTAAGGTAACTCACCGTCGTCTCGGGGACATAGAACTGCCAGTTCGTGTTCGTGGCGAAGCTCACCGCGGTGTTGAGGGAGAGGTCCCAGGGGACCGGGCCGAGACCGAGAGGGTTCAGGGGGAGGAACTGCTGGAGCTCCTGGAGGAGGAAGGGCACGACGATGCAGATGCCAGAGAAGACCATGAGGGCTGCCGCAAACCCCTTCCAGTCCATCTCCTCCCCGTCCTTCACCCCCGAGGACCGGAGGAGCCATCGCTCGAGCGGCCCGGTGACGGGCGAGAGAAAGGTCGGTTCACCCGTGAAGACCTGCGCCATATACCCGCCGAGAGGCACGATGAGTGCCGCACCGATGAGGAAGAAGAGGATAATCTGGAGCCAGTCAGTCCCCCTCATGCCCAGGATGGGAGTCTCGTTGAACGCGCCCGCGTTCCCTGGCAGGGAGGTGACCTGCCCCGTCACCGGTGCGGATGCCGCGAGATCGTCGAGGGCGAGGTTCAGGGAGAGGACATTTACCCGGGACTCTCCGAAGATCCCAAACTGGCGGCCCTCGACCCGGCCGGCGACCAGTCCCTGCACCTGCTCCACGCTCAGGTTCCTCTCCCGGGCCACCCGGGGGACCTGGTACCAGGCGGCGGCGACGCTGATGTCCGGGTCGAGGCCGCTTCCCGACGCGGTGACAAGGTCGACTGGAATAGGCAGGGTATTGTCCGGATCAACGGCATGCAATGTGGCAACCCTGTTCCTGACGGCATCGACGAGCACCGGGTTGGAGGGGGCCAGGTTCGAACCCGAGGAGGCAGTGGCATTGTAAGGAACCGGCGCCGTTGCGGAAGGTCGCCCCCAGAAGTATCCCGGCGATGTAAACGGTTGCCCGATCAGCGCCGACCCGGCGATGGTCCCTCCATGGTCGATGAGGCTCCCCTCTGCCTGGGCCGGGAATGCCAGCTGGGCGAGGACGGTGACGACGACGGGATAGAGGATACCCGTGAGGAGCGTGAGGAGGAGGAAAAGCACGATGGCCGGCCTGAGTTGCCTCTTTACCATGAAAAGGGCTTCACGAAGCACGGGTATCACCGTCTTGGACAGTGCCTACTTTTCCTGTGTGCTGGTCAGGTGTATATAGGGAGATTGTTCCCCTGCCGGGTCCCTGCAGGTGGTGAACCCGGCGTGCCGTCGGAGATTTGCACATGGTGGAAAACGGGTTCCATGAAATCATTCATTAAATCATCCCATCGCGCACCGGGGCATTGACCGGATAAGCCCGGACGCACTCCAACGACGGGCCAGCTCCTTATATGGGTGAAGCGCGATAGGGAGTGACCATGGAAAAGTCATCCTCAATCCAGACCCTCATCTTCTTCCTGATCGTGATCCCCGGCGGATGGGCGGCATGGACCCTCTCGGGGATGGACATCCCGGCGACCGTCTGGGCGACCCTCTGGATCGGCATCGTTGCCATCGTGATCGCCTCGGCATTCAAGGTCGCCGACCAGTGGGAGAAGGCCGTGGTGCTCAGGCTCGGGAAGTACTTCGGCCTGAACGGGCCCGGCCCGTTCCTGATCATCCCCATCATCGACCGGGTGGCCTACTGGATCGACCTGCGGATCATCACGACCACGTTTACCGCCGAGAAGACCCTCACGAAGGACACCGTGCCGGTCGACGTCGAGGCGGTACTCTTCTGGAAGGTGGTGAACTCCGAGAAGGCTGCCCTCGCCGTCGAGAACTACAAGACGGCCATCACATGGGCGTCGCAGACGGCGCTCCGTGAGGTGATCGGGAAATCGATGCTCGCCGACATGCTCGAGAACCGGGCAAAGCTCGACAAGGAGCTGCAGGGGATCATCGACCTGCGCACCGAGCAATGGGGAGTGAACATCAGCTCCGTCGAGATCCGGGATATCCTGATCCCGCAGGAGCTCCAGAACGCGATGTCGATGCAGGCCCAGGCGGAACGGGAACGGCAGGCCCGGATCATCCTCGGGGACTCCGAGAAGCAGGTGGCCCAGAAGTTCGAGGAGGCGGCAAAGACCTACCAGGACAACCCCACGGCCCTCCACCTGAGGGCGATGAACATGCTTTTCGAGGGGTTAAAGACCGGGAGCCCGACGCTCATCATCGTTCCCTCGACGGCCCTCAACACGATGAACCTCGGGGACACCACGGGCCTCGTCGCCCTCGCCCAGAACCTCGAGGAGAAGAAGGAGAGGACGAAGCTTGCAGAAAAGACGGAGAAGGAGATCGGCGGCGGCTACCAGGCACCGTAATTTTCCGGCAGGGATAACCGGACCTCCCCGGGCTGCCACCCCGGATTGGAACGGGCAGGGATCCGGGCCGACGGGATGTCCCGGAAGATCCGGTCCGGGATCACATCCCGGAAGGTTCATTGCAAAACAGGGATATTGAAATGTAATGGAAAAGTATTGCTCAAACTGCGGCAAACCTGTTTCTGATCCGGCAAATTATTGTGCATCGTGCGGGGCCTATATCGGGAAAAATATCGAAGGCAAGGTACAGGAATTCCGGGAACACCTCGAAATACTGAACCTCACGAAAGAGGTGCACATTTTTACGGTGTACGTCGTTGCCTTTACCGCCGCATTGAATGTCTGGGCAATACTCAATATCGCCGACTGGGAACTGCGGCTTGCGAGCAGCGTGTTCATCGGGGTTTTATCGGTGTTTATCACCCGGTTCCTGCTGAAGCGGTACCTGAACTAGGCGTCCACCGCCTCACCCCGATCCATCGGGCCTGTCGGAAATGTCGATGAGTTATGGCGGGCTCGAATCCCCGGAACCAGATGCGAGGGACCGGATTCGAACCGGTGAACCCCTTCGGGAATGGACCCTAAATCCATCGCCTTTGGCCAGGCTTGGCAACCCTCGCAGTACGTACTTCATCGACAGGGGCCGATAAATCCCTTCCTTCGCACGTTTCCGTCGGATCAGGCGGCTTTTCCGGACGGGACTTTTTCCTCCTTCCTGAGCCGGTACCACGTCACCCCGGCCGCGAGGGCGAGGGGCCCGAGGAGGAAGCCCGAGATCCCGAGCACCAGGATCCCCCCGAGGAACCCGAAGAACATGATATACGGCGAAAGGTGCGTCCGCCTCCCCATCAGGATCGGGCGGATCGAGAGCTCGGGGAGGAGGGCAACGACGAGGTACCCGATGAAGAAGACGAGGGCGAAGCCCCGGAGATCACCAATGGCAAAGGAGTACAGGAGGAGGATGACCATCGGGATACCCGCCCCGAGGACAGGGACAAGCTCGCAGAGAGCGGTCGTGAGCGAGAGGTAGAGGACATGGCCGTACCCGAGGACGTAGTAGAACGGGAGGGAGAGTCCGAAGGTGATCGCCACGATCAGGAGGTGGACAACCAGCACCGAGTGGAGGGTATCCACCGATACGGTTGAGAGCCGGTGGTATCCCGTGAGCCACCCCTGTGGGATCCTGATGAGGATCCACCTGAGGGCATGGTCACCTTCCCAGAGAGCGAGGAAGAGTGAGGCGAGGAAGAGGAGTATCCTCGGGGAGAAGATGGTTGACGTGAGGGAGATGCCCGTCCAGAAGTTCGCGACCGCGTCCACGATGCCCTGCATCCTCACCGTGGTCTCTCCGACGGCCTCCGGGGGGATGCCGAACCCGGCGAACTGCGGGGCGAGTATCTGGATCCCCGACGCAGCCTTCATCAGGAACTCCTCGTTCGTGGCGAGGTTCTCCTGCATCACGGTGACGGTGACCGCAACCCCGGCGACCGTGATGCCGAGGATGGCGAGGGTGATGAGCACCGCCGAAGCCACACGGGGTATCCTGCTCCCGATCCTGTCCGCCAGCGGGTCAAGCACGACGGCGACGGCAACCCCGAGGGGGATCGTGTCGACCCACTGCCAGAGGATCCCTGCAACGACGGCAATGGCGAGGAGGAGCAGCACGAGAACTGCCTTTCTCCCGCGGGTCATCTCCATGGCGCTCAGGAAGAGTTCGACTCCCGGGTATAAAGCATCCGGCGAATACCCGCGCATGGAGGACAGTCCCGGCAGCAGGGGGGGGGATGTCGGCCGTGGGATTCCTTTATAAGTACGGGCCGGGATACCCTTGATCAATGCTTCGGCACAGCTGCGGGTACGAGGCCAATTTCCACTGCAAGAACTGCAGGCTCCCCCTTGCTCAGGACGAGCGGATCGGCCTCTACTGCAAAAAGTGCGGGAGAAGGATCACCACCATCTGCCCCGGCTGCGGCCGGCCGTGGTGATTCAGGTCTGGCTGAGGAGCCACTGGGCATACTTTGCCCTGAGCATCTTCAGCTCGGCGGCCGTGAGATCTCTCCTGCCCTCCTTCTCGAGGAAGTTCTGGAGCTGGTCCACCACCTCCTCTGCATCCGCGTAGTCCTTCACCTCCAGGTACGCGGGGGCGGACTTCACCTCGATCACCTGCCCGCAGACATGGCAGAGCTTGTGCCGCTGGAACCTGTCCACGTAGGTGAAGGTGCTGCAGCCCGGGCAGCGGATCACGATATACACATGGGAATGATCCCTGTTTCGGGAGATATAGTTTCCTGTTAAAACGAGGATATCGGCCGGATTGGCCCATGGAAGGAAATCCGTGGGAGAAAAGGGATACGGGGGGTCTTTAGTAGAGGGTGTTTAAGATAAAGACCGCGACCCCGATGGCCGCCGCGACGATGGCAACCACGTACGGGTTGATCTGGATGGCACGCCGGTCCGTGCTCTCGTAGTAATTGACAAGCCCAGCCGAGGAGATGAGCCTGCCGCCTGCCTTCTTTGCCATGGGGAAAGCTATTACCCGGGCAAGGATAAATAGGTATCAGCACCATGCAGACCGACTTCGAGGTGGCGGGACTCGCCCTGCTGGGCAGGGATCTTGAGGCCAGGCCTGCGAGGATCACGGTCGGGGCCGGGGAGATCCGGGAGATCGAGGAACTCCGGTCCGCCCCGCCGCTCTGGATTCTCCCCGCCCTCTTCAATGCCCATACCCATATCGGGGACACCGTTGCAATGGATGCTCCCCGGGAAGGGAGCCTCGAGGACATGGTCACCCCTCCCGACGGCCTGAAGCACCGAATACTCAGGGATACTCCCCGGGGGACTCTTGTCGCGGCGATGCGGGGGACCATCGGGTTCATGGCAGGGGCGGGAACGGCAGGGTTTGCCGATTTCCGGGAGGGGGGCGAAGACGGGGTCCTCGCGCTCCGGGAAGCGGCGGAGGGCCTCCCCTGCCGGCCCGTGGCCTTCGGCAGGGAAGGGGGCGAGACCGTCGCCGAGGGGATCGGCATTTCGAGCATCCGCGACTGCCCGGGCGCAGAGGCCGATGTCGCCCGGGCTCACCGGGAGGGAAAGCTCGTCGCCTTTCATGCCGGGGAGCGGGACCCGCTCGACGTCGAAGGCGCCCTCGCGCTTGACCCGGACTTCCTCGTCCACTGCACCCATGCCACCGATGCCCAGCTCAGGGAAATCGCCGACCGGGGGATCCCCGTGGTCGCCTGCCCCCGGTCCAACTGGGTGCTCGGGGTCTCATCCTCGCGCGACAATCCTCCACTCCGGAAGATGGTCGATCTGGGCATCATGCTCCTCCTCGGTACCGACAACGCGATGTTCGTCCAGCCCGACCTCTGGGCCGAGATGGCGTTCACGGCGACCATGTACCGGCTCGACCCGAAGACCATCCTCTCTGCCGCCATCGCCGGTGCTGAATGCCTTCTCTCCCCCGCGTACATAGCCGAGGGCTCCCCGGCGCGCATCCTCGTCCTCGACCCTGCCCTGTCGAACCTCGCGTATAGCAGGGACCCGGTAGCGTCGATGGTGAAGCGGGCCGGTCCCTCGGACATCAGAGATAATTATTTATTTTAGTCGGGAGAATACGTAGAGCAGCCGTTTTGAGAGTGCCTATGTTCCATTCGATACTCGCAGCCATAGACGGGTCCAAGAAGAGCGAGGCCGCCCTCGGCATTGCCATCGGGGAGGCAAAGCTGCACGGTGCCGCGCTCCACGTCGTCTACGTCATTGAGACCGGCCTGTTCTCGTCCATTCCCATGGACAACACCTGGGAAGTTATCTACGGCCTCCTGGAGAACCAGGGGAAGGAGGCCCAGCTCGCCGCCGCGAAGCGGGCCCAGGAACAGGGGGTCGGGGTTACCGCGCACATGAAGCAGGGACATGCGGGGAACGAGATCCTGAAGCTCGCCCGCGACCTGGGCGTGGATCTCATCGTCCTCGGGTCCCATGGCAGGAGCAACCTGGACCGGATCCTCCTGGGGAGCGTCTCCTCCTTCGTCGTCGGCCACTCCCATGTCACGACGCTCGTGGTGAGGTCATGACCGCCATGCACGTGAAGGACTTCATGACCCCGGACGTGGTCTCGGTCGAGATCCCGGGGAACCGCGACGACGTGCTCAAGATCCTGAAGCGGACGGGCATCAGCGGGGTCCCGGTGCTCAAGGAGGGGAAGCTCGTCGGGATCATCACCCGGAAGGACATGCTCCGGAAGGCCGAGGAAACCCAGCTCGGGCTCCTCATGACAAGGAACCCGGCGACCATCGCGCCGGACGCCCCCATCGCCGACGCTGCCGAGCTGATCATCAAAAAGAAGATCCGGAGGCTTCCCGTCGTCGAGGAGAAGGACCTCGTCGGCATCCTCTCGGTCGCCGACCTGGTGAGCGCCATCGCCCAGCTGAAGCAGAAGCAGGAGATCAAGGACCATTTCACGAGCAGGACCTTCGCCCTCTGGGAGGAGACCCCGCTCACCCTCGTCGGGAGGGTGATGGAGATCTCGGGCGTGGACGCCATCCCGATCCTCGATTCCGAGGGGGTGCTCTCGGGGATCATCTCGGAGCGGGACCTCATCAAGAACTCCTCCATCGAGGACTCGGTCGAGACCTCGGACTTCTCGAACGGGACCGACGACGACGAGTGGACATGGGAGAGCATCCGGGACCTCCACACCCTTTCGTTCGGGGTATCGAGGGTGAAGCTCCCGGCGAGGCCGGTGAAGACCGCGATGGTGACGAACGTCGTCTCGGTGCCCCTGAACTCCGAGGTCGGCGAGTGCGCCCTCAAGATGAAGCGGGCCCGCGTGGACCAGCTCCCCGTCGTGAACAGCGACAAGCAGCTCGTCGGGATGCTCTACGACCGGGAGATCATCCGGGTCCTCTGTGACGGGGGCCAAGCATAATATTTAAGTGGGATCGGCGCGTTGTATGGGATTGACACGCTTTTATAGCCACGCGCGTTTTTAAAAAAGGAGGGAAGATCTTGCAGGAATTGTCTCAGGAGACCATGAAGGGGACGACCACAATCGGGCTCGTCTTCAAGGAGGGGGTCATCCTCGCCACCGAGCGGAGGGCGACGATGGGGTACCTCGTCGCGAGCAAGAAGGCGAAGAAGGTCTACCAGATCGCCGACCGGATAGGGATGACCACCGCCGGGGGGGTGGGCGACGCCCAGCAGCTCGCCCGGATCATGACCGTCGAGTGCAGCCTGTACCAGATCCGGCGGGGGAGGCCGATCTCGGTCGGGGCGTCCTCGACCCTTCTCTCGAACTACCTGAACCAGAACCGGTACTACCCGTATTACGTCCAGCTCCTGGTGGGCGGGGTCGACGAGACCGGCCCGGCTGTCTACTCGGTGGACGCGATGGGCGGGGCGACGAAGGAAGAGGAGATCGTGGCGACCGGTTCCGGGTCGCCGATGGCGTACGGTGTCCTTGAGGACCGGTTCCGGCCCGACATGGGGGAGCAGGAGGCGGTGGACCTCGCGGTGCGGGCCCTGCGGGCGGCCATGCGCCGGGACATCGCATCGGGCGAGGAGATCAACGTCGTCGTGATAACGAAAGAAAAGTACGACGAGTTCATCGTGGAGAACGGCCAGAAACATCCGATTTCTGCCTCTGCATAACTCTTTTTAGAAGGGGGACGGTTTTTCCAATGACCATCGAGGATCGTTTACGGGATCTGAAGGAGAAGATCGACGGGATCGTGCCTGCGGGCATCTCGGTTTCGCAGGTGGAGTTCGAGGGGCCGGAGCTCGTCATCTACACCGAGGACCCGAAGAAGTTCGCCGACCAGGCCGACCTGATCAAGATACTCGCCCGCGACCTCCGGAAGAGGATCGTGGTCCGGCCCA
>Ga0335071_10005238_pt1 | contig 13481 bp, 9 predicted proteins | sample Lox_Sample_15_FD_206724 | JGI IMG/M metagenome (GOLD analysis project Ga0335071, IMG submission 206724) | Soil microbial communities from Loxahatchee National Wildlife Refuge, Florida, United States - Lox_Sample_1.5 | ecosystem: Environmental > Terrestrial > Soil > Wetlands | place: USA: Florida... | reverse complement strand
GCTCCTGCGCCCGCTCCTGCGGCGGACCGAGCACGTTCGCATGCAAGGGCCCGAGGAAATAGCGCGGCTATGCCAGGAAGCTGGGCTTCTTGTCCTGGCGCGTCATCGGTTCTGGCCTCTCGTTCGCGCCCAGCTCCTCATCGCCCGAAAGCCCTAAATCCAATCAGGCGCGATCGGTCGGATCAGGGCCCCGAAAAATGACCAAAGACGTTCTGCCAGGTCCGGTGGCGCCTGTCACTTGAGGTGAACGGTGCCATGGGGTTTCTCCCGGAGCCTTGTAGGAAAGCCTTCGGGTCCCTTGCCCGCATGGCGCCGTCCGCGTCATGGGCGTTCGGGTGCCGCCCGGCGAAAGGGAGAGTTCCTGAGGCCTCGCCGTCGCCGACGGCGAGGAGGTCCAAGAGCGGCGGTCGGGGGACCGGAGGTTCATCCACCGGGTCCCTCCTCGGACGATGAAGAGGAGTTGGGGAGCGGCGCGTTCGAGCGAGTGGCGATCAAGGGTCCGAACTGGGATGATAGAAGCGATGCCCGAGCGCACGGCGCGATGGCACAGGTTGCGCAACTACATCGTGACGGGGTTGCTCATCTGGGTCCCCATCACGGTCACCTTCCTCGTGCTTCGCCTTATCGTGAACGTGGTCGACGGGGTGCTGGTTCTGCTTCCCCGAAGCCTTCGGCCGGAAGCGCTCCTCGGATACCGCATTCCTGGTCTCGGCATCCTCCTGGCGCTCATCGTCGTGCTCGTCACCGGGATGTTGTTCGCGAACCTCGTCGGCCGAAGGATCGTTGCGCTGTGGGAAGGGATGCTGGGGCGGGTCCCCCTCATCGGCGGGATCTTCCGGGGCTCGAAGCAGATCATGGAGACCGTCCTCGCACCCGGAAGCAAGTACTTCCGCAAAGTCGTGCTCATCCACTGGCCGAACCACGATTCCCACGCCCTGGCCTTTGTCACCGGCACCTCGCTGGGGGAGGTGCAGGCGCGGACGGCCGAGGACCTCATCTCGGTCTTCCTCCCCACCACGCCCAATCCCACCTCGGGCTTCATTCTGTTCGTTCCGAGGAGGGAGGTCGTGGAACTCGACATGAACGTCGACGACGCGTTCCGCATGATCGTCTCCTTGGGGGTGGTCGTGCCTCGGTGGCCTCGCGCCGGCGAGGGGGAACCGGCTCTCTCGCGCGAGCGGTGACGGGCGGCCACCTCGCGCGTCGGGTCTCCCTGGCACCGTCGGCCTTGGCGGCGTCGATCCTCGCGTCGGCGGGGACACGCTCCCGAAGCCTGGTCGTTCTCGGCGAGGCACCGGGGTTACCGCCCCGGCCGAGAGATCGCAAGCATCGTGCGTTCAGAACGGAACCCCAGCCGCGAGGTCCAGCCCCTGGGAAAGACTCCCCGAGGCGGACCCCGGGGCCAGCCCGACCCTGTCCGGCGCCGAGTCTTCTCTTGACGCGGTTCAGCGCTCCCCGAAGCTTGCACGCCTCGAGGATTGACCCCGCACAAGGACCGAGGGCACGTGGATTGCTCGAAGCGTCTTTCCTCCTCGCCTGACGAGGGGAGCCGGCGCCCGGGTCGCCATCATCGCCCGCGCTGGCCACGAGCGCACAGGAGGGGGAACGTGGCTGGGTCAAGCAGCAGTTCCGAATGTCCGCACATCCCGAGCTGCGAACTTTTTCCCAAACTCGTCGCCACCCTCTCGTACTGGCAGAAGGGGTTCTGCTTCAAGAACCCAGAGGTTTGTGCGCGATACCAAGCCGCGCTGGAGGGGAACCCAGTCTCCATTGAGCTCTTGCCCAACGAGCAACAGCTCGCCCCAGCGAAGTCGTGACGGCCCATTGGCCCGGTGGATGGGGGCAGCGGGGCTCTCGGCATTGTCCGTGGGACTTGCCTTGCTCGGGGAGGGACCGCGCCTCGAGTCTCGTGGCCGTCTTCACCTCACCTCGAAGTAGACGCGCGCCCCCTTCTCCCGGGCGGCTCGCTCTCCCCCTTGCGTGAGAAAGAGACGTTCCTGGTCCACGCCCGCCTCGATCAGCGCATCACGGGCGCGCTCGGCCCGCTCCTCGGCGAGCGATGCAAGAGCGTCCGCGCCGATCTGCTCGCTGGCGAGGAGCCGCGCTTCCATCTCCTGGAGGCTGGGCTCGGTGGGGGGAGGAGCGGCCGCGGACTCCTCGCCGCCGGTGGGAGTGGGGGGGGCGGGAAAGGCCGCTGCGTAGGCGGTACGGAGCAGGCTGGCGCGCTCGTCCGCAGAGAGAGGCGCCTCGTCCGAGGCGGGAGCCTGTTGCCCGGACCCGGCACTCCGGAGCGATCGCTCCAGCGACGCGCGACGCAGGGCGAGACCGTCTCGGTCCTCGTCCGCCGACCCTTGCACCTCGAGCCCGAGCGCCGGTCGCTTGGCCAGGGACCTCGCCAGGGCGGTGACCCGGTCGCGGGCTTCCGGACCGAGCTCCGGCGAGCCGGGTGCGAACTCGAGCACCGAGATCTCCCGGTTCCCGGCGCCCGCCAGGGCTGCCAGGGCGCGGAAGGGAGAGGTGGCCACCTTGGCGAGGACGTTCAGGATCGCATGCCCGATGAGCTTTCCCAGCCGGAACTCCGGGTCATCCAGGTTTCCCTCGACCGGCACGTCGATCAGGATGACCCCGTCGGCGTCCTGGAGAAGCGCCAAGGCGAGCCGAACTGGAACGTGGACCGCGTCGGGGCTGTGGGTGGACTCTCCCAGAGTGAACTGGTTCACGCGGATGACATTGGTGGAGGTCAACTTTCGGCTCTTCACCTCGTACCGCAGGTCGAGGTCGAGCTTGCCCTTGCGAAGCTGGTACCCGAGGTACTTGCCCACGTACGGATCGAGCGGCGTCAGATCCACGCCCTGGGAAGTGACGGCCAGATCGGTGTAGGCGCTCGCCTGCAGCGGGTTGAGCGTACCTTTGATCTGGATCGGCGACGCCCCCGCCACCTGGAGCCGGAGGTCCGCGGTGGAGCGTACCTTCGGGTCCGAGGAGAGGTTCACGATCTTGGCCGTCGCTCGGGCGATGTCCAACACCGCCGGCGGAGAGATGGAACGGTCGACGAAAGTCGCTCGTCCGTTGACCAACTCGAACGTCCCGAGCCTGGTGTCCCAGGTCGCTCCCGGGGGCGCGGGCCGCTCGGGCGGCGGCCCCGGCTTGGCCGGGGGACTGGACGCGCGGGCGCGCGAGAGGCTCGTCGTCCCATCGCCAAATCGGAAGATCTTGACCCGCGGCTCCACGAGTCGCACCTCCCGGACGGCAACCCGAGGCGGCGTCGAGCTGGCCTCCAGTCCGTTCACCTCCAAGGACTGCCAGCGGAAGAGGTCGGGGTTGCCGCTCTCCGCGACCGAGAGCCTGTCTAGTCGGGCGTCACCGGCGACCGTCCAGCCGGTCTCTTCCCGGGAGGCGTCCACCTCGACCCGGACCTTCAGGCTCGCTTGACCCCCGGCGAGCTGGGCCGAGAAGCCGGGCCTCAAGTACGGAGCGAGCGGGACCAGATCGAGCTCGCTCGCCTCGATGTCGAGGGCGGCCCGACTCGCGAAGGGGCGAACGGATCCGGTCACGGCCAGTTTCCCGCCGCCTGGCCAACTGAGCGACAGGGAAAGTGGCCAGCTGGCCTCGGCAGCCGGGCGGAGCTTTTCGAGCCGGAGAGCCACCTCGGCAAGCGCGAGCTTGACCGGGCTCTGGGGGACGCGGTCCTCCAAGTCGAGCGCCAGTCCCGAGATCGCTACCGTCCCCACCGACCAGTCCCAGAGCGACGAGGAGGTGGCCCTCCCATCCCGTGGTCCGGAGGGCGGGGCGAGACCCATGAGCTCGAGGGAGCCGTTCTGCTCCCGGAGTACACGCACTGATCCCCCGGAAAGAGTGACCTCCGCCACCTCGGCCACCCGTGCCAGCGGGTCTACCTCCGCCCCCGACACCTCGATGCTGCGAAGCTTCAGGGGAGGGTCGGTCGCACCGGCCGGCCCAACCGCCAGGTCGCGGATAGCGACCCTACCGTTCGTCAGGTGGACCCGGTGAGCGGTCGGCCCCCACTCGAGGTCGTACCTCACCTCCAGATCGAGCAAGCCGGACCTGATGGCGACCGGGGCAGCGTCCCGCTCGTAGGGACCGTAACGAGGCAAGTCGATCTGCTGGAAAGAGAGCGTGCCCGTCGACCGGATGGGGCGGGTACCGACGGTGCCAGTCCACCGGAACGCCTCGCCCAAGTCGGTCTGGCCGGAGAAGGAGTAGGGGCTTTCGGCGCCGCCCCGCGTCCGGAACGACTGGAGCCGGATCGTGAGGGGGCCGAGGGCGCGTTCGAAGGCGGGCTGCCGCGTCTCGTCGTGGAAGGCGATTCGGGCCTCCTCCACCGAGAGCTGTCCAATGAAGAGTCCCGGCCCGCTGCTGGTCTCCTCGCTGCTCGGGGATGCCGGCTCGCTGCTCCCGAGCAGATCCTGAAAGGAGAGCGACCCGTCGGCGGCTAGCCCAGCGCGGATCGATGGCCGGACGAGCCGGACCACCGCCAGGCCGACGTCGCCCGAGAAGATCCGTAGCGGCGCGAGCCGCACGTAGAGCTCGTCCCAGGAGACGAAGGGGCCGCCGTCTCGATCGCGTACCGAGAGCCCCACCACGGCGACCGACAGGGCGAACGGGTTCACCCGGACGCGATCGAGGGTGACCTCGCGGTGGAGCGCGCTCCCCCCCCGGCGGACGATGAGCCGGCGCAGAATGAGCGGTGCGGCGAAGAAGCCGAGGGCGGAGTAAACGACCCCCACCGCCACGAGCCAGGCGGCGATGCGGACGAGTCGACGCCGATGCATCGCGGCTACCATGTCCCAACCAGGCCCGGCTTGCTAGGCTCGCCTGGCTCACGAATTGGGCCCCCCCTCGGGGTCGAGGACGCCCAGGACGAGCCCAGACCCCGAACACACGGCCGGGAACCCAGACCCCGGAGGCGGTGGTCCCCGCGTGCACCTGCCCAGGTTTCGGCCCTCCTCAATGGCGGCCAGCGGACGCCCGCTCGAGCGGCGGCGGGGCGATGCCCCGAGGGGTCTTGGCGCGAGACCGCCTCGGTCGGTAGCGCTCCACAGGTTCGTCGGCGTGAGGAGATCACCTTGACAGGGGACCCGTCAGCGCTGGACGCCTGGGAGGTGGGAGCGAGATACGAGGCCTACGTCGGGCGGTGGAGCCGTGCCGTCGCCCGCGAGTTCGTCCGCATCTTGCGCACATCGGGCGGCCGCTGGCTCGACGTCGGTTGCGGTGGGGGAGCGCTCGTCCAGGCCATCCTCGAGCAAGCCGTTCCGGAATCGGTCGTCGCCCTCGACCGGTCGCTGGGGTTCCTCCGGTACGCGCGGACCAGGGCGGGCGCTGCCTTCCACGCGGCCGACGCTCAGGCGTTGCCGTTCTCGAGCGGTCGGTTCGACGCGGTCGTGTCGGGGCTCGTGCTGAACTTCGTGGGGGATCCGGGGAAGATGGTCGAGGAGATGGTGCGGGTCGCTCGTCCGGGCGCAACTGTCGCCCTGTATGTCTGGGACTACGCCGGCCGGATGGAGATGATTCGCCATTTCTGGAGCGCGGCGATGGCGCTCGATCCCGGGGCCGCAGCCCTCGACGAGGCAGCGCGGTTTCCGATCTGCGCCCCCGGTCCGCTGCGGGCGCTGTTCGAGGCGGCGGGGGTCTCGAGGGTGACGGTGGGCGCGATCGACGTTCCCACCGTGTTCCGCGATTTCGACGACTACTGGATGCCGTTTCTCGGCGGACAGGGTCCCGCGCCAGGTTACGTAGCGTCGTTAGGGAAAGGGAGGCAGATCGCCCTGCGGGAACGCGTTCGCAGCGCTCTGTCACACGCCTCCGACGGCTCGATTCCGCTCCGGGCGCGCGCGTTCTCGGTGCATGGAATCAAGGTCGATGCGACCCGGGAGCAATCGCCCCGAGGCCCGGCATCGCAAGAGGGTGACGGGCCGATCCGTCGTTGAGCCACCGGGGTAGCTCGCGAGCCACGATCGCGAACCTCGCCGTCCTCCCGACCAAGCAGCGGCCGAAACGAGCTCGCGGCCGAGGACCACCCCCGGACGAGGTGCCCGGGCGGGAGGGGAGGAGCGCCCGGCGACCATCGCCACGTGGGGAAAGATCTCCGGCGATTCCGCCTCGAGTGGCTCCGGCGAGCCAAGGGGCGCGAGACGGGATGGGCGAGGGCGGCCGGCGCGGGATATCCTCTCGCTCGGAGGTGCTCGTGGCCCTATTGAGGCCGGAGGAGGAGAGCCGGATCGACGAGATCCTCGAGGCCGCCCAGGCGGAGGGGCGGACGGCCCTCTACGAACACGAGGTGTACCGGATCCTCGAGGCCATCGGGCTGGAGGTGCCGCGCTTCCTCTTCCTCCGAGATCCCTCCTCCCTGAGTGAGCAATTGCTGCGCGGGCTCGGCACGCCCGTGGTCGCCAAGGTCGTCTCGCCCGGGGTGATGCACAAGCAGAAGCTGGGGGGAGTCAAGATCATCGCCGCGCCGGACCCGCTCTACGCGGAGTTCGTCCTGTCCCGCATGCGGGACGAGGTCCTGGGACACTTCGCGCCCGGCGACCGCCCGGAGGTGGCCGGATTCCTGCTCGTCGAGCACATCGCGCACACCCAGGCGCTCGGTTACGAGGTGTTGGTGGGGTTCCGTGACGACGCCGCCTTCGGGCCAGTCCTGACGGTGAGCAAGGGAGGGGACGACGCGGAGTTCTTCGCCGCCAACTACGACCCGGCCAACCTGTTCCTCCCGCCGGTCGAGTACGAAGAGGCGCTCGCCTTTGCGCGTACCCTGCACATCCGCCACAAGTTCGAGCAGATCGGTCACCCCGAGTACCTCTCCTTGATTGCGAAGGCCGTGGCGAGATTCAGCGCGCTCGCGCTGACCTATTCGCCCTTGGAGGAACGAAGGCGGTTCGTGCTCAAGACCCTCGAGGTCAACCCCTTCGCAATCTCATCCGATGGGAGGTTCGTGGCCCTGGATGGACTGGCGGAGTTCGGCCCCAACGCCGGGGCCGGAGGGGGTGGCTCGGGCGTGAACCTCGAGGGCCTCAAGAGCTTCTTCCGCCCGCGCGGCGTCGCCGTGATCGGGGTGTCGGCCGACACCACCAAGTACAGCCTGGCCCGGGACATCGCCCAGCTGCTTCGGCAGCTCCGCCCCGACGACCTCTACCTCGTGAACCCCCGCGGAGGGACGCTGCGCCTGGGCGACCGCCTGCACACCCTGTACCGGGACCTTGGGTCCGTGCCCGGACCGGTCGAGCTGGTGGTGTACGCTGCGCCGGCACAGTCGGCGCCGGAGTTCCTGCGCACGCTCGCGGGCAGTGCCGTTCGCGCCGTCATCCTCATCCCCGGCGTTCCCGCCTCCATCCCCTACGCCGAGTACGCCCGGCAGGTCCGCGAGGCCACCCCGCGAGGCGTCCGGCTCATGGGCCCCAACTGCATGGGCGTGTACTACGCCGCCGACCAGGATGCCCCGGCACTCGATACGCTCTTCATCGACCAGGAACGGCTGGAGGTGCGCTCCTCCAGTTCGTCCAACACCGCTCTCTTGACGCAGAGCGGGGCGCTGGCGGTCACCTCCATCGACAAGCTCCGGAACTGCAGGCCATTCCGGGCCGTGGCCAGCTTCGGCAACAAGGTCGACGTGAAGCTCGGAGACCTGCTTGCACACTTCGAGCGGGATCCGTCGGTGCAGGTCGTATCCGTGTACCTGGAGGGGTTCGACCCTGGCGAGGGACACGGGTTCTTCGAGATGGCCCGGCATTCGACCAAACCGATCGTGGTCTACAAGGGGGGGCGCACCGAGGCCGGAGCGCGTTCGGCGGCGTCGCACACCGCCTCGATGTCGGGGAACTACGAGGTCTTCCGCGCCGCCTGCCTGCAGGCGGGAGTGATCCTGGCGGAGACGCTCGAGGAGTACTACGAGCTGACCAAAACCTTCGCGCTCCTGGCCGGCAAGCCCGCCCTCGGGAACCGGGTGGCGGGCGTGGTGAACGCCGGGTTCGAATCGACCGTGGGGGCGGACGAGCTCCGGGGCCTCACCCAGGCGCGGCTCGCCGCCGGAACGGTCGAGCGGCTCGGGTCGATCAACCGGCAGGGCCTGGTGGACGTCTCCTCGCCATTCCTGGACATCACGCCCATGGCCGACGACGCCATGTACGCCCAGTTCCTCGAGGCGGTGATCGCCGACCCGGGCGTGGATTGCGTCTTCGTGGCGGTGGTCCCCCACGCGGCCTCGCTCAAGACCCTACCGGAGACCTGCCGCGACCGGGACGCGCTCGCGAGTCTCCTCATCCAGATCTCGGGGCGCTCCCCCAAGCCCATGGTCGTCTCGGTGAACGCGGGCCGCCATTACGCCGAGTTCGTGGCGGCGCTGGAGGAGGGAGGGCTGCCGGTCTACGGCGATATTCGCTCCGCCATCACCTCCCTCGACACCTTCGTCTGCTGCTCGCCAAAACGGCGCTGACCGGTCGGGACACGCTCCTCGCTCCGGTCGAGGACCTTGCCTTCCCGCGGAGAGGCGAGCTCGCATGAAAGCAGGGGCCGTCATGGGGCCTGGCCTGCCCGTGGAGGGCGGCCCTGGAATCGCCTGGACCTCCCTGGAAAGGTCGCCCGCGGGCGCCGTCGCCTCGAGGCGGTCCGATCTCCTTCGGGCTCTCCCCCACGCGCCTAAGGCGAACCTCGTCAGCCCCTTCGCGAAATAGGGCGCCAGGGCTCGCAAGGAAGGCACCTCTACCGGCCCACCTTCAGCTTCTTGAAGTCCTCGACCTGGCCGCGGATCGCGCGCTCGGTGGGGAGCCGCTCGATGCTCGAGGCCCCGAAGAATCCGGAAATGCCCGGCATGCGCGCGAGCGCCTTCCCCACGTTCTCGGGCTCGTCGAAGGGGCCGCCGTGGCAGAGCACGATCACGTCCTGTCGCACGCCGCGGCCAGCCTCGGCGATCTCCATCACCCGGTCGATGGCCTGGTCGAGAGTGAGAGCCACCCCGGCACCGATGGTCCCGGCGGTGGTGAGACCGACGTGGGCCACGAGCTGGTCGGCCCCGGCACGCACCATGGCCTTGGCCTGATCGGCGTTGAAGACGTAGGGCGAGGTGAAGAGGTCCAGCTCGTGGGTGAGACGGATGGTCTCGATCTCCTTGTCGTAGCCCATGCCCGTGGCCTCGAGGTTGGCGCGGAAGTTCCCGTCGATGAGTCCCACGGTGGGGAAGTTCTGGACTCCGTCGAACCCGATATCCCGGAGTTGCTTCAGGAAGACCGGCATGAGGCGGAAGGGATCGGTGCCGTTCACGCCCGCCAGCACCGGGACGTTCTTCACGACGGGGAGGACCTCGCTCGCCATCTCGACCACGATGGCGTTGGCGTCACCGTAGGCCAGAAGCCCGGCCAGCGAGCCGCGGCCGGCCATGCGGTAGCGCCCCGAGTTGTAGATGATGATGAGATCGGCGCCGCCGGCCTCCGCCATCTTGGCGGAGATGCCGGTGCCGGCGCCGCAGCCCACGATGGGGCGACCGGCCTGGATCTGGTCCTTGAGACGCTTCACGAGCTGCGAGCGGGCGATGAAGGGCATGCTCTCTCCTTTTCGTGGAGGTGCGGTGTGAGTTACTTTTCCCCCCGCTTGAGCAGAGACAAAAGGCGCGTGGCCATCGCGTCCGCAAAGGAGGGGTCGTTGATGTTTGCGTCCAGCTCCACCAGCTCGACCCGGCTGCGATCCAGGTACTTCCCGATGGCCTCGAACAGCGCCCGGTCCGCCTCCGGCCAGTGGAACGGCTTCCCCTCGGCGTCGATCATGCTGACCCCGCGGAGGGGGACGTAGAGCGCGGTGGGGCCGGTGGCGCGGTTCAGCTTCTGGGCGATGATCCGGCCCAGCTCGGCACACTCCTCGGGGGTGGTGCGCATGAGCGTGACCGTGGGATTGTGCTTGTAGAGGTTCCGGCCGCGGAACTTCTCCGGGACCGTCTCGATCGCGCCGAAGTTCACCATGTCGAGCGCGCCCAGCGAGACGACCTGTGGGAGCCCGGCCTTGGCAGCCGCATCCAGTCGCTCAGGGCCCGCGGAGAGGACCCCCCCCACGAGCTCGTCACACCACTCGGTGGTGGTGATGTCGGCCACCCCGGCGACGTATCCGTCCTTGATGAGGGCCTCCATCGCCCGGCCACCGCTGCCGGTGGCGTGGAATACCAGCACCTCGTACCCTGCGGCCTCGAGGCGCGAACGGACGCGGTCGACGCAAGGCGTGGTGACCCCGAACATGGTGGCCGTCACGAGTGGCCGATCGGCCCCGGAGAAAGGAGCAACCTGCTCCGCCATCCCACACACCGCGCCGACCGCGTTCGCCAGGATCCTTCGCGACAGGCGGTTCAAACCGGCGACGTCCACCACCGAATACATCATGGTGATGTCCTTCACTCCGACGTAGGCCGAGACGTCTCCCGAGGCCATGGTGGAGACCATCACCTTGGGGAGCCCCACCGGCAAGGCCTGCATCGCGCGAGTGGCGATGGACGTCCCGCCCGACCCGCCCAGGCTGATGACGCCGTCCACCTTCCCCTCGGCATGGGCCCGCAGGGCCAAAACCCGCGCCCCCTTCCCCATGACATCGAGGGCCGCCCCGCGGTCGGCGGCCCGGCGCAGGCTCTCAAGGGAGGCGCCGCCCGCCTCGGCCACCGCCTCGGCGCTGATCTCGGGCGGAAAGGCCGGGTTCCCGGCGACGCCGGTGTCGAGGACCAAGGCCCGGTGCCCGCGGGCGACGATCAGGTCGCGCAGGTAAAGGAACTCGACTCCCTTCGTGTCGAGCGTTCCGATGACGAGGATGTTCTTCGACATTCTCGCACTCCTTCCGTTGAAGGTCGGGTTCGGCCCTTTGCGCCGGAGCTCTCTGTAACGCTTTCTGGGCCGAACTTTGGGGGAAGAGCTGGCACCACCCTGACACAGCCAAGACCGTGGACCAAGCCGCCATTTGGGCTCGACCGGAGACACACGGGGAGAGTTTGGACGTCTTGGCGCGAAACGGTGCGATCGAGGACGGCACACGTTCCGAGCCTTGCTCGCTGCCTCGCGAAGGTGCGCGGCCGTCCGCTCTCCGTCTCCAGCGCGTCCCCACTCGATGCCGTCAGCCTTGCGCCCACGGCGAGGAGAGCGATCTCAAGGGGAACGATTGGAACAAGGAACGGTTTCCCTGGCGGGTCATCCCCCCAGAGGGAAACCTGCTCCCGCAATCCCTCCGGCTCTCGCGGACCCGGTCACCCCCCAAGGCGTGACCCGTAGGGCTGAACCTAGACTCTGACCCGAGCCGTTCTCTCCTCCGCGACCGGTCGAGGGGCAGAGTCAGCCTGTCGATGATCCTCTGGGAAGGCAGGTCGACCGCGATGCTCTTCGCCGGGGTGCGTGCAAGGCGGAAGGCGCCCTACGGCGAGTGGTGAAGAAGGCGACGAGGAGGTCTCGATCCACGCCTCGTGGGTGACCGCAACACTCCTCCGCACCTCCGATTCACGGATCGTGAGGTGATGGACGAGCCGGGAGGGACCCGAATACTCGCCTGCCAGGGGAGCCGAACCGGCGGGGCTCGTCCCCGGCCCCGACACGTGCCGATGGCGGTGCACCCACGCTGGGTGGCGACGCGCCTTGGGCCACCGCGGCCTCGCTCGAGGGTTCGTTGGGGCCACGGGCGAATCTTCCGTCGGCGTCCCGTGTTGGAATGTTGTGGGCCGGCTTTCCGAAGCATACTCTCGAGACAGGGGACGACCATTGCCCCGGAAGACTGCCATGCGCCCTTGCCAGACCGCCTGCGTCGCCGTTGCGCTTCTCGTTCTGCCCTTCGCCGCGTTCGGAGCGCCCGCCACCGTCACCGTGTTCGAGGCACAGGTCCACACCGCACCGGATCCTTCCTCCCCGGTCATCTATGTGTTCGCAGAGGGCGCCTGGATCTCCGTCTCGGAGACGGCGGTCGATGGGTTTCGGAAGGTCCGGGTGCCCGACGGACGAACCGGGTACATCGAGGACTCCGCCATCTCCCCGGCTGCGGCCGGGACCCAGCCGCCCGGACCGCCCCCGGGAGCGCCGCCCCCGGCACCCTTCGCGGTCCCGCCGCCTCCCCCTCCACCGCCGCCCGGGGCGTACGCCTACGCACCGTACCGGAGGGTGATGGTGGTGGATCCCACCGCCCGCCGCCACGTCGGGTTCTTCATGCGGCTCGACTTCGGGCTCGGGTACGCGAACTCGTCGACCTCGGCGAGCCAGACGCTGTTCATCTTCAATTCCGCCCGCGGCGTCGACTTCGATTTCGCGTTCGCGATCGGCGGGGCGGTGAAGGAGAACGCGATCCTGGCGGGCGAGTTCTGGTCGTCGTGGGTGGCCTCGCCGACGCTCTCGTTCAACGGGGCCTCGGTCCCGAGCGGCTATTCCTTCTCGACGTCGGTCTACGGCCTGGGACCCAACTTCACCTGGTACATCATGCCCGCGAACGTGTACATCAGCGTCACACCCTCGGTCACCTGGATGAGCCTCGGGGACGCGTACAGCACCTACCAAACCAACACGGGGTTTGGCGCCCGGTTCGCCCTCGGGAAGCAGTGGTGGACCGGGCCACACTGGGGCCTGGGCATCTCCGGATGGTTCACTCTGAGCTATAACCCCGAGGGCGGGGGCTCGAACGCCACCTGGGAGACCTTTACCGGCGGGTTGGCGTTCACCTCCACCGTAAACTGAGCGCTCGCCCCGGAGAGCTCGGGCGCACTACCGGCCCGGCAGACGGGCAACGATCTCACCGTGCGGGATCGTAAATACGCCGTCCGGGTCGGCCGCCCAGTGCCGCCATCCGTGGGAGATCTCCACGAGCTCCGCGCGGGTGGCGAGACCACTCTGGAGCAGCTGCCGAGCCATGGCTGACTCCACGATCCGGTCAGCCCACATGCCCCCCCAGAAGGCTCGGTCGGCGTCGTTCGCGAAGCACCAGACCGAGGCCGTGGCCGTCACCTCGCCGAGGCCCGCAGCATGGGCCCAGCCCAAGAGTCTTGGCCCCGCGTCGGGCTCGCCTCCGTTGGCACGCGCCGTCCTCTGGTAGAGCTCCATCCACCGGTCGAGCTCGGGCAACCGCGGGAACCACGCCATGGCCGAGTAATCGCTATCGCGAGCTGCCACGAGCCCCCCCGGAACGCACAGCGCCGCCATGGCCCGGAGCACCTCCACGGGATCGGCGACGTGCTGGAGCACCTGATGGGCGTGGACGACGTCGAAGCCGCCGCCGTTCCAGGTACGGACGTCGCCGAGCTCGATCCGGGGCGCCATGGGCCCCTCGCCGGCGGCGGTCCGGGCCAGCACGACCGCTTCCGGTGCCGGATCGATTCCCACGACCCGCCCCGGAGCGAGCCGAGCAGCGAGGTCGACCGTGATGGTCCCCGGTCCGCACCCGACATCCAGCAGGGACATCCCCAGCCGCAGGTAAGGCAGAAGGTAGCCGGCGGAGTTCTCGGCGGTGCGCCACCGATGCGAACGTAGAAC
>Ga0335071_10005237_pt1 | contig 13481 bp, 18 predicted proteins | sample Lox_Sample_15_FD_206724 | JGI IMG/M metagenome (GOLD analysis project Ga0335071, IMG submission 206724) | Soil microbial communities from Loxahatchee National Wildlife Refuge, Florida, United States - Lox_Sample_1.5 | ecosystem: Environmental > Terrestrial > Soil > Wetlands | place: USA... | reverse complement strand
GGCGTCGCTCAGGCCACCATCACCGCCACCTCAGGCGACGTCAGCGCCACTGCGCCCGTGTTCGCGCACCTGCAAGTGGACCAGATCACCGTCAACCCTCCCACCGGCTGTGTCAGCGTCGGCGCCACGCCCAGCTACACCGCGACTGCCTACAACACAACCGCGCCCGGCTGTTCTGTCGCCATCCCCTGCGACATCACTGCCAGTGTCGGCCCCATCAGCTTCTACAGCACCGATTTCACCGTGATGTCCCCGAACACAACCACAGGAGTACTCACCGCCAACGAGCCGGGCTCGACGAATATTTATGCGTCCATCGCCGGACTGAATAGCGTCCCGCAGGCCGCATTGGTCTGCCCTGTGGTCTCGATCAACGTACACGACGCTAGCAGCTCGAATACAACATTCAGCCTCGCACCCACCAACACCCAAAACCTGGTGGCGGATGTCATCGATTCAGCTGGCAACTCGATTCGTCCCGCTCTTACCTGGAGTTCGGTTCCGGCCGGAGTCGCGTCCGTCAGCTTGGGCACCGACACCACCACCAATTCGGCCGTCGTAACAGCAAACACCGCAGGCACGACCACCATCACTGCTACCTGCGCATCGCCCACCTGCAACCGCAACATCAGCCCCGAGTACTCCCAGAACCTAGTCACGGTCAACGTCTCGGGTACAACGACAACAACGGTCTACGCCGCCAGCACCAAATCCCTCATGCTGGTTCCTATTCAATCGTCCGACAATTCGGTGCAGACCGCGATTACGCTGCCATATCTTCCCAATTCCATCGCGTCGGATTCCAATGGCACAAAGCTGTTTCTCGGCTCCGACAATGGCATTATGGCGGTCGATGTCTCGACGGGTCAGGTCAGTGTCTCGTCCGCCGCCCTCGGCAAAATCATCGCCACCTCTCCCGACGGAGCATACTTGCTGGTCTCAGACAGCACTTTCGGCAATGTGTACCTCTATGCCACCAGTTCGACCACGAGTGCGCTCACCCAGTCCCTGACCTCCTTCGGCGGAGCCTTCACTCCAGACAGTCACTCGGTCGCCTTCCTCGCTCCCAGCCAGCAACTTTTTTACTACACGACACTTCCGACGAGCAGTTCCACCACCCTGGCGTTCGTGCCTACCGCACTTGACGTCAGCGCCCAGGGCGGACTGACCTACGTGACAGGTTCGGCGCTGGGCGCTATCGATATCGTGCCTACTTGTAACCTGAGTAGCTGGCAAACGCTCGCCGCTAATGCTCCGACGCTCATTGCCCACTTGCCCAATGGCACCGGCGCCGTTGTGGCTGACTCACCGTCCGTCGACGTCGTCACGACCGGGTCAATTCCCGCTGGCTGTCCGCCCACGCCGCAGAGTAGTGTAACGTCGTACGACCTGGGTTTTGGCAGCTTCACCGCCAACCAGATGTTCGTCTCCACTGACAGCTCACGCGTCTACATCTTGTCCAACCTGTCGTCGGTGATCGGACTGAACCTGTCGAGCCTCACGCCGTTTTCCATCTCGCTGGTCAACGGCGCCGTGCCCACAACTGGTGGCGCCATGATCGATAACTCGCGCGTCTATGTTGGCGCAAGCGACGGCAACGTACACGCTCTCACTGTTTCCTCAGGCAGCGACAGCGCGCAGATCAGCCCGAACCTGAAGGACCCGTCAGGCGCGGCCGTTATTCCAGATCTGGTTTACGTGCTGCCGAAATAGACGGAGTCGCAATCTAACAAAAAGCCCTCCAAAAGGAGGGCTATTGCATATCTGTGCAGAAAAAGCGGGCTTTTTAAAGGCGCCTAGGAAACTTCGCGGGGCCGCGCTGACTCCTGCTTTGCCGCGTCCAACTCTTTCGCCACACTGTCCAGCACGCCGTTGATGAAGGTCACCGACTCGGGCGTCGAAAACCGCCGCGCAATCTCCAGAGCCTCGTTGATCACCACCGGCTTGGGCGTGTCGCTGAACCCCAGAAACTCCGCCACCCCACAACGTAGGACATTGCGGTCTACCGCCGCCATCCGGTCCATGCGCCAGTGCTCGGCATTGCGCTCGATGATCTCGTCGATCTCTTTCTCCCGCTCGGCCGCGGCCAGAAACAGTTGATCGGCAAAGCCGCGCACCTTGTCGTCGATGTCGCGTTGCGCCGTCCAGAACGTCTTGCGCACGTCTTCGACGTTCTGTTTGCCCATGTCGAGCTGAAACAGCATCTGCAGCGCCAGTTCGCGCGACTTTCTCCGCGTCCCCGCCTTGCTCATCGCTTCACCGCCGCGTGTTCGGCTACCTTCTCGTGCAGCGATGCCATCTCGACCGCCGCCAATCCGGCTTCATACCCCTTGTTGCCTGCCTTCAATCCAGCGCGGTCAATCGCCTGCTCCAGCGTGTCGCAGGTCAGCACGCCAAACGCGTGCGGCACGCCCGAATCCTGCGCCGACTGACCCACGCCGCGCGTGACCTCGTTGGCGATCACTTCGTAATGCAGCGTGTCGCCGCGCAGCAGGCAGCCAATGCACACGATGGCATCGTACTTACCGCTTTCCGCCAACTGCCGCGCCGCCGCAGGTATCTCAAACGATCCTGGAACGCGCCCAATCGTGATGTCTTCCTTCGCCGCCCCCGACTGCCGCAGCGCCAGCAACGCACCGTCGAGCAGCCGCTCGGTAATGAACGAGTTGAAGCGCGCCACAACGATTGCGAATCGCTTACCCTGCGCCTGCAGTGAGCCTTCGATTGATTCCTCGCCAGCAGAAGGCTTGCTATACTTCGTGACCGTCACTCGCAGACCGCTGACTTCGATCGTAAAGAAGCGGTCGCCGTCCGCCGATTCGGTAATCTCTCGAACCACTCTTACGTTGTGCTGGCGAACGATCTCCCAAGCTGCATCGGCATCCGACACTTCCACTGCAAAGTCCGACTGCGGAGGCTGCGAGGTGGCCAGCAACTCCAGCGTTCCCGTTGGCGCTTGCAGCTGAAACCCATAAGCCCCGCCGCCTGCGCAATCGCGGCCGGGCGACGCTCCAAGGGCGCGAAACAGCTCCAGCGCGGGCCGTAACTCTTGCGGCGTCTGCCCAAGAACGCGGGGGAAGATAAGGTTGCGGATCATAGGAGTCCATTGTAGATGCAGCGGAAGAGCCGCTCATCGCTGCTGGCTGTTCGCTCTTTGCCTGTCGCCCGCGAGCGCCTCGGAAGAACTCTGCTGGAAATCGAGTATGGCACCACTTCCACGTGGGGACGGGATCGTGGGGCCCCCCCCCCTCCCTATCAAAATTCCTTGTTTTGATGAGGATAGCGGAGATTTCTGCAGAAATTCCTCTGCACGTGTGGCTTACGGGCAAATTATTCTTGTGAAAGAACTTAGGCGGGATTGTTAGAGGGCGGAAAGGGACTTTGGTGGGTGGGCAAGGATGAACTCGAAAGCCAACAGGACCTTTCACAGGTCGAAACCCTTTCACAGGTCGAAACCCTTTCACAGGTCGAAACCCTGCTGAGGACAGGATTGCGATCCGGCTGACGCCTTGCAAGGCACCAACACTCACCCATCCTTCGTCCCAAGTATAGAGGAGGTAATGCGAAAACTCCAAGGGAAATAATCACGGACGCGCACGGTGCCCGACGCCGTGCTGGGTGGTCGGTTCCCGGTCGGGAAAGTGAGAGATAACCGGAATCTTTGCGGATTGGGCAGATAACGGGTTTTCGTCGCGCCAAAAATGGACTACAGTTTTCTTGCGAATAGATCGACGGGAGGTGCCTATGCCCGTTTACGACTACCTCTGCAAGGACTGCCAGAAATCATTTGAATTGGTCCTAACCCTCAGCGAACACGATAGAGACACCATCGTCTGTCCCAAGTGCGGCAGCAAACACATCGAGCAGGATGTGGCAGAGTTTTATGCGGTGACCTCGAAGAAGAGCTAAGCAGAGTCTGGTAAAGTCAGCCGCGCTTCCCTCAGCGGCTAAAGCCGCCTTCGCCCAACCGTGTTTTACGGACGGCCCCGCCCCGCCGAAGGCAGGCGGAGTTGGGGCACCCGAATTGTTTGGTTGAGGTCTACTTTCCCTTAAAGTCGGCGGCGCGCTTTTCGAGGAAGGCGCGCGTGCCTTCGTTCTTGTCCTCCGTCGAGCAGCAAACGGCGAAGAGCGTGGCTTCGAGGTAGAGGCCTTCGGCGAGGGTCATGTCGAGGCCATGGTTGACGGCTTCCATGGCATACTGCACGGCCAGCGGAGCGTTGGCGATGATCTTGGCGGCGATGGCTTCGGCACGCGGAATCAATTCGGCCGCGGGCACGACCTCATTGACGAGGCCGATGCGCAGGGCTTCGGCGGCGGAGATCATCTCGCCGGTGAGGACGAGTTGCTGCGCCATGCCTTTGCCCACCAGGCGCGACAGGCGCTGCGTGCCACCGTAGCCGGGGATGAGCCCGAGCTTGACCTCGGGCTGGCCGAGCTTGGCGTTTTCGCTGGCGAGGCGCATGGTGCAGGCGAGGGCGAGCTCGCAGCCTCCGCCGAGGGCGAAGCCGTTGATGCAGGCGATGACGGGCTTGCTAAGGTTCTCGATGACGTCGAGCACGGCCTGGCCGCGATGGGTGAATTCCTTGGCGGCGACGGGCGACAACTGCGCCAGTTCGTTGATGTCGGCGCCGGCGACGAAGGCCTTCTCGCCCGCGCCGGTGAGGATGACCACGCGCACTTCGGGGTCGTTGTTGGCGGCGGTAAATGCGAGGCAGAGTTCTCCCATAACTGACATGCTGAGGGCGTTGAGGACCTTGGGTCGGTCAATGGTGATGTAGGCGATTTTGTTTTTTGTTTCGTAGTGGAGGTTTTGGAAATCAGGCATCGTGAGTCCTCAGGAATCGACATTCAGTCGCAGCATTAACAGCGTACTCCACGAATATTGCATATGCGGCGGGGAAATGTCGGTGCCTTGGGGACGGGACGGGGCCCGGGTTGAATCAGTAACCGCAATTATTTAAACTAGTCTAACACTAGTCTGATTGGAGGATACGGATATGTCCGCGCGAACGGGCACCAATACAGTCGGCGCTTACGAAGCAAAAACGCATTTGTCCGAGCTGCTGGAAAAGGTTGCCGCGGGCCAGGAGATCACCATTACCCGACATGGTGCATCCGTCGCCAAACTCGTGCCCGTAACAAAGAAGGCGACCCCGGAGGAGCGCGTCGCCGCCATCGAGCGCATTCAGAAGCTCGCTTCCGGTCTCTCCCTGCGTGGATTGAAGGTCAGAGACCTCATTAACGAAGGACGCCGATGAACCCGGCGTTTATCATTGATTGTTCGATCGCGATGGCCTGGCTGTTCCACGACGAAGCAACGCCGAAGACGACGGCATTGCTGCATCGACTGGCAAACGACACTGCTGTTGTGCCTGCGTGGTGGTTCGTCGAAATTACGAACGTTCTCGCGATGGCAGAACGCAAGGGTCGTATCGTTCCAACCCAGTCAGACGCTTTTATCGCTGACCTCAGCAAGCTTGGAATCGAGCGCGACGACGAAGCTCCCGATCGCGCCTTTAGCCATCTTCTTCCGCTGTGCCGGGCTCATCGTTTAACCAGCTACGACGCGATTTACCTCGAACTGGCCATCCGCCGAAGCTTGCCGTTGGCCACGCTTGACCTTGACTTGCGCAGAGCGGCAAAGAAAACGGGCGTCAGCGTCTTAGGCTAGGCGTTACACAAACTCGCCATGCTGAGGGCGTTGAGGACCTTGGGGCGGTCGATGGTGATGGAGGCGATGTGGTTTTTGGCGGAGTAGTGGAGGCGCTGGAAGTCGGTCATGAAGTTATTCCCTCAAATGGCACGAATGATTGGTCTGAGTATGAAGCCGCAAATGGAACCGCTTCGTATCACGGCCCGGCCTGACGAAAAAACTCTCCATCTCGACTGTTTCGTATCAGGGCACGACTTCAGTCGTGCCGATAGCATCGTCAAATTTCACGGGACTTTAGCCCCTGCTGCTTTTTGAGCAGCAAGATATGTGAAGCAATAAGGATATTCCTCGGGCCGACTCACCAACCCACGCTTCACAGGATTCTGAGCAATATACTCCCGATGTTTCGCAAAACTCTCCGGATCGTCAACGCGCACTTCCGAGAATCCCTTTTGCCAGACCTCGCCCGCGTAGCCGGTTTCCTTCCTTAAGCGATAGGAAAATCCGCCCTTGATGAACTGGACTGCCTTCTCGATCGACATCTCGCCGCTGACCGTCATCAGCAAATGGACATGGTCGGGCATGACGACAAAGTCGTGCACTCTGAATTTCTTCGCGGTGACATAAGAACGAAGTACATCGATGAACAGCGTTGCGTTACCTTCGGATTGCAGAAGCGCGCGTCCCATGCTCGTCTTGGTCGTGACGAAGAACGTTCGCGAGGTGCGGATAATTTGCTTCGGATCGGCTTTGCGAGTTGGTATCGCCATACGCAGGGGCTAAAGCCCAGTTCAATTTGTACCGCTTTCGGCACGGCTAAAGCCATGCCCTGATACGAACCTAATGCTATGCTCACGGCAAGGGCCTTTCTCCGAGTGCAAGGATCGAATCTCGCAAATCCGCCGCGGTCTCTTCAACGGAATCGTGGTCACCAATGCCATCGAGCCTGCGCCCGACCAAGTATTCATACGCTTCTTCCGCACATTCTTCGATCGCTCGCTGCCTGCCTTCTTGAAACGCGGCACTATCGTGAGTTTCCGAGCTAACCTCTTCCGATGTCGAACCAGCTGTCGAAAGCCACCAGCGCAGCAATTCCGGCAAACGCTCACCTAGCGGGGTCTCCCGAAGTCCGATCAACACTAAATACCCAACACCGCCAATGACGTAGCCAGCAATTAACGCCCAGAAGACTAGCGTTAAGTCTTGTGACCGCGACCATTGGCGAGCTACATCTTCGAACCCAGCTCCTGTGAACATGACAACGTAGCCGAAGATGAACGTTAGCAAACTCTTGCCACGCTTGCTTCTGATGCGAGCACTCAAGGCCCAAATTAATGTTGCCGCCAATAATGGCACTGCCAAAAGAATAATTCCCCGAGGCATTGTCGTCCTTTCTCCCCGAGATGCTCAGGTCATCCTTTTCGACTGGCTCACAGCAAATATAGAAGTCCCTGCCTGAGCCTACACAAACTTCCCCGGCACCGGGTTCTTCGGATCGCTGTAATCGTAAAACCCCCTACCGGTTTTGCGGCCATACCAGCCCGCCAGCACCAGGCGCTTCAGCAACGGAGGCGCGGCGAAGCGGCGCTCCTTGAACTCGTCGTACATGACGTGCGTGATGTAGTACGTGGTGTCGAGGCCGACGAAGTCGGCCAGCGTGAACGGCCCCATAGGATAGCCGCAGCCCAGCTTCATCGACTCGTCGATGTCGGCGATGGAACCCACGCCCTCTTCGTAGGCGCGGATGGCGTCGAGCAGGTACGGCACCAGCAGGCGATTGACGATGAATCCCGGCTTATCGACCGTGCGCACCGGAACCTTGCCCAGCCTGGTGCCGAACGCAACCGCCGTCTCGAAGACCTCGTCGCTGGTGGCGATGGTGCGGACGACTTCGACCAGCTTCATCATCGGCACTGGATTAAAGAAGTGCAGTCCGACGAAGCGCTCGGGGCGCTCGGTGGCGGTCATGAGCTCCGCGATGCAGATGGAGGACGTGTTGCTGGCGAAGATGGCGTCTTTCTTGACGATCAGGTCGAGCTGCGCGTAGGTTTTGCGCTTCTCCACCACGTTCTCGATGATGGCCTCGATGACGATGTCGCAGTCGGCGAGGTCCTTGATGCTGAGCGTGCCCTTGAGCCGCGCAAGCGCGTCTTTCTTTTGCTGTTCGGTGATGCCACCCTTGTCGGCGCCGCGCTCGACCAGCCGCGAAAGCGACTTGTCGATGCCGGCAAAACCCTTGTCGAGGAATTTCTGCTCCTGCTCAAGTACCGTGACGTTGAAGCCCGCGGCGGCCGCGACCTGCGCGATGCCCGAACCCATGAGACCACAGCCTAATACCCCAACTTTCCTGATTTCCATGATTGTCCTCCAATGAATAGCCGGCTACTTGTGTACCGGCGTGTCGCCTTTATATGGATGTGCCTTGGCCAGCGTTTCGTTCAGGGTCGGCACCGCGTCTTTCGTGATCAACGTGTTTTGGAATGTAACAATCTGCCAGCGTCCATCGCCGAGTTTTTCCGCGATCAGCGTCGGTCGCGCTTCGATTTGCTGCTCCGCTCCGTTCAGATACCAGATGAGATTGCCGCGGAGGAAGACGATTGCGACATCAGGACGTACGAACCGGATTTTCTCAACCGTAAAGTTATTATGGCTTCCCTTGTAGATGGTGTCGAAGATGCGGCGATGCCCGCGCTCAATGTCGGCGCGCCCGTTGAAATGGCCGCCCAGCACGTGGATGAAGTCAGCGTGTTCGGAAAACTGCGCAGCCCAGGCGACGCTGTCGCTGGCGTTCCATGCGGCTTCGAGTTTTGCCGCGAGTTCGCGGAGAAGGGTTTCGTTGGTTACCATAGGTCGCTCCTATCGCTGCAGGTTCTCAATGATCACGGTAATTCCCTGCCCGCCGCCGATGCAGGCCGTCGAAAGGCCGTAACGGCCCTTGCGCCGCCGCAGCTCGTTCATGAGCGTTATCAGCAGGCGCGTGCCGGTCGCGCCCAGAGGATGACCGAGCGCAATGGCTCCGCCGTTGACGTTGGTCTTGTCGTGGTCGAGGCCGAGCTCTTTCATCACCGGCAGGCACTGCGCCGCGAAGGCCTCGTTCAGCTCGATGAGGTCGATGTCCGACAGTGTCAGACCCGCCTTCTTCAGCGCGATATGTGTCGCCGGAACCGGACCCGAACCCATCAGCGCCGGATCGACGCCTGCGATGCCCCTGCTGACGATGCGTGCCTGCGGATTCAGTCCGCGCCTCTGTGCCTCGCCGAGTGGCATGACGACAACCGCCGCGCCGCCATCGACGATGCCGCTGGCGTTACCCATCACGCAGTGGCCGATTTCGGCGGGTTTGACGCCGGAGCGCTTCATGGCCTCAACTGAGGCAATGGCGGCGAGTTCCTGGGCAGTGAAGTCGCGCAGCTTGCCGCAGTAGCTTCCCATGGGCGTGCGCGCGCCGTTGACCACGGCAATGTCGGGGAAAGGGTTCGACATCGGGAGGTCTTCCTGCACGGTAAACAAACGGTCAAGTCTACCAGCGAGCCAATTGGGGCGGCAAACTTACGCCGGGCGCGTGAGACGCTTTTCCGCGGGCCGAATGGCCCCAACGAACCCCACAATATTTGTTTGACCTCCGCCGAGAATCGCCGCACAATGATGTCTCTCCCCCGAAATCTGATTCGCTTGAGGTGGACAACTATGCGCAAACTTCTTCCGGGGCTGCTGGCCGTTGCCCTGCTGGTCTGTGTGATTCCTGGCGCACAAGCGCAGCAGGACAGCTTCTTCGCCGGCGCCAGCAGCTTCGACGGCAGCAACAACCTGAACGTCGACGGTAATCAGTACTTCAACACCGATTCCGGCTGGTTCCGAAACGACGGTATTCACAATGCAGGAAACACTAACTACATCACCGGATACTGCGGTCCGAATGATTGCGGGGGGTTCTACTATCACGGGTATTTCTCGTTTGACCTGGGGAGACTGACCGGCGCGGACACGGCGTCGTTCAATGTCTACAGCTACCTCATCCAATTCGATCCAGGCACGTATTCGATTTACGGAACGAGCCTGAGCCCAAGCCAGGTCGACAGTTCCCTGGACTATAGCGATGTAACGCTCTATAGCGCATTGGTGTCGGGTCCGATGATTGGGTCGATTTTCGTCACTCCGAGCGACTCCTACTCGACCGTCACGGTGGACTTGAACGCGGCGGGCATCGCGTGGCTCAATGCTCATGCCGGTGAGGGAGCGGTGATTGGGGCGGATTTCAACGGAACGTCGCCCGTCCCCGAGCCGGGCAGCCTTGCGCTGCTGGGTACCGGATTGGTGGGAGTGATGGGCCTGGTGCGCCGGAAACTCTTGTAAGGCCGAGTGCCTGAGTTCGCGGAGCCGCCGTTACAGGCGGCTCTTTTCCTGACGGAAGCGAAGTCTGTGCCTATCGAGAGATGGATTTCGTTCTTTCGCGGCGCAGGCGCCACTCCTCGCTGGTGAGAATGCTGGGGCCGGCTTCGATGAGACGCGGGAGCATTTGGAATACGGAGATGGAGGTCCAGAGACTGCCGTCGCGTCGGCGAAAGCCGCGCCGGTTCAACTCGGCGGCGATGCCGGAGTACGGACCGTCCTGAATGGTGAGTTCCATGATCTGGAACAACACTTCGCGCTCGTGGGAGTCGTCTTCGAGGTGGGCACAGTCTCCGGAGACACGCAGACCATAAGGAACCTCCGGCGCGGCGGTAGCCGGGGGAGTTCCGCCGGCGATTTGGCGCTCCCATTCGATGGCCACGGGCTTCCAGCCTTCGTTCAATTTCTGCTGTAGTTGATCGGGTCCGAATTCGCCCGAGACGACCTGGCGAGTGCGCTCGATGTTCGACATAGTTCCACCCCCGGCGAGGATGATGCAACCTTAGAAGGGAGCAATCGACGCGCCAGTCGGGCAATTCGCAAGTAGTTGATTCGAAGGACACGAGCGCGCAGAGCTGGGTCTAATCGATGTCCGTCGCCGACGCCGGATGTACGGAATCGGGCAACCCGAAGCCGGAGGACCGATGTTCGAAGACGCAAAACTGCCGCCGTTTCGTCCCCAAATTTACTGCGATGGGGTTTACGGCGGCGGATGCGTCTTCCGGGACTAACTCGTCGTGCCTACTGAATCATTGCGCTTGGAATCTCGATCGTAACTGGAGCCGGCGCCAGCGCCGGGACGGCTGGGACGGCTGGGACCGCCGGAGTCACGAAGTTGATGTGCATCGCTGTACCGGAAGGCTGCCGAAGGACGAGATTCATGCGCGACCGTTCGATGTTCCGCTGGGCCTTCTCCATGGCGCGCGCAGCGAGCCGCTGCGCATGCTCAATTTCTCGGACATTGATCTCGAGCGCCCGCTCATTGGCGAACTTGTTCCAGTGGCCAGTCTGCTGGCTAAGATCGAAGACTTGCACGTTCGCGAGGTCGTTGAGCTGGCGCAGCTGATCGGAGGTCAGAGTCTGCATCCGGTAAGCCTGCTGTTGCGCCACGCGAGCACGTTGCGCAGCCTCGCAACCCTGCCTGGCAACCTTCTCCTGCACGAACTGCTGTGCTTCGTCGGCTTTCTGCTGCAAGGCGGCCACATCGGGAAGATTCAGTTCAGCAACGATCTGCGCCTGCTCGGGAGCGTCAGTCTCGGCTTGGGGGTCGAGCTGGGCGACGATTTTCTGCACGACGTAATGGCGTGCGCAAGCGATGTTGGCGGCAAGCTCGGCGCGCGAATGCGGTACGTGCGCAAGCAGACCGCACTTCATTCCCTGCGATACGAGGGCAAACGTCGTTACCAGTGCCAGGGACGCTACCAGATATTTACGCTCCATACTGCCTCCTCGCTGCACGTATGACGTTTACGGGGTGCGATGGTTAGAGAAAATTTTGAGCCAAATCTTGCGCACTGAGGAACGCCGTGCTTGAGTACTACAGTTTCGTTGCCAAACTCGACCCTTGGCTAAATTTCGTGAAATCAATGGCTTGTTGATGACCGTGAATAGAACATGACGGAAAACGCGTCCGTGTTAAATGAAAGCTGTCCAGTGGTGGACGGTGCGGAGCAAGAAGGTGGTATGGTGGGCCGTATGTTCAGGCAATTCTTCGCGAGACGCTTCACCAGTTCGTCGCCTTACGGATTCGATCATGGAAGCTGAAAAGGTCAAACACTTACTTCAGCTTACGCCGCTCGAGTTAGAGGGTGGATTCTTCCGGGAAACCTACCGGTCGAGATGGAGGGTGCCGCCCGAGTTTTTGCCAGAACGCTTTGGCGGCGAGCGTTCGATCGGTACGGCTATTTACTACATGGTAACTCCAGAGTCGTTTTCCCGGCTGCACCGGCTGCCGGGGACGGAGGTGTTTCACTTCTATCTCGGGGATCCGGCGATCATGCTGCAACTTCACTCCGATGGTGGATCAGCAACGGTGACCCTCGGACCCGATCTGGAAGCTGGACATCAACCTCAGGTCGTAGTGCGTGGCGGGGTTTGGCAGGGTCTGAGGCTTGCAGCAGGCGGCAAGTGGGCTCTGCTGGGGACGACGATGTCACCCGGATTTGACTACGCGGATTACGAAGTCGGCGTGCGGGAGGAATTGGTCGCGCAGTATCCGGGCGTGGCGGAGATAATTCGGGCGTACACGCGGTAAAGTGGCTGCTACTTCTTGCGGATGTTGTCGCGGAGGGCATTCATCATGGCGGCGATGCGTTTTTCCCGGGTTTCGGGGCGCTTGGCCTCCTCAATTTCGCGGACGTATTCCTTTTTGTGAGTGAACGAGAGCTTGTCCCAAAATTCTTTCGCCTTTGCGTCGGAGGCGATGATCTTCTTCAGGTAAGGCGGCACCTCGACCGCGCGCTCTTCGGTGTCAAGCTCCATGACTACGGAAACCGTATCGCCCTTCTTGCATTTGGCGCCGTCTCGCAATTGCGCGTTGACGACCATGAAGTGGCCGTCGCCCATGTTCATCAGAGAGCTGCGAAAGGGAAAGCCGTTGATGGTGCCTTTCACGGGCACGCGACCCTTGCGTCCGAAGACTTCGACGACGTCGAAGGGAGGCTTGAGGGCAGCGGTCTCCATGGCGTCGGCACCGAAGAGCTCGACTTTGAATCTGTGCGGTTTCGGTGATGCGGATTTGGGCGAGTTTGCCATGACCGTGCTATAGCCTCCCACATTTGCCAACAGCAGGCAAATGTGGGCCACCCTGGCTTGCGTGTTGTGTATTACATTTGCAATTTGTATTACAATCGCCATGATGGCAGCGAATGTACAAGCGCGATTAGACCGTGAAACGCAGGAGGCGCTGGACGCACTGGTGCGGCGGCTGGATTGGAGTCCCTCGCGGGTCGTGAGGGAGAGCTTGCGCCTGATGGCTGCGTGTTATGGCACGGCCTCGCAGACTAAAGTAATCGGCGTGGGACGCTATGCATCGGGCATAGGCGACCTCGGCTCCAACAAAAAGCACCTGAAAGGATTTGGGCGGTGAAGCCCATCCTGCTCGATACGGGTGTGGTGGTAGCGCTGCTTGACCGTAGCGAAAAACACCATCGACGGTGCGCCGAGGTTGTGGCCGGACTGGCGCGCCCGCTGGTGACCTGCGAGGCAGTAATCGCCGAGAGTTGCTATTTGCTGCGGCAGCTTTCCGGGGCACCTGAGGTTGTCCTGGAAAACGTCGCAAAGGGAGTGTTCCTGATTCCCTTTCAGCTTTCGCGGACAGCAGCGTCAGTGCGGAGCATCCTGCGCAAGTACTCTGACCTGCCGGCGGACTTTGCCGATGCCTGCCTCACCCATCTCGCGGATGAGTTGAGCACAGGTGAAATCTTGACGCTCGACCGCA
>Ga0335071_10005236_pt1 | contig 13482 bp, 7 predicted proteins | sample Lox_Sample_15_FD_206724 | JGI IMG/M metagenome (GOLD analysis project Ga0335071, IMG submission 206724) | Soil microbial communities from Loxahatchee National Wildlife Refuge, Florida, United States - Lox_Sample_1.5 | ecosystem: Environmental > Terrestrial > Soil > Wetlands | place: USA: Florida... | reverse complement strand
CGAGATTCGTGAGCTTCAGGTCCTTGCCTTGTACATCAATGACAGAGTCCGTCAAGCGCTTCTCCGTTTTTCATTGTGCACTAAAACGCTGGTAGTCTGCTTGTGCTCACGCAGGTAAAAGGTCCCTGGCGTGAGCAGCTCACGGTAATTGACAACTTGCCGTCGACGCCTTGAATCACACGTCTACGGGCGGTAGGTTGTGATCTGCACGATCTCGTATGTACGCCAACGGTGAAAGAAGATGACTCTGCTGCTGGTATTCGCGGTTACGCTGCTGATTGCAGTGCTGGTCTCCGACTTGGCGGAGAGAAGTATCTTGTCGGCTGCCGTGCTTTTCATGGTGGCAGGATTCCTTGCCGGCCGTGGCTACTTCGGGGCCCCACCGCAGCTGAGCAATTACTTCCTCCAGCGCATGTCGGAGATCGCGCTGTTCAGCATTCTTTTCGCGGACGGAATGCGGACTGGCGGAATTCATTCCATCCGGAAGTCCTGGCATCTTCCCGGGCGCGCCCTGCTGATCGGGATGCCCCTTACGATCATCGGCATTGCGGTGATCGCGCATTATCTCCTGGGTACAGAGTGGCTGCCCGCGTTCCTGATCGGCAGCGTGCTCAGCCCCACGGATCCGGTGTTTGTGTCAGCCATTTTCCGCTTCGAGGAAATCTCGGAACCAGTGAAGCAGTTGCTCAACGTGGAAAGCGGGCTGAATGACGGGCTGGCGCTGCCCATCGTCCTTCTCCTGCTGGCCAAGATGAACGGCCGAGCGGGCGGCGTGTTGCAACTTACCGGCCAATTGGTGCTCGGGGTCGCAGTCGGTATTGTGGTTCCCTGGCTCGGCATCCAGTTGGAGCAAACCCGGTTCTTCAAAGCTGTTGGATTATTCCAGCCGCTCAATGCCTTTGCATTGGGATTGCTTGTCATGGCCATCTGCTACACCACAAACGCCAACCTGTTCCTGGGAGCGTACGCGGCCGGGATCACGCTGGCCACTTGCGGCAGTTCGGCGGTCGCGTCGTTTCAGGAGTTCGGTGAATTGATTGCCGAGCTATTCAAGCTTTCTGCGCTGCTGGTGTTTGGAGCGATCCTCGCCCCGGGCTTTTTCGTCGCGCTCTCGGGATGGGAATACCTCTTCATTGTTCTTGCGGTATTTGCGGTGCGTCCACCGTCAGTCCTTCTCTCCCTGACTCGCACCGAGCTCACAACGCGGGAACGCCTGGTTGCTGGGTGGTTCGGCCCCAAAGGGTTTGCTTCCGTGGTATACGGATTGCTGATACTCCGCGCCGGGGTTACGAATCTCGCTCATCTGGTCGGACTCGGCGTAGCCGCATCAATCATCGTTTTCTCCTCGACCGATATGCTCGTGGGCCGCTGGTTCGAGTCGCATAGCGTTCCAAAATCGAAGGAAATCGAGAATGCCAGCCACCCCTACGCCAGGCGTTAGCGGCGGCTTGGGGATTTCACGACAGCAATTCGTCACGTACAAGCATCGAAGTTCCGAAAGCGATTGCCAATTGCTGGAGGAGCTATGCCAAGAGGAGCCAGTCCGAAACGCGAACACGAGTACGAAGAGCTGAAACACCGTTTCAAAAAAGAAGGAAGATATAAGGGACGCGAGACCGAGGTCGCGGCGCGCATCGTAAACAAGCAGCGGGCTGATTACGGCGAAACCAAACGAGACAAGCAAGAAGATCGCGAGGGTACCAATCCCGACCGGAACCTCCCTGTGGAGCACTACCGGGAGCTAAAGATCCCGCAGATCGAATCGAGGGCGCAAAAGCTCTCTGGGAAGCAGATTGAAAAGGTCGAAAGTTACGAGAAGAAGCATAAGAACCGCAAGGGCGCGGTCAACGCGCTGGAAAAGGCCCAACACAGCAAGCGGAAATCCGGAAAGAACGCGGCATAAAGCGGCCAAGGGCGCGGGATCTTGGCTCTAGCGCGGACGTCTGTCCGCGCTGCCCCGGCCAGACTACCTTGGACCGCCACCAGCCCAGACGCATGTATACGGGTCACACATTCCCGACTCCGTTTGACAATTCTGTGTTCCGCAACGTAATTTCAGACTTTTGCCCCTCTTTCTCGTCCAATTCGTGTGTTCCTCGTGGCTTCAGGAGGTCCAATGACAGGCCATTCCAAGTCGCGCCGGGCGCTACTCGGCGCGGCAACCGCATTCTTGTTTTTCACGCTATTCGTTTTATCGAGCGTGAGTCAGGATGTTGCATCGTTTGAAAAGCGCATCACCGTCAAGAAACTGCCGAATGGCTTGACAGTACTGATCTGCCAAAGGCCGGAGGCCCCCGTATTCTCGTTTTACACGCTAGTGGACGCCGGTTCGGCGCAGGACCCGATGCGTCAGACCGGCCTGGCACATATGTTCGAGCACATGGCCTTCAAAGGAACCGACAAGATCGGCACGACCAACTACGCCGCGGAGAAACCGGCGCTCGCCAAGGTAGAGACGACCTACGCGGCCTACGTAGCCGAGCGCGACAAGACTGTCGGCCAGGATCCGGCGAAGCTGAAGGAACTCGAGAAAGCATGGAAGGATGCCATCGCCGAAGCTGACAAGTACGTGGTCAGCAATGAGTTTTCGAAAATCGTCGAGCAGAATGGCGGCGAGGGACTGAACGCTTCGACCAATTACGACGAGACGGAATATCACTACTCGCTGCCGGTGAATCGGCTTGAACTCTGGGCGTATCTCGAATCCGAGAGATTCCTGCATCCCGTGATGCGCGAGTTCTACAAGGAACGTAACGTGGTGATTGAAGAACGTCGCCTGCGCACCGACAGCAATCCGATCGGGCGCCTGCTCGAACAATTCAATGCCGAAGCCTTCGAGGCTCATCCTTACCACCGTCCGACGGTGGGCTGGATGTCCGATCTGAACTCGTTTTCCGCCACTGACGCGCAACGGTTTTTCGACAAGTACTATGTACCGTCGAACATGGTGGTCGCTGTGGCGGGGGACATTAAGCCCGAACAGGCGATGCCGATCATCGAAAAGTACTTCGGGCAAATCCCGTCCCATGCCAAGCCGGACGAGACCACCACGGCCGAGCCTCCGCAACATTCCGAGCGGAACGTCGTACTCAAGGAGCGCAGCCAGCCGCTGTACCTTGAGGGGTATCACCGACCCGACTACCGCAGCAAGGATGACGCTGTCTTCGATGCCATCAGCGACCTGATGTCGGAGGGACGCACCTCTCGCCTGTACCGGGCGCTTGTGCGGGATAAGAAGATCGCTTCTTTTTCTGCCGGGTTCACGGGACTTCCCGGGATCAAGTATCCCCATTTGTTCGCGTTCTACGCATTCCCGCTGCCCGGCCACACGCCGCAGGAGGTCGCCGACGCGATCCACGCCGAAATCGATCGGCTAAAAAAGGAAGACATTTCCGACGATGAACTGAAGATGATCAAGACCCGTGCAAAAGCAAACCTGATTCGCGGACTCGCGGACAACGAAGGCCTAGCCACGCAACTTGCGACGTATCAGACCCGCTATGGCGACTGGCGCGAACTGTTCCGCTCCGTGGATCGAATCGAGCAGGTCTCCAAGGCGGATATCCGGCGTGTGGCGAACGAAATCTTCACTGACACGAACCGCACAGTCGGAATTATTGAGACGGGACCGGGAGGGGCGCCTCCCGGAGGTGGCGGGGACGACAGTGGCGGCGACGACTCGGGCGCACAAGGGGGTGCGGAATGAGAATTAGCGCGAAAAATCGCTTACTTCATGGGCAAAACCCCGCATTTGTTCCCGCGCGCAGCGGCGTTACTCGAAGCCGCGCCCTTTCAAGACCGATGCATGCCATGGTTTGCAGTCGGACTCGGAAAATAATGCTGCTTGCGGGTCTCTTCGTAACGGTCGGTCTCACTCCCGAGTCTCAGTCCCAAACGCCGGCGGGAGCGGCCGCAGCACACTCGAATGCTCAGGCGGCGAAGCCGCAGGGAGCGCGCTGGAAGCAAATTCCTGTTCCGCCGCTTCCGGCTTTCAAGCCGCAGCAGCCCAAGCGCATTCAACTTTCCAACGGAATGGTGATCTTCCTCCAGGAAGATCATGAACTGCCGCTGATTGACGGCACCGCGCGCATTCGCGGTGGTTCGGTCAACGAACCGGCCGACAAGGCGGGACTGATCGACCTTTATGGCGATGTCTGGCGCACTGGCGGCACCAAGTCGCAAACCGGAGATCAACTGGATGATTTTCTCGAAGTGCGCGCGGCCAAGGTGGAAACCGGCGGCAGCGTGGATTCCACGAGCGTCAGTTTTTCCTGCCTGAAAGGCGATCTGGATGATGTGTTCAAGGTTTTTCAGGATGTCCTGCAGAATCCCGAATTCCGCGCCGACAAGCTGGACATCGCGCAGAAGCAGGAAGCCGACGCCATTTCCCGTCGTAACGACCAGGTCGGCGAGATCGCGCACCGCGAAGCGGTGAAACTCGCTTATGGCGCGGACAATCCCTATGCTCGTACGCCCGAATACTCCACGGTATCGGCCATCACCCGCCAGGATCTGATTGACTGGCACGGCAAGTACGTCCATCCCAACAACATCATCCTAGGGATCAGCGGAGACTTCGATGCCGCGGCGATGGAAACCCGACTGCGGGCGGCGTTCGATTCGTGGCCCAAGGGCCCCGATTTTCCCAAAAACGAAGTTCAATACAAACCGGCGAAGCCGGGTTACTACCTCATTCCGAAGGATGACGTGAATCAGAGCAACATCCGGATGGTGGCGCTCGGCACGACACGCGACAATCCCGACTACTACGCCATCAGCGTATTCAACGAGGCATTCGGCGGCGGATTCTCGTCGCGGCTGCTCAACGACATCCGCACAAAACGGGGCTTGGCGTACGGCGTCGGCGGCGGCATTGGCACCAACTTCGGCCACCCGGGAATTCTGCAAATCTCGATCGGCACCAAGAGCCAGAGCACCGTCGAAGCGATTCAGGCCACGCAACAGGACATCGAAGATCTGGCTACACATCCCATTACGGAAGTCGAAGTTCAACGCGCCAAGGATGACATCCTGAACGCATTCATCTTCCGACTCGACTCCCCGGACAAGATCCTGGCCGAGCGCATGACCTACGAGTATTACGGATACCCGGCCGATTGGCTGGACAAGTACCAGGCGGAGATCAAAAAGGTCACACCCGCGGATGTGAACCGCGTGGCGGCCAAGTATCTGCACGAGGATCAACTAGCAGTGCTGGTCGTGGGGAATACGAAGGAGTTCGATAAGCCACTCTCGTCGTTGGGTACAGTGCAAGAAGTCGATATCGCGATTCCCGCGGCGCCGGCCGCGAAGGAGGAAGCGAAGCCAGCTGCATCCAATCCTGAAGGGAAAGCTCTGGCGGCCAAGGTCGCCGCGGCGATGGGAGGTCTGCCCAAGCTGCAGTCGATTAAGGCAATGCACGTCAATATCGCGGAGAGCGATTCCGGAGGGCCTTCATCGGCTGTGGATGTGATCCTGGCGTTTCCCGACAGCATGCACGTGCTCATGGATATCCCTCAGGGCAAACTGACGATTGTGGCCTCTCCAGATGCTGCCTTCATGTCGGTGCCCGGCATGGGAAGCCGCAGCATGCCGCCGGCGCAAAAAGACGAAATGCTGTCCCAGTTACATCACGACCTGGTCTATGTGGCACAACATGCAGATGACCCGGCCTTCACATTCAGCGCGGCGGGATCGGAGAAAATCGGCGAGGTCGATGCCTCCATTGTCGATATTGGCGGCGCCATTCCGTGGCTGCGCTGGTATATCGATCCGAAAACTGGGTACATTTTGCGGGAGAAATACAAGGGGATTGGGCGCTCGGGTCCCTTCGACGGCGAAACGGAACTCTCCGACTGGCGGACCGCCGACGGCCTCACACTACCGTATCAGCATCAGAACAAACAGAACGGCCAAGCCACCAGCACCGCCGAGTTCAAGAAGATCGAAATCAATCCGGCAATCGATCCAAAGATCTTCGCCAAACCGGCGGAGGAGCCGAAGGCCACGCAATAAACCAGTCCGCGTTCACCAACTTTTCACACTGCCGTAACACTCCTTCGATATGGTCTTGCCCTACCAAGATCTGGGGCAGTTTCTTCTTCACTCACGTACCAACACATATCAAGAGGAGTAAATCTGCATGGCAACGGCAGCGGCACCGGCAATACAGGAGAAACTCAGCAGACGTCCAGGGATGATGGGTGTCATCGGATTCGGCATCGTCCTCCTCATTGGCATTATCTATTCGGCGACCCATCTTCTGAATGACTTGTCCGGCGTTCGGTCATCTTCGATTGCTCCTTATGTTCTGCTCGGAATCGCGTTGCTGGTCGCGCTCGGATTTGAGTTTGTGAACGGGTTCCACGACACGGCCAACGCGGTCGCAACCGTGATCTATACCCATTCGTTGGAGCCCCACATAGCGGTAGTCTGGTCCGGATTCTGGAACTTTTTGGGAGTAATGACCTCCAGCGGACTGGTAGCCTTCGGCATCATCTCGCTGCTACCCGTAGAGCTGATTCTGCAAGTGGGCAGCAAGGCCGGTTTTGCCATGGTTTTCGCGCTCCTGGTCGCCGCGATCCTGTGGAATCTCGGAACGTGGTACTTCGGATTGCCAGCATCGAGTTCGCACACTCTGATCGGCTCTGTGATCGGCGTGGGTATCGCGAACCAGCTGATTTCGGCGAAAACCGGCACTAGCGGTGTGGATTGGGCGCAGGCAACGAATGTGGGGAAATCGCTTCTGCTATCGCCGATCGTCGGCTTCATCTGTGCTTTTTTGCTGCTCTGGCTGATGAAGGCGGTCATCCGCAATCGGAAACTGTACGAAGCGCCGGAGGGAACCGAGCCACCGCCGTTCTGGATTCGCGCCCTGCTGCTGCTGACCTGCACGGGCGTCAGCTTCGCTCATGGCTCCAACGACGGGCAGAAAGGCATGGGTCTGATCATGCTGATTCTTGTGGGTACGGTTCCAACCGCTTACGCGCTGAACCATGCCATCACCCACAAAGACTCCGACGATTTTGTTGCGGTGTCGCAGCAAGCGGCAAACACTCTATCCAGGTATGTGAGTTCAAACGCAGTGGTTGGCGATGACCACGACGAGGTTACCACTTACATCCGCACCCGCGAGTTCACTCCCAATACGATGCTGGCATTACGTCAGTTGATCAATGACATCGGCAACGAAACCACCGTTTTCGGAGAACTGGCCCGCATTCCAAACGAGCGCGTAAGAAACTTCCGCAACGATATGTATCTCGTCAGCGAAGCGCTCCGTTTGATGAAGAAGACGAAGCAGCCGGCCATTAGCGCCGGGGACTGGGAAGTATTGGACAACTACAAGAAACACGTGGATAAGTCGACCCGCTTCATTCCCGCGTGGGTGAAAGTGGCGGTGGCTATGGCTCTTGGCCTCGGAACCATGGTGGGCTGGAAGCGGATTGTGGTGACGGTCGGAGAAAAGATCGGCAAAGAACATTTGACGTACGGCCAGGGTGCCGCGGCGGAGATCGTGGCTATGTTCACCATCGGGGCCGCGGACTGGTTCGGATTACCGGTAAGTACAACTCACGTCCTGTCGTCGGGGGTGGCGGGCACGATGGCCGCCAACCACTCCGGGCTGCAATGGTCGACAGTCCGGAACCTGCTGATGGCGTGGGTGCTGACGCTTCCCGCTTCTATGGTACTGGCTGGCTTTCTGTTCTGGGCGTTTCGCAAGGTCTTCTGACGAACTGACGGGCTGCACTTTCCGACAGCTTGGCTCGCGGGTTGCGCCAGTGAGCCGGCGGGTAAAGATTTTGTCCGTACAGGAAATCCTGTACGCCTCGGTTAGAAGGGGTTACAAGAGATTTTACAAGTTGGAGATAAAGATTTACGAAAGTGCTTGGCTACTCGAGGAAGTTGGAGTATTTTAGCCCACAAAGATTGGGCAAGTAGCCGGTAATCCCTACTTCTCCTGGGCTCTTCGGGCTCGCCGCTTCGAAATAATTTCCCCCTGCTTAACTCGAAGAACCAGGGATAATGAGGGTTCACCGGCAAAAGGAACCGGCCGTGAAATCCCTTCTCTACCTGTGCCTCGTTGCAGTTTGTTTTGGAAATCCTGGAGCTTGGGCCAGCGACTCTTCAGCAGCCTCAAGTGCGCCGACAGATGGAGCGTCCGGCGAAGACTCAGCTGTACAGCCTGCGCCTCAATTCACAATTCCCGGCCCATTGCGTTCTTTTCTTCGGATGGCAGGCATCAGCCAGCGAGTTGCCCCAGAGGAGGTGCTTCCTCTTTTCAGCCGCAATATCTTCACGCAAGGATACGAGGGAACGTCCCGGCAAACCGAGTTCCTGGTGCTACTGAGTCGGTATGTGGAGCAATCCCGCGAATTATCTGCGCTGGCGGCGAATACCGGGATGGTCATCCGCGTCTCCAACTGCGAGGAGGCCAAGCCGCTGCTGTCGATTCTGGGCTATCGAGCGCGACCCAATTGCGGAACGCCCGATACCGCGCTGCAGACCTCCGACGCCGAACGCGCGTTTCTGACCACCGACTCCGGCTTCCCGCTGCCTGAACTGGAGAGAACACTACAGGGCGGTAAGCCTTTCGAATACCCTTATAGCGGAACGTCCGTACCCCTGATCTCGGCGGAAAGCGATTGGACTCTGGCCAGCAAAAAGAACTTTAAGGAAAACAGCAGAGACTTCCTTCGCACGCTGCTGGGGAATCCCTTGATGGCTCGGCTCTATTGGGGACTTTCCAGGCTCGATCCGGCAACGACTGGGTTTCTGCTGCAATCGATTGGTGTGAGCAAGCTTGTGCCGTATGCGGCCGTACTGGATTTTTATGGGACCCGGCTCTCGATCCGGGACGCCCGAGTGGTTGCTCCCGGAGGTGAAACCGCGGACCCGACGTGGAAGGAACTGGTCGGCGCCAGTCCGACTGCTCCAGCCGCTTTCATTCAGAAATTGATTTCGAAGGATAAGGGCTGGTTGTGTGCTTACTTCGATGTGCTCTCCCGCACCAGTCAGGCGCAACAGGCGTACTTTACCGATCCCAGGCGGCTGCGCTTCTTTTACGAGGGACTACGCACTCTGGATCCCTCTACCAGCGCAACGATAGGTTCCTTCCGGCCAGCACCGGAATTGCTCTTGCTCGTTGCGCGGCTTCAGATCGCGAGCAATGGCGAACCATTGGTACCGGGAAATCTGGCCGTCTGGAAAGACATCTTGCGCCAGAAGAGCAATCCCAGGATGGTACGGGTACTCGGCAAAAAGGTGAACCTGAATTCCCCTGAGGATCTTGTGAGAACTATGGTTGCCTTCTCCCGCGTGCCGGAGAATGGCCCCGTCCCCATGTTTATGGCGATTAGCGAACTGGACGGAAGGCGCCCCGCGGGGCGGCGCCTCGAACCTGAGACGGTCCGCCTGTTGGCGCAAAAGTTCGAAGACTATAGCGATCAGTACCGGATCTTTTCGGAATTTCCAGAACTCAGCGACGAGTCGATCCGTCAATTTTTTGAAATCGCCCAGGAACTCAGCGATACCCCGGGGTCGGTACGGGGAAATGCGCTGGGAACTTTCCAGGCGAATGTCGGAATCTGGCAAATCCTGGGCCGACAGGGACAGATCCCATCCAATCAATTGAATGAGTCCTGGCAAGCGGTGCTGAAGCCGTTCTCCCAAGTTCACTCGGAGGCCCAGATTTACGATGCGGGGCGCTCTTCGCTCGAAGCGCTATTCCGCACGGCTACGGGGAAACCCAGGCCTTCTCAAGATGAGGTCATCGAACTTCTGGCGGGCCCGGCACAGACCACGGTCGAAGGCAAACGGATGCACCAGGAACTCGCCAGCCGGATCCGCTCGGTCATGGACGGGCAGCGGTTGGTCTCGCTGGATACGATCCTCACGCTCGGCGACGCCCTGAACGACAAGACGCAAGGCAAAAGCATCCCGGAATATATGTACCGCGTGGCGGGCGAACTCCGGGAATTCGAGATGCCCCGCCCCATTTTCACCTCCGGCGAAAGAACCGAGTGGGCGGCCGGCATCTACAACAATCATCACACCGATCAGGAGATGAAAACGGACCTGTCCCGCGTCCTAAGGTCTAGCTCCCCAGCCCGCACTCAACTCGAAGAAGCGCGCGGCCAGTTGACTGCTTTTCTCCGCGATACTCTCGTCGGTCTGAACTATGCCTACTACGAACCACCGGGGGCGCAGGCGCTACATGAGAATCCTCTTTTCGTGCGGTCGCATGACTTCGCGGCCGACACGATCAGCGGGATCAAAACTGTGTGGCAGGCTCCTCAGTTGATTGGACAGGGCTCGCCGGCGGGCGGCGGAGCGCACTTCGTGGGCTCGCTCGCGGATCTGCCGTATGCTCTCGCGGATCTGGAGCAGGATTTCATCGCTCCCGATAACGTTCAGGCCCTGATCTGGAAGGAACTGACTCCGGGCCTCCTGACCAGCGCAATTTTGCCTCGCTGGTGGGATGTCACTCCGGACGAACTGCATGCCGTTGCTCTGTATCAGCGCACCGGCGAGGAGATTCTGACCGCTGCGGCCAAAGACGATCAGTTACGCGATAAAGCCAGTTCGATTCTCTCGGAGCGCATCTATCCGCAGGAATCGGGAGAACTGAATCAGGCGTTGCGTACAGGGCGCATATCGGCGGTCTTGCCGCATATGACGCCGGCCGACACGTTCTATCTGACCGCCGAGTTCCAGCGTCGCTACCCGGGAGGAATCGGGTCATGGGGACCGGCCAGTCAGGAACTGGAGGCGCTGTCAAAGGAGCACCCCGATGAGGTGGACTGGAAGCGGTTGTCACGCGATTTCGGGGTTCCGCATCCGAGCCTGGCCCAGACGTACAGCAACGAATTGTTGAATGTCGCGCCGATGCCGGCCTTTTCGGGAATTTCCAGCCGCTTTTTGGCGGAGTCGTGGGATTCCACCAATTTGTATTGGGCTCGGTTGGCGGACGAGAAAGGATATGCCCCGGTCACGCTCACGCACCTGGTGCCGGAGTTAACCCGGCGCATGGTCGAGAAGATTTTTGCCACCGATTTTGAAGACTGGCCCGCGTTGCTTCGCGCCATGCACGAAGCAGGGGAGGACTTCCGGCAAGGCAAATTGGGCAGCAATCCAGCGCATCCCTAGTTGCCGAAAGGAAATTCAGACGCAACTTCCAGCGACAATTTAGGAAAAACCAACGCAACACCAGGCCCTATGAATCTGATAAACGGCCGCCGTACCCCGAAGAGAGGGACCATGCTCAGGAATGCAGTTCTATGTGGGTTGCTGATTCCAGGCCTGCTGTTCGTTCCAACTAGCGCAGAGGACCAACCGGGAGACAGCCCCAACGTCCGCGTTGTGGTCAACATGGTGCAACTCAACATTGCCGTGACCGATAAGAATGGCAACTATGTCACCGGCTTGCGCCCGTCGGATTTCGCCATCGTCGAGGACGGCATTACCGAGAAGGTAGCCACCTTTGCGGAAGGCTACGAACCCGCGCGCAGTCTGGATTCAGAGACTGCTGCCGAAGTGCCAGCCGACTTGAAGCGCGAGGAGTCAAAGCATACGGCAGCGGAAGACGCCGCCCGCACACTGGATGCCGCCGTCGCCGGGGCTGACGTCTTCGTACTCTTCGATACGAGCAACTATATGTATCGCGGATTCGTTTATGCCCAGGACGCCATTGCGGAGTTTGTGCGCTCGCTGGGCAGTGCGGACAAGATCGCGTTCTACTCGTACAGCCGCGACCTTTCCCGCTCCGCTCCGCTGACCTCGGATCGCTCGCAGGTTCTCCATGCAGTGCGCTCGACCGTTGCCGGCGATGACGCCGCCCTGTACAACTGTTTGCTTCTGACGCTGAAGGACGCGGCGCAGTATAAGGGACGCCGCGTGATCGTGGTGTTCTCGAACGGTCCGGATAACTCCAGCGTCGTCCCTCCTGAAGATGTCGCGGAATTCGCGCAATCGGCCGGCGTGTCGGTGTACATGATCAGCACGCAATTGGCACGGCTGGAGCCGGTTTCAACAGCGGTATTCGATCGAATGACCGCCGCGACCGGCGGCAAGGCGTACTTCGCCAAGAACTGGAAAGACGAGAAGGTCTTCTTCGCCTCCATTCGCGACGATCTCGCCCATCTGTATTCCCTGGCCTACTATCCGAAGGCGAATCCCAATACCGGATGGCGCGCGATCACGGTGAAGCTTCTGGGTGACCAGATGAAGAAATACAAGATCCGTACTCGCCAGGGATACCGGCCGCAACCCACGCGCTTCTCCGGGGGGGAGAAGAGCGCCTCGGCTGCCAGTCCGCAGCCCATTGGTGACTAGGCCCGGACTGCAGGTCAGAATCCTACGTGAGTGCGGGTGGCATCTCGAAGTGTCTGCAATTGCTAGCGATACCGATTTGTGTGGCGGAGAGCGCCCCAGCCTGTTCTGACCCCTTTCTATGACCCAACGCAAACCTCTTGGACAGGACCCGTGGCAAAGTTCTCCGCGCACACCGGGTCCACTCGGAATCAATGACGCCGCCGCGCCTTCGGCGGGACTGCCTGGGCCTACTCCCGGCCCCATGGGGATGAACGATCACAGCCCGGGCTCCAACCTCGGTATTTCGAAAGGATTGATGGAAGCGGACGGTTCCGGCGGAGGTTCCGGCTCGGCAGGTGGATGTCAGGAAGTAGAAATCGAGATCAACAATACCAGCGAGACTTTGGATGACCTGGTTCTTCTCCAGTACCCGATTTCTACCATGAAGACGGCGATTCCATGCCGGATGCGTGCCAAAAGTAAGAAGGGTGGCGCTTTTAATGTGATGCTTACCAACCCGGATCGGCGGCTCCGCTTCAGCGGGGGCAAAGAGAAGCTGAATATCAGCATCCCCGGTGGAGGCGGGTGGGCGGAGTTCGAGATCACTGGAGCAAAAGGGAGTGACAAGCTGGGCGATGCGATGATTGAAGCTCACTGCGACTCGGACACCGGCGCTCTTATCGGCAAAAAAGCCGTGACTGTAGTGTGGTTCGACGACAGCACGATGGATGTGATCCCGGAAAATCGATACTTCAACATGGCCGACCTCACATTTACCGCGGACCCGAAAGCGGTCACGCTGCGGGCGAAAGCGGATATCCGGCCCAAGGGAGTGAATTGCCGGGCTCCTCAAATAGCCGGCTTGCGGGTTGGCATCATCCAAAATAGCCTTCCTCTTGCTGGCGCCAAGTCACGCACTCGAATGGTTCTCTACGGGCCTCCCGAGGTGATTTGGCTGTCCTCTACCCCCGATGGAGCCAAGGTGCAAATTCCGGAGCAGTGGCAGAAGTCTTTCGAATCGCCTGTGCGGTCTAATGACTCCGTGCCCAAGTGGGATCCCCTTTACCAGACACCGCCGGGCAAAGATCCGCACAAACCTGGCGGCTGCGACACGGAGGCTGGCTTAAAGGGCACGACCGAGTCTCAAGATAATCCGGGCACGGGAATTGG
>Ga0335071_10005235_pt1 | contig 13483 bp, 13 predicted proteins | sample Lox_Sample_15_FD_206724 | JGI IMG/M metagenome (GOLD analysis project Ga0335071, IMG submission 206724) | Soil microbial communities from Loxahatchee National Wildlife Refuge, Florida, United States - Lox_Sample_1.5 | ecosystem: Environmental > Terrestrial > Soil > Wetlands | place: USA... | reverse complement strand
CCTGATCGCACGAACGGTGGCGGGCTGGATCTCGGGCCGCGAGATTCTTCAGTCGCAGGCGCGGCCCATCCATGCCGAGGACGTCATGATCCTCGTCCGCCGGCGCAACATGCTGGTCGACCTTCTGGTCCGTGAGCTCAAGGGTGCCGGAGTCGACGTGGCCGGCGTCGACCGCATGGTGCTCGCCGACCAGCTCGCGATCATGGACCTGATAGCGCTCGGGCGCTTCCTCCTCCTGCCCGAGGACGATCTCACCCTGGCCACGGTCCTCAAGGGTCCGCTGTTCGGATTCTCGGAAGAGCGGCTGTTCGAACTCGCCTGGGACCGCCCCGATACGCTGTGGGCCGCCCTGCGCCGCCGGGCCGGTGAGAATGCCGACTTCACCGCTGCGGCGACCGAGCTGTCGGAGCTTCTGGCGCGAGTCGATTTCGTCCGCCCGCACGAGCTGTTCGCCGAAGTGCTGGGCCCGCGGGGCGGCCGCAAGCGCCTCGTGGCGCGCCTGGGGGTCGAGGCGCACGACCCGCTCGATGAATTCATAGCCGCCGCCCTGGAGTTCGAGCGCGGCCATCCGCCGGCGCTCGAGACGTTCCTGCACTGGCTGGAGGCGGGCCGCAAGGACATCAAGCGCGACCTCGAAAGCCGCGCGCGCGACGAGGTGCGCGTCATGACCGTTCACGGCGCCAAGGGCCTGCAGGCGCCGATCGTCATCCTGCCCGACACGTTCCAGGTGCCGCGGCAGAGCGGTGTGCAGGGGCCGAAGCTCTTGTGGTCGCATCTGGCGGACCGCGGGCCCGATCTCCTGCTGTGGTCGCCGCAATCGGTGCGCGACGACCGGCTGTCGCAAATGGCGCGGGCGGAGCAACGCCAGGCCCAGGAGGCGGAGTACCGGCGCCTGCTCTACGTCGCGATGACACGGGCGCAGGACAGGCTCTATGTGTGCGGCTATCAGGATCGCAGCGCGCCGTCCGACAGCTGCTGGTACCGGCTCATCCAAGCCGGTCTCGACCGGGTGGCGTTTGGCTTCGACTCCGGGTACGGGTATATTTCGCTTCCGGGGCGGGGTTTGCGCTTTAAACCCCCGCACCTACATGGGGTGGCGCGGGGGGGGGCGCGGGCGCCCGCCGCGGCACCGCTCAAGCCCGTCTGGGCCGATCGGCCGCCGCCGGACGAGCCCGATCCGCCGCGGCCTCTCGTCCCGTCGCGGCCGGAGGGCGAGGAGCCGCCGCCCTTGGCGCCGTTCGGCGCCGCGGCCGACACACGGCGCTTCCGCCGCGGCCGGCTCGTGCACCGGCTGCTGCAGACGCTTCCCGATCTGCCGCTGGCCGACCGGCACGCCGCAACCCGGCGCTTCCTGGCGCGCGAGGCGCATCGCTTGCTGCCGCTCGAGCAGGAGGCGCTGGCCCGCGAGATCATGGCGGTGCTCGAGCATCCGGACTGGGGGGAGCTGTTCGGCGCCGGCAGTGTGGCCGAGGTGCCGGTGGTCGGGCGGGTGGGTGCCCGGATCGTGTCCGGGCAGATCGACCGTCTGGTGGTCAGCGCCGACTCGGTGCTGATCCTCGATTACAAGACCAACCGGCCGCCGCCCTTGCGAGCGGCCGATGTGTCACCCATCTATGTGCGGCAGATGGCGGCGTACAGGGCAGCCATTGGCGGCCTCTACCCCGGCCGGCGGCTGCGGTGTGCGCTGCTGTGGACCGATGGTCCCACGCTCATGGAGTTACCCGACGACCTGCTCGCGCGCTACGCGTCCGATCTCACGGCGCCCGAATCACGAGGTTTTTAACCACGATCGGCCTTAAACGGGAGTTATGCACAGGGGTTGGGACAGACCGTCGCTTGACCCCTGCCTTAACCGACGTACACTTTCTTAATACCGCCCGGCCCGGGCGTCTCCCCCTCGGCGCCCACCTGCGCCACAGCATCACAGAGGTTCTATGCAGCCGTCCAAAGTCACCGACGATAGCTTCGAAGCCGATGTCCTGAAGGCCAGCGGGCCCGTGCTCGTCGACTTCTGGGCCGAATGGTGCGGCCCATGCAAACAGATCGCCCCCGCCCTCGACGAGCTCGCGCGCGATCTCGCCGGCAAGATCAAAGTCGCGAAGGTCAACGTCGACGAGAATCCGAACGTGCCCAGCAAGTACGGCGTGCGCGGCATTCCGACATTGATCTTGTTCAAAGGCGGTCAGGTCGCCGCGACCAAGATCGGCATGTTGCCGAAGACCAAGCTTTACGAGTGGGTGCAGTCTAATCTTGGTTAACAGCCTTCAGCCGTAGCAGCCGCAGCCCAGCCAAGTTGGACCCGGTTAAGGAAGCCCCGCCCTTCGGCCAGAAGGAGCGGGGCTTTTGCCTTTGGGCGGCCTGGGCCCGCTGTTAACGGAAACGTGCTTTACGGCTGCGTACAAACAGGTCTTTAATGAGATGCCTTTTAGGCGTGTTTTTCCTTAATCGTCCAAGTTGGACCCGGAAAAAATAAAGAAGCCCCGCCCTTCGCAAGAAGGAGCGGGGCTTCGCTTTTCTAGCCGTTCTCTGCCAGCACCTGCCCCGCGAGATAGAGCGACCCGCAGATGAGGATGCGCGGCGGTGGTCCGCTGTTGCGGGCCAGTTGCGCCACGGCATCGTGCACGCTCCCGGTCGCGGCGACATCTTTGAGCCCGGCGCGGCGCGCCGCGTCGGCGACCGCGTCTGCCGGCAGTGCTGCCGCTTCGCCCGGGATCGGCACCGCGCGCAGCCGCCGTACGTGCGGGGCGATATGCGCAAGGAACGCTTCCGGCGACTTCGTCGACAGCATGCCAAACACGAGGTCGAGCGACCTGTCGCGCTGAGATTGCGCCCAGTCGGCGAGGATCTCGCCCGCGGCCTCGTTGTGTCCGCCGTCGAGGTACAGCTCGGCCCCGCCCGGCAACAGGCTCACGAGCGGACCCTTTGTCAGGCGCTGCAGACGCGCCGGCCACTCGACGCGCCGGAGCCCGGCGCGCATCTGCTCCTCGGTGATCGTGAGCCCTTCGACGTGGTCGAGCGTGGCAACCGCGAGAGCCGCGTTGTCGACCTGGTGACGGCCGGGCAGGCTCGGCCGTGGCAGGCCGTAGCGGCGCCGTCCGCGATATGCGAAACCGTCCGCCGCCGTCTCGATCTCCCATTCCGCACCGCGCCGGAAGAGTTTCGCCCGCACCTCGCCCGCGCGTCGCGTGAGCACGTCGAACGCTGCTTGCGGCTGCGCGCCGATCACGACAGGCACGCCGGGCTTGAGGATGCCCGCCTTTTCGCCGGCGATCTCGGCCAGGGTCGTGCCGAGGAACTGCATGTGGTCGAAGGAGATCGGCGTGATGACGCTAGCCAGCGGCCGATCGACCACGTTTGTCGCGTCGAGGCGTCCGCCCATGCCCGTCTCGAGCAGGGTCACATCGGCCGGGGTGCGCGCGAACGCGAGGAACGCCGCAGCGGTCGTGACCTCGAAAAACGTGATCGGGGCACCGGCGTTGCGTTGCTCGATTTCCTCGAGCAGGGCCGCGAGCTGCGGCTCGTCGATCAGCGATCCAGCGAGCCGGATGCGCTCGCTGAAGCGCACGAGGTGCGGGGAGGTGTAGACGTGCACCTTGAGGCCCGCCGCCTCCAGGATCGCGCGCAAGGTGGCGACGGTCGATCCCTTGCCGTTGGTGCCGGCGACATGGATGACCGGCGGCAGGCAGCGCTCCGGATGGCCGAGTGCGGCCATCAGCCGCCACACGCGGTCGAGCGACAGGTCGATCGCCTTCGGGTGCAGGACCTTCAGGCGGTCGAGGATCGGGTCGGCGACCGAGGACGCGGCGCTCAGCGGAGCCGCCCCCCTTCAGCGGAAACCAGACATCAGCGCGGGCCTGGGGTCGGGATGTCGAGTGCCGGCCGCGGCATGGCCAGCACTTCGGCGCGCGGGGTGGGCTGCAGCAGGAGCTTCAGCGTGCGCACCAGGGTCTCGCGCAGCTTGTGGCGGGGCACCACCATGTCGACCATGCCGTGCTCGAGCAGGTATTCGGAGCGCTGGAACCCGGGCGGCAGCTTCTCGCGGATCGTCTCCTCGATCACGCGCGCGCCGGCAAAGCCGATGATGGCACCGGGCTCGGCGATGGCGATGTCGCCCAGCATCGCGAACGACGCGGACACGCCACCCGTGGTCGGATCGGCGAGCACGACGATGAACGGCAGCCCCGCTTCTTTGACCTGCTCGGCCGCGATGACGCTCCGCGGCAGCTGCATGAGGGAGAGGATTCCCTCCTGCATGCGAGCACCGCCCGAAGACGGGATGACGATCAGCGAGGCCTGCTGCAGCACCGCGAGCTTCGCGGCCGCGACCAGCCCCTCACCCACGGCCAGCCCCATGGAGCCGCCCAGGAACTCGAAATCGAATGCGGCGATGACGGCGGGCAAGCCGCCGATGCGGCCATGCGCCACAATCAGCGCCTCGGTCTCGCCGGTCTTTTCACGGCCGTCCTTCAGGCGGTCGGTATAGCGCTTGCTGTCGCGGAAGCGCAGCGGGTCGACCGGTGTCTTCGGCACCTCGATGCGGGTGTAGGCGCCGTCGTCGAACAGGAGTTCCAGGCGCTGCTTGGCCCGCAGGCGCAAATGATGCCCGCAATGCGGACACACCCGCAGGTTCGATTCCAGATCGCGGTGGAAGATCATCTTCGTGCAGGCGGGGCACTTGTCCCACAAATTCTCCGGGACGTCCGCCTTGCGCATCAGCCCTTTGATCTTCGGGCGGATGAAATTAGTCAGCCAATTCATGCGCAGGCCCTGCCGTGAGTCACCCGGCCGCACGGATGCGGTTCAGAAAAAGTCAGCCAGTTCATGACTTGCGCCTGGCGCTGTGCACCGCGTTGGCGACACCCTCGACAAAGCGCAGGCCGGCTTTCACCACGTCGCCCTCGCCGCCGAGGATCTCGACCAGGGCCGAGCCGATGACCGCGGCATCCGCGACGGTCGCGATCTCCGCCGCTTGCGCCGGCGTCTTGACTCCGAAGCCGACGGCGATCGGCAGCTCGGTCGATTTGCGGATGCGCGCGACCGAGGACGAAATCTGATCGATGGCGCCGGACTTGGTGCCGGTGATGCCGAGCACGGCCACGTAGTACAGGAACCCCGATGCGCCCGCGATGACGGTCGGGAGGCGTGCCTCGTCGGTCGTCGGCGTGGCGAGGCGGATCAGGTCGAGCCCGGCCGACTTCGCATGCGGCCGCAGCTCTCCGTCTTCCTCCGGCGGCAGATCGACGATGATCAGGCCGTCGGCCCCCGCCTTGCGCGCTTCGGCCGCGAATGCTTCCGCGCCGAAGCGGTAGATCGGGTTGTAGTAGCCCATCAGAACGATCGGCGTGTCGCCGTCGCTGCGCCGGAACTCCGCGACCATGTCGAGCGTGCGGCGCAACGTCGCGCCCGCCTTCTGCGCCCGGAGCCCTGCGGCCTGGACGGCCGGGCCATCGGCCATCGGGTCGGAGAACATCATCCCGACCTCGAGGATGTCGGCCCCCGCCTTGGGCAGCCCTCGCAAGAGCTGCAGCGACGTCGCATAGTCGGGATCGCCGGCCATCGTATAGGTGACGAGCCCGGCGCGGTTGTCGCGCTTCAGCTGGCTGAAGCGGGCGGCGATGCGGCTCACAGCTTGGCCCCCAGCGCGTTCGCGACCGTGTAGACGTCCTTGTCGCCGCGGCCCGACAGGCCGAGCACCATCAAATGGTCCCGCGGCAAGGTGGGCGCGCGCTTGATCACCTCGGCGATCGCGTGCGCGGATTCGAGCGCGGGGAGGATGCCTTCGAGTTTCGTGCACAGCTGGAAGGCGGCGAGCGCCTCCTTGTCCGTCACCGGCACATAGGTGATGCGCTGCATGTCATGCAGCCACGAGTGCTCGGGCCCGATGCCGGGATAGTCGAGGCCCGCCGAGATCGAGTGCGCCTCGGTGATCTGGCCGTCGTCGTCCTGCAGCAGGTAGGTGCGGTTGCCGTGCAGCACGCCGGGCTTGCCGCCGGTGAGGGAGGCCGCGTGCTTGCCGGTCTCGAGGCCGTGCCCGGCCGCCTCGACCCCGATCATCTGCACCGAGCGCTCGTCGAGGAACGGATAGAACAGGCCCATGGCGTTCGAGCCGCCGCCCACGCAGGCGACGAGCGAATCCGGTAGCCGCCCTTCGGCCTCCTTGAGCTGGGTGCGGACTTCCTCACCGATCACGCACTGGAAATCGCGTACCATCGCCGGGTAGGGATGCGGGCCGGCCACCGTGCCGATCAGGTAGTAGGTCGTGTCGACATTGGCGACCCAGTCGCGCAGCGCATCGTTCATCGCATCCTTGAGCGTCGAAGAGCCGGAGGTCACCGGCTTTACCTCCGCACCCAGGAGCTTCATGCGGAACACGTTCGGCTGCTGGCGCTCGATGTCGGTCGAGCCCATGTAGACCGTGCACGGCAGGTCGAACAGCGCACACACGGTCGCCGTGGCCACGCCGTGCTGGCCGGCGCCGGTCTCGGCGATGATGCGCGTCTTGCCCATGCGCCTGGCGAGCAGGATCTGCGCCATGCAGTTGTTGATCTTGTGCGCGCCGGTGTGATTGAGCTCCTCGCGCTTGAAGTAGATCTTGGCGCCGCCGAGGTGCCGGGTGAGCCGCTCGGCAAAATAAAGCGGGCTGGGACGGCCGACGTAATTCTTAAGGTAGTAGCCGAGCTCTTTGTGGAACGCGGGATCGGCCTTGGCATCGTTGTAGGCGCGCTCGACCGCGAGGATCAGCGGCATCAATGTCTCGGCGACGTAACGCCCGCCGAATATGCCGAAATGGCCGCGCTCGTCCGGGCCGGTCCGATAGGAGTTAACGGGAGCAGGCATCGCGAAACTGTCGCCAGGGTTGGGCCGCCTATTAACCACAGGCGGCGGGGCGAAGCGAGCGTTTTTAGGCCTTCAGGTGGCGCGCGCCGCCTTTATGAAGTCTTTGATTTTCAGCGTATTTTTCTCGCCGGGGCGGTTCTCTACCCCGGAGGAGACATCGACCGTCCCGGCCCCCGAGCGGCGCACCGCCAGGGCGACATTGGCCGCCGTGAGGCCGCCCGACAGCATCCACGGCCGGCCGACGGTCTTGCCGGCGAGCAAGGTCCAGTCGAACGATACGGCGTTGCCGCCGGGGAGTGCTCCCGCGCGTGCCGGCGGCTTGGCATCGAACAGCAGCCAGTCGACCGTGTCGCGATAGGCCTCGATGGCGCGCAGATCGTCCGCGCCGTGCACGGCGATGGCCTTCATGACCGGCAGGCCGAATGCGCGCTTGATGGCCGCCACCCGCTCCGGCGGCTCTTTGCCGTGAAGCTGGACCAGGTCGGGGCGGAACTCGTACAGCAGGTGCCGCAGGAACGCATCGTCGGGATCGACCGTCAATGCGACGCGCTTGACCTCGCGCGGCAGCTTGGCCGCGAGCTCGGCCGCCACGGCTGGCGCCACGTTGCGCGGGCTGCGCGGATAGAACACGAAGCCGGCAAAATCCGCCTCGGCCGCGGCGCGGACCGCATCCGGCGAATTCAGCCCGCAGATCTTGACCAGGACCGACATGACGACATTCGTCACACCGGCCATGGCCGGTGTCCAGGGGTAATCCGATGACTATTTCGCCGCGGCTTCGACCTCGGCCACGATCTTTGCCAGGGCCGCGGCCGGGTCGTCGGCCTGGGTGATCGGCCGGCCGATGACGAGGTAATCGGCGCCCCGGCGGATGGCGTCTGCCGGCGTCATGGAGCGCTTCTGGTCATCGCTGCCGGCGGCCGCCGGCCGAATGCCCGGCGTCACCAGAAGGAAGTCGCGCCCGCACTCGGCGCGCAGCGCCTCGAGTTCGTGCGGCGAACACACCACGCCGTCAAGGCCGGATTTCCGGGCCAGTGCCGCGAGCTTGCGCACCTGGTCCCGCACGGGGCCGCTTTGTCCCACCGCCTTGAGGTCCGCATCGTCGAGGCTGGTGAGGACCGTGATGCCGAGCAGCATCGGTCGCGAGGAGCCTGCCGCCCGCGCCGCTTCGGAGGCTGCGCGCATCATCGCCTCGCCGCCGGACGCGTGGATGGTGAGAAACCGCGGGGTGACCCCGCAGGCGGCGCGCACGCCACCCGCCACCGTGTTCGGGATGTCGTGGAGCTTCAAGTCGAGGAACAGCGGCAAGGGGCCGGCGACCGCGCGCACGCCCTGCGGCCCGTTGGCGACGAAGAATTCGAGACCGAGCTTGACGAAGGCAAGACGCGGACCGACGCGCTTGAGGTCGGCATGCGCGTCGGCCTGGGTCATGCGATCGATGGCGACGATGATGCGTGCGGCGGGATCGGTCATGCTCGGCTCCGGTTGAGCCGGGGTTTTACCACGCCACCACCGGAATTGGGCACCCCGATCCCGAACTTGGATCCCGAGCTTGGGACCCGGTCGGGGTGCCCGTGGCTCCTTCGCTACATGCCGACCTTCTTGTTCACGAACTGCAACGTGTAGGCGGCGTGCCAGTCGAGGTCCGGCTTGAAGTCGCCGAGCTTTACCTCTTCGTCGAAGAAGCTCTTCCAGCGTGCATCCGTCATCGCTCCGATCCCGAGCGTCTTCGCGTCCCCCGAGTTCATGATGCCGTATTCTTGCATCGCCTGCGCAGTGAACTCGGCATTCGCTTTCGTGTATTGCGGGTTGTCCTTGACGATCAGGTCATGGGCCGCGTCGCGCGGGCCCTTGAAATAGGCGTACCAGCCCTTGATCGAAGCGTCGACGAAGCGCTGGACGACATCAGGCTTCTCGTCCACCAGCTTTTTCGAGGTCACGAACAACGACGAATATGGGAGATACCCGTAATCGGCGAACAGGAACACCTGCGGGTCAGTGCCCGCCTCGCGGAGCGCGAACGGTTCGCTGGTCACATAGCCCTGCTGGCACACGTTCTTGTCGGCGAGGAACGGTGCGAGGTTGAACGTGTAGGGGCGCACCTGATCGTCCACGAGCCCGAACTTGTCCTTGAGGAATTTCCAGTAGGTCAGCCGTCCGCTGGAGCCGATCAGGACCGGATGCCCCTTGAGATCGGCCGGGGTCTTGAAGCCCATCTCCTTGTGACAGAGGAGCACCTGCGGGTCCTTTTGAAAGAAGGCCGCCACGGCCACGAAGGGGGTGTTCTGGGCGACCATGTTGAGCACGATGGCGGAGCCCGAGATCACCGCGACGTCCGTACCTCCGCCGACCAGAACCTGGGCGCCGTTGATCTGGGGCCCGCCCTGCTGCAGCTCGACGTCGAGCCCGTAGGCCTTGTAGGTCCCATCGGCGATCGCCTGGTAGAAGCCGCCGTGCTCGGCCTCGGCGCGCCAGCTGGTCAAGAACCTGATCTTGTCCGCGGCGTGCGCCGTTCCGCCGGCGAGCCCCATCACCGCCGCCGCTAAGGCCGCGCAAACTCTCACATTCATCATGGTGTTGCCTCCGTATCCGACTGACCTCAGAAACGGTGCAACGCTTGTGCCACTCGTTTAGGCAGGGGCCGGATCGATGCCGCCGGCGGCCCATTGGCTGAGATCGCGGATCGGCCGTTCGCCGCGCACCGTGCGCGCCAGCTCGAGCCCAAGCACGGCCGCGAACTTGAACCCATGGCCCGACAGGCCGCTCAGGACGATGCCGCGCGCGCCCACGGGCTCGACGATGAAGCGCTCGCGCGGCTCGACGTCGTAGAAGCAGGTTTTCGCCGCGCTGACGGCGTAGCGTCCGATATCGCGCAGCCGCGGACCGCAGGCGGCCAGGACGCGGGCTATGTCGGGGTCGGTGGCCGTGCGGTCATGGTCCGGGTCGCCCGCGAGCGTGAACCGGTGGTCGCCGATCTTGAGGCCCGTACCGTCGCGCGGCGGCACGACGTAGAACCCGGCGCCCGGGTCGATGTCGAGGATCATCGGGCTCTTGGCCCAGTGTGCCACGAGGTCGGCGGGCGGAGTCAGATAGACAACCACCTGGCGCGACGGGGTGACGCGCGAGGCCATCAGTGGCAGCAGATGCCGGATCCAGGGCCCGGCCGCGACAACAAGCAGATCGGACCCGACCGTGCGTCCGCCATCGAGCGTGACGCGGCCGCGTTCGCCGTCAACCTCGCGCACCGGGCTCGAAGTCTCGAGTGCCACCCCGCGTCCGCGCAGGTGGCGCGCAAGGTCGCTCACGATGCGGTCGGCGAACAGCACGCCGCCGGTGTTCAGGCGAAGTGCCACGACCAGCCCGTCGGTCGACAGCTGCGGATAATCGCGCGCGACATCGGCGGCTTCGAGGCGCCGAAACGGGACGCCCTCGATCGCCAAGGTGCGCGCCGTGGCCGCCGCCCACGGATCTCCACGGTCGAGCACCAAGGTCCCGGTCGCCGCGTAATGCCGCACGCCGAGGTCCGCCCACAGCTGGTCCCAGGCGGCATACGCCTCGTTGATCATGCGCGTATAGCCGCGCTCGCCCCCGTAGGGATGGCGTATCAGCCGGTGCTGATCGACCGACGAGCCGAGCGGGTTCGGCACGTCGGCCTGCTCGTAGATCGTCACCCGATGGCCGTCGCGCGCCAGCGCCCACGCGGCCGTGAGGCCCATGATGCCGGCGCCGATAACGGATATTTTCATAAGGCGCAGCTTAGCGCGTTTGCGTGCGGCTCAATAAGCGACCGCCGTTTCGCTGCGCGCGGTCTCGAAGAGGAGAATGGCTGCCGCGAGGTCTTCGAGTGCGGTGCCGACCGATTTAAACAGCGTGATCTGGTTGTAGAAGCTGCGACCCGGCACCCGGCCTTGCGCCAGCTCGGTGAGCGTGCCGGCGACCGACTGCTCCATGAGCACGCCGCTCTTGAGCGGCTGGGCGATGTCTCCGGCCTCCTGCATCGCAACCTCGGTGTCGACATAGACGCGCGAGCGGTCGATCGCCGTGTCGTCCGCCTCGCGCATCTCGGGCGTAAAGCCGCCGACGAGATCGATGTGCTGACCGGGCTTGAGCCACGCGCCCTCGATCAGCGGCTCATGTGACAAGGTGGCGCATGAGACGATGTCGGCGCTCGTCACGGCACTCGCCAGGTCGCGCGCCGCGGTCGCCCTGAAATACTGGCTGTTGAGATTGCGGGCGAGGCGCTCGGCCTTGTCGGGGTTACGGCCCCAGATGACGACCTCGCGGATCGGCCGCACCGTCGCGTGCGCCAGCACCAGATGCGGGGCCAGGGCACCGGTGCCGACCATCAACAGGCGATGCGCGTCCTGGCGGGCGAGGTACTTCGCGGCGAGCGCCGAGGCGGCGGCAGTGCGCCGCAGGGTCAGCATGCGTCCGTCGATCACCACCAGCGGCTCGCCGGTGCGGCCCGACATCAGGACGTACGTGCCGGCCACCGATGGCAGGCTGCGCTCGGCATTGCCCGGAAAGACGGTGACGATCTTCGCCCCGAGGTAGCGGCCGACCTGCCAGGCCGGCATCAGGAGGAGGGTCGCGTCGGCGGCGCCGGGGACGGGAACGGTGTGGTGATGGCGCGGCGGGACCACGCCGCCGGCCCGGAAAACCTGTCTCAGCTGTTCGACCAGCGGTGCGAGCTCGATGGCTTCCACCGTGCTGGCATCGATCACGCGCACCGTCATGGCGTATCAGGGCCGTTGCAAAACCGGGGCCGGGGCCGGGGCGGGAGGCGTGCCCGCGGGAACCGCGGTGACTGCGGCGACTGCAGCGGCGCGTCGCGCCGCCTCGGCAGCCTCCACCCGCGCCCTCAGGCCCGCACATTCGGCCTCGAGGGCCGCGGCCCGGCGCGCCTCGGTCCGCGCACGAGAGCGTGTCCGGCCGCCCGAGACCCAGGCGACCACCGCGCCCAAGACGACGCCGACATAGAGGGGGGTGATGATGGCGACGAACAGCGGAACCTCGAGGGGCTCCGCGAACGGCCAGAAGCTGACCGAGACTGCCTCGCGGTTGTCGACGGCGAAGAAGGCCGCGGCGAGCACCAGCGGCACGCCTACGATCCAGAACAGGAGCTTCATCGGATGCGAGATTGAGCCGAACGGTGATGCCGGTCAATCTGAGGCAGGCTCCGCCGCCCGTGCGGTGGAACGCCTATTTGGCGGTGTTGAGCTTTTCGCGCAGCTCTTTGCCGGTCTTGAAGAACGGCACGGCCTTCTCCGCAACCTGCACGGCTTCGCCGGTGCGCGGGTTGCGCCCGACGCGCGACTGGCGGCGCTTCACGGAGAACGCGCCGAAGCCGCGCAGCTCGACCCGGTCGCCGCGCGCGAGCGCGCCGGTGATCTCGTCGAAGACCGTGGATACGATGCGCTCGACGTCGCGCTGGTAGAGATGTGGGTTGCGCTCGGCGAGCTTGAGGATGAGTTCGGATTTGGTCATGGCCCTGACGCGCTAACCTGTTCCCCGGAGCCGTCGCATGTCCGGTTGCCCCGATTTCGGCCCCCCGGCCCTGGCCCTTGAACCCGGCTCCGCAGCTGGGCCAGCGGCTCGCCGGAAGCGTTCCTCCTAGCGAGTCCCGATCTCAGGGTGCCAGAGCGCCACCAGCCCGTCAAGGGTAAGTCTCTCAGACAAATACGTTTTTCCGAACAGCGCGTGGGCCATGCTGTCGGCCATCGAGGACCAGAACTCGTCGTCGCGCTGGATCTCGAGCTTGCGCGCCGGCAGGCTGGCCGGCACCCCCTTGGTGGCGAGCCAGGCGCGCGCCTCCGGCTCGCCGCCGATCTGATCTATCAGGCCCGCCGCCAGCGCCTCCCGGCCGGTATAGGCGCGGCCGTCGGCCAGCTGGTGCACGCGGTCGGCCGGCAGGTTGCGCCGCGTCACGACCATCTGCTGGAACATGTCATACATGTCATTGACCAGCAGCTGCGTGGCAGCGCGCCCTTCCGGGGTCAGTTTCTCGAGTGGGGACGGGACCGCCTTGAGCGGGGCGCTCTTGATCGCCTCGGGCTCGACCCCGATCTTCGCCAGAAGGCCGGTGACGTCGGCTGTCTGCAGGATCACGCCGATCGAGCCGGTTATGGTGCCCTGGCGGGCGATGATGTGGTCGGCTGCGAGCGCCACCATGTAGCCGCCCGAGGCCGCCATGTCGCCCATGACGGCGACCACCGGCTTGTGGGCAGCCACGGCGCGGATCTCCTGGAACAGCCCCTCGCCGCCGACCACGGTCCCGCCGGGGCTGTCGATGCGCACCAGGAGCGCCTTGGCATGGTCGTCGTCGGCCAGCTTGCGCAGCGCGCGCGCCCGGTCGTTGTCGCTCGAGATGATGCCGGAGACCGTGAGCACGGCCACGTGGTCGCGGCCGGCGTAGAGGCCGAGCCTCCCGGCCGCGGCGCCGATCGCCGCCAGCGCCATGATGATCGCAAGAATGCGCCACGCCGTGATCTGGCGCTTCAGGCGCCGGCGGTCGATGATCGCGTCGGGATCCGGCGGGAGCGGGGGCGGCTGCATGGGCGCGGCCCTAAGCTAGTTGGAACGGCTGCGAACGCGGAAAGGGCGGCCGGTGTGTCCGGCCGCCCTTTTGCTGCTTACTCCTGCTTCT
>Ga0335071_10005234_pt1 | contig 13484 bp, 4 predicted proteins | sample Lox_Sample_15_FD_206724 | JGI IMG/M metagenome (GOLD analysis project Ga0335071, IMG submission 206724) | Soil microbial communities from Loxahatchee National Wildlife Refuge, Florida, United States - Lox_Sample_1.5 | ecosystem: Environmental > Terrestrial > Soil > Wetlands | place: USA: Florida... | reverse complement strand
GATCACGTCGCCCTCGGCCTTGATCTCCATGAAGGAGACGGTGCCATCTTTCTCCAGCATGAGATCCGGGAAGCCGTCCCGCATGTCGCGGAAATTCCGGCACAACAAGCCGATCATGGTTGCGATCCCTTGACCACTGGTTCCTGACAGCAGCAGGCGCAACGCGTCGACATCGACGTGGTCCCAGGCGAAGATGCCGGTCGGACAGCCCCAGTTTGCGGCTATCGGGCGCAGCAGCAGATTGAGCGCGCGTCCTGATCGAACGGCCTCCAGCTTGGAGTCGATCTCAGCACCAAACCGATGCACGAAGCTCCGGTCATTGAGGCAGTGCGGCACCCAATCGAAACTGCTGTGAAGAAGATTGGACTCGAACAGTTCGTCCCAGAACAGCAACCCAAACAGCGAATGCCAGAGTGTGTTCTCCGCGAAGAAGACGCGATATCCCCTTCGGCGCATCACGCCGGCGACGCCCGCCTCCGGATTGCCGCGATAGGTATCGTCGACGGTCAGCGTGACGCCGGCGCGCAGAAGTTCGGTGCATGATCCGGTCCGGCGACCGCCGAATTTCCGCGCGTAGAAATCCGTTGCGAAAACGAGCTCGCCGTCGCTGGCCGGATCATCGATCATCCGCCGCAGAAGATCCTCGGCATCAGTTTTTTCCCCGGCCCCGTAGAGCAGACGGACCAACCGCTCATTGCATTCCGGCGACGAACCGGCGCGATAGAGTTGCCTGGCGAGATCTCTCTCTCCGAGCTTCTCGAAGAACTGACCGACTTGACAGGCGGCGCGGCTCCGCAGATCGGCGGCGTAGTCGCTCGGGCAACTCGGACCTCCGAAGATATCGCCGACTGCGCCTTGGTAGATGCCGATCAACTTGACGTCGATCCGGTCGAGCAGCCGGCTGTAGTGGAAGCATGCCCTCGCCTCTTCCCCGTCCGTGAAGCGAGCCCTGAACGAAGTTGCCGTGTTGGTCCGCATGATGCCCAGATCTCGCAGGGCGAAGTTCTTCAGGCCCTCCTCCGTCTTGCCGAAGTACAAATAGAGCAGGAAATCGAGCGGACCGACGTCATCCAGCGCGATGAACTTCGCCGCCCCGCAATGCTCGGCGGCAACCTCGAACGGAACGTGGGTCAGGAAGTAGTCGGCCAGCTTCGCTTTCGGCCAGGAGGCGCGGATGTCCGTCCGCCCCGCCGCCTTGGCGCCCGCGACCAGGATGTCCTTGGGCAGGCATGCGACGAAGGCGGCGTAGTCCTCCGCCTTGAGGGTTCTGGCTTGGCCACATGCCAAGAGGTCGTCAACCGCGCGCTCCACGTCGGAAATCTCGGCGTATCGGAAGAGCGTTCTGTTGAAGATCGCGCCACGCCGATTGACCATCCGGATCAGCAGGCATTGCGCGTCCTTGGAAAGGGTTTGAGACCGCAACACGAAGGCCTCGTGCTCATCCGTCAGGATCGGGCCGTAGGTGGTCCTGACGAACGACAGCATTTCGAGGAAATGATCGTGGTAGTAATAGACAGGTAGATCCGGCCGTTTCATTCGCAGCGCCCTTCGGCCTTTCTGGATCGCACAAGGACATGGCGGAATGCACCGCCTGGTGGCTTGCCCCACGCGGAAAACGTTCTATCTTTGTTCCAGGACGGTCCGATTTGTCAAGCTGCCGAGCCGGCCGCAAAAATCACCAGAGCCCGATGAACGAATACCGCCAGCGGAAGATCATCCACATCGACATGGACGCCTTCTAAACATCCGTCGAGCAGCGGGACAATCCGGAGCTTCGCGGCAAGCCAGTCACGGTCGGCGGGTGATCCACTTCAGCACGATGGCCATCCCATGCTTCTCAGGCGTGATTGGCTGCAGACTGACATGGCGTCCGACGATGACCGCCGGTGTTCCGACGCTGGTTGCCTGTCTCAAGGCGGCTTCAGGCACCCCTGTTTCTGCCAGTCCTTCCAAGCTTTTTGCGATGAGCGCCGTTTGATCGGATGTCGTGTGAGACGAGAGGGAGTAGAAAAATCACGACCCCGTAACGTAAACACGTTGACGTATCGTCACTCTGTAGTTGTAATCGTTCGTCGTCTTTAGCTGGCCACGCATTGGTGACGTAGCCGGCATCTTTCGGGAGCACGCCGATGGCCGAGATCGAACTGTCAAAGTACATCGAGGGCTTGAGGGGCGAACTGCTGCTTGCAATCCAGAATTCGGAGAAGAGCGATCTACGGTTTGGCCTGGACAAGGTGGAGCTGGAGGTCGAGGTCGTCTTCGACGCATCGAGCGCCGTCAAAGCAGGGGGTAAATTCAAGCTTTGGGTATTCGACGCGTCGGCCGACGGCGAAGCAAAACTGGAGTCAAAACGCACCCAAAAGCTCAAGATCGCTCTCGTGCCGAACTACAAAGGTGGTCCCCCTTTGGTCAGCGAGGAGAATATGCCCGCCGCGCGATGACCGATGGGAATAGCCCTAGACCAGCGAATCGTCGACGTTCGCGTGTCGTTGCCAAATGGCCGCGAGCGCAGAGGGAGCGGCTTCGTCGTGGCGCCGGGCAGGATCCTGACGGCGCTGCACGTCCTTCTGGGTGAGGCGGCTCTACGCAAAGCTGCCGTAGAGCCTGTAACGGAGACGATAGAAGTCCGAGCAATCGGCGATCTTCGCGACGGAGGCGAATTTGCCCATATCGATCCGGCGCGTGCTGCGATCGGGATCGCTCAAAGGTCGCAGAAATCCTGGAAACGAGTGGAGTTAATATGGCCGGCGGTGGGCAGCGCGATACCGCCCTTTGAATTGGCTCTCCTGGAGTTCTCCGATCTTCCTCCGCCCGGCGCACCGCTTTCCTCGGTGGTCCCACCTCTGGTAGGCCACGTCGAGGACGGAGGAGTCGTGAGGGCCGTCGGCTTTCCCAGATGGAGCGAGATAGAAGCGCCGGATGGTAAGAGGTTGTTGGAACCTCAAGTGGTCCATGCGACCCTGAAACGAGGTCCGCTGCTCCATGGATCCACGACCGAGGCCAATGTTCTCGGATTGACCCTCATCTCTGATGCGTTCTCCGATGAAGCCGAAATCCGCCGATTTTGCCAACTCAGCGGTCTCTGGAATTCTGCACGAGTTGCAAAGCGGACGTGGCCCTCTCCTCTGATTGCCCCCGCGGAGCGAGACGTCGACTTGGAGCAATTCGTTCTCGCCGTTCGGGCGAGCTGGGTCGAAGGCGTACTGTGGGAGAGTCTTGACAAGGATAAGCCTCTGCCGATCCGCGGATCTTTCAAGCACAGTGACGACACGAATTTCCGCGCAGCTGTAGAAGACCAGAATCGTCCCGAGGTCGATCCAGTGACAGCATTCTTGAACGCCGACAGGGTTCTGTTGATCAGAGGACGCGCTGGCGTAGGCAAGACCCACGCGCTATTGCGCATAGCCGAGTTTCTCTGCTGGCGCTTCGAAGTCGGACGCGCAATTTTTGAGCCTGCGCCTGCGATCCTCTTGCTGAAGACTTGGCGGCCGCACAGTCTTGATCTGCTCGAATGGATCCACGGAGAACTTTACCGCAGCAACCGGATCCGTCGAGACATTTCGGAGAGATGGTTGGCAGAAGGACGGGTTGTCCTCCTGCTCGATGGTCTGGACGAGATCGACGAAGGCGAGCGTGCGGAAGCGCTGAGAGGCATCAACAGCTTCCTGGAAGTGTTCCCGAAACTCGATATGGTAATATGCAGCCGCTCTGGGGAAATCGAAGAAATACCTCAGCTACATGGCTGTTTGGATATCGGAACATTCGACCCTGCCGATGTGCAAACCTATGTCGGAGAAATCTCTTCTCTGGCTGCATTAGATGGCGATTTAAAAAACTCCAGCACGCTTCTCAAGCTCGCGCGCTCTCCCCTGATGTTACGACTCCTGATGCGCAGCTATCAAATTGGCAAGGTTGATCTGCTCGCGAAGATTCCGGAAGAATCGAGCAGTTTGAAGAGGCGTATGTTCCAGCTCTATGTTCAAGCCATGCTTCTCGGCGCCAAATCCACGGACAGATACTCGTCCGAGGAGCACTTTCTTTCGCGGCTTGCCTTGCTCGCGAAACTGCTCACCAACAATCACCAGTCCATCTTTCAAATCGAGCGGATGCAACCTAACTCCCTTCGCTCGTCGACCCTGATAGCATGGTCCGCCCTTCTTTCGCGGCTCGTTCCGATCCTTATTATGTCTCTGATGACGGGTGCCGCGGCCGGATCGGGAACGCCCCTCGGCGCCGCTCTGGGTGCATTCACGGCATGGCCGGTTTCCCAACGACTGCCGGCAGACGTGCTGAAGAGTCTCGTAATCGAGGCGATTACCGGCCTAGTGATCGGAATTACCGAGGCAGTTCGACTAACGATGTCTCGGGCAAAAATTGCGGAGAGAAGATATTTCGCGGCAGGCTATTCGGCGGTGCTTGTCGCGGTCAGCACATCGTTGTGCTATCTCGTGGCCTCGCACGCGGCACTTCTTCGAGGGGCCGACTCTGCCCTTATCTTCCCGCTTGCGATAAGTATCTTCTTCGGTACCAGAGCAGCCAAGACTGTAGGATCGAATGCTTCTGAGGACATTCCACTTGGCCAATTCTTTTCCTTTTCCTCGAAACGAGCCGCAAAAGGTTTGATGTGGGGCGTACTGATCGGTTCCCTCATTTTTCTGGCTGGTTACGTGGATCGCCGACTACTGGCCTACTGCGCGATCTATTTCGCGGTGACCGCTATGCTGGGATTGCTGTGGGCCGGATTGCGGGTAAGGCGTCCGACTCGGAAGGAATTGCAGGGGCTCGGTCCCCGTCTCTGGCTAGCCAACGCACTCAAGTCCCTTCTGGTGTTTGGAGGCGCCGTTACCGCGGCGGTCTTCTTTCTTGGGCTTACGATTTCAGCTTTTGCCGGATCACCATTCGGACCGGGCACCTGGTTGTCCGCTGCCCTGACAAAAGGAGTTGTCATCGGCGTAGGCGCTTTCTTTGTTTACGGAGGTTTCGACTTCGGGCAGCACGCCTGCCTTCGGCTGATATTGAAAATGGCGGGAATTCTACCGATCAGATTGCATCCACTGTTGCGTAGCGCGGAGCGCATGAATTTCATAATCAGGGTCGGCAATGGGTATATTTTCGCCCACGGCGAATTGCAGGAATATCTCTCCGGGCTCAAGAGCGCATAGCAGACCGGTAGGCCGATCGCACATCGAATCGCTGAGGCCGTGATGGCCGTCGAGAACGAGGAGACGATGCGCCCTTTACCGGCATGCGGCAATGTCGCTCTAACCTTGTGAGGCTCGACACCGGTCCGCGTGCGGGGTACGGCTGCTTGCGCCCAAGCGAACTTAGTATACTCTCGCGCTAAGCGCACTCGTGCTTTAGACGGAGAAAGTTCCTCGTACTGTTTCCAGGCAAGGTTTGCGCTCAAGAGCTTCGCCAGCTGCTCTGGCTCGGCGTTCTGATAAGCCTTTAGAAAAAAATCATAGGATCAAATGAATCGGTTTCGCGCAGCTCTCGCGAAGCGCGATCGTTGCCAAAGATTGCATCTGTAAACGCGCAGCGGCTAGAGTTTCACCCTCAGTAAGCGGAAAAGCGCTGCCGGTCGAGCGAGATGCCAAAGCAGAAGAACTTGTCGCAGGAGGATCCTGCTCATCGCTCTTGGACGATGGCTCAGGTGAAATCCAAAAACACGAGCCCAGAGATGGCGGTTCGGAGAGCCGCGCATGCGATGGGGCTCCGCTTCCGGCTCCACACCGCCGAGCTCCCCGGAAAGCCCGACCTCGTCTTTCGCCGGTGGCGCACGGCGCTGTTCGTGAACGGCTGTTTCTGGCATTCGCATCACTGCGAACGAGCGCGGATTCCGAAGACCAATGTCGACTACTGGACGAAGAAGCTTCGGAGGAACGTACTTCGGGACAAGGACACCGCCAGGCTTCTGAAGAAGTCCGGGTGGCGGTGTGCGGTAGTCTGGGAGTGCCAGGCGAAGGATCCCGCCCAGCTGGATAGGATCCTTCGCCGCCTATTCGTTCCGGATCGGCGCTAATCCGCAGGGTTAGCCTGGAAAGCCGGCGCTGGCGCCCTCTCCTCCACCATTTCCAGCGCTCGCAGCGGCCGCCGTTCAAGGTCGAAGCTGTCGATCGGAAGGGCACGCATGCCGGGCGACGAGACGCTTAGGCGGCTCAGAAGAGTCGGGTCGGCGCGCCAAAGCGGATGGATGACGATCAGCCTCCGGTTCACGTGCTGCTGCTCGTCCGTCTCGACCAGGGACGGCAGCCCCATGGCTCCCGCCCGCTCCGCCCGCCAGAACCTCGGTCGCATCGACGCCACGGCCTCGGCCAGCGCGTGCGCTTTTCCGAGCCACCCCTTCAATTCCGGATAGGAATCGAAGTCGCCGTCGAGTCCGCATTGGAATGCAGGGTTCGTCATCGACCGCAGATACGCGAGGCCCAGCCGCCAATCCAGTAGCGGGTGATAACGCCGATTCTGATACTGCTGGATGCACATGTAGCAGGAGGTAGAGCACTGCGCTTCGTGGTTGGCGTCCATGAAATCGGTGAGCGGCCATTCGTCGCGCGCCGTCAGGATCTCGTCGATCAGGCGAGCGATGTCGGGACGGCCGTCTGCTCCTGCCTGGCAAAGCCGACGGCAAAGTCCGGAGCCGTTGATCAGCGTATCGGCGATCTGAAGCAGAGGCCGGCCGTGCCGCAGGCGCGGCTCCAGAGCTTCGAATTCGTCCGGTGCCACATCCAGCTCAAGCGCCGCCTTCTGCACCAGCAGGTGGGTGGCGCTGATGGCCGCGGCTCGGGCCGCGATGTGCGTGCGGTCGCCGGCCTTCGCGACGAGATCAATGTTAAGCCGCTCGTTGAACCGGATGGCTTCGACGAAAACAGCGTCGGTGGCCTTGCGCGCGAAAAGGCCGAACTGGCCGATGCCGTCGCCGGTCTTAAGGAAGCGGCGGTTCTTGTCCTTGATCGACACGCCGGTTTCGATCGCCTGTTCGGGTAGTTGGATGCCGCGCGGGAAAGTCGCGACCTCCTGATCGGTCATTATGTCGACCTCGAAGAGCTGCTGCTCGCCGAGCTCGTTTGGGCGGCCGTCGTTCAGCTGCATGATGGTCGTGCCGGCGCCCGCATGGATCCTGATACTGCCTACGTCCTGCGGCTTGCCCTCGCGCGCGACCGTCGCCACTGTCCGGGTCGACATCACGCCAACCTCGTCGACGTCTCCGTCTTCCGGACGGAAATCAGTTCTAAAAGCGGAGGGCGAGATGTAGTGACGAAATTCACCCGGGAGCACATCGCCGCGGCAATCGTCGCATTGGACGCCGGTCGCGGGCCTTTCTCGTTCATGCTTGGCAGCGCCGCAGGCGACGCAAAAGCCGACGAATCCGTACTCGCTGATCCAACTGGTCATGGGAGGCTGAACGACGACGTTCCTACCTCTCCGCTCGGGATCCAGCAGGCTGCCGGTGAAGCCGATCGCTTTGTGCTTCTCCTTGTCCTTCACGAGCAGGCTGCCCGGCGCGAACTCGAAGATCGCCATTTCGAGATCGCGGTCCATGGAAAGCCACGACAACTCCTCGTCGGTGCCGCTCCCCTTCGTGAGCATTCCCAGGTAAAGATTGCGCACGCGCGTGGGCATTCCGTACATGGGCAGAAGCCCTTGCTCCGCGAGGAATTGCGCCAGCCCGGCGCTGTCGCGGGGCGCCGCATCCCTTCTCGTCATGATCTCGTCGAGTAAAATTTCCGGCGTGGACGCCGCCAGCAGCCGCGCCCGCTGCGCCGGATCCAAAACGGCGGAATTCACGAAGCCGTCCCGGACATGCTGCGTCTGGCGCAAGGCCGTCAGCAATCGATCCGGCCAGAGGGAGCCGGTGACATAGAATGGGCCTGTCGGAACGTATTCGCCGTGAACGTCCGGAGGCACCAAGTCGTCGCCTGGAAACGGTTCTCCGCGCGTGATGCAGTCGTCCCGGACGACCGCGAACGCGGCTCGCAGCCAGACTTTCCTGAGAAGCCTTTGGGGTATCGGGTCATGGTCGATGGCCAGAAACGGCGGCGGCGGCGCGTCGCCGGTGATCGACTCCGGATGGCGGAAATAGAATGCGTCGTGGCTGCGCCCACGGCAGAAGGTCGTCACGAACGAGAACGCCTGGCCGCGGCGCCCTGCTCGCCCAACGCGCTGCTGATAGTTGAAGCGTTGGGGCGGCATGTTTGCCTGATAGACCGTCTGCAGCGAGCCGATGTCGATGCCCACCTCCATCGTGGTCGTCACCGAAAGCATGTCGATTTCTTCCGCGAGGCGGCCGACTTCGTTGGATTGACCGACGAAGATGTCTTTGAACCGGCGCAGACGGTCCGAGAAGTCCTCGGTCTGCCCGCTCAGTTCCTCGCACTTCAAGCGGAAGCGCTTGATACCTTGGTCATGTCCGCGGACGATTCGCCTGCCCAGGAAATTCGAATTCCACAATGCGTCAACCTTGCCGGTCGGATTGTCCGGCAACGGCGTGTAGCATCGAGTGCATATCTGCTCGCCGCGATGCAGATGGACGCGCTCGCAGGAATCGCATCTCCAATATGGGTCGCCTAGCTGCGCGACGCGCAGATGCAGTTTGCCGACTTCGATCACGCCGCCCAGGTGGCCGACCGCGGCAAGGTCGTCGAGGACCTTCTGCAAGCCGTTGTCCAAAGTCGCGCCGAACACCTTGTCGGCGAACCGCCGGACCCGGTTGTACCGCGGCACGGCTTGCGGCCGGTCCCAGGTCATGTAATTGTGGACGTCGAAGAACTTGCCTTCACGGACCCTGGACGCGCTGGCGAACACGCGCAGCCACGCGTCGAGCTTCCGGGACTCCTCCGTGGAGTCGCGAGAAAGCGAAGGATAGGCGAGCCCGGTCTCCTCAAGCGCGAAGAACGTGTTGGCGAAGATCACGTCCTCCACCAGTTCGTACTGGTTGGTCATGATCTTTCTCTCGAGCTCAAGCCGCCGATCGGCCGGAAGCTGCGGCGAGAATTGGCTCACGCCGGCTGAGCGGACGAAAGCGTCCCACCAGGGCTTGTTGTCGAACCTCGCTCTGCCGACTTCGTCGAACGGATGGATTCCGAGCCCGACGAACTCGGCGGTGATGCGCGATAGCGCGCGGTCCCTGCTACCGTATTGCAGAAGGTAGTCCAGGCGGATCTTCTTGGAGTCGAGGTCGATGTCCTTCAACTCGTCGTCCATTTTCGTCCACTCGGTCATGCGGGCCATCATGGCCTTCATGTCGCCCTTCAGTCCGGCGAGTATCCGCTCTCTCTCCTCCTGACTGACGTACTTGGCTTGGGCCTCCGCGAGGCATTCGCGCGCCGCCGTGACCAGGATTTCGCGGCGCAGGTCCCGAAGATGCAGGCGTTCGATCTCCAGCGATTGGTTCGCGGCGTCCTGCCGGCTGTCCGAGAACACGATGCTCTTCGGCTCCGCGCCGATCGCGTGCAGGAGTTCGAAAAGCTCCGTAGCCACCATCTGCGACGCTTTTCCGACGCCGGTTCGGAAGGCCCTGACTGGGGAGTTGGCGCGGCCGGATCGCGGCCGCAGCGAGTAGTCCGTGCCGCACTTCGGGCAGCAAAACGGCTGCGCCATTCTCAGGCGGTCGACCTGTGCGCGGGTGTTGGTGATCGCGGCGTCGGTCTGAAAGTAGACGTGACCTCCGATGTGTCCCGCCGGGACGTCGTCGCGCTCGGTAACCGCTCCGGACGTCGGGTCCAACGCCGCCTTGATCCAGTGGTCGTATCCGCGCTCGGATGTGCGCGGCTCGGCGGTCTTCGGCCAAAAGACCGCGAACTGGGCCCAAGTCATTTTGTCGTAGTATTCAGATCCCGCCTTTTCCGGAATGGCCTCTAGATCTGCGGCCGAAGGCAGAAGCTCCACGACGTTCGTGTTGCCGGCCGACGATCCGCGTTGCCCGCCAAGGAGAAGCTCTCCGCATGCCTCGCAATACAGAAGCTCAAATAGTCGGCGGCCGCGAGCGGAATCCGCCGAAGGCTTGCCATGCGAAACGCCGCGCTCAATCGTCAGATCGCTCACGCGGATGCCCGCATTGCCGAGATCGACCGAGCCGAAGAGCCCCTCGACGTTGCGGATGAACCCGTGAAAACGGAATGACGGGAGCCCTACCGGCGTATCGGCTTCATGGCCGTCGCTTTCCGGCAGCGCTCGAGCCAACATAAGACCGCGCAATGCCTTCGTCGCGCTTTCAGCCCCGAAGATCTTGTCCGCGAGCCGGTCGACCGATGTGGCTCTCACGCTACCGCCCACTATGCAGGCGCTCGTCAGTATCTCGGCCGCACGGCGCGACAGTTTCTGAACGAAATCCGCGTCCGCGGAATTCAAATCTAGGACTGTCCCGATCGCGTCCAAGGCAGCTTTGATGTCTTCAGATCGCGGGACGTCCCTGATGAGGCGTTCGTTTTTTGGATCGGACGCGTTGACGAGAGCCTCGAACGGCTCGCGCGGCAGCCTCATGAACTCGATCTGGTCGAGGTGCGGCTTGCCAGGCACGACGCAGTCCCGCCAGAAGGCCGGCTCCTGGGTGCCCGGATCACTCCGACCCTGGCTTGTGCCGTACGGCGCGAAGAGATCGCGCAGATATCTGAGACTGTGCCCCTCATTCTCGCCGTCGAGCGGGAGGGACGCGCTGGAGGCCAAAATCCGGAGCTTGTGGATCTTGCCCGGATCGTCGAGCCCCAAGCGCTGCAACAGCGATTTGATAAGGAATGAGACCTCAGTGCCGGCCGAACCGCGCACGAGATGCAATTCGTCGATGATGAAGAAGAGGTACGAGTCCGGATCGGTCGCAAGCCAGTCCCGCGTCGCTTCGAAGACTTTGTCTTCGACCTCCCGCGACAGCATAGTGCCCAACATCGACGCGTTGGTGACCAGGATGTCCGGAGGCGCCCGGTGCATGTCCCAGCGGCTCACCATCTCCCCGCCGTCGACCGACGGAAAGATGAACCTGGTCGGATCGGGCGTCTTTTTACCTGCCACAAGAGCCTTTCGGCGCTCCTCGGCGTCGTGCTGCCGCGCGGCGCCCTGATCACTTTCGAACCGGCGCATCTTCTCCCGAAGCTCCGCGCCGCGCCGCGTTCTCCGCGCCTTCTCGCCTTTGTCCTGCGATTTCCGCGGATGCCTCTCGTATCCCGTGACCGGCGTCGAACTGGTGTACTGCCCGAAGAATATCCGGTTGCCGGCGAAGCGCTCGTCCATCACCGCGCGGGCCTCGTCGGAGTCCAGCGTCCGGCGCAAGCGGACCATCTGGTCGTCGACCAACGCGTTCATCGGATACAGAATTATCGCGCGAAGCGCCTTGGGCCTTTGCTGGCTCTCGTGGCGCCGCATCTGGACGAAAGCATCGCCGCCGGTCCACCACTTCTCCTGCAGGAACTCCGAACCCGGCGCCGGCCACTTCACGGCCTCGTTCGCGATCGCGGCAAGGACCGGCAGCATGAAGCTTTCGGTCTTGCCCGAACCGGTGCCCGACGTGACGACACCCGGTTTTCCCGGGTTCGATCCCCGAAAGAGCATTTCGACCTGGTGGATGTAAGGATTGTACACCGACTTCCGCTTGATCGGGCCATCGGCATCCTGGCCGTCGAAGAGGCCCGACAACGCCAACTCGACGAACGCCTCGCGTCCAGCTTGCGACAGATGGCTTAGGCGTGGGTCGCCGATCACCTTCTCCAACGGATCGTCGTACTGCTGATAGCGCGGAACAGGCTCGATGAACGGCGCCGTCGCAAGTGCTCCGTCGGACTCCAGCAGATCTCTGCGCTGGTCGGCGGTGTCGGCGCTCGAGATGCGGAATGCCGTCTCGACGTACGAGATGAAGAAGTCCTTGATGCGTTCGAAGCCGCCGATCGGGTCAAGCACGCGACGGTCCTCCGTTGTCGATCAGCTTCAGGGCCGGCTTCGGATCGCCTGATATGGCGTCCATCACCTCCTTCACGAACGCGCCCGCGTCGCCCTTGAGGATCGACTTCGCGACCGGAACCAGCTGCGCCAACCAACGCGCGTCGACGATTGACAGTCGCGTCGGCGCCGCGCCCATCACGGTCAAGGCGGCCGGAGGGTCGAACGGAAGAGAGGAGACGTTCGCCACCCGTGGAAATGCTTCGTCTACGATCGAAGCCAGCGCATGCGCCCATGCGCTGCGCTCGATCCATCCTTCGGCGCGGAACGCTGACGGATCCTTCGCAGCTTCGTCCTCATCGTCGCCGGCCCGCGTGACGCAAAGCAGAAGCTCCTTTGGAAAGGAGCGCCGTTTGCCCGCGCGGCGCAGCGTATCGATCCAGAACCGGGACGGAGAAAGCTCGGCGCGGCGGATCGCGCATAGCCGAACCCGCGCGCTCTCCCGCACGTCGGACAGGGCGAGGCCGAGCGCGGTCGGCCCGCCGGCACCTGGCCGACGCCAGAGATCGTCGTAGCTGATGACGGTGGGATCGCAATCGAAAGTCGTCATAGCGCCGCCGGCAAGCATCAACGAGAGGATGTCGAGCACATCATCGGACTCCGGGCCGTCGACTACCGGGACACCGCCGCTCAACATTAGCGCGGCGAGCTTCGCGACCGCGCGCCGGCCCGCTTCCGTCAGAAGCTGCGAGGCTTTCAGCCAGTCCGGGATCTCGCCGATCGGCAGTGGCCGAGCGGTCGGCGCGGCATTCGCGAGCGGGAACGACGGCCCGTCGTCGGCCTTCGCCGACACTTCGCTGGCGCCCTGCAGCACCTGCTCCATGCGAAGCAGGCGGTCGATGTCCGCCTTGCGGTCGGCTACGTCCGAGGCAAGCCGGACGGCGTCGGCGTTCAGCGCGTCGATCTCCTCAATCTTCAGACGGCGGATTTCGTGCAACTTGTCACGCGACCTCTCCAGTTCGGCCACGGCCTTCTCCAGGGCGGACTTCCTGACCTCTATCGCCGACAGCGCCGCGCTTCTCTCGCCATCGATCTTCGCCTGAAGCTCCTGCAAACTCGACGCCTCGAGATCGTCCAGTTCGGCCTTGAGCTTGTCGGCGCGCTCGCGCCTCACGCTCGCGAACTCCGCCTCAAGCGACGCGGTCAAGTCGGCCCTGATTTCGGCCCGCTTTGCGTCGATGGCCTCCGCCGTAAGCCGGGTGATCTCTTGATCGATGCGCGCGGAGATGTCGGGAGCGCGGCGCAACGCAGCCATGAATTCTGTGACCAGCGCCGGCCGCGACTCCAAAAGTTCGCCGAGGCGCCGCGATCGTAGAATCTCGTGAGCGATCTTCGGATCGGGCTTGCCGCTGCCGGAGATCAGGGCGGCGAGATTGTCGGCGTGCGCCAGCAGAGTCGCCGCCACCGCCGCAGTGGCCTTCTGGTCGTCTCCCTCCGCGGCAAGCGCACTCCGAACGATCTGCGAGACGTAGTCCGCGTCGCTGCTCCAGTTCGTGGTTTCGATCTCGGGGGATTGATGGTTCTTCTCCATCATCGAGACCGAGCCGCCCGGGGTCGGAATA
>Ga0335071_10005233_pt1 | contig 13484 bp, 9 predicted proteins | sample Lox_Sample_15_FD_206724 | JGI IMG/M metagenome (GOLD analysis project Ga0335071, IMG submission 206724) | Soil microbial communities from Loxahatchee National Wildlife Refuge, Florida, United States - Lox_Sample_1.5 | ecosystem: Environmental > Terrestrial > Soil > Wetlands | place: USA: Florida... | reverse complement strand
GCTCTGGTATCGCAGCTTTTTGTCTTTCTCGAGCGCCTTGTCGACAATCCGCTGCAGCTCGCCTGAAATTGCCGGCACCAGTTCGACGAATGGCTTCGGCGTGCGGTTCAGAATTGCGTCGTGCAGCAGCGCTGTGGTTTGCCCCTGAAACGCCAGGGTTCCCGTCGCCATTTCATACAGCACAGCCCCGAACGAAAACAGATCGCTCCTTCGGTCCAGTTCTTCGCCGCGCGCCTGTTCCGGAGACATGTACGCCATGGTGCCGACAGCGAGTCCCGGGCTCGTCAACATGGCGTTCGTTGTCACCGTCGGCATCATGGAGGCGCCGACGTTTGCGTCGCCGCCAGTCTGCTTTGCCAATCCGAAGTCCAGAATCTTCGCGTGTCCGCGAGTGGTCAAAAAGATATTGGCCGGCTTAATGTCTCGGTGGACGATTCCCTTTGCGTGCGCTGCATCCAGCGCATCGGCAATCTCGATTCCCCAGTGCACCAGTTCGCTCTCGGAAATCCGACGCTCTTTGATCCGCTCGCGCAGCGTCTGCCCCTCCAGGCATTCCATGGCGATGAATCCGCGCCCGTCCTGCTCGCCGATGTCGTAGACCGTACAAATGTTCGGGTGATTGAGTCCGGAAGCGGCTTTGGCTTCGCGCTTGAACCGCTCGAGGGCCTGGTTGTCGTGGGCCAGTTCTTCGGGAAGGAATTTCAATGCCACAGAGCGTTCGAGCCGCGTGTCCTCGGCCCGATACACCACGCCCATGCCTCCACCGCCGAGACGCTCCAGAATCCGGTAATGCGAAATAGTTTTTCCGATGAGCGGATCAGTATTCGGCATCCCGCGCTAAATCTTAGGTGCCCCGTGGACGCAAGTCAACGCAGGTTGGAGTGCGGGAGTTCGCCCCCGTTTTGCCGCATCGCTTACCGCGCAACCGTTAGTGCCTACTCCGCCGCTTTCTCCTTCTGATGCGCCAGCGGAAGCTGGGAAGACAATTGCAAATTAATCATCATGCTCAATCGGCGGTCCAACTGTAAAAACGTCGCGGCCTTCCGTCCCGGCAGCACCGCGCTCACTTCTGGCACATATTTGAGCCGAAGGTCGTGCAGTTGCGCATCCACTTCCAGCCACCGCCGGATATAAATCAGTGCCTGATCGTTTGTCATGCTCTGGTACTGTTCGCTGTACTCTTTCACCAGGCGGTACTTCTCATCGTTGATATCTTTCACGTCGTTCGTATACCGGTTGTAGATCGCCCAGAACTTGGTGGCCTGCTGCTCGTTCATCGGCAGGTTTTCCGCAATGATCTTCTGCTTCTGGCGGCGCAAGTCTTGCCGCAGCAACTGCAAATCCTGGTCGGACGCAATCAGCACCTGCGGGACCACCGACGAATTCGGTGCCTGGTCCTTGATCTGGGCCGCGCCGAGCCTCCATCCCACGAATCCGCACGCCAACGCGCACAGCCCCGCCACCACTACCGCTGACCTGGTCTTCATACTTTCTCCTTTGGAGTGCGATTTATCGCCGCCCCGCCCTGTTGCCTTCCACCGAATTCCTTCCAACAGGCCCAGCTTCCGACAAGCCAGGCTTTCACTTCTCTCTTTCTTTCAGCTTCCACTCCATCTTCCTCATCATACCCAAGAACACTTCCGCATCGACAACATCCAGGTCAAGCCGCCGCAGCATTCGTCTCAGTTTGACCTCCGCCAGCGACTCGCTTCGAGCTGCGACGTACCCACTGCGCTGCAAGCATTCCAGCATCGACTCCGTGATTCGTTCCACCGTTTCCATGTTCGCCGACGATTTCTGTGTCCGCTCCTCGAAGCTCCTGCCGGCCCGCGCCAATTCGTACAGCACAACGGCCGCCGCCTGGCCCAGATTCATCGACTGGTGCTCCGCTCGCGTCGGTATGTGCGTTACCCAGTGGCAGTAGCTTAAACTCTCATTCGAGAGTCCCCACTTCTCCGATCCGAACAACACCGCGACGCGATCCTTCGCCAGCCGCTTTCGAATCAACGACCCCGCCCGGTCCAAGCTCCGCAGGGGATGCCTGATTTTCCGGTTGCCAATCGCCGTGGTTCCCACCACCAGCCCGCAGTCCGCCACCGCCTCTTCCACGGACCCGCACTCTTCCGCCTTCTTCAGCACTTCGATCGCCCCCACCGCCGATCGTGCCTCGCGAAACGCCTTCTCATACGGATGCACCACCCGCAGGTGCAGCGCTCCAAAATTACTCATCGCCCGCGCCACGGCTCCAATGTTCAATGGATTGCGCGTCGCGACCAACACAACCCTTAAGTTATCCACGACTCTCATCCTCGCCAGACACACTCATCCTGACACACCCGGCCCTCAGTCATTTTCCACGCTCTACCTTATACGGTTTTGCTGTTCTGGAAGCCAAGCAGGCCGATGCCTGGCTCTTCTACTCTTCCTGTTCTCTTTTCCGCTCTTTATCGCCAGAACTCCACGCCACACTTCCACATCTCGCTGTCGGCGGTCGGGCGCATGTGCGCAATCCTGCCTCGCACAAAGATAGCGGGCGCTTCCTTCACCTCTGCCGCGAAAGGCACCGCGATCTCAATCTTCATATCCTTCTCGTACAGGTTCTTTCCGAGGAAGCTCACGCCTCCCCGCGACATATCGATGCATCGGACAACTTCGTCCCCAAACTGCTCCGTTCTCACGCAGGCCATGAAGTTGACCTTCGCCCGAACCCGCTGTCGTCTCTCCACAGCTTCCGCTACTGCGACGACTTTCTTCTCCCGCAGCGGCTCCACCCAATCTGCCAGTGACACCGTCACTTCGACTTTCTCCGGCTCCGGCTCCGGCACCTTCGCGATTTTCAAGGGACGCGGCGCTGCCACGCCCGTTGGCCGGCGCCACACGGTCAGCAGTCCGCATTCGTCGCAGAACCGCGCCAACCCTCCATGAATCGCGCAAATGTCGTACTCAAAATCGCCGTTCATCACGTCCACGACGCCCTGGCAGTTCCCGCACTCCAACGTCAGCACGGGCGGCCTCTCTTCCATCCAAGCCGGTGGCGGTGGAAACTCCAAGTGCCAGAAGTCCAATCGCTCATCCACAAAGGCCACGCCGTACGTGTACCTGCCTTCCTCGCACGCGATCTCTCCCACGACACGCACTTCTACCTCGCGGTTCGTCGCCGTCACTCGTAGCGAGAGTTCCTGCTCTGCCACGAGCTTGTGGTACGAGACGATTCCAGCGCCATGCTGGCTCAGCACCACGGTTTTTGTCTGCTCCGAAAACACGGTGCCCTCGGCGTCGCTTCCGATCAAGATTATGGCGATTTCCTGCGAAAGGCGCCCGCTGCGGCGCTGCTTGCTCGTCCCGTTGGCGTTTCCGGGAGGCGTTCCGTCGTCCGTCATAGCCTTGGCATCCTGGGGAAGGGGCCAAGTTTCTACATCTTTAGTTTACTTTCTACTACTCTCCGTTTGTGCAAGTTTTCCGATCCCGGTCTCCACAACGTTACCCCGGCAGACGAACGGTTTCGCCCAAGCTCCGTTCATGTAGAACTTGCGACCTTACAACGGAAGCATTTTGTTATCGTGGCGAGGACCACCGCCGCAGAGCAGCGATCCCCGCCCCCGATCCGCGTTTATGTTACGCGTCCAGCCTGCTCCATTTCCTTCTTATCTTCAATGCTCGAGACATGAACTGCCGGTGAATTCGGCCTGAACCTGCTCGCCACGCACCACTAGCCGCCGGCCACCGGCTTATCCAACCACTTAATCAAAAACACTTCGTTTGCATTTTCGTTGTAGATCAACTCGTCCACGTAATGCCGCGCCAGCATGATCCCGATCCCTTCCAATTGCGGCTCGTCCCCTGGCCCCTCCACCTCCGGCAGCGGCTTCCTCTTTTCTGCATCGAGTACTTCTTCTAACGAAAAACCTTCGCCTGGGTCCTTCACGCGGCAGGTGACTTGCCTCTTCGACCTGAGATAGCAGACTTCCACGAACTTGCTCGGATCGAACTTCCCGCCATGTTCCATCGCGTTCAGCACGATCTCCCGGAACGCAAACGCAACTTCTTCCTTCTCCGCTTCCGGAAAATCCAACCCCGCTCGCGCGAACTGCATTAACCGGTCCAGCGTCCCCAAATCGCATCGGACCGCCAATACCGCATATTCTGCCGTTCCTTGCAATAACTCGATCCCGTCATCCCAGGCCGGTTCGTGCATCACGTCCTCGACCAGTTGCCGCAAGTCCTCGCGCACCACGGGCACCGTGAAATAGCTGAAGGCGTGGTAACGCAATGCGTTCACGACGTCGCCCGGCATTCTCTGCCTGGTCAGGATGATGAGACGTGAGTGCGGCCGCACGCTGCGAAGCCGCCTCAGGAGCACGACATCTTCCGTCGCGGTGGTGCCTGCATTGGTCACGATCAGGTCGAAGGCTTCCTCTGTTGCCCGTTTGAGCGCCGCTTCATTGTCCTGTGCGTAGCTCACTTCCCACAATGGACTGTCAAACAAACTCGTCAGCGCCGCGGCATTGTCGGCTTCCGGCTCGATAAGTAACACTTTCTTCATGGTCGTGATTTTTGTCGAGGTGGGACTCGGTTGCCTCGCCATGCAAACCTCTCCGTCAGAAGTTTGGGCGGCTTCCCTGTGGGCTGCGAAACTTTCACCTACCTTATCACGCTTCAATGCCGTTCCGTGCGGTCTCGTGCCTGCTTCGTTAGCTGATTGCTACCTTTCTTCGTCTCGCGGAACGCCACGGCGCTGCACGGCCTTCTGTTCACAGCCGCAATCCACAATCTCGTTGCCATCCTGTCCGGCGCTGACTAAAATCACGTTTCTTCTGATCCACTCAGGTCTGGTTCAGTGTCTTAAGGGGGCACTCATGTTGCGTCGACTTGTTTCCGGCAAGCCCGCAAGCATCATCGTCTGTCTTCTCGCCATCACCGCAATCGCTCTCGTCGCTCCAGCGCAAGACGCCGCGCCTCCCACTCCCACCGATCTGCTCATCAAAAACGCTTTCATCATGACGGCCACGCACGGCAACATCTCCAACGGCAGCATTTACATCAAGAACGGCAAGATCGCCGCCGTGGGCGACAAAGTTACCGCGCCGGCAGGGACGGCCCTCCTCGATGCGGGCGGAAAATACGTCACTCCCGGCATCATCGATTCCCACTCACACATTGCTCTCGATGACGACGTCAACGAAGCCACTAGTCCCGTCACCCCGCACATGATGATGATCGACGCCTTCGACTATCACGACAAGGCCATTTACCGCGGGCTGGCCGGAGGCGTCACCACTTCCATGCTTCTCCATGGTTCCGCCAACATGATTGGCGGCCAGGCCATCGTCATCAAGCACAAGTACGGCTTGAACCGCGACGCCATGCTTTTTCCCGGCGCGCCGCGTTCCATCAAATTCGCCAGCGGGGAAAATCCCAAGCGCGTTTACGGCAGCCGCAATCAGCTTCCGTCCACCCGGATGGGCAATTTCGAAATTCAGCGGGAAGCCCTCGTGCAGGCCCAGGACTACATGCGCGAATGGGACATCTACAACGCCAAGGTCAAAAACGGCGACAAGGACGCCGCGGCCCCCAAACACGATCTGAAGCTCGACGCGCTCGCCGACGTTCTTCGCGGTAATCTTCTCGTGCAAATTCACTGCTACCGTTCCGACGAGCTCCTCACCGAAATGGCGATGGCTAAGGAGTTCGGCTACAAGCTCCGCGCCTTCCATCACGCGCTCGAAGCGTATAAGGTTGCCGACCAACTCGCGGCCGCCAATGTCGGTATTGCCACGTTCGCTGACTGGTGGGGCTACAAAGAGGAAGCCTGGGACGCCATCCCCTGGAACGCCGTCCTCTGCTTGCGCAAAGGCGTCCGCGTCGCCATCAAGAGCGACTCCGACGATTTTGCCCGCCGCTTGAATCAGGAGGCCGCCAAGACCATGCGCTATGGCGGAGCTACCGAACAGGAAGCCCTGCAGATGATCACTGTGAACGCCGCGTGGATTATCGGCGTGGACGATCGCGTCGGCTCCATTGACGTGGGCAAGGACGCCGACCTCGTAATCTGGGATGGTTACCCGCTTTCCAGCAGCGCCGTTCCAAACAGGGTATTCATTGACGGCGCGGTCTATTTCGATCGCTCGCTTCCCGGCTACGGTATGCCTCAATTCAAGGAGGGCCTGTGATCGGCGCACTGCGTTCCAGCTGTTTCGCGCTCGTCGCCTCTTCGTTGGTGATGGCTTCTTTTGCCGGCGCGCAACAGAAACCCGTCGCTCTTCGAGGTGGCAAAGTCCTGACGGTTTCTCACGGTGCCATCGAGAACGGCGTTGTCCTTTTCGAAAACGGCAAGATCACAGCGGTGGGCACCGCGAGCTCAGTCCAAATCCCCAAAGACGCACGCATCATTGATGCCACGGGCATGACCGTCTATCCCGGCCTGATCGATTCGGAAACCGCTCTCGGCCTCACTGAAATTTCTGCGGTCGATGTGACCAACGATCTCGTCGAACCCAGCGACGAAATCATGCCACACATGCATGTCTACGACGCTTTCCACGCCGAGACCGAGCTCATCCCCGTCACTCGTCTAAATGGCATCACCAACGCCATCGTTGCCCCGGCCAGCCACGACACTCTTCCGGGCCAGGACTCGTTCATTCAACTCGCCGGCAAGTCTCCCACCGACTATATTCTCGTCCGCGACATCGCCATGCCTCTGAACTTCACCGGCGACCAGCGCCGCACCGAGCGAGGCGAAGGGCGCAAGTTCCCCTCCACGCGCATGGGCCTCGCCGCCCAAATGCGCCAGGCCTTTCTCGACGCCCAGGACTACGCGCAGCGCTGGTCCGACTACGAAAAAAAGAAAGCGGACTACGACAAATCGAAGACCGATGCGGGCGGCACATCTGATAAGGACAAAAAGCTACCTCCCAATCCGCCCAAGCGCGACCTCAAGCTCGAAGCGCTTCTCCCCTACCTTCAGGGGAAGAAACCGGTGGTCCTTGCTGCGGATGAATCCAGCGACTTGCAGGCCGCCGTCAATCTCGCTCACGAGTTCAATCTCAAGTTCATCCTCAACCACATCAGCCACTCTCAGTCCGTGCTCGATTACGTGGCTTCGCTCAAGGTCCCTGTCATTGTTGGCCCCATCTACGAAGCCCCCAAGCCAGACGAGCGCTTCGATGCCGTGTACAGTCTGCCGGCGCAACTCTACAGGCGCGGCGTGAAAATCGCGCTTGCTTCCTATGACTCGCACAATGCGCGCAACCTCCCCTATGCCGCCGGTTTCGCCACCGGGTTCGGTCTTCCCTACGAGGAAGCGCTCAAGGCCATTACCCTGAACGCCGCCGAAATCTGGGGCCTCTCCGATACTCTGGGCTCGCTCGACGTCGGCAAGAACGCGAATGTGGTCGTGGCGAACGGCGACCCACTCGACGTAAAGACGGACGTGAAATTCGTCTTCATCGACGGCCAGGAAATTCCGCTGACCAGCCGGCAAACCCGTCTGCGCGACGAGTACTCGGGGAAGTGATCAGCCTGACTTTCTTCTCATAACTTGTCCCTTATTACTCCGCTCATTACTCCCTTCCCCTTTCTATACCCCTCCCCCTCTCCTCTCGCTAAACTAAAGCGTGCCCGATTCTCCACAGCCTCTCGCTGGCCCCGTCCCAACCCCCGGACGACGCATTGGCCCGCGCACCGCCATGCTCTTTGGTTTTTGCGCTCTGCTTGTTCTCATGGCCGTTCTTGCCTTCGACTCCTTCCACGCTCTTAACGAACTCGAAACTTCCAGTGCCGCCGTCCGCCAGGATTACCTCAATCGCGAACGCACGCTCCGCGACATCCGCTTCAGCCTTTACGAATCCGGTAATGTTCTCCGCGAGTATTTCCTCGCCAAGCCCGTTCCCGCGGCGCGAGAATCCTACCTCAAGCAGATCCACGATCTCCGCGATCATGCCGGCGCATCCCTGGAATCCTGCCTCCACTCTCTCCCGCGGGATCAGAGTGGCGCTTTTCAAAAACTCGACGCCGAACTCTCTTCCTACTGGCTTCTTGCCGACCGCATCTTCCTGGTCGATCCCACGGAGTCCAACAGCCTCTCCCTGCGCAATCTTGCTCTCACCCAACGCGCCTCCGTTCTTTCTCTCACCGGCGAAGTCAGCGATATCAATGAGCTCGACTTCCGTCAGGCCGAAGCACAGATATCTCTCGTCTTTGCCGAAACGCGTCACCGCATCCGTCTGGTGGGCATATCGGCTCTCTCTCTTGGACTGCTCCTCGCTGCGTCCACCATCTTGTATCTCGTTCATCTCGAGCGCCTCGCTCGCGAAAAATACGAAGAGACGCTCCGCTCGCAGAACGAGCTTAAGGAACTCTCCAAGCGCCTAGTCGATGCCCAGGAACAGGAGCGCCGCGCCATCTCGCGCGAGCTTCACGATCAGGTTGGCCAGTCCCTTACCGCGCTCCTCATGGATCTGCAGAATCTCTCCGACACACCCCCACCCACCTCGGCTCTCGCTTCCGGCCTCCAGCGCATCAAGCTGCTCGCCGAAGAGTGCGTCGACGAAGTCCGCAACATGGCCCTGCTTCTTCGCCCGTCTATGCTGGACGACCTAGGGTTGACCGCCGCACTCGAATGGCAAGGCCGAGAGGTCTCCAAGCGCACTGGTCTGGTCGTGGATGTCATCGACGATGAGTTTACCGACAATCTTCCCGAGGAGCATCGCACGTGCGTCTATCGTGTCGTTCAGGAAGCTCTGCACAATTGCGTCAAGCACGCGCACGCGCATCGCGTCCGCATAGTCGTTCAGGAAGAGGAGCAACACCTTGTCCTCTCCATCGAAGACGACGGCATAGGCTTTGATCCGCGCCGCCATCGCGGCATGGGTTTTCTCGGTATGCACGAGCGCGTCACGCGCCTCGGCGGGAATCTGACCGTCGATTCACTTCCCGGCCACGGCACGCGTGTGCGCGTTGAATTGCCTCTGACTAGTTCACCTATTCCTCAAGGAGTCCAGTCGTGAGAAAACTTCGCATCCTTCTTGCCGATGACCACAGTGTGATGCGCTCCGGCCTCCGCGCCCTGCTTGAGCGCCAAACCAACCTGGAGGTGATCGGCGAAGCCGATAATGGCCGTGACGCCGTCTCTCTCTCGTCGTCTCTCTCTCCCGACGTCGTCGTCATGGACGTGGCCATGCCCCTTCTCAACGGCATCGAAGCCACCAAGTCCATTCTTAAGCAGTCGCCCTCCACCAACATCGTCATGCTCAGCATGCATTCCGACGAGTCTTACGTGATGCGCTCGCTCAACGCCGGCGCCCGTGGCTATCTCCTTAAGGACTCAGCTGCTGCGGAACTCCTTTCGGCTCTCGACGCTGTTTCTCACGGCAAGTCTTTCTTCAGCTCCGCGGTTCGCCGCCTTCTCGCCGAAGATTACATCCGCGTCCTTCGCCAGAAAGGCATCGTCGATTCCTATGACCTTCTCACAGCGCGTGAACGCGAGATTCTCCAACTCCTCGCCGAGGGCAAGACCAACAAGGAAGTTGCCGCCGACCTCAACATCTCGCCCTACACCGTCGAAACTCATCGCGCTCACATCCTCGAGAAGCTCGGTCTCCACACGCCCGCGGAACTCATCCTGTACGCGGTACGTAAGGGCATCATTCACTGAAGACGCAGGGCGCTGAATGTCTACCCCCCCGTCAAAAGACGCCACGCTCATACCCAGCGGTGGATGTGCTTTTGCCTTTACATTTTCCGTTATGCCCCGGCACAGCCTTTCCATTCGACATTCCCACGTTCCACCCGTAAATACCCCTCCGGCGGGATACCCCTTCCCGATGTTCTTCTCTAATCTCCTCTTGAGGCTGTCACGGCGGTCAGGCAACTGATCCCGTCGCTGACTCTGCTAGTTGTGGGCTCTTCCCCGAATGGGCCCGCACCGTGACAGACCTCGCCAATCTTGGAGAAGCGCAACCATGAACCACACCGATGTGAAGTACACCCAAGCCAACTCTCACCTGAGAGAAGTCTTCCCATTCCTTCATCGCACCGCTCGCGGCCGCCTCATCGTTCCCAATGGCCTGGTCGTCACCCCCGACCACAACATGCGCGGCAACCTTGGCGAAGCTCTTCTCCTCTGCGGCGTGGCCCCAATTTTCGCTGCCTCTATTGCCGACGCCAGCTATCACCTGGCTACATCTCCCGTGAGTTTTGTGCTGTGCGAGCACCACCTCACCGATGGCGCCTACACGGACCTCTTGTCCTTGTCCCGTGCCGCGGCTATGCCGCCACCCTTCGTGGTCATATCCACCACGGGAGATTGGCCAGACTATTTCGAAGCCATCGACCGCGGCGCCTACGACTTCCTCGCTTACCCGCTGATCCCGGGCGAGCTTCAGCGCATCGTCACTGCCTACCTGAAACTCAATTTCGACGTAACGCCCCAGGGATGCCGACTTGACTGACTTCCGTCTTTCCAAGTACACGTGAGCCGACCGACCTGAGCCGGCCGGAGTGTTTTCACCTGTCCCCGTGACACCTCTCCGGCCGGCCGCTTGGCCAATCTTCCCCACCTGCATCGGAATTCCGCGCTCCCTTGCCACTCTTCCGCTTTGAAACTCTTCGCCTTCCTCGTATGCTGTTGCCCATGGGCATCCTCGCGAATCTCAAGCTCCGCCGCAAATTACTCCTCGCTATGCTGCCGCTCGTGATCATGATGATCGTCGCCGGCGTCTATGCCTCCGTCGAAATTCGCGCCATCGACTCCTGGTATTCACAGCTTGTCGAGCGCGAATTTCAGGCCTCTCATCAGATCGATACGGCCAGGTCCCTGAACATGCGTTACGCGTTCGAACTCTACCAGTTGATTGTCGAGACGGACGCCGGCGCCATGCACGTGATCGACTCGGATCTCGACGCTACCTTCGCCAACTACAAGGCCGCCATGGCTGACGCGATTCGCCTTAGCCCTTCCCATGCCGCGGATATCCTCAGCGCTGCGCAACTCTTTGAGAAAGCGGTTACCGACGCCCGTCCCGCCCGGGCCGCGGCGCTCATCAACGACAACGCAAAGGCCGCAAGCATCGTTCGAGAAGGGGTCGATGACGAACTCAACCTTGCCCGTCAGCGCACCATCGACTTGTCCAGCGCGCTTCAAGTCGACGCCCAGCGTCAGTCGGACGAGATCACTTTGCGCAGCCATAAAGTGATTCGCCGCACTTGGGCTCTCATTGTTTTTGGAATCATTCTCTCTTTCGCCCTGGCTTCCTATCTCCTTCATGTCGACGTCGTGCGCGAACTCTGGTCTGTTCGCGATTCCATTCAATCTCTGGCCGCTGGCAAACTCGAAACGGAAATCCCTTTCCTCAATCGCAAAAATGAAATCGGAGAAATCAGCCGTTCTCTCAGCACGCTCCAGCAAGGCGCGCGTGAACGCGAGACTCAGTCCTGGCTGAAATCCGAAACCGCTTCGACCGCTCTTCGTCTCCAATCCGCCGACGACTTCTCCGCCTTCTCGAGTAGCCTCCTGTCCCGCATCTCCGAATGCATTCCCCTTCTCTACGGTTGCTTTTACCTCGCCGACGACGCCACTCCCGTCCATCTTCGCCGCGTCGGCACTTTTGCTCAGCACCATTCCGCCCAGCCCGCTTCTTATGGACTCGGCGAAGGTCTTGTTGGCCAGGCCGCTCTCGAACGCCGCACCATCGCCATCACTGCGAATGGCAATGACTCGCTTCACGTCAACACCGGTCTCGGCAACGTCCTCGCCGGCAGCCTTCTCTTCATTCCAGTCGTTCGCCATGAGCGTCTCATCGGTGTCCTCGAGCTTGCCACCGCCTCCCCACTCTCCGAACGCCAACAAACTCTCGTCGAAACCCTGCTCCCCGCCGTCGCCGCCAACGCCGAAATCCTGGCTGCCAAGCAAGCTCTCGCTGCCAGCGAAAAACAGTTTCGCTCCATCTTCGAAAACGCCCAGATCGGCATCAACTTCTTTTCCATCGACGGCAAGGATCATTTCGCCAACCGCGCGCTCGTGAATATGCTGGGCTACTCCGTGGAGGAGCTCGGCCGCCTCGACGTTTGGGACACCATCACCCATCCCGAAGAGCGCGAATCCAATGCCGCCACTTTCAACGAACTTCTCGCTGGCAAGCGCGATGAACTGGAATACGAGCAGCGCCTCATCCACAAAGATGGTCACGTCGTCATCGTCGACGGCCGCTTCTCGCTAATTCGCGATACCGCCGGCCGTCCGAAACTCGTCGTTTATCTCGCCGAAGACATCACCTCTCGCAAGAAAGCCGAAACCGAAATCATCGAAGCTCGCGACCTCGCCGAAAAGGCCACCAAAATCAAATCCGAATTCCTGGCCAACATGTCTCACGAGATTCGTACCCCCATGAACGCCATCATCGGCATGTCCCATCTCGCTCTCAAGACCGATCTCAATCCCCGCCAGAAAGGCTACGTCCGCAAGATCCAGCAGTCCGGCCAGCATCTCCTCGGCATCATTAATGACATTCTCGACTTCTCCAAAATCGAAGCCGGCAAACTCACCGTCGAAAATATCGATTTCGATATGGAAAAAGTCCTGGAGAATGTCACCAATCTCATCTCCGAAAAAGCTACCGCCAAGGGCCTCGAACTCATCTTCGATATCGATCCCAGGGTCTCCATGCATCCCAAGGGCGATCCCCTGCGCCTCGGCCAGATCCTCATCAATTTCTGCAACAACGCCGTGAAGTTTACCGAGAAAGGTGAAATCGTCGTCAAGGCTCGCGTTCAGGAAGAAGACGACGGAGGCCAGCTTGTCTATTTTGCCGTCTCCGACACCGGGATCGGCCTCACCGAAGAACAGATGTCTCGCCTCTTTCAGGCTTTCGAACAAGCCGATGCTTCCACCACGCGTCAGCACGGCGGCACCGGTCTCGGTCTCGCTATTTCCAAGAAACTCGCCCAGCTTATGGGCGGAGATGTCGGCGTCACCAGCGAGGTCGGCAAAGGTTCCACGTTCTGGTTTACCGCTTATCTCGGCAGAGGCGACGGGGCCGCCCGCCGCGCTTCTCGCCCCGACCTCCGTGGCCGCCGCGTCCTCGTCATCGACGACAACGCCCAGGCCCGCGAGGTCCTGTCTTCCATGCTGCTCAGCATGACCTTCCTGGTCGACGAAGCCCCCTCCGGCAGCGAGGGCGTGGAGCTCGTTCGTCAGGCCGCCGCTCGCCAGCAGCCCTACGACGTGGTCTTCATCGACTGGCAGATGCCCGGCATCGACGGCATCGAAACCGGCCGCCAGATTCGCGCCCTCAATCTCACTCCCCCTCCGCACCTCGTCATGGTTACCGCTTACGGCCGCGAAGAAGTCCTCCGCAAAGCGGAACAGACCTCTTTCGAAAACGTCCTCATCAAGCCCGTCACGCCTTCCATGCTTTTTGACTCCGTCGTCGACGTCCTTGGCGGCTCTCAGACTTCCTCTCAGCAACCGACTGTTGCCCCCGGCG
>Ga0335071_10005231_pt1 | contig 13485 bp, 10 predicted proteins | sample Lox_Sample_15_FD_206724 | JGI IMG/M metagenome (GOLD analysis project Ga0335071, IMG submission 206724) | Soil microbial communities from Loxahatchee National Wildlife Refuge, Florida, United States - Lox_Sample_1.5 | ecosystem: Environmental > Terrestrial > Soil > Wetlands | place: USA... | reverse complement strand
GCCCTGCGGGCGCTGCGGTACGATGGCGGGATCCCCCGCTTCGAGGAGGTGAACCGCGCTCTCGGCGGCGCCACCGGCTGGCAGCTGGTCGCCGTCCCCGGCCTGGTGCCCGACCTCGTCTTCTTCGAGCACCTCGCCAACCGCCGCTTCCCGGTCACCGTGTGGCTGCGGGAGGAGCACGAGTTCGACTACATCGTCGAGCCGGACGTGTTCCACGACTTCTTCGGCCACGTGCCGATGCTGTTCACGCAGACCTTCGCCGACTACATGCAGGCCTACGGCCGGGGCGGCCTCAAGGCCGAGCGGCTGGGCGCGCTGCAGTGGCTGGCCCGGCTGTACTGGTACACGGTCGAGTTCGGCCTCATCCGCGGCGGCGACGGCCTGCTGCGCGACTACGGAGCCGGCATCCTGTCCTCGCCGAGCGAGATCGGCTACGCGGTCGAGAGCCCGAAGCCCCGCCGGGTGGCCTTCGACCTGCTGCGGATCATGCGCACCCGTTACCGCATCGACGCCTTCCAGGAGACCTACTTCGTCATCGACGGCTTCGAGCAGCTGTTCGCGGCGACCGCGCCGGACTTCACCCCTCTTTACCGCGAGCTGGCGCGGCTGCCCGAGCTGGCCCCCGACGCGGCGCTGCCCGAGGACAGGGTCGTCTCGTGAGCTGGCGCCGAAGCCGAGGCGGGCAGGGGCGCCGACAGGAACAGCGCCAGCTCCGCGATGGCGGGGCAGGCCCGTGCGCGCAGGATCCGCAGCCGCACGCGCGAGGCGGTCACCGGCTCGAACCGCAGCAACCGCCGCACGCCGATGGTGGTCGCCCGCGCCACTGTGCGCCAGCCGCTTGCGGTCTCGGCCTCCAGCTGCCACTCCTCCACGCGCTGGCCTAGGGCCACTGCCTCGCGCAGGCGCACCTGGTCGAAGCGCGCGGGCGCCGGGAGCCGCAGCTCGAGCCAGCCGGTGGTCACCCCGTCGTCGGTCGTCCAGTAGGTCGAACCGTCCCCGTCCAGGACCCGATCGGCGGCGAACTGCGGCGCGTCCCCGCGAACCGCGCTCGCCTCCGCCCGCGCGCCACGGGCCAGGTCGGCGCCGAAGGTCCGCTCGAGCCACGAGCGCAGGGCGCGGAGGCGCTCGACGTCGGTCTCGTGCAGGAGGCCGCGGCGGTCGGGCGGCACGTTGAGCAGCAGGTTCGCGCTGCGCCCCACCGAGGCGTAGTAGATGTCGATGAGCTGGGCGAGGCTCTTCACCCTGGCGTCCTCGGAGGCGTGGTAGAACCAGCCGGGGCGGATGGAGACGTCCACCTCCGGCGGCACCCAGTCGGCGCCCTCCGCCCGTCCGGCAGCGAGGCGAGGGTAGCCGGCGAACCCCGGGTACAGGCCCGAGCGGTCGATCGCCATCCACGCGGTCTCGAACCCGAGCCCGTCCTCGTTGCCGACCCAGCGGACGTCGGGGCCGGCGTCCGAGAACATCACCGCCTGCGGCTGCAGCTCGCGGACGAGGCCCCAGGTGCGCGGCCAGTCGTAGTACACGGCAGCGTCGATCCGGCGCGTCTCGCGAGCGCCGCCATAGTAGCCGTCGCCGCCGTTGGCCCCGTCGAACCAGACCTCGAACAGCGGCCCGTACGACCCCAGCAGCTCGCGCAGCTGCGCGCGGTAGTACTCGAGGTAGGCGGGGCGGCCGTACTCGGCGTGGTGGCGGTCCCAGGGCGAGAGGTACAGCCCGAGCCTCAGCCCCTCGGCACGACAGGCCTCCGCGAGCGCGCCGACGACGTCCCCCCGGCCGTCGCGCCACCGGCTGGAGCGCACGGAGTGATCGCTGAAGCGGCTCGGCCACAGGCAGAAGCCGTCGTGGTGCTTGGCGGTCAGGATCAGCCCGGCCATTCCCGCCTCGTGCGCCGCCCGCGCCCACTGCCGCGCGTCGAAGGCGCTCGGCGCGAAGAGGTCCGGGCTTTCGTCCCCGGTGCCCCACTCCCGGTCCGTGAAGGTGTTCACGCCGAAGTGGACGAAGCCGTAGTAGGCGAGCTCCTGCCACGCGAGCTGCCGTGGGCTGGGGACGGCGCCGACGGGCGCGGGAGGCCCGACCGGACCCGCCGCGGGCGGCCGAAAACCGAATCCCAGCAATGCACTCAGGACGGATGCGAGCGCGAGCACGCGTTGGGTTGGCATCGGGCACCTCGTGACCGCTCAATCTACCGCCCTCGACCTCCGGCGTCTCTCGGGGACACAAAAACGTCAGCGCGACGGAAATTGTCGGCGGCGCCCTCACGCCTGCGCCGTAAGTCGCTGAGGCATCGGCCGGGGGCGCTGGCATCGCCCCTGCACTTGCAGCGGGCGCGCGGAGGGTGCGGTCGACGCCGCGGGGCGTCTCGCGAGGCGGTCGGGTTGGAGGGAGCCCGGTCGCCGCCGGGGACGTGCGGGTCGGGCGCACCCTCCTTCGCATTCCCGCGATCGGCTTCGTCCGTGCCCGGTCAGCGCCCGCCGACGAGGTTGGTCACGCGACGGTGACGCAGGTTAGCATCCGCTGCGGCGCCATACCCTCGTTGCTGGCGCCGCGATCCTGCCGCTCGTCCTGCACCGTTTGCGCCCGGGGGGCTGGTGAATCAGACTCTCGGCAGTTGAGGAGGCATCCAGTGAAGGTTCCTTTCTACGGGCACACCCGCCAGTACCACAACATCAAGGCCGAGATCGACGCCAACATCTCCAAGGTCCTGGAGAGCGGGCAATACGTGATGGGCCCCATGCTGAAGCAGTTCGAGGGCGAGCTGGCCGCCTACACCGGCAAGAAGCACGCGATCGGCGTCGGCAACGGCACCGACGCCATCTGGCTCTCCATCATGGCGCTGGGGATGAAGCCGGGCGACGAGATCATCACCCACGCCAACACCTTCTTCGCCACCGCCGAGGCCATCTGGATCGCCGGCTGCAAGGCGGTGCTGGTGGACTGCGACGAGAAGACCCGCTGCATCGACCCGGCGCGGATCGCGGCCGCGATCACCAAGCGCACGAAGGCCATCATCCCCGTCCACCTCTACGGCCAGTGCGCGCCCATGCGCGAGATCCGCAAGCTGGCGGACCAGCATCACCTGTTCGTGATCGAGGACAACGCCCAGGCCATCGACGCCAGCGGCGACGACTTCCGCATCGGCGAGCTGTCCGACGCGGTCACCACCAGCTTCATCATCCAGAAGAACCTGGGCACCTTTGGCGACGGCGGCGCGCTCTACACCGACAACTCCGAGGTCGACGCCAAGATCCGCAAGCTGCGCAACCACGGCTCCGCCCAGCGCGACCACCACAGCTTCGGCTTCAACAGCCGGCTGGACGACCTCCACGCCGGCATCCTGAGCGCCAAGCTGAAGCACATCACCGAGTGGAGCGACCAGCGGCGCAAGTGGGCTGCCCGCTACGACGCCGGGCTCAAGGACGTGGCCTCCGTCACCGTGCCCTACCAGCGGCCGGGCTATCGCCACGTCTACCACCTCTACGAGATCGAGACCCGCGAGGCCAAGGACCGCGACCTCCTGCTGAAGCACCTCAACGACAAGGGCATCGACGCCAAGACCCATTACTCGATCCCCATCCACAAGCAGGAAGGCTATCCCTGGGGCCGCGACGCGGAGATCCGGGGACCGCTCACGCAGGCGGAAAAGAACTCCGCCTGCTGCATCTCCCTGCCCATGTTCCCGGAGCTGACCGCCGACGAGGTCGACTACGTCATCGAGGCGGTCCGCTCCTGGAAGAAGTGACGGAGCCCCCCTGAGGAGCGAAGCATGACCAACAAGTACCGGGTGCTGGTGGTGGGCCTGGGCAAGCGCGGCAAGCACCACGCCGCGCACTTCCACGCCAACCCCGCCTTCGAGGTGGTCGGCCTGTGCGACATCGACGCCGCCCGGGCCCGGGAGGCGGCGGCGAGCGTGGGCAACCCGAAGACGGGCGCCGACGCCGCGGCGCTGGCCCGGGAGCTGAAGCCGGACGTCTTCTGCTTCTGCACCCTGCCCAACATCCGCAGGGAGATGGTCCGCATCGGCGTCGACTGCGGGGCCCGGCTCATCGCCTTCGAGAAGCCGGTCGCCCTCACCTCGCAGGAGGGCCTGCAGGTGAAGGAGCTGCTGGGCGGGCGGCCGGTGAAGGCGGTGGTCAGCCACCAGCACCGGTACGGTCCGCACTACCAGGCGGTCAAGCAGGCGATCGCCTCCGGCAGGGTCGGCAAGGTGCACACGGTCTACGGGACGTCGGTGGGCTGGTCCGCCCACATGCTGTCACACCTCATCGACTACTCGATGTGGTTCAACGACTACGCCCGGGCCAGCTGGGTGATGGCCCAGGCAGCGGGCCGGCACAAGCTCGCGGACGTCCACGCCTCGCCCGACTACGTGGGCGCCTTCGTCCAGTTCGAGAACGGCGTGCGCGGCGTCTACGAGTGCGGCGGCGGCGCGCCGGACGTGCCGCAGGTGCAACGCTGGTGGGGCAAGAACCGCATCGGCGCCACCGGCAGCGAGGGCTGGGCCGAGGTCTACACCGGTAACGGCTGGAAGGCGGTGACCGCGAGCGGCGTCCTGGGCGGGGAGGGCGCCATGGCCTACGACCAGGACATGCCGGGCTACATCCAGGACATGGCCGACTGGCTCGACGGCAAGAAGGTCCACCCCTGCAGCTTCGAGAACGCCTGGGCGGGGTTCGAGGTGATGATGGCGGCCTTCCGCAGCGCCGCCCACGGCGGCCAGGTGACGCTGCCGCTGCGCGAGGGAGCGAACGAGCTCGAGGAGCTGCGGCAGAGCCTCTCGAGCGCTCCCCTGCAGGTCACCCTGGAGGAGAGCAAGAAGGAATACGGCCTGTAGCTAATCGGGGTCAGGTCGTGCGTGCCGGTCGCGTCCGTGATGCACGACCTGACCCCGCGGCCGTGGCTCAGAAGCCCGGCGGTCGTTCGTCCGCCACGGCGAAAGCCCGCTCGAGCGCGATGCCGGCACGGCCCAGCGTGCCCTCCTCGAAGAGCCGCCCGATCAGGGTGACGCCGTGGGGGACGCGGCGCGGGGGCGAGAACGTCGGCAGGGGGTGCGCCGGGTCGGGCGCCCAGTCGCTGCGCGCCTGGCTCACCTCCACGAACCCGGCCCGCAGCGTGAGCGATGGGTGCCCGGTGTGGTTGGAGATGGTCAGCATCTCGTCGCGCAGCGAGGGCACCAGCAGCAGGTCCACGCCGGCGAAGAGGCGCGCCATCTCCAGGGCCACCTTGCGGCGCAGGCGGTCCGCCTGCACCAGGTCCACTGCCGAGAGGAAGCGCGACTGGCGGAAGATGTTCGGCCAGGCGTCGGGCACCTGCGCCCGCAGCTGGTCGACGCCGCGGCTGAGCGTGAGCTCCTCGAAGGCGGCGGCCGCCTCGGCGAACAGCACGGTGTTCAGCGACCCGTAGGGCCAGTCGGGGAGCTCCACGGGGACGGCGGTCATGCCGAGACGCCGCACGGCCTCGAGCGCGCCACGGTCGACCTCGGTGGCCGGCGGCTCCTCCATCCAGCGCGGGAGGTAGCCGACGCGCAGGCCGGCCCCGCCCGCGGCGGCGTCGAAGTCGAGCCTGGCCGGCAGGCTGGCCACGTCGCCCGGGTCCGGGCCGGCGAGCGTCTGCAGGACCAGCAGCGTGTCTTCCACCCCGCGGGCCATGGGCCCGAGCTTGTCGAGCGACCAGCACAGCGTCATCGCACCTGTGCGCGGCACCCGGCCGTACGTCGGCCGCAGACCGACGACACCGCAGCGCATGGCCGGCGAGACGATGGAGCCGCCCGTCTCGCTGCCGAGCGCGAAGCCGATGCAGCCCGCCGCGGTCGCGGCGCCCGGCCCCGCGCTGCTGCCCGAGGCGCCCTCTTCCAGCAGCCAGGGGTTCATGGTCTGGCCGCCGAACCAGACGTCGTTCAGCGCCAGCGCGCCCAGGCTCAGCTTGGCCACCAGCACGGCACCGGCGTGCGCCAGCCGCTCGACGACCACCGCGTCCGTCTCCGGGACGCGGTTGCGGTACGGCTCGGCTCCGTAGGTGGTCGGGATGCCGGCGGTGTCCACCAGGTCCTTGGCGCCCCAGGGGATCCCGTGCAGCGGGCCCCGGTAGCGGCCGGCGGCGATCTCGGCGTCCGCCTGCCGCGCCTGCCGCAGCGCCAGCTCCTCGGTCAGCGTGATCGTGCAGTTGAGCTTCGGCTGGAACCGGCGCAGGCGCCCGAGGTAGATGCGGACGAGCCGCTCCGAGCTCAGGGCGCGCGACTCGATCCAGCGGGACAGCTGCGTGAGCCGCGCGAAGGCGATGTCCTCGTCCCGCGCCGGCAGCGTCGGGACAGCGCCCGCGCTGCGGACGAAGCGGTCGCGGGGAGGGCCGGCGGCCAGGCCCGGCAGCACCGGGTCCCAGCGGGTGGCCGGTGGCAGCGTCGGCTCGAGCGCCAGCTTGCGGGGACCCGTGCGCCGCTCGTAGAGCGGCGCCATCGAGACACGCCAGTTGCCGGCGGCCTCCGCGCGCTCGGCCGCCGTGTACTCGACCTGCACCAGCTTCTCCGCCTCGGCGATGGTGGCCGGCGTGATCTCGGGACCGACCACGGGGCCGGTGCCGAAGGCCGGCGGCATGCCGGGAGGCGGCTGGGTGGCGAGGCCGGCCAGGCCGAAGGCCGAGCCCTTCAGGAAACGCCTGCGTGCGCTGGTCATGACGAATTCTACCGGGCGCCCGCGAGTGTGGTAGTGATGCGTCCCATGACCGGGTCGGCGAAGGCGAACGCCTTCGGCGAGCAGCTCCGCCGGGCGCGGGAGGCCCACGGGGTCACGCTCGCCGCCGTCGCCGAGGCCACCCGGATCCCTCGCCGCCACCTCGAGGCGCTCGAGCGCAGCGACCTCGAGGCCCTGCCTTCGGGGCCGTTCGCGAAGGGCTACATCGAGGCGTACACGCGCTTTCTCGGTGTCGACCCGCGGCCCATCCTGGAGGCCTATCGTGCGCGGGACCGGCAGCGCCACCCCGGCACGCCCGAGGACGACCGGCGGCTGCTCGACGAGCTGTCGCACCTCGTCGAGCGCCGAGGCCAAGCGAAGAGCCCTGTCTCCGCCCGGCTGAAGCCGGCCCACATTGGCCTTGCCGCGCTCGTCCTCGTCCTGCTGGCGGGCCTGGGATGGGTGGTGGTCCGCGGTCGGGGCAGACGTCCGGTCACGGCGGCGGCCGCGCGGCCGCCGGGGGCGACGACAGCGGCTCCGGCCGGCGCCAAGCCCCACACGTCGCCGCCGGCCACGGCGAGCGCGCGGCCCTCCCCGAAACCCGCGGTGGTCCCACCGACGCCGGCGCTCGAGGTCCGGGAGCATGGCGTGGGCACCGCCGTCGCCGATCACCGCCTGGTCGGACGGTCCAGCCGGTTTGCCGAGGGGAGCACCGTCGTCTTCTGGACCGCGGTGGTGGGAGGCCGGGCCGGCCAGGTCATCGGCCACGTCTGGTTCGAGAACGGGCGCGCGGTGACGAGGGCGGAGCTGCCGATCCGCGGCTCGCTCTGGCGGACGCAGTCACGGCTGCAGCTCCCGCGCGGCTCGGCCGGCCCCTGGGCGGTCGAGGCGCGCGCCTCCGACGGCCGCCTGCTGGCGCGCGACACGTTCCTCTGCGAGCCCGCTCCGTAGCTGCGCGGTAGCCCGTGTCGCACCCGCCGGAACCGCCTTTCGGCGTATCCTCTCCGGCGATTGGTTCTGCTCCGGGAGGACCTGGCCGGGGAGGGGTACCTGGCGGTCACGGTGCCGCGCAGCGTCGAGACGACTTCCACGCCGGATCGCTAGCCGAGGTCACCGCGGGCATAATCCGCAGCCATGCTGACGCTGCTCGCCGTGGCCCTCGCCGCCGTGACGACGGACGCTCCCTGCGACTTGCTGCTGACCGGCGGCCGGGTGGTGGACGGCACCGGCGCGCCCTGGTTCCACGCCGACGTCTGCGTGGTGGAGGACCGCATCGAGGCGATCGGCGCGCTCGACGGCCGGCCGGCGAAACGCCGCATCGACGCCAGCGGTCTCGTCATCGCGCCCGGGTTCGTCGACATGCTCGGCCAGTCCGAGTACAACGTGCTGGTCGACGGCCGCGCGGCCAGCAAGATCACCCAGGGCATCACCACCGAGATCACCGGCGAGGGCGACGCGATCGCACCTGTCGATGCCCGCATGGTGGCTGACGGCCGCGAGGTCTGGGCGCACTACGGGGTCGTCCCGAGCTGGACGACGCTGGCCGGCTACTTCGCGGAGTTCGAGCGCCACGGCTCCGCCATCAACCTGGGCACCTTCGTGGGCGCCGGCGGCGTGCGCAACCTCGTCGTCGGCAAGGACGATCGGCCGGCCACCGCCGAGGAGCTGCGGGCCATGGAGGGAGCGGTGGCGGCCGCCATGGAGGACGGCGCGCTCGGGCTCTCCACGTCGCTCATCTACGTTCCCGGCGTCTACGCCTCGACCGAGGAGATCGTCGCCCTCGCCCGGGTGGCGGCCCGCTACGGCGGGTCGTACATCACCCACCAGCGCAACGAGGACGACACCATCGACCGCAGCCTCGACGAGGTCTTCCGCGTCGCCCGCGAGGCCGACATCCCCGCCGAGATCTATCACCTGAAGACCGCCGGCCGCCGCAACTTCGGGAAGATGAAGACGGTGCTGAAGCGGCTGGAGGCCGCCCGCGCCTCCGGCCTCGACGTCAGCGCGGACCAGTACCCCTGGACCGCCAGCTCCAACGGCCTGGACGCCAGCCTGCCCGTCTGGGTGCGCGAGGGGGGCGCCGCCAAGATGGTGGCGCGCCTGACGGATCCCGCCACCCGGAGCCGGGCCCGCGCGGACTTCCTGGAGGAGCAGCAGGGCGACTGGCCGGAAGGGGCGGCCGCCATCCTCATCACCAGCGTGATCAACCCGGCGCTCAGGAAGTACGAGGGGAAGACGATCGCGGAGATCGCGAAGGACGAGACGAGGGACCCGCTGGACGTGCTGATGGACGTGGTGGCGGCGGACCGGGGCAACACCGGCCGCGTCACCTTCTCCATGGCCGAGGAGGACGTCCGCGCGGCGCTCGCACACCCGCTGGTGTCCTTCTGCACCGACTCGGGGGCGATGGCCGAGGACGGCATCCTCTCGCAGGAGAAGTCGCACCCCCGGGCCTGGGCCTCGACGGCGCGGATCCTCGGCCACTACGTGCGCGAGGAGAAGCTGCTGAGCCTGGAGGAGGCGATCCGGAAGATGACCTCGCTCCCGGCCTCCCGCATGCGGCTCCGCGATCGCGGCCTGCTGCGGCCCGGGATGCGCGCGGACCTGGTGGCATTCGATCCCGAGCGCGTCCGGGAGCGCTCGACCTACACGGACCCGAGCCACTACAGCGAGGGCATCCCCTACGTGGCGGTCAACGGGGCGCTGGTGGTGGACGGCGGGCGGATCACCACCGCCCGGCCGGGACGGATCCTCCGGGGGCCGGGGTACCGGCGCTAGCGAGCGCCCGCCTTCACCGCCGCCTTCGCCGCCTCGCGCCGGACACGGTCCTCCATCAGCAGCTTGTAGGCGACGTAGTACTTGTAGATGTTCGAGACGTAGGTGACCGTCTCGCGGCCGACACGCTCGGAGGCGACCTGCTCCACGTTGCCGAACCAGACGTTGGGGTCGAGCCCGCGCTTCTCCGCCTCCCGGCGCAGCTGGCGGACGCGGCCGGGGCCCGCGTTGTAGGAGGCGAAGGTGAACAGGCCCTTGTTGAGCGGGGTCATCGGCTCGTCCTTGTAGTACTGGTCGATCATGAAGCGCATGTACTTGACGCCGGCGTGGATGTTGGGGTCGAGCTGGGTGATGTCGCCGACCTTCAGCTCCTTGCCGGTAGCGGGCATCACCTGCATGACGCCGATGGCGCCCACCTGGCTCTTGGCGTTCTGGTCGAGCTGCGATTCCTGGTAGCCCTGGGCCGCCATCAGCAGGTAGTCGAGCCCGTACTTGTCGCCGTACTTGCGGAAGATGTCCACCAGGGCCAGGAGCTTCTTGCGCTCGGCCTCGGAGGTGGCCCGCTTCGCGTAGCTGGTGCTCACCAGGTAGCGCTTCTCCAGCATGTTGCCGAACGCCGTGCCCAGGCCGTACTTCGCCAGGAAGGCGTTCAGCTCGGCCTTGAGGCGAGGCGTGTTCTTGCGGATCGCCACCGCCAGGTTGGCGTCCGTCCGCAGAGCCAGGTCGTCGTGGACGGTCAGGTCCTTGAAGACCTTCTGCCAGAAGTCCGCCAGGTAGTTGTCGACCACGGTGATCGGGACGAGACCCGCGTTGACCATCTCCAGCACGTCATCGTCCTCGAGGTTCGCCGGGATTTCGCGGATCTCGACCGGGGGCTTCCCCCCGGCCTTCAGCCTGGCGTTGAGCGAGACCAGGCTCTCCCAGTACTTGCTGTCCTTGCGGGCGTAGACCTCCTTCCCGGCGAGGTCGTCGACCGAGGCGAGGGCCGGGGCGCCGGGGCCGCAGACCACCACCTCGCTGACGTTGGTGCGGGTCGGATCCGTGAAGTCCACCAGGGCCTGCAGCTCCGGCCTGACGGTGACCTGGGCCACCACCGCGTCCACCCTGCCCTCCAGGAGCGCCGGGGCCAGCAGGTCACGCGGCAGCGACACGAAGAACACGTGGACCCTGGTGGCGTCGGTGGTCTTCAGCTTCCTGTTGAGCTGCTCCTCGAAGGCCTGCGCCATCTCGTAGGCGACGCCGCGCTGCACGCCCTTGTCCACGAAGTAGAAGGTGCGGTTGAAGGTGACGCCGACGCGGATGACCCTGTGGCGCACCATCTCGTCGAGGTCGCCGCTGAAGCGCTTCGAGACGATCGCCCGCACGGCCTCGGGCAGCGCCGCCTCGTAGGCGGGCAGCGCGCCGGCGTCTTCGGCGATCGTCGATGGGGTTGCTGCGGCGGGAGTGGAGGTGGCCGAGGCTTCGTCCGCCTGCGGCCTGGCCTTGCTGCCACCGCATCCGCCGGCCGCGCAGGCCACGCCCACCACGGCGAGCGCCGTCAGCCAGCTGCCGAGAGGATGATGAGCGAGTCGCGGCATGGTTCCTCCTGCCCCGCCGCCCCGGTCTCCGAGGGGAGCCGCGCGGCGCTGGATCTTATGCCGAGTCGGCACGCGTCGGCTCGCCGGCGCCCGCCTCCAGCTCCCGCGTCATCTCGATCATGGTGCGGCGGAAGCCCATGCCGTCGAACAGCGACTGCGCCGCCGTGTTCCCCGCGGCGGACCACAGCAGCACGCGCGGCGCGCCGCGCGCGCGCAGCCAGTCGCAGCCGGCTTCGACCAGCCGGGTGGCGACACCCTGCCGGCGGGCCGACTCGTCGACGACCACGTCGTGGAGGAAGCCGGCGGCGGCGCGCAGCGCCATCCAGTCGTGCGGCTCCAGCGTCGCGTAGGCGTAGCCGACCACCTGGCCGCCCCGCTCGGCGACCAGCACGACGGCGTCCCGCTTCTCGAGCTGGGTGCCGAGGAACCAGGCGTAGCCCTCGGCGACGTCCTCGCCCGCCGGGATGAACCGCTGTGGGTCGAACGCGTGGTGCTGGCGCACCAGCAGCGCGCCCAGCCGGCCGGCGGCGGCCATGTCTGCCGGCGTCGCCGGGCGTATGAGGAGCCCCGTCTCGGTCATGCCCAAGTGGGGCCCCTCAGCGGCCGCCCGCGGCCGGGGGCGCTGGCGCTGGCCCCGATCAGCGCCAGCATCCCGTCCCCGAGGTCGAGCAGGTAGGGCTGGCCGCTGCTGCCGCCCGTCGTCTCCCCCACGACGATCGCGCGGCCGTTGTCCTTGAACGGCATCACCAGGTCCTCGCGCGACGACAAGCAACCGCCGTCGACGAGCAGGGCGAGGCGGCCCCGGTAGGCGCGCTCGGCCGGCGGCATCCGCGGGGGCGTGGCGTCCTCGGCGACGGCCACCGTCGCTCGAGCACAGCCGATGACCAGGGCCGCGAGGCGCAGCCGTGCACCCAGATCCATCACCATGAGCCTCCCGTGCCGTGCCGGTTCCTCTCCCGACCGACCTCCCGACCGAGGTCGTCACGCGTCGCAGCCGCCCAGCGCCCGCACGGCTTCGGCAGCCCGGTCGCGCGGCGGGTGGCCGGCGACCGGCATCGGCTCGAGCAGACCGGTGACGAAGGGCAGCGCACCGGTGGGGTCCAGCTGCAGCAGGCCCAGCAGGCAGTCGACGACGACAGGCGGCTCCTCGTCGCCGAGCACCCGCCGCAGGGTGGCGAGTGACGCGGGCGCGGACGGGTGCTCGCGCAGCGCCGCCAGCTCGTCGAGCACCTCCTGCCGCTTGTCGCGCCGCATCAGGGCTTGCGGGTGCGCCGACGCCCGCTCAGCGCCGGCCGAAGAGCCGCGGCCGCCGGGTCTCCCCGAAGGCCACGTTCGACTGCTGGTCGAGCGCGAGCTCGTCGGCGGTGAAGTGCAGGGTGAGCGTGACCACGTACGGCGTCTCGTGCAGGCAGAGCTTCGCCGTGTAGGTGTCGTCCGAGGTCCAGCCGCCGCTCGCCGCTGCCTTCTCCTCGGCGGCACCGGTCGGCAGCACCACCGTCGTGCCCCAGCGGCCGTGGCCGACGGGAAGCTTCGTCTCGCGCCCGCCGCGCCGGAGGACCAGGGTGTCGCCACCGGCGTTCGCTTCCAGGGCGACCGCCTCGACGCCGTCCGCGTTCTGCGGGAACGAGTAGCGCTTGCCCGACACCTGGGCCGCCAGCGGCGACGAGGCGGCGCCTGACTGGGGCGCGAGCGCGAGCGAGCCGAGCTTCCGCCGCAGCGCTGCCTCCTGGTCGGCGGCGGCCGGCAGGGCCGCGGGCCCCATCGCGGGCAGCAGGTGTTCCCAGACCTGCTCCATCACCGCGCCCATGTCCGCGGTGCCGCTGGTGATCGCGACCACCGCGTCCTGCTCGGGCATCACGATGCAGAACTGGCCGAAGGCGCCGTCTCCACGGTAGAGGCCGTGCCGGCAGCGCCAGAACTGGTAGCCGTAGCCCTGCTCCCAGTCGCTTCTGGGATCGCTGCCGTTCGAGACCTGTCGGGCGGTGGCGGCGGCGATCCAATCGGCCGGCACCAGCTGCCGCCCCTGCCAGCTCCCCTTCTGCAGCAGCAGCTGGCCGAAGCGCGCGATGTCCTCGGTGCGGATGCGCAGGCCGAAACCCCCGAAGGAGATCCCGTGTTTGTCGGCGTCCCACCTCGGCTGGTCGATGCCCAGCGGCTCGAACAGTCGCGGGCGGAGGAAGTCCAGCACGGTGGAGCCGGTCCCCTTCTGCACCATGGCGGAGAGCATGTAGGTGGCCGGCGTGTTGTAGACGAAGTGCGTCCCCGGCTTGTGCGCCACTGGCAGTCCCAGGAACAGCCGCACCAGCGACTTGTCGGAGTCGAAGGGGAAGCCGGCGATCGCTTCTTCGTGGTGGCCCGTCGACATCGCCAGCAGGTCGCGCACACGCATGGCCTTGAGGTTCGCGCTCGGCTCCTCCGGGGCGTCCTCGGGGAACACGTCCAGCACCCGGTCGTCGAGGCTCAGCCGGCCC
>Ga0335071_10005230_pt1 | contig 13486 bp, 20 predicted proteins | sample Lox_Sample_15_FD_206724 | JGI IMG/M metagenome (GOLD analysis project Ga0335071, IMG submission 206724) | Soil microbial communities from Loxahatchee National Wildlife Refuge, Florida, United States - Lox_Sample_1.5 | ecosystem: Environmental > Terrestrial > Soil > Wetlands | place: USA... | reverse complement strand
ATGAAGAATAGTTCTTTCAAGTGGCCAATTACTGATTGTCTCATAAATAAGTAAACTTCTTTGCTATGCTACAGTTATAGCATGGCGAAGAATGAAGGGCGAACCACAAGTTGGAAAGAACAACGTCGCTATCATGCGATTGAGCTTAAGCGGCAAGGTTGGAAGCAAGCGGATATTGCGCTGGCTCTGAAAGTGAGTAAAGGTGCTATCAGCCGCTGGGTGAACAAAGCTGAGAAGGAGGGTGAAGAAACCCTGGCTTCTCGGCCCCATCTTGGTCGTCCACCCGAACTCTCTGACGAAGAGAAACGGATGCTTCCGGATTATCTTTCGCATGGTGCCGAAGCCTATGGCTTCCGCGGCGATGTCTGGACCTGCATGCGAGTGGGAAAGATCATTGAACAGGAGTTTGGCGTTTCGTACCATAAATCGCATGTGGCTCGTTTGCTCAAAGAATTGAATTGGACTCCACAGCGACCGGTGGAACGAGCCAGCCAGCGTGATGAAGCCGAGATCGATCATTGGCGACAGGAGATCTGGTCGGAAATGAAGAAAAAGGCTCGTTTGGAAGATAGGATCCTGGTTTTTGTGGATGAATCTGGCTTCTATCTCCTGCCTGCAGCCGTTCGGACGTATGCGCCGTGTGGAAAGACACCCATCCTGCGAGTCCTTCTCACCCGAGACCACCTGTCCGTCATGAGTGGCATCACACCGCAGGGTTGGATGTTCACCATGACCCGCTATGAAGCTTTGAATGGATCCGACAGCATTCATTTTTTGAAGCACCTGCATTCACAAACCGATCGAAATCTATTGGTTATCTGGGACGGTTCGCCCATTCATCGAAGTAAAGAAGTCAAAGCCTTCTTGGCTGACGGAGCTGCGAAACATATTCATCTTGAACGTTTGCCTGCCTATGCACCGGATCTCAATCCGGATGAAGGCACCTGGCAGCATTTGAAACAAGTAGAGCTGCGCAATGTTTGCTGTCTCGACCTGAAGCATTTACATCAACAGCTAGGGCTCGCCATCCTGAGACTACGAAGAAAGCCTTACTTGATAAAATCCTTTTTCGGTCGGGCTGGCTTACCCTTATGAAAAAAGTTTACTTTAATATGAGACGATCAGTAGAAAGCGAAGAAAGGTCTCCGCTAAAGACAAAGCGTCCCTGGTTGTCAAGGAAGGCGATCATATTATTCGCGATAAAGTAGTCGGGCACAGCCTTGAAAAATAAACTGATGGGTCCACTACTGCCGGCTACTAATGCATTAATAAGCTCCCGTAAAACGGATTCGACAATATTCCAGATGAACGGGGCAATGATGGCTGTAACTGTCGAGCGTGCCAGGATCCCAAAGAAGAGCGCCAGCAAAGCATAGGCGAACCAGGCAAATGCTATTAGGAGTATGAATAACATTGTGTGCACCAACCAGCCAGGAGTAACAAAGCTCCAACTTGTTGAGAATCCGAAGACAGAATAGAGTGCTTGACCCAGAAAAACCCTTACTAAAGTAAGGATCAGAACTGCCGGCACGATACAAAAGATTGCTGTTGCTACTTTAGCAAAAAGATATTGCAGTCGCGTCGGGCCACGTGTGTATAGTAACCGCACTGTCCCCAGGTTATATTCGCCGCCCACCATGGTCCCGACGAGGATCAGGATAAGTATGAATAAGAGGTTGACGAGAAGTGTTTCTCCAATATCGGCAAATGAATAAGGTAGGGATAGGCGATCCGCAGTTTCGTGCACTTGTATTTGTTTGTACTACACCATATCTGATTTCGTGGGCAGGTGATTTACACACCCAGGAATGTTCAACGAAGTGGAGCAGAAGGGGGGAACATATTCGGATGCGATCCTATGTCCGCACTCACCGCTACGGTTACCATCCCGCCGATGCGGAAAAGATCGTGGCTTATCTTTCGTAAAACCGCTCTCCGTATGCCCTGCCAGCCGAGATCGCCCTGCGCTGCGGACTGCGCGAGAACGAGATCGCCGGCCTGAAAGGTGGGCATGTGGACCGGGAACGCCGATTGTTGTGCTTCAAAGGTAAGGGAGGCCGCTACCGCGAAGTGCCGATCTCGGTTGCGTTGCTCGGCCGGCTCGGGGAAACCGCAGGCCTCGTGTTGTTCTTCCATCCCAAAGCTTTCGTTGCCTCGTGAAATTCGTCCTAAGATACCAATCGTGACACCCAAACATACTGCACCGACACATTCGGTGATGAAAATCATTTATATTCCCGGTTTGAACCGAAGACCGGATTCCAGCCTATAAACCTTAAGAAGTCACCCAGCTGCTTAGGCTAGAGCGCGTTCAAGCAAGTCGCTAACCTTTAACTCTCCGGCCCACTGGTGCAGGTACTCCAGATCAAGTTCCCCTTCCTTTGTCTTCAACACTCCGAGAATATCCCGCCATTGACGGTCAGAGGCCTCGCCACCCAAACGATACCACTCCAATTTTGAAAGAATGGTATCCTCGGGGCTGGCGAATTTTGCGCTGACCTCTTTCTCAAAAGCAAAAGTTTGGCGCCTGGCACGGGCTAGCTGGGATTTGAGGAAGGGACGCGGGCGCGGAATGAAAACATCCACCTTGAACATGGTGTCATGATGGATGATGTTGAAACTCGAGTTGCGTTGGATGGCCTCGGCGATCATTTCCTGGTCAACGTAAAAATCAGCCTCCAGTGCCGAGACAAATGGCTGGATATGTTCAGGGCGCATTTCTGCAACGATGTCTGAATCCTGGGTGGTGCGAACCATGCCATAAAGGGTGCTTGCCAGTGAACCGCGGATCAGATAGGGCACGCCAAGCTTTTCGAAAACCCCGGTCACGACGAGCGTGACCTCGATCGGTTCATTTTGCATCCCGATTCTCCCCATATACTTTGCGGGCTAATTCTTCTCCCAACAACAGATCTGCCAGCCGGCGACGGAGCTCTGCTTCACTATCTTGTGGATGTTGTAAGCGCAGACCTTCAAGTGCCAGGATCTTGGCAGAGGCGTTGAGCTGCGCCAGCATGTGCATCTTGCGTGTGGGGCTGGCCTCCCGCCACAACTGGATTTGGAGGGCTTCCATTTTGGGATGAGTATCGGAATACAGAGCGCTCATGTTTTCAGTATAGCACAATCGTTAAGCAGAATATTGAGGTCGATCAATATCGGCGGCTTAGCGGCCATATTTCGCTTCCAGGTGCTTCTTGTAGTTCTGGATCGACAAATTCGGTGTCAGTGTGCCGCTCAACCTGCGAACAATGGGAGCATTCTCCAGAGACTGTCCGTAAGGAATACCCTTCAGGTACAATGTGCGGCGAAGATAGGCTTCAATCAGACCGGTAAGGGTAGTATTGTTTTCTGCTGCATAGCGTTTGACATTTTCCAGCAATTCTCGCGGGACCCGCAAAGTCATTTTTGTTTATTGCATAGTAGCTATCTTACCGCCGATACACTGCGTTTTTCATCAATGGGAGCTATCTCGAACGACTCCCGGTAAGAGATACTCTTCGGGTGCATTGGGTGGCGAAGTCAGGCTTCCATCCCGTAGTGGTCGAAACCAGATGATATCTTTTTCATTCGTGTTTTATGTTTATGGGGTTGGATGCTTCGCAAACTACTCTTGTGGTAACTGCAGACCGCCGGTTTATGAGAGGCAATCTTGCGTCGCTCACTAAAGACCGACGGGGTGCGGATTTTGCCTGACCCAGCGGTTTGCGATCAATTCGGGCCCGGCGGGGCTTAAGGTGGATAATCAGCGACCAGATATTAGCACGTAAGATCCCAGAACACAAGTTTTATCGTCTCAAACGCAAATACACTGCGCCGCGTGCGTCGATGTAGACAGAGTCGGGAGTTTGGACAATCCGTAGCACAACCTGCATGCATGCCGCGCAGCGCAGGACGATCCCCGGCCCCCGGGTGAAGGCCAACAGCGTGCCGATCTCCGCCCGGTTGCCACAGCCGGCGCACTCAGCCGGCACGACGGTCATCTCAACGCCGAAGACCTCCTGCAAGAGACCGGCTACAGCATTCGCATCCAACATCAACTCGCTGCTCACGTCGAGCGGAGTGTCAGATAACATTCTGCCTCCTTAGGCCGGACCAGACGGCCCGAAGCGTTCAGTGCGGATCTGCGCCGCAGGGATACCTAGCCCTACCAGTTCGTCGGCTGTCGACTCTACCAGGAGCGTCGGCCCGCAGATAAAGACCTGGACGGAGCCGCCCAAGGGCTTAGCAACCTCACCCAGCATCTGCCTGTCGATACGCCGGGCGTAACCCTTCCAGCCCTCAGGCTGGGTGCGCGTCAAGGTGTGATATACCTTGGGGCCATTCTTTACACCTTGCAGCCTTTCCAGTTCGGCAAAATAGATGATGTCGTCAAAGGTACGCGAGCTATAGAGCAGGCGTGTCTGGATTTTTCCGCCAGCTACAGATCGGTGCCGCAGCATCGACATCAGTGGGACGACCCCGGAACCTCCGGCGATGAGCAGGAGCGGTTCCGGCCTGCTCCCCTCCCAGACGAAATAGCCGCCGATCGGCCCGCGCACCTCGATACGGTCGCCAGGGATGAGCACGTCATGCAAGTAGGGTGAGACTTCGCCGGATTCAATTCGCTCGACCGTCAAGTCGATTTCCCCTTCCCGCTCCGGCTCGGATGCGATTGAGTAACTGCGCTGCGCCTGGTAGCCGTCCTCGGCTGTCAGGCGGATATCATAATGCTGGCCAGGCCGGTGGCGCTGCCAGTTTGGCAATTTAAGGGTGAGCGTCTTGACACTGTGTGTTTCAGGATGCACGGCCTTGACGGTGGCAATCTGCCATTCGATAGAGGCTTTCATTATACTGACCTTATCGTCATCCGTACCGCTCTTCCTTCCAAGGGTCCCCGTGATTGTGGTAGCCGGCTGATTCCCAGAAGCCCGGTCGGTCCTTTTCTGTAAAGCGCAAGCCGGCCACCCACTTGGCACTCTTCCAAAAATACAGGTGCGGGACGACCAGCCGCGCCGGCCCACCGTGCTCCGGGGTCAGCGGTTTGCCATCGTACTTGTAGGCGACGAAAGCCTGGCCGTTCAGGATATCGACAAGCGGCAGGTTGGTTGTGTAGTCTTCATGGCTGAAAGCCGTCACGTACTGCGCATTGCGCTCCAACTCGACATGTTCGAGCAGGGTATCCACGCTGACCCCCTCCCACTGCATGTCCAGCTTGGTCCACTTGGTCACGCATGAGATGTCAACTTCAAAGGTCCGGGAGGGCAGCTTGAGGAATTCCTCCCATGTCCAGGTGACCTTGTCCTTTACCAGGCCTTCCAGAGTGAAGGACCAGCGGTCGAGAGGTAGGCGCGGGGTCGGGCCGGCGGAGAGCACCGGGAAATCAGTGGTGAGATACTGTCCAGGAGGCAGGCGAGCCGCCTGGTCAGGCTGCTGACGCCGACCGGTAAAGCCACGCGAGACAAAACGGTCTGGCATAATTCCTCCATTTTCTAAAAAAATAAGCCGTTAATTTACACTGCTGAGCGAATACCAACAGCAGTTCGAAAATTCAAAGGCGAAGATCAGCCTGCGACGAAAAATATTCCGACAATATCCATCGGATTATAACCGTGAATTTACCCAAACCAGAAGGCGCGACCATTGTTCCCGATAGAAAAAACACACGGGCATGCCATTTTTTCCTGGATGCCCTCAATTGAACTTCGTAATCTTCTGCATCAGCGGGGATTGGTCGACGAAACTTTGTAACTTTACTACAAGACGCGCACGGACCCGGATCAACGCCTTTTTAATCGGTGGTAGACGCAAGATCAATAAAAGCGTTGCAACGAAGCCATACAGTAGAGGCTGGCGGATGTTTCCTTGTAAGTGGAAAATGTCGCCTTTGACCGAAAGGGCAAAGTGAAGCACCACCAAAGGGGAGATGACATAGACCAACTTGTGCAACAGCTTCCATTTTTTACCGAGTCGCCTGATCAAGGAATTGAAAGATGTGACTGCCAATGGCAGCAGCAGCAGGAAGGCAGCCAGGCCGACTAGGATATAGGATTTTTTACCGACATCTCTCAGGATGAGGCCGAAATTAAAACCATAATCGACACCTACGAAGGTTATCACGTGGAGTGCCGCATACATGAAACCATAATCGCCCAGGGCTTTACGTCTCTGGGGGAGTTCCCTCCAGCCCAGCATGGTCGACAGCGGCGTACAAGCCAACGATAACAATAAAAATATCAGCGCCGTCAAGCCGGTTCTTTGCTCGATGGCTTGAATGGGGTTGGCCGTCAGGTGGTAGGTGGAGAAATCGTGGATCAGGAACAAAAGAGGTGTCCAGCCGGCAATATGGGTGATGACCCGTAATGGAGTAATACGAAATTTCTTGATCATCTTTTGCTCATTTTCATTTGATGGGTTCATCTGCTCACCGGGTAAGTTTCCGCCAGGAGGCTCTGGATGGCTGCCTCGGTCTGCTCATACCCGCCTTCGCCGATTGACTTGTAGCGGATGTGCCCCATCTTGTCGATCAGGTACATCGCCGGCCAGTATTGGTTGGCGTATGCATTCCAAGTCGCCCCAGAATTGTCCTGGGCGACTGGATAAGGGATTCCCAAACGCTCTACAGCCTGTTTCAAGTTATTGAGATCTGCCTCGTAGGAAAACTCGGGGAAATGGTTGGCGATGATGACCAACCCCTGGTCGGCATATTTCTGGTACCAGCTTTTCAGAGCGGGTATCACATGTTGGCAGTTGATGCAGTCGAAAGTCCACATTTCGAGCAGCACCACCTTGCCGCGTAATTCCGATAGGCGCAGGGGATGATCGATATTCAGCCAGACCGTATTGGTGAGTTCGGGGGCAGGTCCGTAGTCTTTCAAGAGGGGGACAGCCGCTGTAGACCTACTGACTGAAGGGTTGCTTGCTGCCGCCGAACATGCCGCCAGCAGCAAGGTGGTTGATAGGAGAATGAATAGTTTCATCGTAGCCTCGTATAGCATTCTAAAAAGAAAATGTTACAAAAGGCTTACGAGAGGCTGAGAGAACGCTTATGGAAGCCAAAAGGTGAAACGCGTCCCCACGGCGGGAGCGCTTTCGACGCGGATTTCGCCCCCGTGCGCCTCGACGATCCCCCTGGCGATTGCCAGCCCAAGGCCAGCTCCACCCGTCATCCGGCTGCGTGATTTTTCCCCACGGTAGAAGCGCTCGAAGACATGTGGCAGGTCATCCGGACTGATTCCATCCCCGTTATCGGCAACAACCACTTTTACCCGTGGCCCGTCCCGCTCCACCCGGACTTCGACCAGGCCGCCAGAAGGAGTGTGGCGGAGGGCGTTGCCAACCAGGTTGTTCAGGACCCGCCCTATGCGCGCCGCGTCCATGCTGACCGGATCCACGTCTGGGGCAGCGCGGCCCTGCAGGGTCAATTTTTGGCGAGCAGCCAGCTCGGTGAAGCTTTCCAGCGTATCCGAGATCAGGTCGCCGAGCGAGTTCGGGGACCGGTCGAGCTGCAGGCCGCCGGCGTCGATTTGCGCCATCTGGAAGAGGTCGTCAACGAGCAGCGAAAGCGAACGTACATCTCGCTGGGCGGTCTGCAAATAGCGCTGCACCGAGGCGGGGTCCTCCACAATCCCGTCAGCCAGGGCCTCCAGGATGGCGCGGATGGAAGCCAGGGGGGTCTGCAGGTCGTGCCCCACCCAGGCGATCAAGTCGGAACGCAGCCGCTCGACCTCGTGCTGTTTCTGATCGGTTGCCTGCAGCTCGCCAGCCATGCGGTTGAAGGCGGCCGTCAGGGAAGCAATCTCGTCACGCCCCTTCACAGGGATGCGGGCGGAGAGATCGCCCTCCGCCAGTTTACGGGAGGCCGCTTCAAGCAACCGGATACGGCGGGTGAGGGCTCCGGCGAGGAAAAATCCCAGCGTCATGGCCATTCCAGCCGCGAAGATCAGCAGCACGGTCGCCAACATCAGATCATGCTCGCTGGCAAACATCAACTTAGCCGTCAGCCAGACATTGAAAAAGGTAAGCAGGCTCGAAAAAGCGTAGCTCGCGACCAGCGCCCAGCGCAGGGTGGGGGCTAAATTCAACCATCCCAGGCGATAGGCTACAAAACCGGCAAGGCCGGAGACGAAAGCCGTGACCAGCAGGAAAAGCGTCATGTGGCTGATGTCGGCGGCCGGCGGCTTTAAAAGCAGCGTGAAGATCAGCAGGGAAACCGCCAGGACGACGGCCACGCTCAGGATATAGCGGACGGCAGGCGGGATTTTCGAAAAGGCGCTCATGGTTCGAATTTGTAACCCACGCCCCAGACGGTAAGCAAATGACGGGGATCGGACGGGTCGCGCTCGATCTTTTCGCGCAGGCGGCGAAGATGGACCGTGACCGTACCTGCGTCAATGTATTCGGAGCCGCCCCAAATGTTTTCGAGCAGGTGGTCGCGGCTGAACACCTGGTGTGGGTGGCGGGCGAAAAGAACCAACAGGTCGAATTCTTTCGCGGTCAGATCGATGGCCTTCCCGTTGATGGTCACCTGGCGGGAAACCGGGACGATGCTCAGGTCGTCGAATTCGAGCGGGCGCTCGCCTGTGGCGGGCTGTTCGCCTCCGGAGCGGCGTAAGACTGCCCGTACGCGACTCACCAGCTCCTGAGGGCTGAAAGGCTTGACCATGTAATCGTCTGCGCCCAACTCCAGCCCTGCGACGCGGTCCAGCTCCTCCCGTCGCGAGGTCAGCATGATGATCGGCACGCTGGAGCGCTCACGCAGCCAGCGGGTCAGGGTGTACCCGTCCAGGCCCGGAAGCATCAGATCGAGCACGACCAGATCGGGAATGTGCTCATCGAGAGCCTCTTGGGCAACCTGCCCATCGTTGATCGCCTGAACCTTGTAGCCGGCACGCTGCAGGTACAGGCTGACCACTTCAGCGATGCTGGGTTCATCCTCGACGACAAGAATATTTTTTTTCGGCATATCCACTCCTTGCAATATCATACCGCAATGAAGGCAGATTCGATCCCAGAGAAATTAACGTGCGATGAGTCTTTCGTAAGACTCTGGTAACAGTTGCACAACCTTTGCTTAAGACCCATCTGCTATCATGCAGTCAACCAACCTATGGAGGTAAAAATGCGTAAAATCGGATTGTTCCTTGTTTTGATCGTGGCCATATCTGTCCTCTTGAGTGCCTGCGGCAGGCCGAACCCCAATCCGCACGGTATGGGTACGCCGACCGGAGAGATGATGAGCACGCCCACCGGGATGATGGTAGATACACCGACAGGTATGATGGCGGAAACACCTACTGGAATGATGGCAGAAACGCCGACAGATATGATGGCTGAAACCCCCACCGGTATGATGGCAGAAACACCTACAGTGGAAATGATGCAGGCAACGGCTACGCCGTAATTAACAAAAATCACACCCATCGATTTTTCCGGTGAGTGTAGATATTCTCGATAACCAATTAGCCATTTCAAATTAGGCGAATACTATGCTGAGAAGATTACTCATACTAGCGGGAGTCCCGCTCCTTGCGATTGCACTGATGGGCTTGGCAGGCACGGGGTTGCAATCCGTGCCAATCGGTGCTCTCAGAAGAACTCCGCTCCCAACGCGCACACCCACAAGCCTGCCGATGCCAACCAACACACCCACGCCGACCTCACTGCCCTATGCCACCCCAACCCCGGGCCCGACAACCGTCGTCTCTGGAACCTGGAAAATCGTCTCCAGCCCGAATGTGGGTACCGGTACGTACGGCAACAGACTCAATTCTGTGGCAGTGGTCTCCGCTAACACAGCCTGGGCCGTCGGTTTCTCCCCCGCTCCCGGCGGCACACCTGCGTACATCCGGCAAAGCCTGATCGAGCAGTGGGACGGTAATACTTGGAATGTCATCGCCAGCCCCAATCCGGCGGGAAAACCGGATGTCGAACTGAATGGGGTAACCGCTGTCTCCGCCAACGATGTTTGGGCGGTAGGCCATTCAGGCGACCCTTCTTACATCCCCTATCAGACCTTGACTGAACACTGGAACGGTATCAACTGGAGCATCGTCTCTAGCCCAAGCCCCGGCACGTACAACGGCAACGACTTGACCGCGGTCGCAGCCATTTCTTTCAACGATATCTGGGCGGTCGGCTGGTACCAGTCGGGCCCGTCCGGCCAGGAGGGCGGCGCCCTCACCATGCATTGGGACGGCACAAGCTGGACGGTGGTTCCCAACCCGGGTAAGGCTGCGCTCTATGCCATCGCCGCCGTCTCTTCAAATGATGTCTGGGCAGTCGGTTCGCAAGTCATCCTGCACTGGAATGGAACCACCTGGAGCAGCGTCGCGTTCCCGCTTCCCGTCGGCAACAACCAATACCTCGCGCTTAAAGGGATCTCGGCCACCTCAACAAGCGATGTATGGGCAGTGGGCTACCGCCAATGGCCTTATAACGAGGGCTACCTCAATGCACCCGTGACTTATCACTGGGACGGAATAAGCTGGAGTCTTGTTTACAATGCGGGAATGACCAACGAAGTTCTGTCCGGAGTGGTAGCCATAGCCACAAACGATGTCTGGGCGGTAGGCGATAATGGGCAACTGCAGCACTGGAACGGAGTTGCCTGGAGTCGCGTAAGTGCTCCCTATCCTGATCTTGGGGGCAGTTTCAATAGGCTAGCGGCCGCATCTGCCGGCGACATCTGGGCTGTAGGATATTACGATCAGAACGTTACTTACCAACTGCTGACGTGGATCGATCGGTATACGATCCCTTAGAAAACTTTCATTTTCCTGTCCGCTGCAAGGTCATTCAGTCTCCCGTGGATAAATACCGGGGAGACTGAATGACCCCAGGGACGTGTCCCATTGTTTGAACCCTGATATAAAAGCGGTGGGTTAGTCAATAAGCTTTGTAGAAGGGAAGGACAATTACTCTCGTAAAACGCAACGACCACATCTCCAGCCTGCAGCTGCTCATCCCCATAAGGAATCATGACGGAAAACATTCCATAACGTTACTCAAATCATCTGCGAACATGTCGATGTCATCAGAGAAGCGGTGGTTGAGATAGCCGCGCGATGCAGCCGTACCACCAGACAGGTAAAGACCTGTTTCCAGTTGATGGATTAATGCCAAAACTTGATCTTGCAAGGGGTAGAGACGATCATAGAAAAAAGAAGGGTTATTCATGGCACAATTCCGGGTGTTTCTTTGGCAACCATTGCACCAGGAAATCAAATCCACGTTTGCGACTAACGGAACGAATGCCTTTTCTCCAGCGCGGCCAATATTTCACCAATCGTGCATAACTTATTTGTTGTACGATCTCCTTATATGAGGCATATTCCAACAATCTGCGGGCAGCCCAATCCTGATCGAATCTCCCCACGACTTTTTCCCCAGCCAAAATCTCTTTGAACTGGGCTTCTTCCAGATCGTAATCCCAAATATAAGGAGGTTTCATTGTATATCAATCTCTTCAATTGGATTATACCAATATGCAGTGAGTATTCCATTCCCAAACACAACATGCTCGATTAAACCTACTCTTCCTCCTCAAATCCCAGGAGTTTATCCAATCGTGTGGATGCCTTACGGATTCTTTGTCGGTGTTCAGTCATGTCATCCCCATTCGCGGTGGCCACAGCCAGGTCAAGGCTGGCTCGGGCGAGGGAGAGTGCTGCGTTCTGCACGGTTGTTTCCCCTTTGACGGCTGCAAGCTGGGAGGTAAGTTCCGCCAGCTTGGGAGTCATACGCGAGGATGGCGGACGGATTTGTGAAGGTGCCATCTTCGGTTCGGGATCCAGGCTGGTAATGATCCGCTCTTTGTGTTTGGCAACTTGATAGACATGGTTTAGCTCAGCCCGGATATTTCCCCCAAAGCTCACGTTATAGCCGGAAAACAGGCCGTCATAAACGATCATTTCTTTGAAAGGCAGCAAGACTGTTTCAACCATTTGTGGAAGGGCATACATGGGAACGATCTCATCAAGCGGCGTAACCAATCCAGAGACAGAATACACTTTATCATCGTCGCCGATGAATATGGTCCCCTTTTTCAAGTGTCGCAATATGTAGAATGTTCCTTTGATAAATTGCGTTCTCCAACTGCGAAGGATCTCCAATCTGCTTTCGGAAAACCCATCAGGGTTTGCCTGAACATAGTCGTCCATCAGGGAGGGGCTTTTCCACAAAAGATCGCGCACCCTGAGCTTTTTCTCGGAGGCGAGACGCGCGTAAGCGTCCACCGTTGTCACGTTTCTAAAGGTGCCGGCCTGTTGGTTGACGTAAAATTGAATTCCCCACATAAGCTTGTAGAATAGTTCAGCATCATCAGGAGATAGAATCATATCAGCCTCTAATATCTACAACCTTACCACTCATGAAAGGTTTTTGCCGAACCTATTCCGCCGATAACCGGTACCGGCGAGACTTGCGCGACGGATCGCCCACCACCGGTCAGTCGGGAGAGTAGCTTAACGGGAATACTTCCCTTCCAGGTGCTTCTGATAATCTCGGATCGACACATCCTTCGCCAGGGTTCCGCTCAACTTGAGGACAATGGGGGCATTCTGCAGGGACCACTCAGCGGGGATACGGCGAAGATAAGCCTCAATTAGATCGGTCAAGGTTGTATTGTTCTCCGCAGCATATCGTTTGGCATTTTCCAACAATTCGCGCGGGACCCGCACGGTTAATTTGGTCTCTTGCATAGCTACTCTCCTGCCGTATACATAAGCATGTACTTATATGGTAGTCAATAGAGAAAAAATATCCAAATTTCCTCGAAGTCCAACCCACATTTGCGGCAGGCGGATTGGATGCCCTTTCTCCTGCGCGGCAAAGCTTTCGCCAGTTCAGAACCATAAGGGAAGGCTCGTTGGAGGCCTTCCCATGAATTGATTCCGCTTCGTTAACGTAGTGACCGGCGTGAATATTCCCGGATCTCCGGACCGATCCCTCTTAGCAGCATGGAACGGAGCAGTCGTACCATATCCTTCGAGGGAATATCCTTTTTTCTTCGATACCAATGCGTAACCATCCCAAGGATGGCAGACATTCCAAATTCAAAAATATAGGCCGTGTGGATATCGTTTTCAGGCAGTCCGAATTCGGCAAACAAAGCAGGGCGCATGATGGTCTTCAACTTCTGAGCAAAATCAGGGTCTCCGTTCTCACCCAACAGGGTACTCAGGTAATCTCCTTTTGATTCGTACACATCTGCCAGTTTTTGGATGAAGTCGTCGTTCAATCCTCCTTCCAAAGCGCTCACGACCTGCTCCTTCATGTATTCCAAAAGCGAATCTTCCAGTTGGTCCAAGACATCGTAAACGTCCACGAAGTATTCGTAAAACGTACTTCGATGATAACCCGCTTTCGTGGTAAGTTCGTGGATGGTGATGTGTTCGATCTTTTTCTGACGATATAAGCTCCAGAAGGCCTGGATCAAGTTTTCTTTCGTCTGGGCGGTGAGTTCCGGCTGTTTCTTCACAGGGGCTTCTCCTGCTTGAGTGATCATCCG